>Ga0101944_10007222_pt1 | contig 11259 bp, 5 predicted proteins | sample DewCreD2012metaG_FD_75245 | JGI IMG/M metagenome (GOLD analysis project Ga0101944, IMG submission 75245) | Hot spring sediment bacterial and archeal communities from British Columbia, Canada, to study Microbial Dark Matter (Phase II) - Dewar... ... | reverse complement strand
TTCTCCTTCCTCAAGCACCCGCAGCTGGTGTTCTGCTCCGGTAAGGATTGTGCTTGGCTTGTATTAATGTTGATAAAGTACTATATCAGATTCAGAGCCATGAAACAACTCTTTTTCTTAATCCTCAGCATGGGTGTAGTCTGCTTGATTTGCTCTCTGTTCTCATGGTATCACTATTATAAACCCGGGAGCCATTAAAGACATTCATGAGAGGATAGGCACCATGCCACACATCATACCTACCTTTTGCAGTATCTGCGAGCGAACCTGCGGTATGCTGGTCACGGTTGAAAACAACCGCATCATAGGCATAACCGGAAATCCTGATCATGTCAAAAGCAGGGGCGACCTTTGCGTAAAAGGTCGCGCTGCACTGGATATTGTCTCCGCCCCTGACCGTCTCAGAAAACCAGCCGCCCCGCCTGCCCCAGCCGGGGGACCAGACTCTTGCGCTCGGTGATTCGCTCGCCCTGCGCCTGACCGGTCTGGATGACGGCGACCCGGCTTCGGCGCAGGCTATCACCCTGCGCGCCGTCAGCGCCGACCCATCCATCGCCGCTGTGACCGCCCTCGAACACGATGGCCGCAGCCGCTGGGCGAACCTGACCCTCCAGGCTGCCGCCCCCGGCCAGACTCAAATCACCCTCACCCTCGCCGACGACCAGGGCGGGAGCGTCTCTCAATCCTTTGGCGTCTCGGTTTATCCCGAACTCAACCGTCCGCCGTCTTTCGACCTGCCCGCCGCGCTTTCCCTGCCGGCGGGCGGCGAACTGCGCCAACCCATCACCGGCATTTCGGCGGGTGAGCCAGGCCAGCGCGTCACGTTTACGGCGCAATCTGATATCCCCGGTCTGACTGCTTCTGTCGAGAACGATACGCTCATTCTGCGCGCCGACCCGGCCCTGAGCGGCGAGGCGCGCCTGACCCTCACCGCTGCCGATGACGGCGGCAGCCCGCGCAATCAGGGGAATGCCTCTGCCAGCCGTGAAGTTACCATCCGCCTGCTGCAAACCGCCCTCACCGGTTTCAGCGACTCCTTCGACGGCCCCGAAGTCGCCCCCTCGCTGGCCGGAAGCGGCGAAGGCGCGCACGCCCTCGCCATCGAAGGCGGCGCTCTGCGCGTGGAGGTGGATAAATATCTCACCAACAATCAGTGGGCTGGCCTGTGGTACGCCCCGCCCGGCCTGCTCGACCTGACCGAAAACCCGGTCATCACCCTGCGCATGAAAGCCGACCGCCCGACCGCCATGCTCATCTTCCTGTGGGATTCCGACGACCGTTACAACACCGCTGGCACGGCCAACGTGATTGTAGATACCGAATGGAAGGAATACACTCTCGATTTTTCGGGCAAAAATCTCGATTCCGAAGGCCGCGCGGTGGATTTCTCACGCCTGAAAGCCCTCTTGTTCAATTTTGCGCCCGGTCAAATGCACCGCGGCACCATCTGGCTGGACGATATGCGCGTGGGAACGGAGGCCGCTGCGCGCGCCGCCCCGCCTGCGCTTCAAATCCAGGCTCCGCCGCGCCTTACCCTGCTGCCAGGCAGCGCCGCCGCCGAAACGGTGTTCATCTCCGGCTTGTTGGGGCAGGAAACGGTGGAATTGACCGACTCCGCGCCTGGGCTGTTGACCGAATCGCGGCTGATTCCGCAAGGCGAGGGTCGCTTCTTGCTCACGCTGAAAACCGTTCCCGCTTCGACTGGCCTGGGCCGCCTGAAAGTGACCGTCCAATCTCCCGATGGCCGCCGCGCCGAGAAATTCCTCGACATCCTCATCCCCGACCTGCCCGCCGCCGACTTGCTGACCCTCGACCGCGCCGCCCGCTATCAGACGATGGACGGTTTTGGCGCGTTTCTCGGCAGCGGCGTTTGGCCGCCCGACAAGCAAGACCTGGCCCTGCCGTTCGTCAACGACCTGAACATCACCGTTGCCCGCTTCGGAATTATTGATATTGACTTCGAGCCGCGCAATGACAACGCCAACCCCTACGTCACCGATTTCGAGGCCTTCGACCACAGCGCTCTGCCCCTCGACTGGATGCGCCGCCTGAAAGCCGAAAGCGCCATAGACAAATACATCCTGACCGTGTGGAGTCCGCCGGATTGGATGAAAAAAGGCCGCGCGCGCGCGGCCATCACCGGTTCGGGCGAAAACTTTGTGGAGGAGCGTTACTACGAGGAATATGCCGAGTTCCTGGCGGCCATTGTCCACCTCGTGCGCGAAGAGACTGGCATTGAACTGTACGCCATTTCGGTACAAAACGAGCCGCAATTCAACGAGCCGTATGCCTCGGCCTTGCTGCCCGCCGAGAAAATGGCGCAGGTGCTGGATGTGGTGGCGCGGCGCTTTCAGGCCGATGGCATTCAGACCAAACTGTTCATGCCCGAAGCCCTGCCCCAGCAAAAGGGAATTGATGAATACATCGCCGAACTCGACCGCCTGCCCGCAGCCAGCCAGGCAACCGACATCATCGCCATTCACAACTACGACAGCGACGGAATCAACGTGGGCGGGGCCGGGGCGCAAGAGTGGGCCGATATGTACGCCTGGGCCAACGCCGCCCGCCCGCGCCGGATGTGGATGACCGAAACCAGCGGACATCCCAACACCTGGTCGGGCGCGGTGCTGCTGTTTGGCAACATCTACAATGCCCTGGCCTATGGCAACGCCTCGGCCTGGGTGTGGTGGACCCTGGCGGAGACTTCCGGCAGCGCGGAATATGGCCTGGTGGTGGATAATCAGCCGACGGCGCGTTATGCCGTCTCGCGGCACTTCTACCGCGCCATTCAGCCCGGCGCTGTGCGGGTTGGGGTCATTGCGCCTGCCGACCTGCTGGCTCTGGCCTTCGAGAACCCCGATGGTCGTATCGCACTGGTGCTTTACAACAAAGGCAAAGCCCGCCTGGTGACCTGCCCCGCGGCGGGGACGCTCGTCGAGGCCTGGTTTACGCAGGATGGTTTGCTCAGCCGCCCGGCGCAGGTTGGTCCCGAAGGCATTCTCCTCCCCGCCGACGCGGTGCTGACGCTGGTGTTCAACAGGTGACTATCGCTTGAATAGTGAAAGTCACCTGCTGGAATTTACCAGCCGCGCAGGCGTTCTTTCCAGTTGCGGATGATACGGTCTTCGATATTTTCGACATCGGGGGAGGGGAACGCGCCTCTTCGTTCGTTGACTTCGATGAACTCTTCTACGCCCTGGCGGAGCGGCAACCAGCGATAATCGGGGAAGTCTTGCTTGAAGGCTTCGAGCGAAAAAGCCATGTTGACCCGGTAGAGATGGTAAATTGTTCCCACTTGCTCCACGCCGGGGTAACGCTCGATGTATTCCTGCGGGATGTAGACCCGTTCCGGGTTGACACCGAGCGTTTCAGTGTAGAGTGAGATATATTCATCCCGAGTCAGGCAGTTTTCGGCGCTCAGGGTGTATTCTTTGCCGATGGACTTGTCATCGCCGATGATTCTGCCCGCCATGCGGCCCACGTCATACGACCAGCCAACGTGCATGAGGCCGTTGCCATCGCCGGGGACCAGGATGGGGCGGTTGGCTTTCATCTTTGGCACGGTGCGCAGCCCCCAGTCCCAGAACATCATCGGGCAGAAATCTGGCCCAATCGAGAGCGACGGCCTGCCGATGGTGATGGGGAAGCCTTCTTTTTGCCATTTGTCCTCGTAAAACAGTTCAATGGCGCGTTTCTTTTGGGCGTAATCCCCAAGGGCGGGTCGGAACTCATCTTGCTCGCGGAACGGGATGCGCGAGAGTGGGTAGCCGTACACGTCCACCGTGCTGATGAAGAGCAGGTGGCGGATGCGTCCGTGCATGATTTCGTACAGCGACTGGGCCTCCTCCGGCTCGAAGCAGATGGTGTCTATCACCAAGTCTGCGTCGAAGTCGTCGAAGGCGCGGCGGAGCGTTTCGGTATTTTTGCGGTCGCCTTCGTAAAAAACGACTTCCGGGTGGATTTGTCGTTTTTCTGCCGCGTTGCGGGTGTAAACAGCCAATCTGTAGCCGCGTTCCACTAAATAATCGAGCGTGCCGCGCGAAATAGTACCTGGCCCGCCAACAAGAAAGACTTTGGTCATGGCTTCTCCGTAGCAGGATGGCCTCCAAAGTCTCTGACTTTGGAGGCCGTTTCTCAAGGATTGTACGGCTCTGAAAAGTGATATGTCCCGGCCCCAATTTTGCGGCTCTCCTGTTGGCCGGGCAGGGTGAGGGTGGCGCGGGTGTTGGGGGGAATGGTCACGTCCCACGCGAAGCGGCCATCTTCGATGCGCCACGCGCTGACGATGAGTCCGTAGGGAGAATGCAGGGCGGCGCGGGCGTGCGTCAGGCCGGGGCCGGGCTGCGGGCGCAGCAGGATATGTTTGTAGCCGGGTTCGCGCGGGTCGGTGTCAATCCCGGCGACGACGCGGTAGAGCCAATCGCCAATCGCGCCGTAGGCGTAGTGATTGAACGAGTTCATGCCGGGGTCCTGAAAGCCTTTGTCGTGCGTCCAGCCGTCCCAGCGTTCCCAAATGGTGGTCGCGCCCTGGGTAACAGCGTACAGCCACGAGGGCCAGGTTTTTTGGAAGAGCAAGGCATAGGCCAGGTCGGCGCGGCCATAGCGGGAGAGGACGAAAGGCAGGTGCGATGTTCCGACGAAGCCGGTGCTGAGGTGGGTATCACGCTGCAGGATGTCGCGCGCCAGCCAGTCTAGCGCGGTGGGGATGGCGGATTCGGGCAGCAGGTCGAAGGCCAGCGCCAGGACGCAGGAGGTTTGGGTATTGCCAGAGACGAATCCTTCGGGCGTGACGAAGCGGCGCTGAAAGGCCCCGCGCACGCGCTCGAACAGGTTGGCGTAGGTTTCGGCGTCGTCGGTTTTCCCCAGCACACTGGCAATTTGCGAAAGCAGACGCGCGCTGTGGGCATAGAAGGCCGTGCCAATCAGGTCTTTGGGCGTGCCGCTCTCTAACTTGCCCGAACCATCCAGGGCCAGCCAATCGCCAAAACCGCCCCAGGGGGTAACGGCCGGGTGGGCGCGGATGTCATCCAGCGCGGCGGCGGTGAGCGAATCGACAAAGCGTTTCATCATGCCGTAGCGATCGGCCAGGATGCGCCGGTCGCCGTAGGCCAGGTAGATGTTCCAGGGAACGATGACAGCGGCGTCGGCCCAGGCCGGGCCGCCATCGCCGGAGGGAATGGCGTTGGTGCTGGGCGCGGTCGGCGGGATGCTGCCATCGGCGCTTTGGGCGTCTTCTAAATCTACCAGCCACTTGGCCCAAAATGCGGCGGATTGCGTTAGGAAGGCTGAGGTGCGGCAAAAGACCTGCGCGTCGCCGGTCCAGCCCATGCGCTCGTCGCGCTGCGGGCAGTCGGTGGGAACGTCTACAATGTTACCCTTCCATCCCCACAGGATGTTGCGGTGTAACTGGTTGAGCAGCGGGTCAGAACATTCCCATTCGCCAGTGACGGGACTCTCGGAGTGCCAGACCAGGCCGGTGAGGGAATCGAGGCCGGGCGGCTCGATGGGCCCGGAGAGTTCCACATAGCGAAAGCCGTGAAAAGTGAAGCGCGGCGTCCAAACTTCTTCGCCTTCGCCTTTGCAGGTGTAGTAATCGGTGGCGCGGGCGGTGCGCAGGTTGGCGGTGTAGAGCGAACCATCGGGGTTGAGCATTTCGGCGTAGCGGATTCGCACGGTTGCCCCCGCCGCGCCGCGCACGCGCAGGCGTACAACCCCGGTCATGTTCTGGCCCAGGTCAAAGAGGTAGCGGCTGCCAAACCATTCCCGAATTTCGCGGATGTTGACCGGCGTGAGTTCTTCATGCGCTTTGACGAGCGGGCCGTTTTGGGCGACAATCTGCAATCCCTGGGGGTGAGCGAAGGTTTCGACCGGGAACCAGGCCGAGTCATCAAAGCCGGGCATGTTCCAGCCCGAAAACTCGCGCCGGGCGTCGTAGTGTTCGCCGTGCAGCAGGTCAGATTCGGTCAAGGGGCCGAAGTTGTGCTTCCACGAGGAATCCGAGACAATTAACGTTTGGTTGCCATCGGAATCGGTGATGACCAGCTGCGCAAGCAGTTTGGGACGTTCGCCATACAACTGCCGGTCGCGCCATTCGACGTGTCCGCAGTACCAGCCGTCGCCGAGAATTGCGCCCAGGGCGTTTTCGCCCGGCTGGAGCAGCGCGGTCACGTCGTAGGTTTGGTAGCGGACGCGGATGCGGTAATCGGTCCAGCCGGGGGTCAGCAGGGCGTCTCCCACCCTTTGGCCGTTCATCGAGGCTTCATACAGTCCCAGGGCAGTGATGTAGAGCCGGGCGCGCGCGGGTGGCTTTTCCAGTTGGAAGGTCTTGCGCAGGTACGGGAGGGGCACGCTGGCGCGCGCCGAGCCGACCAGGAAGGAGCCAATCCAGGCGGCCTGCCAGTCTTCGGGCTGGAGCAGGCCCATTTCGAACCAGGCGGGCGCGCTCCACTCGGTTGGCTGGCCGTTCTCGTCCCAGGCGCGGACTCGCCATTCGACGCGCTGACCGGATTGCAGCGGCGGCCCGCCATATTCGACGTGAACCGACTGGTCAGATTCGACCTGGCCGCTGTCCCACAGCACATTAGGGGTGCTGTGGCGCAAGTTATCATCTTGCGCTGCCCGGTTGTCGGCGCTCACGGCGAGAATTTGATACGCGCTCTGGCGCGCGCCCTGCCTGGCAGATTGTAATTGCCAGGCGAAGCGCGGGCGGGGGATGTCTATGCCGAGCGGGTGTTCGGCGTATTCACAGCGTAATTTGGCGACTTTCATGCGATGTTCTCCGTTTGCCATTCAACCCACCATGCCTGGGCGCGAATGCGGAGCGGCGGGTCGAGTTTTGATTGGATATTGATGACGGCTCCGGCGGGGGGAGGCGCGAAGCGGCGCAAGACCCAACTGGTGCCGTTCCACAGGCTGACCGATGGTACTTGCCCAACGCATGATTGCCCCTCGACCGTAATACTGACCAGGTGATGCGGCATTGGTTCGGTTATCACGCCGTTCCGGTCGTCCTCATGTCCAATTCGCAGGGCCGCGAAGGGGCCGGGCAGGTGCGGCGCGCCGTCACGGATGGAGGCAATCACTATCAGTTCGGAATGGGCGGGGAGGACGCTTGGGAGCGTAGCAGTAAGTCCGTTTGGCGTGGGCTGCCAGGTCAGCGAGAGCAGTTCGGCCCCGCGCGGCAGGCGCGTGCTTTCATCGGGCGGTAAGACCCATTCCGGCGCGGCATACGCCCCCAGGCCAATCAGGGCGGCCTGCTCCGGGCCGAGTCGCAGAATCATTTCGTCTGGCTGGGTTTGCAGGGCCGGGCGCGCCCCCTCGTAAAACAGCACTTCAGCGCGCGCCAGGTTGGTGATGGGCAGGCGGATGAGGCAAGCCTGCAAATGCGGGTTGACCAGCCAGGCCAGGCCGCGCCGTCCGCCGCCGGTCAGCCAGCCATGCCAGGGACCTTCGCCTGGCTTGGACCCGATGGGCGTAGTTTCCAGGCTGCGGTTCCAAGCGTCCATGAACAGGCGTCGGGCGGATGCCATGCCCGCCAGGTCGTCATCGCTGGGCAGGGAGGGGTCGCCATAGAACAGGTCGCGCCGCCCGCCGCGCGCCAGCTGCGCGATGTGGCTGCGCCGTAATCCTTCGCGCCCGCGCCGGTGGCAGGTGTTGGTCAGCCCGCACATTGCCCCATGGTCTTCGATGCGTTGGAGGGGGAAACCATTTTCCAGCATGGCGCGTACCTGAATGTCCTGGTACAGGTCGGCGCTGCGGTGAATGGCAGTGGCAGGCAGGTCGGTGGGCTGCGGGTCGCCGCTGAAAAAGCCGTCTATCACTTCCAGCAGGGCCGGGTCGGCGGCCAGCGGCGGGACGCCCGGCCCCAGCCGGCCGCCTGAATCTTGACGGGCAAAGCCACAATGAGCGATGGTAATGACATCGGGCGCAGAACGCTTGAGCCGGGCCACCATCTCCACAAATCGTTCTACGCCCAGCGCATAGCGCGTCTCAAAGGGACGCAGGTCGCTGGGCAGGGCGGCGGCGAAATCGGCGAAGTCGAATTTGAAGAAGCGCACTCCCCACGTTTCGGCGGCGTACAAGATGCCGTCGCTCAAGTCGTCATAGAATGGGCCATCCAGCAGGGAATAATTCCAGTGGTCGCTCGATAGGCTGGTCTGCCAGCCGGGAACGCGCAGGCGTCCGCCGTTGACGGGATACCACAGACCCGGCAACATGCCCATCTCACGGATGCGGTTCAGGATGCGGTTGGGGCCATCTGGCCAGCGTTGGCGGTGGAAGCGGCGGAAACCCAGTTCGGGGTCGGTCCAGCCGTAGTCAATGTTGAAATATTGCGGAAAAAAGTCGAAGCCGCGCCAGCGTTCGAGCGAATCGAGCGCGCGCAGGACGAGGGCCTCATCGAGCGGGACGCTATCGCCGAGTTCATCGTGCAAAGCCCAGGTGGAGCAGGCGGTGAAAATGGGACGGGACATAGACTGTTCCTTACGCGAATGTTATCGCTTTGCAGTGCGCAGTGTACGCGGGCAGGTCTTCCAGGCGGCTGATTTTGCGCCCGCCCAGGCGGAAGTTCTCGAAAGAGACGCCCTCGATGGTGTGATTCGCGTCCCAGCCGCCGATGACCGAGATGGTGTAGCCGGGGTTGTAGATGCTCTCGGTGACATCAATATTTCGCAGGCTGACGCGGCGCACCTGTCCGCGCTCTGGGTCGTGGTTGAAGCGCGAGCGCATGATGCGAAAGTCTATCAGTTTGTCGTAGTGATGCTCAACGCGGATATTCTTGTACGCCACGTTTTCTACGGTGGCGCGGTCGCCGTTGTGAATGCTGAAGGGCGCGCCCGTGCCGTGGACGCAGATGATGTCAATGTCCTCGAAGCGGATGTCGCGGATATGCTTCGCCTGAAGTTCGTGACCGATTTCCAGCGCGTTTCCGGCTTCGGCATTCCACAAGATGCAGCCGCGCGCGGTGACGTTTTCTACCTCGCCGCGCCAATCTACCCCAAGCGGGCTGTCGCCGGGGCAGGATTTGATGACGATGCAGTCATCATTGTTGCGCAGGCAACAGTTCTCGATGAGGACGTTCCGCGAGCCGACCACGTCAATGCCATCGGACGAGATGACCCGCCCGATTTCGCGCAGGCTGGCGATATGCACATCGCGGCACGCGCCAAGCACCAACATCCACGATTCGGGCTGAATCAAGATGATGTCGCGGATGGTGACGTTCTGGCAGCCTTCCACAACGAGCAGGCGGGAGGCTGGGCCAGGAGGGGCGGCTTCGGCGCAGCCGCCGTCCAAAATGCCGCCGCCGCAGATGGTGACGTTTTGAGCGTTGGAAACGCGGATAGGCCCGCGCAAGACCGCGCCCGGTTCGATGCACAGGGTTTCGCCGCTCTTCAGGGTCAAATTGCCCGCTTCGGCCACCGTTCCGGCAGGGATGCGGCGCACCGCCGGGCCTGCTGCGGGCAGGTTCAGGTCGGTTGGGTTGACGTAGATGAAAAGCGGGTTGAATCCTTCGGGCTGGACCAGGTAATTGCCCGGCCCCGGCAGGCGAAAGCGCAGGCAAGCGCCCTCTCGCTCTGCCAAGATGCCTCGGCTGAGGGGGCGAACCGCCGCCGCGCCCGCGCCAGCAGGCAGAGTGACCTGTATCTGGACGGGACCATCCGCGCCGAAGGCGGCGAAATCGGCGACGGCGGTGTGATAGACGAATTGCGCCTGTCCTTCGGCAGTGAGTTGGTAATCGCTGGAGGACGGGCAGGAGGGGGGGTAGGTGTAGGTGGAGAGGGGCATGGCAGTATCCAGTATTCAGTTATCAGTTGGCAGTGATTGGCTCAAGGCTCATTCGTCGTTCGTGACGAATTACCAATTACCAACACCGCCTGACCAAAGTGGGCAAAGTGGCAGGTGCGCAGCCCACGGTCGCTCGTCCAGCGGCAGGGCAGGGGGCTGCCGCTGGAATCGGTCAGGCGGAAATCGGGCAGCGGGGCAGAGAAGGTCATTTGGGCGAGTCCAAACGCTGAAAAATGGTAGCGGGTTTCTGCTCCGGCGCGTTCCACCTCGTCCAGTTGCACCGAGGAGCGCAGGAGCAGGGGTGCTTCGGGGGCAGCGACCAACCGGACGAGGTGCGTCTCCCCCGCTTTGAGTCGGTTTTGGGGCAGTTGCAGCGTGCCGGGGATGAATTGCCCATCTATCTCCAGCCCAACAGCGTGACCGATGGGTCCAAAGGCAATTTGCAGGGTGCTGCCGCGCCAGGGGTAGTTTTCTATTGTCTCGAAGGCGGTGGTGGGGCGCAGCGCCAGCCCATAAGGCAGGCGGCGCAGCCCAAGCGCTGTCCATGCGCCCAGCCAGGCGCCCATTGCAAAGGCTTGCGGGCGAATGTCGTGATACAAATTGCCTGGCGGGGCGTTGAATTTTTCGGGCATGGCACCGCCCATTGGCAGGTAGGGCCCGGGGCGGGCGGTTTCGGCGGCGATTTTCAGGTGCAGGTCGAGCAGGTTTTCGGGCGGGCAAACCCAGGGGTCAGCGGCGGCCAAGGCAGCGGCCAGGCTGTTCATCCAGTGCATGTTCGGACGAGCGCGCAGGTCTTCCAGCACAGCCAGCCAGACCGAATCCCAATCCTCCAGCGGGGCAAAGTTAGGCAGGGTTAACCCCCACACGCCGCAGGATGGGGCGAGTTCGGTATAGCCCGGCATGACGCGGCTGCCATCTTCGAGCAAAATTTCACCGTAAGGCGGAATGCCCTGCTGACGGGCGCGCAGCAGTTTTTCCAATTCCGGCCACAGGCGGGCGGCTTTTTGCAAATAACGCGGTTCGCCCCGCATGGCAGCCAGCATGACGTATGTGCTGTGCATGAGCAGGTTGAAATAGACATCGTAATTGCGCGTCACCCCCTGCCCCTGCCAGCGCAGTCCATCCCCTTGGCGCGGCACGGGCTTGCCGATGGCAAAATCTACGCCGCAATCGCGGTGACCGACTGTTGGCGTCTCATCGGCAAAATGTTCGCCGTACAGCCCGCGCGCTTCGTCCCAGGTCACCTGCTCCACCCAGGTCAGGGCTTCATCGAGCAGGTCCCAATCGGCGGGGGTGACGAAATCCAGGTGTCCAAACTGAGTCCAGTGCGTAAACAGCGTCCAGGTGACGTAGAAAATCCCGTCTTCTTCCAGTCGCCCATATTTTTGGTGGATTAACTGCCCAAACATGCGTCCGCGCGGCAAGCCCGGTTCGTCCACCAGCGCCGGGTTATCGAGCAGCAGGCGGCACACT
>Ga0101944_10007220_pt1 | contig 11262 bp, 11 predicted proteins | sample DewCreD2012metaG_FD_75245 | JGI IMG/M metagenome (GOLD analysis project Ga0101944, IMG submission 75245) | Hot spring sediment bacterial and archeal communities from British Columbia, Canada, to study Microbial Dark Matter (Phase II) - Dewar... ... | reverse complement strand
GGCCGGCGCCGGGCCAGCAGAAAACGATGGCCTCGACGTCCTTGAGCTTGATCCGCTGCCTGCGCGAAAGCACCCTGGGAATGGAGAGGATGGGAATGTCGCAGAGCCTCGCCTTGCCGATGGGGCCGCTCAGCGTGGGGTCCACGAGGATCAGCGGATTGTAGCGGGCCACGGGGTCGCTCACGAGCTCCTTCACGACGGGCTGCACCTCGTCCACGGGACCGACCAGGACGATTTTCGACGTTCCGCCGAGGGTCTGCGGAGCGAACCGGGACTCCCGGAAATGACGCACCAGTGTGCGCACTCCCCCGACGAAGACCACCGTGAACATCCATTCCAGGAAGTAAATCGCGGCCGGAAGCTCCAGGGGCTTGAAGACGAGACCCGCGAAGGGAGTCAGCAGGGAGCCGATGGTCGCGGCCCGGATGATGTTGATGAGGTCCTGCATGCTCACGTAGCGCCAGAGCCCCTGGTACAGGTCATAATACCAGAAGATCCCCATGCGCAAGGGCAGAAAGACGGCCAGCGCGAAGACCAGTTGCGCCGCCGCCGAACCGTCGATCTTCCCCTGGTGGTGAATGGAGAAGCTCAGGACCAGGCTCGCCGTGAAAAGGACGAAATGGATGCTCAGGACGATCCAGAAGCGATAGGGCACCACGAGCCGCCAGAGCTTCAGGAATGCAGCCTGGACCAGCGTTGGAAGGACCGTTGGGTTCATCTTTTCATCCCATGCGACGGAAAGGACGGTGGAAATCGGAGCGAGGGCGCCGACGGCGCAACGACAGGCCGGGCGAAAGGGCATCCATGACTCAGGATTCCCCCCTGGAGGGAAGCCGTGGCGCCGGTAATGCCCCCGGACAAGGTGCTCCGGGGGGATGGCCGTTGACTCAAGCTTCCCTTTCCCTCAGAGAGGGGGGGATTGGGTGCGTTCTCAACTCGACAACATTGTCCAGGGGGGTCGAGCTCAGGGCAGGTGCTCGTCGAGGTGGCGGGCCGCGAGGAGGGCGAGCTCATCCAGGACCCTGCGCTCCTCCCCGGCGTCCGAGTCCTTGCGCAGGGGCATGACGAGCCGCACCAGGGCTCCGTCCGTGCGCCGCCGGAACAGGCCGTCCCAGACCATGAAGAACTTGGCCGCATACTCGCTCGTGAAGTTGCGCCCCCGCCCCTGGTACCAGAAATAGGCCAGCTGGCTCACGCCGTCCTTGCTGATGATGAGCTCGTTCAGCCTGAGGGGCTCGGACTGGAGCGGGGTGCCGCCGCTCCCGGGCCCGTCCCCGATGGTCCGCTCCACGTTGGAGTCGATGAACCAGCCGGAGCCCGGGAGGCACAGGCGCGGCGAGTGGATGAAGTCGCCGGCCTTCTTCTGGAATTCGTAGTAGGCCACGTAGAAGTTCACGGGAGGCATTTCCGGCTTCCTGTAGTTGATGAGCACGTACTCCTGCCCGCCGACCTGCTCCCACATTTCAGCTTCCATGGTCGTCGGAGTGCCGAGCCAGCCGTTCAGCCGCAGGGGGAATTCAGCAAGAGGTTTTTGCAGCTTGACGGGCCGGACGTTTCCCAGGTGAGCCACCACGGGCTGGACGGCGGAAACGATCACCAGGGCCGTCAGGGCCGCCCCCCAGGTCACGCGTCCGGCTCCGAAACGACCATCCGTCGGTGCGGGGGCCTGTGCCGGAGGCTCATCGGGCCCCTCCCGCGAAGCATCGGGGATTCGCCTGAGCAGCGCGCTCAGGATGAGGAAGACGCCTAGGGAGATCATGAACACCAGCCACCCCGAAAAATCGTGCAGAAACCCCTCGGCCGCCTCCCTCCCCCAGTGTTCGGCCACGACGCCGGTGCCGGCGATGCGCAGGATGTTGCCCAGGATCGCCAGGGGAGCGGCGCTCAGGATCAGGAGGGTCCGCTTCCAGATGGATTTGTGGCCGAGGACGGCGATGAGCACCACCAGGGTCAGGAGAGGCAGGATGTAGCGCAGTCCGTTGCACGCCTCCACCACCTGCATCCGCATGCCGATGATGTCGATGATGTTCCCCTCGCGATAGACGCTCATGCCGAGGGACTGCAGCAGGTTGACGGACCACTTGCTCGAAAGGAGCTGGAGCGGAAAGGTGAGATTCTTGTGGATGAAGCCCGGCAGGGGGAGCATGAGAAACAGGAAGCCCAGTGGGAACTTGAGGACTTTCACCACCGGCCAGCCGCAGAGGAGCCAGACCAGTCCGATGACGAGGATCAGCATCGAAGCCCGCGTCGTGAACAGCTCCGCCCCCAGCTCCCCGAGGACATGGACCCCGATGGCGGCCAGCACCAGGAAGAGCCCCCGCCAGTCGCTCCCGATGGGCACGGCACGAAGGTCGGCCCGCTTCATCCATACCAGGTACAGCGCGATGGGCAGGATCAGGAACCCGTGGGAATAATCCTCGCTGTGAGACCACTGATGCACCAGCCCTTCGATGACGTCCCGGTAAGAGAAGAAGAGGGCCGCGGGAAGGGCAACCGCCGCGAAAAGCCGGGCCCTGCTGAAAGCTCCTTGGTTCATTGCCGTTCTATCCCCCACATGTTCTCCTGATGATGGCGATCACGCGGGCCAGGTCCTCCTCGGTCATGGCCGTTCCCGAAGGCAGGCAGAGGCCCTGCTCGAAAAGCTCCTCGCTCACTCGCCCGCCCACGACCCTGGCCGGGTGCGGCTCCTCCCCGAATTTCACCCGCCCCGCCGGAACCCCCGCGCCCACCAACCGAAAAGCCGGCTGCAAATGCATGGGCTTCCAGACGGGGCGGGATTCGATGTTCTCGGCCTCGAGCGCCAGACGCACCGCCTCCCGGTCGGCCCCGAAGCGCTCCGGGTCGATGAGCACCACCGTGAGCCATCGGGTGGATCGCCCGTAAGGGGCCTCGGGCATGAACGTCATACCGGGCAGGTCCTCGAGACCCCTTCGATACGTTTCGAAAATCTCGCGCTTCCTCGCCACCCGCTGCTCCAGGGTCTTGAGCTGCCCCAGGCCGACGGCCGCGAGGATATTGCTCATTCGATAATTATAACCAATGGTTGCATGCTCATAGTGCGGCGCGGGCTCCCGGGCCTGCTGGGAGAGGAATCGGGCCCGGTCGATGAGTGCCGGGTCGTCGGAGGCCAGCATGCCGCCCCCCGACGTCGTGATGATCTTGTTTCCGTTGAAGGAGAAGACGGCCATCGTCGCCCCGGCCCCCGCATGGCGTCCGTTGCACGTTGCCCCCAAGGCTTCGGCGGAGTCCGCAACAACGGGGATGGAGTAAGCGGCGCAAATGTCAAGGATCCGGTCCATGTCCGCGCTCTGCCCGTAGAGGTCCGTCGGCACCACGGCCCGGGGAAGCTTTCCTGACCCGGCGCACCGCTCCAGCTCCCGGGCCAGGAGATCCGGGTCCATGTTCCACGTCGCCCGGTCCGAATCGATGAAGACGGGCACGGCGCCCTGAAAGACGATGGGGCTCACGCTCCCGAGAAAGGTGAGTGAGGAGGCGAAGACCTCGTCTCCCGGGCCGACGCCGAGGATGCGCAGGGCCAGGTGCATGGCCGCCGTGCCGCACGACACCGCCGCCGCGTGGGCGATCCCCGTGGCCCGGGAAAACTCCCGCTCGAATGCGTCCACCTGGGGCCCCGTCGGAGCGATGTAATTGCACGCGAAGGCCTCCTGAACGTACTTCAGCTCCTCGCCCCCCATGTGGGGCGGCGAGAGAAACAACCTCTTGTTCCGGCCCATATCCATCCCTGTCTGGGAAAACGGTCTGTTTTGGTCTCTATCTCGGTGTCTTCGTGTCCTGGTGGTTCCCCGGCTGGATATCGTTTCACTTCTTGCACCTCGCGTTTTACTTTCTCGATAGACGTTTAACCTGAGCAAGCGGAGTACTGCATGGAGTCCGTGAAGGTTCTGAGCAAAGGCCAGATCGTCATTCCTGCTGCCCTGCGCAGAAAATAAGGCATCAGGCCGGGGTCTGAAATCCGCATCTTCGAGTATGGCCGGCTCATTCGCATCGTGCCCCCCTCTCCCGATCCCGTCTCGAGCGCCATGGGATGCCTGCCGTCCACTCCATCGCCGGCTGCCGAACTGATTGAAGAGAGAAAGAAGGACTTCTCACGATGACTTCCGGCTACCTGTTTGACAGCCATGCCCTCCTGGCATTTTTCAGAAGGAGCAGGGAGCGGAAAAGGTTGCCGGAATTCTGAGGAAGGCGACGCGCATGGACTTGAACCGGCTGATCTGCGTCGTCGATGTCGGTAAAATCATTACCATGACCCAAAGAAGATTTGGCGATGCCAAGAAGATCGAGGACCTGGGCCACATTCACCGGCTTGGATTGAGGGTCTTGCCCGCTTCCAACGACCTCGTGTTCCAGGCGGCTGAGATCAAAGCCGAGCATCCCATCTCCTATGCCGACTGCTTCGCCCTGGCCTGCGCCATCAATCATTCTGCCGTTCTGGTGACGGGAGACCCTGAATTCGCAGGGGTTGCCCATCTGGCAACCATCGAATGGATCCGCTGAGGGAATCATTCTAAAAACCTTTCCACCACCAGGGCACCAGGCCTCAAAGAGCACCAGGTGGGCAGCAGGTTTCCCTTTCGGATTCCTTGTTGTCTTCGTGTCCTGGTGGTTCCATCATTGATTCTCATGTGTGCACCGCCGATCGGCCGCTCCCCGTGAACTCCTCCATGGTGGCCTGCCCTTCCTGAGAGATCCCCTCCCTTTTCACCACCCTGAGCAGCGTCATCCCAAGTATTTTGACATCCAGTCCCAGGGACCAGTGATCCACGTACCAGACATCCAGCCTGAACTTCTCCTCCCAGGAGATGGCGTTCCGCCCGTTGACCTGCGCCCAGCCGGTGACCCCAGGCGGCATCTCGTGGCGCCGCGCCTGCTCGGGCGTGTACCGGTCGAGATAACGCATGAGGAGCGGCCGCGGCCCCACCAAACTCATCTCCCCCTTGATCACGTTGAGCAGCTCCGGCAGCTCGTCCAGGCTGGTGCTCCTCAGGACACGCCCCAGCCGCGTCAGCCGCTTCTCGTCGGGCAGCAGCCTCCCCTCGGCGTCGCGCTCGTCCGTCATGGTCCGAAACTTGAACATCCTGAAAGGCCGCCCCCCCAGCCCCGGGCGCTCCTGGACGAAAAAGACCGGCGCCCCCAGGGTCCAGCGTACGGCCATTGCAAGAAACAACAGCAACGGCAGCACGCCGATGAATCCCGCCGAAGTCAGCAGAAGATCGAAGCATCGCTTGGACAGGGGCACCCTGCTCACGAGAATGCCTCCCCGGGGAGGTGCTTGACGCATCTGATGCAGTCAATTATGGTGAGCTTAACGCCCATGGAAGGCCGTTCCACCCCCGGAGAAGCAAAGGTATTTCCATGGTAAAGGTCTCCATGCACCTGTTTTTCGACCTCGAAGGAGGAGTGTTTCATGGCAACAGCCAGAGTCGGCCGACACGGCAGAATCACCCTTCCAAGCGCCATCCGTCGCGCAGCTCGACTTGAGGAAGGGGATCACGTAACCGTCACGGTGCAAGGGGGGGCGGTTGTGCTCAAGCCCGCGATGCGGACACTCCTGGACTTGAGAGGAAGCGTCAAGGTGACCGCACCCCAGGATTTCGAAGCCATCAGGCGAAGCGTTTTACGCCGACATGCCGATGAGGTGGCCGAGAGTGGGACCTGATCGTCTCTTCGCCGACACCAATCTTTTCCTGCGATACCTCACCAATGACTTGCCTGAGCAGGCAGATGCCGTTGAGCATTTGCTTCTCCTGGCAACGCAGGGTGAGATCGTCCTGGTGACCAACAGCCTCGTGATGGCGGAAATTGTATGGACGTTGGACTCTTACTACAGGCTTGCCCGGTCCGACATTCGCGAAAAAATCCATGCAATCTTGCATACACCGGGGTTGGAGGTTGTGGACGGACACCTGCTCGAAGCTGCTGTGGACGATTACGTGGAACGAAACGTCGATTTCGTTGATGCGTACAATGTCGCATGGGCGCAAGCTCAAGGCATCCGGCTGGCATGCACCTTTGACCGGAAGCACTTTTCCAGGTTCGAGAACATCGAAGTCTGCGTTCCCGGCCAATGGAAACCGACCACGCCCTCTCGCCCTTAGCCTCTCCCGTTCTCTGTTTGCCTCATGAGAAAAAGGTTCACTTCGGCCGGCAGCTCCAAGCCACCTTTCAATCCGATTCAAGGTATGAAGAAAACTCCACTTCGAGCTTCCCGAGGTCGGGGTTTTCCTTGATCACCCTGGCCGGCACACCGACAGCGGTGACTCCCGCCGGGAGGTCCCGGTTGACGACGGCCCCGGCCCCCACGGTGGTGAACGGCCCCACCCGCACCGACTGCAGCACTGTCGCGTGGTTCCCGAAGTAGCTCCCCACGCCCATGCGGCTGGTCCCGGCGAAGTCCACCCCGCAGGCGCTGGTCGCGAAATGATCCAGAACCGCATCGTGCCCCACGGTGGTCTTGAGGTTGAGCTGGCAGAAATCCCCGAGCCGGATGTTTACCGTCAGGATGGACCCGGCACAGAGGATGTTCCCGACCCCCATGCTCACCTCCCGCCCGATCGTAACAGAAGGATGCACGAGATTCGGGAAGGTCACCCCATATGGCCTGATCCGCTCGACGATGCGCATGCGGGTCACGGGGTCCCCCACCGCCACGGCGACGGCCATCCGCGGGCCTGCTGAGAGACCGTCATCGACCCTCTCGACAGGATAGCCGTTCAGGGATTTCCCCAGCATGGAGGGGTCGTCATCCAGAAACCCGAGGAGCTCATATTGCGGGCTCACCCGGTTGATGTCCTCGATCAGCTGAGCGACTTCCCGCCCAAACCCGCCTGCGCCAAAAACGACTATCGGCTGCATTCACAATGCCTCTTGCTGTTCAAGGTTCCTTGCGCTTTCGCTCAGTAGGGGGTGTTCGGGTGAACGGCAAGATTGGACCGATTGGCCGAGTCGGACAGTTGCTTCAGATGAAGGAGGTAGTCCTCGTACCGCGAGAGCAGGAGTCTCCTGGAGTAATGGCGCAAGACGTACTCGCGGCCGTTTCGACCCAACTCCGCAGCCATTGCACGGTCATTTGCGAGGGACATGACGGCGTCGGCCAGGCCGGCCACGTCTTCACCCCGGGTCACGATGCCGCCATTGGCCTTCCGGATGAGGTCGGCGGTATCCCCGCCCCCGGAGTAGACCACCGGCCTCGCGGCCCCCATGTAGTCGAAGATCTTGTTGCTGAAGAAGATGTCCCAGAACGGCCCCTCGCGGAATAGGTGGACGCACGCGTCGGCCATGGCGCAGAAGGCAGGGATTCGAGCCCTGGGTTGTGAGCCGACGAAAAGGACGTTCTTGAGGCGATGACTCAGGCAAAAGGATTCATAGCTTCGGCGATACTGCCCGTCGCCCGCGATCACAAAGAGAACGTTGGGGCTCCTGTCCGAGAGAGTCTTCGCACATTCGAGAAGCACACCCACGTTGCTGAAGCTGCTGAGAGTCCCGGCAAAGAGCACCACGAAACGATCGTCCGCGATGGAGAGCGTGCGCCGCAGATGGCCGTCCGCATGAATGGTCTCGTAGAGATCATCCTCGACTCCGTTGGTGATGAGCCGCATCTTCTCCTGCGGCAGGCCATAGGAGAGGAGAAACCGCTGAATGCCCGGGGTTACCGGGACCAGCGCATCGGCTCGACGGAAGCAGTACCGTTCCATCCGCTCCACCAGATTGACGGCAGGTCCCACGCGAATGATGTCGGCGGCCCGCAGCCCCTCTGACAGCAGGTCCCGCACTTCGAAGACGTGCCTGATGCCTTTGGCTTTGGCGATCCAGCAGGCGAAGAGCGGCGTGAGAATGGGCGGGGATGCCGACAGAATGAGATCGTGATCCCCGGCAAGCCCAAAGGCCGTTTTCGCTTGAAGCAGAGCCACGGCGGTGTCGTGGCAAATCCTGTGGAGCTTGCTCTTGCGGGGCGCAGCCACGGGGCTGGCCACCTTCAGAACGGCCACGCGCCCGGACCCCCCGCCGCCCGCATGAGCTGGACCTCCACCGGCGGCCCCCGTCATGTAGTTGGTCCCGCTGGTCACCACAGTCACCTGGTGCCCGCGGGAAGCGAGGAACTGCCCGATCTGCCAGGCGCGCACACTCCCCGGCTCGGTCGGTGCAATGTAGTTGTAGGTCAGGAAGAGAATCTTCATCCGAGGCCGCACCCGTTCCCACCCGAGCAGAACGCGACCCTATCGGTTTCCATTGCCGGCAATCGACCGCACGCCCTCAACAATTCTGTCAACCTGGCTCTGGGTCAACCCATGGTGAACGGGAATGGCGAGAATACGCTCGGCCAGATGCTCGGTGGTGGGCAGGGACATCCTGCCGTACAGCTCCTCGAAGATGGGCTGCTGGTGCAGTCCGCGGGGATAGTGAACGCCGGTGGCGATTCCCATCTCCGCCAGCCTCCGACCCAGCTCGTCCCGGTCGCACCCGAATTCCTCGGGCTCGACCACAAAGCAGAACTGGTGCCACGCATGCTGAGCGTCGGGGCTGACCCGCTGGAGGCGAAGCCCCGGCAGCCCGCCGAGCCCGGCGATGAGCAGGGAGGCATTCCGGCGGCGGTTGTCGAGCATGACGTCGAGCCGCTTGAGCTGCTCGCGGCCGATGGCGGCCTCGACGTCCGTCATGCGGTGGTTGTAGCCCAGCATGGTGTGGTAGTATTTGCCCGTCTGGCCGTGGGTCCGCAGGTATTTCATCTTGTGATGGTATTCGGGGTTGTTGGTGCAGACCATGCCCCCCTCCCCCACGAACATGTTCTTGGAAGGGTAAAAGGAGTAGCAAACGAGATCATCGAACGCACCCACATCTTTTCCCTTATGGGTCGCACCGTGAGCCTGCGCCGCGTCCCAGACCAGTCTCAGATTGTGACGGTCCGCCAGCGTGCGAAGCGCGTCCATGGGGCAGGCATTGCCGAACAAGTGAACCGGAGCGATGGCTTTCGTCCGCTCGGTGATTCTGCCCTCCGCATCGTGGAGGTCGATGAGGAAGGATTCGGGGTCCACGTCACAAAAGACCGGTCTGCCGCCCGATGCCGTCACCATACTGCCCGTGGCGATGAACGTGAAAGACGGCACCAGGACCTCGTCTCCCGGCTCCAGAAATGACAGAAAGGCCAGATGAAGGGCAGCGGTTCCGTTGGCGCACGCCACGGCATATCGGGCACCCACCTTCTCGGCGAATTCCCTTTCGAAAGCGTCGCACTCCTTCCCCTGACGCAGCGCTCCCGACTTCAGGACCCGGACAGCCGCCGCGATCTCCTCGTCGGACAGGCTGATCTCGGCAATGTGGATTTCCATGGTCTTCACTCTCCCTGCAGCGTTCGAATGCGTTCCAGTGTTTCCATGAGTTCGATGGAATCCGCCAGAGTATGCGTCGGATCCACCGCGTCGTGTCGGACTCCGTTCACGAACGCCTCCATCTGGCGGTCCAGGGCCGGCGGGCCGCTCGAGGCCAACTCGTTCCTTCCGGCGTGAAAGCCGGCCCTGGCCTCCTTCAGGTAAATGAACGACGGCATGTCCGCCTGGATGGAAGCCATGAGGCTGCCGTTTTCCCCCTGGATCTCGACATATTGCGAAAAGGCAGGCGTGATGAGATCCGCCTGGTAGAGGATTTCGACTCCACCCTTCGATCGCATGCGGACCACCACATAGTCCTCGGCGTCCACCTCGACGGGCCTCCCGCCGATCTCGCGCACCGGAAGGAGGAGGCGGCACGCCGGCACCTCGATGCTCTGGCGGTCCATGGGGCCGAAGAACCAGCCGGCGAGGTCCAGCATGTGCACGAGCATTTCGTTGATGGCCCCGCCCCCCTTCGCCTTTATGTGCTTCCAGACCTGGTGACTTCCCCGGCCGCCTATCCGGAAGGCGGCCGTGAGGGGCCGCCCCAGGGGAGGGTCGGTCCCGTCGGCCCCGGGGCCGTCGAGCAGACGGCGGACTGCCTGGAACGCCGGCACGTGGCGATAGAGGTACCCCACGACAACTCTCCCACCGCTGCGCTCCTCGAGCCGCCGCAGATCGACGGCTTCTTGCCGGGTGGTGCACACCGGCTTTTCGCAGAACACGCGCCGGCCGGATTCGAGCCCTCTCCGGATGAGATCCGCATGGGTGGGGGTCGGCGTGCAGACGAGTATGGCGCCGAGCCCCTCCATATCGAAGAGCTCATCGACCGAATCCGTGAAGGAGACACCGCACTTGCGGCTCAGGGCCTGAGCCAGCCGTGGATCGATATCGGCCACCACGATATCCGCCCCATCGACCTTCCGGAGGCTGCCGATGTGCTTCTCCGCCTGCTTGCCGCAGCCGATGATGCCGAGCTTATTGGTTTTCATTCAGGTACTTTCTCCAGTTTTTGGCCATGTTGAGCTCCCGGAGCTTTTCCGGAAGCGGCCGAATGGTCCCGGGAACGCCCACCACCAGGGACATGGCGGGAACGTCCCGCGTGACCACGGCCCCCGCCGCCACGAAGGAGCCCTTGCCGATGCGCACACCGGGGACCACCACCACGCCGCCCCCGAGGGTGACCCCGTCCTCCAGCACCGGGCCTTCGGGCCGGTATGCGTCGCGCATCTTCTGGGGGTAGCGGTCGTTGGTGAGGACGACACCCGGTCCGATGAACACGCGGGAACCGATGAGGACGTGAGTCGGGATGAAACAGTTGGATTCGATCTTCACGAAGTCCCCGACGGTGACGTGGCCTTCGATGACCGTGTTGCTCCCCACGACCACGTGGCTTCCAAAGACGGTGTGCTCGCGGATGAGCGCGTTGTGCCCCGTCTGGAAGTCGTCTCCGGCGGCGACGTCGGCGTAGATGATGGTCCCCGCCCGGACGATGCACCCCATTCCGAAGCGGGCCGGCGCGCAAACCGGGTTGTACTTCAGGCCCACCACGGCCCCGGGCTGGCACGCGAAATCCGGACCCGCTTCCACAAAGTTTTCGATCATGGCTGTCCCCGCTCCCAGGGTCTCGATGTCGGCGGTCTCCAGTCGAACCGGTCTGACGACCGCCCGTGGAAACCGTTCAGAAGCCGTGAAGAATGCGTCCTCGTCTACCGGAGACGATCATGGGGACTCCAGGTCCCGGATGGCGTCCTGGAAGCTGGAGAAGGGATACCCGGCTTCCCGTGCGTACTCGATGAGCCACACGTACCAGTCGTGCACGGCCCGGTAGGCCGGGGTGAAATAGGTGTCGTGCAGGAGGACCGTGAAATACGGATGA
>Ga0101944_10007218_pt1 | contig 11263 bp, 13 predicted proteins | sample DewCreD2012metaG_FD_75245 | JGI IMG/M metagenome (GOLD analysis project Ga0101944, IMG submission 75245) | Hot spring sediment bacterial and archeal communities from British Columbia, Canada, to study Microbial Dark Matter (Phase II) - Dewar... ... | reverse complement strand
AAAAATCATAGCATATATTTTTGTTTTAATGGTATTATTTATAATGATCTTATATTATGGATGTAGTCAATCTGAGTCAAGTCCATCGCCGAAAAGTGAATTAAGAATAGTTCTTACAGGTAATGCCGGTGGAACCAGATTTTATGCAAGTGAAAACTCATCTTATGCAACAAAGGAACATACCAATCAATTTGTAATTTATTCTGATAAACCGATAAATGATGACGGAACATATATTTGGAAAATAAATAATGTGGAAATACAAGGGCAAACAGGTCCAATTTTCAATGAAAATAATAATTTCACCTTTGGATCATATGAAAAAGTAACAATAGAAGTTAAATCTGAAAAATACGATAATCTTTTTGAAACGGAAGTGTATTTATATCCTAAAATAATAGATTCCCAAAACTTAACAATAGAAGAATATGATTATGATGGGCTTTTTACATACTTTGAAGGACAATATGGTGTTCCAAAAGAGATTTTAAAAGCAATAGCATTTAGAGAAAGTTCATTTAACAGTAATGCAAAAAATGGTTCCTTTTATGGCTTGATGCAAGTTAATGATGCTTATGCGGATTTGGGACATCCAGATAAATCAATTAATAGTGCAATAAATAGTGAAAGTGGACTAAAAAAGAAGGCAGTAAGTTTTGTAGATAGAGATTATGATTATGAATATTATTGTAATTATTGTAATAACGGCCATGGGCAAACTTATACCGCGACAATAGATTTAACAAATGTATCAAATTTAGATTTATGGAAGTTTGTTTTGGCAGCATATAATAAAGGGCAGGGGAAAATAATAGTTGCTATGATGTTAGCAGAGGTGTGTTCATTCGATGGTATTAATTATTCTTATACTACCTGGAGTGGTAGTAATGGTTTACGTTCTTTATTAAAAATACTTCCAAATTATTCATTTCAGGGAGAAATAATTACTTGTAGTGAGTTTTTTGGATATGATCAAGCATCACAGAGGGTTATTAATTTTATTTTAAATGGCGCTGAATTGAAAGAGTGTATTAATTATGTAGCATGTATATTAGGTGATTATGATTACAATGATAATTTACAAACTGGATATGCTAATTCATATTGTGGTGGAACATGTAATTTTATAAATCCACCACCAAAATAGTGGAGGTGAAAAATGAAAAAAATTAAAGTAATAGTAATCTGGTTACTATTGATTTTAATTTTTATTCCAGTAATAATACATGCAAAAAAAATTAAACCAAATAAAACAAAAATAATCGCGAAACCAGGAGAAAAGGAAATAAAAACAAAAGATTTTTATAAATTTCATAATTTTTGTAAAGATAACTACAGTAATATAAACATAATTAAAGTTGATTATATTTATCCAGTTATAAAAAAGGAGAATTGTGTGAATTATGAGGAATATAAAAATGATTTAAATTTCTTACCAATTCCAAAAAGTGGAATATTCAGTCAATTTGATGACAATTTATTAATATTGTTGTATTCTAATAGAGAGAAAGCAATTAAAACAAAAATAATAGAAAATTTATTAGTAGAATATAATATAGAAAAAAAAGAATATAAAGTTATAACCAAATTTATTTTAAAGCCATATAGAATTTGGAGTAGATTATACTGTATAAAGAAAAAAAGCAATGTGTTAGCATTATATGAGATGATGGAGAACGGAGAAGAGTATATTGAATTATATGACATAAAAAGCAGGAAGAGAATAAAAAATTTTGATAAGAAACAAATGAAGAATGAATTTGATTATGAAACAACAATAGAACCACATGTAGGAGGTAATTCATGGAAAATAAGGGTGAAAGAAAATATACTAATATATGAAGATCCTTTAATATATGAGAAAGAATGTAATTGTTATGAAAGAGATTTTGAGAATATAATACCATTAGTAATATATAAAGAAAAAAAGAATTGTAAAAAATTTAATGTAGTCAATGGAGAAATTTTAGAAAATATAGGCTCTATCAACCATAGAGAATTACATTCTATAAGTAAAGATAGAAAAAAAATATTGGTTGATATATTTGGTGGGAGGGGAATAGAAGAATTTGTAGTATTAGAATTTGAGGAGCCAATATACTAATGAAGAAAAAAAATAATAAAATATATAAAGCTGTAATAATGTTATTATTCTTATATTTACCAATAACTATATACAGTGAATTAAATTATATAGATTATTTTGATAATCAAGTATATTCAGAAAAATTCCATAGTAACGGGAAGTCGCTTTATTCTAAAGCAGGTGGCGGGTGTGTGGTAAAATTACATAATGATCTATACTGCTCCCTATTAACAAAAGGAGTAATTTAGGATAGAATTAGGAATAAACTAAAAAGAAGGAGGACTAGTATGACAAAGAATACATTAATTTTAAAATTGATAATATTATGTGTTATTATTTTTTCTTGTGAAATTTTTGCTCAATTTAAGAAAAATTCAGATGAATATGAATTGAGGAATAATGAAATATTTATTAAATCAAACAATAAGTATATACAAATAACAAATGATAAAAAAGAAAAAGATAAAGTAACTATCTCGCCGGATAAAAAATATTGATTTATAATGATTTGGATTTTATAATAAAACAAAAAACCACAAAGAAAAAAATAATAATCATAGATTTGAAAAAAAGGAAGAAAATAAATGAAATAATATTTGATAATCCAACTCAGGAAATTGAAGAATATATATGGATAGATAATAATAATTTTGCTATATTAGGTTATGCTGGAAGAGGTAATAGAATATTAACGTTTTGTAATATAAAAGAAAATAAAGTTGATTTTTTAATAGGCGGAAGTTATATAAGAATTTCTCCCAATAAAAGAAGAGTAATTTTCATTAGTGCAAGACATCCCAATTTTTCTGAAGAAGTTGATTCAGATAATATACGTGCAATTGATTTGGATTATATCTATTCACTGGATAAAAAGTCAAGAGATGCTTCAAATTATATCAGAGAATTATATCCTGTTGATGCAGAAAGACGACAACTAACAAAATTTAATATACTTGATGATAAATATTTTATTGTCGGCGATATTGGTTTTATGTGGTTAGATAATGATAATGTTTCTTTTGTTGGGGATTATAAGAATACTTCGTATTTTATCATATTTAAATTTAATAAATTTGTAGATGATTTTGATATAAAAAAAATACCATTAAAAAATAAATTCGAAATAATAAATTCTATGAGTAAAAAGGATTCGCAAGTAATAATTGAAGGGCTTAAGTTATCCGAAAATAATTCATATGTTAAAATAATTGAGGCGGTTAAAATAGAATGAATATAGAAAAACCACAATTAAATTTTTTAAAGTTAAAATATACTTTTGTCTTATTAATTATTTTTGTATTCAAAATTAATATTTTTTCTATTACACAAACAATAATAAATGGCAACTATTGGTATTTTGATAACCAAACATTTTCTAATTTATATCAATATGACACATTACGTTTATTATTTAAAGAAATTGAAGATGTTGCAGTAACCAAGTTTTTTAATAATCCGCTTTACTTAGTAATTAATGAAGTAAAAAATTACTGGCAACCTATTTTAGAAACTGAGAAAATTCCAACTTGTTTTTCTTTAGATATTCTATATAATCGTATAATCTGGCAAAATTATAGTTGGGACAGTAGCGACTTTAAGTCTAAAGAGGCAGGGAAGAGTTAATTGCGACAAAAAAGGGGCAGAAATTACCTTATCCGCAGATAAGGATAATAGTAAATGGTGATTTAATTGAAGAGATAAAGTTTTACAGCATAAGCGGCAGAAAATATTATGAAATAAAGGTAAATGAGTATCAAAAAGAAGGGGATATATGGATGCCTGTCAAAATAACGGAAAAAATAACAGCAGAAAAAAACGAAATTACGAATGAAATACATTATAATGATTTTAAATTAAATAAACCAATTGATGAAGCGTTATTATAAATTTTTATTTTTAAAAATAGCGGTGGTTGTGGTTTCTGTTTCCAGCGTTATATATTTTTATAGAATCCCGAAAAACAACAAATCGGTTATTAAATCATCGTCAGTTGTTAAATAAAAGATGAAATTCTCAGATTCCTATGGTGTTTCCCATTTTCACATATTTCAATTTACGATTTAAAAGACATTGTTATTAAATTTGGAAGATGCGGAAGATTTGAAAATTTGGTAGATTTTGAAGATTTGGCAGATTTGTAAATCAGGAAATCAGGCAATCAGCAAATCAGGTAATTATTATAATGTTTTTCTTATATTTTTGCCTTAAATATGGGAAATCCTGAATAAAAAACAATTTACTTTTTTTTAAATACATTTATAATTTAGATATACTAAATTATATGTTTATATAGAAAAAAGTTTATAAATAATAAAGAGGTATAAAATATGAATTTTTTTAAACAGATAAAAAATAATTTATTAAAACTTTTAATAAAACTTGACAATGGTTTTTTGTGTGATACCTGCAGATTCAATCATCCAAACACCTGCTCGCATCAACAACGGCCAAATGCAAAAGAATGTAAGGACTACGAACATAAATAAAAAAGGAAGGTGTTTATGCCAACTTATGTTTATAAGTGTGATAATTGTGGTGAGTTTGAGCAACAGCAGTCAATAAATGACGAAGCATATACAAAGTGTCCAAAATGCGGCAGCGTAAATATCAGAAGAATGGTAACAAATACTGCAGGTGTTATTATGCGTTCAAGTGCGAATAAAAATATAACACCTTCAGTTCCTGCACAATGTCAGAACTGTGGTAATATAGATAGTTGTGATAAAATTAAATAAAAATTTTTTTGGAGTAAATAAATGAAAATAACTGCAATTATACTTGCTGCTGGAAAAGGCACAAGAATGAAATCATCGATTCCAAAGGTTTTACATAAGATAGCAGGAAAAGAAATGATATCATATGTATTGGATTCAGTTATTAAGGCAGGTATAAAAGATATAATTATAGTTGCTGGCAGTAATTTTAATGAAGTAAAAAATTTTATAAAAAATAAATATAAACAAAATATAAAAATTATTAAACAAAAGCCATTATCAGGGACAGGACACGCTGTTCTAACAGTAATTAAATCAAAAATAAAAATTCATCCTTTTGTTTTTATATTAAATGGCGATGTTCCTTTGATTCAACCAATAACTTTAAGAAAGATAATAAATATGTTTACAAATACAAAATGTGATGGTATAATTGCTGTCTCAAAAGTTAAAAATCCCTTTGGTTATGGTAGAATTATAAGTGATGAAAATAATAATATAATAAAGATAGTAGAAGAAAAAGATGCTGATATTTTAGAAAAGAAAATTGATATAATAAATGGCGGTTTGTATTTTTTCAAAACAAGTGATTTAAAAGAAAATATAATAAAAATAAAGAAAAATTTAATAAAAGGTGAGTATTATTTAACAGATTTAATTGAAATTTTATCGAAAAAGAATAAGATTTTAAAGCCTTTTTTAATAGATGAACAGCAATTAAAAGGAGTCAATGACAGGCATCAACTTGCAGAGGTGGAAGAAATTAATAACAAAAAAAATATTGAAAAGCACGCAAAAAATGGTATAACTATAAAGGACTTTAATACTGTATTTATAGAAGACAATGTTACAATTGGTAAAGATACAGTTATAGAGCCATTTACTGTGATTAAAGGGCCTGCAAAGATAGGCCCTTTTTGTAATATCGGACCTTTTACCCATATCAGGCCAGATACAATCATCGGTAAAAAATGTAAAATAGGAAATTTTGTTGAGATAAAAAAGTCAAAAATTGGAGACAATGTTCACATTGCTCATTTAAGTTATATAGGAGATGCAATAATAGGAAGTGGAACAAATATTGGTGCAGGAACGATTACTGCTAATTATGACGGCAAAAAGAAAAACAGGACCATAATAGGGAAAAATGTATATGTTGGTAGTGATGTTGTTTTTGTTGCTCCTGTAAAAATAGAAGATAATGCTGTAATTGGAGCTGGTTCTGTTATAACAGAAAATGTGCCTGCTAACTCACTTGCAATTGCAAGACAGAGACAGATAAACAAAAAAGATTGGGTCATAAAAAGGAGAAATAAAAGATGATACTTTTTTCAGGAAATTCAAATATAGGACTTGCAAAAAATATTGCAAAGGAAATAGGAATAAAACTTGGTAATGCTCTGGTTGATAAATTTCCAGAAGGAGAAATAAGAGTCAAAATAAATGACAATGTGCGTGGCAAAGATGTTTTTGTAATACAATCGACCTGCCCGCCAGTTAATGACAATTTAATGGAATTATTGATTATGATTGATGCCTTGCGCAGAGCATCAGCCAAAAGAATAACAGCTGTTATTCCTTTTTTTGGTTATGCAAGACAGGATAGAAAGGACCAGCCAAGAGTTCCAATTACTGCAAAACTTGTTGCAAATCTTTTAACAGAAGCAGGAGCAGATAGAATATTAACAATGGATTTACACGCTGGCCAGATTCAGGGATTTTTTGATATACCTGTAGACCATTTACTTGCTGCTCCGGTTTTTATTGATTACTTTAAAAAGAAAAAGATTAAAAATTTAGTAATTGCAACTGCAGATATTGGTGGAATAAAACTTGCCTGGTATTTTGCAGAAAAATTAAATATCCCTTTAGTAGTTGTTGATAAAAAAAGGAGAGGCCCTGAGTCAGTAGATGCAATGCATTTAATAGGTGATGTCCAGGGTAAAAACATTTTAATACCGGATGATATGCTCGCAACCGGTGGCACACTTGTTCAGGCAGCAAAGTTTGTCAAGCAGCAGGGCGCTTTAAAGATTTATGCCTGTATGACACATGGGCTTTTTTCCGGTAATGCAATACAAAAAATGCAGGAAGCACCAATAGAAGAAATAGTTGTAACAGATACTATTCCGCAGCAAAGCAGAAGTCAGATTAAAAAGATAACTGTTTTATCTGTGGCATGGTTATTTGGTGAAGCAATAAAAAGAATTCACAAAGAAAAGACAATAAGTCAGTTATTTAAGTAAAAATGATTTTATAGGAGGTTTTACAATGAATCGCGTAGAAATTGAAGCAACTTTACGAGAAAAAAAAGTTGCAGCAAGAAATCTTAAAAAGTCAGGTAAAATTCCAGCAATTGTTTATGGCAAGCAGACAAAATCAATGCCTATAGAAATTAAAATAAAGGACATTGAAAAAACAGTCAAAACACTGGAAGAAGGAACATTGCTTATTACTTTAAAATTAAAAGAAAAAGATAAACAGGAAGAAAAGACAGTTATAATAAAAGAAGTCCAGAGGGACCCTAAAACAGATGAAATAATTCATGCTGATTTTCATCAGATATCTGAAAATGAAAAAGCAGTTTTTAAAGTTCCTGTTTTCGCAAAAGGTGTTGCAGAAGGTGTTAAAATGGGTGGTATTTTGGAGCATAGTTTTAGAGAAATTTCTTTAAGATGTCTGCCAAAAGATTTGCCTTCAAAAATTGAAGTTGATATTTCAAATTTAAAAATTGGACATAGTTTAACCATAGGCGATATTCAATTACCAGAAGGCGTTGAAGTAATGGATGACAAAAACAGGGTATTATTTGCTGTTGTAACACATAAGATAGAAGAAGAAAAACCAGCAGAAGCAGCGGCTGCAGCAGCTGCACCTGAGTTAGCACAGCCAGAGTTAATCAGAAAGGAAAGAAAAGAAGAAGAAGTTGTAGAAGAGGAAGGAAAGAAAGAAGCGCCAAATAAAGAGACACCAAAGAAAGAGGCGGCAAAGAAGGAAGAAAAAAAGTAAAAAAGAAACAGGAAATTTAATGAAATTAATAGTTGGTCTTGGTAATAAAGGAAAAGAATATAAAAATACAAGACATAATGTTGGTTTTATTTTTCTGGACTATTTTGCTGATGAATTAAAAATAAAGTGGACAGAAAAAAATAAATTTGCAGTTTTTACAAAAAAAAATATAAACAATGAAAAAGTAATTTTTTCAAAACCGCTCACATATATGAATTTATCCGGGAAAGCGGTTTATTTTTTTGTTCAAAAATATAAAATAAATATTTCTGATTTGCTTGTAATTCATGATGACATTGATTTGCCTTTTTCAAAAATTAAAATAAAAAAGGGTGGTGGAGATGCCGGGCATAACGGGATAAAATCAATTATACAGGAATTAAACGATAATAATTTTAGTAGAGTAAGAATAGGGATAGGTAAACCAGAAGAAAAAGATAAAGTTGTTGATTATGTTTTAGATAGTTTTAGTAAAAGTGAATTAGAAATATTGCTGAAAAAGTTTGATTTAATAAAAGAATTTATTTATAACTGGATTTATTCCGGTTATGAAAGAGCAGTAAGTAAGTTTAAAGATAATTGAAAAACAGATTTTAAAATATAGAGGGGTAATTATGTTACTTTCAAGAGAAGAAAAAGTAATTATTTTAATAATTGTAATATCTTTAATTTCCGGCTGTTTGATTTATTTTTTTACTTCCTTTAAAAGTAAAATAAAAAAAGAAAATATTATTTTAACCTCGACTTATGTAAATATTAATAAAGCCGATATAGACGAACTGGATAAACTGCCAGGTATTGGAAAAACAATTGCAAAAAGAATTGTTGATTATAGAGGAAAAAATAATGGATTTAAAAATATTGAAGAATTGAGAAACATAAAAGGTATCACCAATAAAAAATTAGAAAAAATAAAACAATATATTAAAATAGAATAAAAATTAAGGGGATAATTTTAATGAATAAACCATTTGTTTTTTTATTTATTGCTCTTGCTGTTTCAATATTTTTCTGCGAACACATAATTTCAGGAACTGTTGTTTTAGTTATTATATTTATTTTTTATTTTTTTAACAGAAAAAAATATAAAGATTTAATATATTTTATAATTATCTTTTGTGTCGGTTTCTTTTATTGCTTTTTTAGATTAAATTATATTCCACCCAATCATATAAAAAAAACAAATTATGAAGGAAAGAATTTTTTTACTTTTTATGTAAAAGATGCAATTGAAAATACAGAAGATAAAATTTATTTCAATGGAGATTTAATTTCAATTGAAAATAACAAAGAAAAATTTTCAAATTTAAGGGGAAAGATAAGAATAATTATTAAAAAAAATTTAGGTATTAAAATTAAATATGGAGATATTGTAAAGATAAAAGGTACATTAAAAGAACCGGAAGAAGCGGAAAATAACGATGATTTTAACTATAAAAAATTTTTAAAATATAAATCAATATATTATATCTTTTATGCAAAGGAACAGGATGTAGAAAAAACAGGTAATAAAATACCAAATTATTTTTATTATTTTTCTTATGAATTAAAAGAAAAATTATTAAATATTATATATTCTTCATTGCCAGAAGAAGAAGCAAAAATATTAGAAGGGATAATGCTGGGCAATTACAGAGTTTTGCCGGAAGAGATAAATGATTATTTTAAGAAGACAGGAACAGCCCATATACTCGCTGTTTCAGGAATGAATGTGGGTTTGATTGCTTTGATTGTATTCTTAATTTTGAAATTAATGCATTTTTCAAGAAAGGTAAGTGCTTTTATTACCCTTATTTTTATTACTGTTTTTGCAATTATAACAGGTGCTGACCCTTCTATTATCAGAGCAACTTTTATGGCTTATGTTGTTTTAATCGGATATTTAATTGAATATGACAGTGATTTGTTAAATTCTCTGGCTATAGCCGGTTTTTTTATTTTGCTTTTTAATCCTGCAGAATTATTTTCAGTAAGTTTTCAGTTATCCTTTCTTGCTACATTTGGAATTATTTATTATTCCGGTTTTATAAGTAATCATTTTTCAAATATTTCACGCCAATTATCAGAGGTAATTTTTACAACTTTTACATCCCAGATTTTTATTATACCGGTTATGGTAAATACATTTCATCAAATTTCATTGATTTCTGTTGTTGCAAATTTTTTCATAGTACCGATTTCAAGTATTATTACCATTCTTGGTTTCATATTATGGATAATCGGACTGATCTCACATCACATTGCCTTGTTTTTTGGTGCATCTATATTTATATTAATAAAAGCAATGGTTTTTATTGTTAAAATATTATCATCAATTCCATTTGCAGCTATTTCTGTTAAATCAATAAATTTTGTTTTTTTATTTTTTTATTATTTGTTTTTCATAATTCTTCCGCACAAAGATATTGATATTTATTTTCAAAATTTTTCTGTGAAAAAAATAATTGGTTTTGTTTTATTGATTATTTTTATAATAAATTTATGCATTTACAAAAAAGAATCTTATATTTATTTTCCTGCAATTAAATCAACAGCAGCTGTTTTTATAAAAACAAAGAATAATAAAAAGATTTTTTTAATCGGATGTGGCAGGGATAAAAATATAAAAGAAATTAAAAATAATATGGTTTTATATTTAAAAAAATATGGTATAAATATTATTGATTATTTGATACTTTTTAATTTAAAAAACCAGGATAATTATAAAATTATAAAAAATAATTTTTATATTAAAAAAATACTATCAAACACATATTTTGATGATAAAGATATAAAAATTATTCCCGATAATACAAATATTAGTGTAGACAAAGATGTTTTTTTATCATTTTGTTCAAATTATTTAGAGATATATTTAAAAAATAAAATATTGGTGTTTGCTTCATATTTAAATGATGATTTTAAAGATTCAAAAGATAAAATAATATTTCCATGCTGTTATGATTTTAAAACAATACAAAATTTTAAACAAAATAATATTATTATAAATACATCCTTAATAGAAAAATATTATAAAATAAAAATTCCGGATTATATATGGGATATAAATAAACAGGGAGAAAAGATGCTTAAATTTTAGGAAATTATAAATATAAAATAGAAATTGTAATACATACTAATAATTATTGAATCATTATGCGTTTTAATAAAAATATTATAAGTAACGCCTCAGTTATAGGAGGTGATAATAAAAATTAAAAATCCCTCTTAATCTCCCTTTTGAAACTGTCCATTACCCATAAGTATTAAGAAGCAGGTATACCGCTTTATTTTTCGTAAAAAACGGTTGAGGAAAAGTCGGGCAAAGAATTTACAGTCAAAAGTAGACGAGGCTTACGCAACACCCCTTAGATAGCATTAATAAGGGCGTTAAAATTGGGAGTAAGTAAACTAGACAATACCACAAATCACCCGTAATTTTCCTCAAAAATCAGGATATACCTGCTTCTTATTA
>Ga0101944_10007217_pt1 | contig 11266 bp, 9 predicted proteins | sample DewCreD2012metaG_FD_75245 | JGI IMG/M metagenome (GOLD analysis project Ga0101944, IMG submission 75245) | Hot spring sediment bacterial and archeal communities from British Columbia, Canada, to study Microbial Dark Matter (Phase II) - Dewar... ... | reverse complement strand
TACCTGAGCTACACGCGCCTGGCGACCGAGGGGCGCGTGACGGCGCGCGGTCAGACCTTCGCCGTGACCGGCGAGAGCTGGTTCGATCACGAGTGGAGCACCAGCGCCCTCGGCCCGAACGGCCTGGGCTGGGACTGGTTCAGCCTGCAACTGAGCGACGGCCGCGAGGTGATGTTCTTCCAGATCCGGCGCGACGACGGCGGGATCGAGCCGGTCTCGGGCGGCACGCTCGTCCAGCCGGACGGCTCCACCGTGCGCCTGCCGGCCGAGGCCGTGCAAATCACGGTGCGCGAAACCTGGACCAGCCCGGCGACGCAGGGCCGGTATCCGGCGCGCTGGACGATCCGTATCCCGTCTGAGCAGATCGAGCTGGACGTGGAGCCCTGGCTGCCCGAACAAGAGATGCGATTGACGTTCGCGTACTGGGAGGGCGCGGTGAGGGTGGCCGGCTTAAGCGGCGGCGCCGCCGTCACCGGAGCCGGCTATGTGGAGATGACGGGCTACGCCGGCAGCATGCAGGGGGTGTTTTAGAGGCCTTCAAGAAATGCCAGCACCGCGGCATTGAACGCGTCCGCCTGATCGATGGGCGAGGCGTGGCCGGAGTCGGCCAGGACGAGGGCGCGCGCGCCCGGGATGCGGCGCGCCAGTTCCTCGCCCGCCGCGCGCGGCACCGTCCGGTCGCGGTCCCCCATCACCACCAGCACCGGGCATCGGAGCGACGTCAGGCCTGCCCGGCCGTCGAACTCCAGGATGGCGCGCATCGCGGCCCAGTACGCGGCCCTGGAGTTGCGGCTCAGGCTGGCGACGGCCGCCTCATAGAATGGGCGCTGTTCCGGCTTCGGGAACAGGCCGCGCGCCACAAACGCCGCCACGTCGGCCACGGGCCGGGTCCACAGCAGCCAGGCGCGCTGCGCGCCGCGCACCAGGCCGGAGATCCCGGCCGGCCGGTAGCGCGCGAACGTGTTCACCAGCGTCAGCGAGCGCACCCGTTCCGGATGCCCCGTTCCGAGCGCCAGCGCCGCGCAGCCCCCCAGCGACAATCCGACCACGTGCGCGGCCGGCAAGCTCAGGTGCGTCAGCAACTGGGCGACGTCATCCGCCATCGCCTCGATGCGGAGCGGCCCCTCGAACCTGGACTGGCCGTGCCCGCGCAGATCGAGGGTGATGACCTGGTGCCGCCGCGCGAAGGCCGGGACCTGGAGCTGCCAGTCGTCGGCGCTCGAGCCCAGCCCGTGCAGGAACACCACCGGCGAGCCGGCGCCGGCGACCTCGTAACGCAGTTGGAAACCGTTGATCGCCAGTAAGGCCATAGAAGCTGACTGCACCTGGGGCAGCCGACGGATCTTGCCACGGATTACGCGGATTTCATCATGATCTTATCCGCGCCAATCCGTGAAATGCGCGGCTAAAACCTTACCGATAAACTTCCTTGAACTCGTCCGGCGCCACCGGCAGCGTGATCTGGCCCTCGGCCGGGTCGCCCACCAGGGTCACGCGCTCCGGGCGCTGGGCGGCCAGGAAGGCGGTGTAGGCGGCGACCAGCGCGTCGAGCTGGTCGTGCGTGTACAGGCCGGAGAAATTCAGCGTGCCGGAGCGCAGGTGGTGGCGCGTGATCTCCTCGACGGCGTCCATCGGGTCAGGGACGTTCAGGCGCTCGTCGTACAGAACCAGCTGGCGCTGCAGGCGGCCCTCCAGCGTATCCTTGCGCAGCGGGCGGTGACCCAGCAGGACCGTGTAGCAGCCGTGCGGGTGGACCTCCAGCACGAGGCGCTCGGCCGTCAGGCCCGGCTGATAGAGTTGGAAGCCCTCGGCCCGCAGCGTCTCGAACAGGCGGAACCCCATCTGTATCCAGCGCGGGGCGTCGTCCACGGCGCGCGGCGTCAGGTACAGGCCGATGCCGCGGCGGCGCATCTGATATTCGCACACTTTGCAATTGGCCCAGCTCCGGCGGCGCGGGTCCAGGCCCAGGCGCGCCCGGTAGGCCGGGTCGGCCATCAGCCCGGTGTTGGGGCTTTGCGGCGCATCGATCGCCACTACGGCCGCGGGGTAGCCGGTGACCAGGTCCACCACCGCGTCGAAGCGGCCCTGGCCGAGGGTGACGTCCAGGCGCTCGTCCAGCAGTGCGTAATCGATCAGGCGCTCGCCGGCGGTCGGGTCAATGCCGATGAAGACAGGGCGCGTCATGGGTGGGACCGGCTTTGCAGGAAGGCGGTCAACAGGCCGGGGTCGCCCTTGTACGGCGGCAGCCACGGGCGCTGCTCCACCTCGCGCAGCACGCGGGCCAGCGACTTTCCACCGGCCAGCATCTGTGCGGCGACCAGCGGGCGTGTGCGATGCAGGCCCCGGGGTCCGTGCAGCAGGACCACCCGCCGGGCGGCCAGCGCCCGGCTGATGAAGTCCACGCCCAGCGTCAGGTGGTCGAGCGTGTAGGCGGCCTCGTCCGCCACCGGCAGCCACAGCCAGGCCCACGGCAGCGGGTCGGTGAAGACGCCCGGCGCCTCGTCCACCACGCTGACGACGGCGCTGGCGCCGGTCTGCGCCTGGAACTCCCGCCAGCGCTCCAGCACGAAATCGCCGCCGGCGGCGTAGACGCCGTCCATGACCCAAGTCATACCGGATGAGTATAGTGTAACTCTTGGAAGGGACAAGGACTCGCCCTATACTTAACCGCGCGCCGCACCTGCGCCCCATTCCCGCTTGCAAACGAGGCCTGATGGAAGACCTGACCGGTAAACAACTTGGCCCATACCAGATCGTGGGCGCGCTGGGCGAGGGCGGCATGGCCGCCGTCTACAAGGCGTTCCAGCCCAGCATGAACCGGTACGTGGCGCTCAAGATCCTGCCCCGCCACCTGGCCGGCGATCCGCAGTTCGTGGCCCGCTTTCAGCAGGAGGCCAAGGTGCTGGCGCAGCTCCAGCACCCGCACATCCTGCCCATCCACGATTTCGGCGAGGCGGACGGCTACTCTTATCTGGTGATGCCGTACGTGGAAGGCGGCACCCTGCTCAGCCTGATGAAGGGCGAGGCCCTGCCCCTTAAAGAGGTCCGGCGTCTCGTCAGCCAGATCGGCGACGCGCTCGATTACGCCCACTCCCTCGGCCTGGTCCACCGCGACGTCAAGCCCAGCAACGTCCTGCTCGACCCGCGCGGCAACTGCCTGCTCACCGACTTCGGCATCGCCAAGATCGTCGAAAGCAGCGCCAAGATCACGACCACCGGCGGCATCGTCGGCACGCCGGCCTATATGTCCCCGGAGCAGGGCCTGGGTTTCAAGCTGGACGGGCGCAGCGACCAGTATTCACTGGGCGTCATCCTGTACGAGCTGGCGACCGGCCGCGCGCCCTACAACGCCGAGACGCCGATGGCGGTGGTCATCAAGCATATCAACGACCCGCTGCCGCCGCCGCGCACGCTCAACCCGGAGCTGCCGGCCAGCGTCGAGCGCGTCATCCTGCGCGCGCTGGCCAAGACGCCGGGCGACCGCTTCGCCACGGTCGGCGACTTCGTGCGCGCGCTGCAGGCCGCCATCCCGGAGACTGGCGTGTTCCCGGCTGTGGACGCCGCGGCGATCGCCGGGGCCGCCGAGACGGTGACGGCGGAGCGGCCTGCGGGCGGCCCGGGCGCGAAACCGGCCCGGCGCGGGCTCGTCTTCGCCGGGATCGGCCTGGGCCTGCTGGCCGTGGTCGTGGCCGCTTTCCTGATCCTGAACGGCGGCGGGGCCGGCGGGAGCGCCGCCACCGGCGCAGCGGCCGCGTCGCAGACGGCGGCGGCCCTGGCCGCGGCGCCGTCCGATACCCCTGCCCCGCCGGCGACGGATACCGATACGCCGCCGCCCACCGACACCCCCGCGCCGGCCACGGCCACCGGGACATCCACGCCGGCTCCCACCGCGACCGAGGCCGGGCCGGCGGCCACGCCCACCCTCGGGATCGGCGCCACGCAGGTCTCGGCGGTCGACGGCATGGTCTCGGTCTACGTCCCGGCCGGCGTGTTCCGGCGCGGCGCCGCCGAGGGCGACTCCGCCGCCCTGGCCTACGAGAAGCCGCAGCGCGAGGTGACGCTGGATGCGTTCTGGATTGACCGGACCGAGGTGACCAACGCGCAATACGCGCAGTGCGTGGCCGCCGGACGATGCCGCGCGCTCAACAGCCCCAACTCCGCCACGCGCAACGGCTACTACACCGATCCCGCTTTCCAGGATTATCCTGTGATCCGCGTGACGTGGGACGATGCCCGCAATTATTGCCAGTGGGCGGGCGGCCGCCTGCCGACCGAGGCGGAGTGGGAGAAGGCCGCGCGCGGCGTGGACGGACGCCTGTTCCCGTGGGGCGACGACCAGCCCGGGCCGGCGCGCGCCAACTTCAACCGCACCATGGGCGACACCGCGGCGGCGGACGATTACCCGGAGGGCGTCAGCGTCTTCGGCGCCCTGAATATGGCCGGCAACGTGCAGGAATGGGTAAGCGACTGGTATCAGAGCGATTACTACCGGACCGGGCCGGCCACCAACCCGGGCGGGCCGGACGCCGGCCAGTTCCGGGTGCTGCGCGGCGGGTCCTGGCGCTCACCGGTGGCGGAGGTGCGCGCCACCCATCGCAACTTCGCGGAGCCGACCATGCGCGACAACGCCACCGGCTTCCGGTGCGCGCGCTGAGGCCGGGCCATCCCATGCGGCGACCCGCAGGCAGGTCCAGGGACAGATGGAGGAACTGACCGGCCGGCAGTTAGGGGTGTACCAGGTTATGGCCCCGCTCGGCCGGGGCGGTCTGGCCGCCGTTTACCGCGCCTTTCAGCCGGGCGTGGGCCGGTATGTGGCTCTGAAAATCCTGCCGCGACACCTGGCGAGCGAGCGCCAGTTCGTGGTGCGTTTTCAGCAGGAGGCCAGGGTGCTGGCGCAGCTTCAGCACCCGCACATCGTGCCCGTCCTGGACTTCGGCGCCGCCGACGGCTACGCGTACCTGGCGATGCCCTTCATCGAGGGCGGCACGCTGCTGAGCCTGATGCAGGGCGGCCTGCTGCCGCCGGATCGCATCCGGCGCATCCTCAGCCAGGTTGGGACGGCGCTGGATTACGCCCACACCCAGCGCGTCATCCACCGCGACGTCAAGCCCAGCAACGTGCTCATCGACCTGCGCGGCGACTGCCTGCTGGCCGATTTCGGCCTGGCCAAGATCGTCGAGGCCGGCACCAAACTGGCGCTGAACGGCGGCGTGGTGGGCACGCCGGCCTACATGTCGCCGGAGCAGGGCCTGGGCCTGCCGCTCGACGGGCGCAGCGACCAGTATTCGCTCGGCGTGATCCTGTATGAGCTGGTCACCGGCCGCGTGCCCTACGACGCGGAGACGCCGCTGGCCGTCGTCCTCAAGCACATCCACGAGCCGCTGCCGCCGCCGCGCAAGCTCAACCCGGCCCTGGCGCCGGAACTGGAGGACCTCCTGCTGCGCGCGCTCGCCAAGAACCCAAGCGAGCGTTTCCCGAGCGTGGCCGAGTTCGTGCAGGCGCTGCAGGCCGCGTTGCCGGAGACCGCCGCCGCGCCGACGGTTGAAAGCGTCGTCGCAGAAAGCGCGCCGGTCGGCGCCGCGCCGGTGGCGGGCGAACCCGGCCCGCCCGCCGAAGCGGCTCCGGCCCCGCCCCCCGTCGTCCGCGTTGCGCCCGGCGTGTCGCCCGCCGGCCGTCTGCGGCCGGTGCCGCGCGAGATCGTCTATGCCGGCCTCGGCGTCCTGGCCCTGGCCCTGGCGATCAGCGCCGTGCTTTTCCTGAATCGCGGCGGCGCCGAGGCGCAGGCCGCCGCAACACGCAGCGCCGCCAGCACCCAGACGGCGGTCGCCCTGGCCGCCGCCCCCGCGGCCAGCCCCACCCCGCGCCCGGCGACGGTCGTCCCCGTAACGGGCGCGGCCTCGGCCACGGCGACGCCTACCGCCACGCCCACGCGCACGCCGACGGCCACACGGACCGCGCCGACGCCCACCGCGACACTGGGCATAGGCGCGACGCGCGTTTCTGCCATCGACGGCATGGTGTCGGTCTACGTGCCGGCCGGCGCTTTCCGGATGGGCTCGACCGAGGACGATGCGAGCGCGCTGCCCTATGAACGCCCGCAGCGCGATGTGATCCTGGATGCCTTCTGGATCGACCGGACCGAGGTGAGCAACGCGCAGTACGCGCTCTGCCTGGCCGCCGGACGGTGCCGGCCGCTCAACAGCCCGAATTCGGGCACGCGCCTCGGCTACTTCACCGACCCGGCCTATCAGGACTACCCCGTCATCCGCGTAAGTTGGGACGACGCCCGGCGCTACTGCCAGTGGGCCGGCGGCCGGCTGCCGACCGAGGCCGAGTGGGAGAAAGCCGCGCGCGGCGTCGAGGCGCGCCGCTTCCCATGGGGCGATGACCGGCCCGCGCCGTCGCGCGCCAACTTCGACCGGCTGGTCGGGGACACGGCCGCCGTGGACGATTATCCCGAGGGCGCCAGCCCGTACGGGGCCCTGAACATGGCCGGCAACGTCCGGGAATGGGTGAGCGACTGGTTCCAGAGCGACTACTACCGCGACGCGGCCCGGGTCAACCCGACCGGGCCGGCGACGGGCCAGTTCCGGGTGCTGCGCGGCGGGTCCTGGCTCTCGCCGGTGGTCGAAATCCGCGCCGCGCGCCGGACCTTCGCCCAGCCGACCAATCGCGACAACGCCACCGGTTTCCGGTGTGTGCGCTGAGAACTGCCTGAGTCTTGCGCCGCGTAGTAAAATCAGAGGCGCAGGCGCTCAGTGCCATCGCCCCACCTCACGACGTTTGTCCCACCCTTCAGGAGACGTTCCCACTATGGCCACTGCAACAAAGAAGAAAAAGATTGTCAGGAAAGCCGCCAAAACCAGGGCGTCCAGCAACGGCAAATTCCGGCTGACCTACGCCACCATGTTCAGCCCGCCGGAGGCGCTGCACACGCGCTACGAGAAGGCGCTGGCGCAGGTGAAGGCGGACCTCGGCCGCGATTACCCGATGATCATCAACGGCCAGGATCGTTTCACGGAGGCCAAGTTCGAAGACCGCTCGCCCATCAACACCGACTGGGTGCTGGGCACCTTCCAGAAAGGCTCGGCCCAGGACGCCCAGGACGCCCTGGCCGCCGCCGCCGCCGCCTGGCCCAAGTGGTCCGGCCTGAAATGGCAGGACCGCGTCCGGCTGTTGCGCCGGGCGGCGGCCCAGATCGAGAAACGCGTCTATGAGATCGGCGTGGTGCTGTCGCTCGAGGTCGGCAAGAACCGCATGGAGGGCCTGGGCGACGCCCAGGAGACCGCCGACCTGATCTACTATGCCTGCGACCAGATGGAGGCCAACGGCGGCTACATCAAGGAGATGGGCCGCGACCCGCTGGTCGGCTTCAAGGCCACCAACGTCTCCGTCCTGCGCCCGTACGGCGTGTGGGTGGTCATCAGCCCCTTCAATTTCCCGTTCGCGCTGGCCGGCGGCCCGAGCGGCGCCGCGCTGGTGACGGGCAACACCGTCGTCTTCAAGCCGGCCACCGACACGCCCTGGACCGGGCGCCTGCTGGCCGAGTGCCTGCGCGACGCCGGCCTGCCGGACGGCGTCTTCAACTACCTCACCGGGCCGGGCAGCACCGTCGGCCAGACGCTCATCGACGACCCGCGCGTGGCCGGCATCACGTTCACGGGCTCGTTCGATGTGGGCATGAAGATCTACCGCTCGTTCGCGGCCGGGCGTTATCCGCGCCCGTGCATCGCCGAGATGGGCGGCAAGAACCCGGCCATCGTCAGCCGCAAGGCCGACCTGGAGGACGCCGCGACCGGCATCGTGCGCTCGGCCTTCGGCCTGCAGGGCCAGAAGTGCTCGGCCAATTCGCGCATCATCGCCGAGGCGCCCATCAAGGACAAGCTGACCGAGCTGATCCTGGCCAAGACCCGGGCGATCACGATCGGCGACCCGACCGAGCGCGCCAACTGGCTCGGCCCGGTGATCAACGCCAACTCCTACCGCGAGTTCAGCGAGTTCGCCGAGGAGCTGTCGCAGGCCGGCGTGATCCTGCACGGCGGCCGGCAATTGAAGGAGGGGGACTTCGCCAAGGGCTACTTCTGCGAGCCGACGCTGGTGGACGGCGTCCCCAAGGAGCACCGCCTGTGGCAGCACGAGATGTTCCTGCCGATCACAATGATCACGGCCGTCGACTCGCTGGACGAGGCCATGGACTTCGCCAACAACGTCAACTACGGCCTGACCGCCGGCTTCTACGGCTCGAAGCAGGAGGCGGCCTGGTTCTTTGACAAGATCCAGGCCGGCGTCACCTACGCCAACCGCCCGCAGGGCGCCACCACCGGCGCCTGGCCGGGCTTCCAGCCCTTCGGCGGCTGGAAAGGCTCCGGCTCCACGGGCAAGAACGCCGGCGGCCTGTATTACCTGCCGCTCTACATGCACGAGCAGATCCGCACGCATGTCGAACGTGTGAAGTGATGCCCTGGCCCCTCCCCCTCTCTCGATGAGAGGGGGAGGGGCGGCGGCGGCCGCGCGACGGCCGGACGCCGAGGGTGATGGACCCGTCCCATGTCTCTCCGCCGGCGCTTCAGCAATTTCCTGCTCTTTCTGAGCCTGCTGGCCATGTTCATTTTCGTGTCCGATCTGGCGTCGTTTCAGGAAGTGGTGCAGTGGCCGGCGCTGATGTTCGGGCTGGCGGCCTTCGGCCTGGGGGTGCTGTTGCGCCTCGGCGCGGAACCCGCGCCGCCCCCCCCGCCGCCGGCGCCGAAACCGGCCGCGCCGAAACCGGCGCCCGCCCCTAAGAGACCCGGACCATTCGCGAGCCTCTTCAAGCCAAAGCCCAAACCCGCGCCGCCTGCGGCCGCGCCCGGCAAAACCGGCCCCGGCCAGGCGGGGCCGAAAGCCGCTAAAAAATAACCAAGGAGTTTATCTCTCCATGTCCCGCTCATCCAACCTCACGGTGGGGGTGTTCGTCGATGTCGCCTACGTCGCGCGCAACGGCGGCTACGGCATGCGTTACGACGTGCTGCGCGAGTTCGCCTGCCGCGACGGCGCCGAGCTGCTGCGCCTGAACGCCTACGTCACCTACGACGCCGAGCGCGCCGACGAGGACAGCGCCTACCGCGACGGGCAGGAACGCTTCTATTCCATGCTGCGCGATATCGGTTACAAAGTGGTCCAGAAAAGTATCCAGTGGGACACCGACGAGGGCGGCAACCGCTTCGGCAAATCCAACGCTGCCCTGCACCTGGCCGTCGACGCCCTGCTGCAATCCGAGAAGCTGGACCGCATGCTGATCGCCACCGGCGACGGCGACTTCGTCCAGGTGGTGCGCGCCCTGCAGGCCAAGGGCTGCCGGACCGAGGTCGTGGCTTTCGACAACGTCTCCGTCGACCTGCGCCGCGAGGCCGACCTGTTCCTGTCCGGCTACCTCATCCCGCACCTGCTGCCCGTGCAGGCCGCCCGCGACTTGCCGCCGTGGGGCGAGGTGGGTTCGCGCGTGCGCGGCACCTGCTACGCCCACACCGGCAAGGGCTACGGCTTCCTGCGCTACCTAAAGATGATCTCGCCGGACCTGTGGAAGACGGACTCGCGCCAGCCGGACTCGCCGTACGGCTCGGTGTTCTGCCACGACTCGCAATGGCCGGTGGAGGTCTCCACCGACGAGCTGCCCAGCCGCAACCTGGTCTTCGAGTTCGAGCTGGCCCGGGCCGAAGGCCGCGGCGACAGCCTGCAGGCCGTCAACGTTCAGCTCGTCAGCCCGCGCCGCCGCGACGACCGGGAGCGCGCCGGGGACCGCGAGCGGGGCGGCGGGCGCCGGGTGCCGTATGAACTCAAGTCGCCGGAGGAGCAGATGGCGGCCTACGAGCCCAAGATCTCGTATGACTAAACTCACTTCCCTCGCCGACGCCGTCGCCCGGCACATCCACGACGGCGACCTGGTCTACGCCGCCGGCTTCACGCACCTGATCCCGTTCGCGGCCGCGCACGAGATCATCCGTCAGCGCAAGCGCGACCTGGTCCTGGCGCGCGCCACGCCCGATATCATCTACGAACAGATGGTGGCGGCGGGCTGCGCGCGCAAGTTGATCTTCTCTTACTCCGGCAACCCGGGCGTCGGGTCGCTGCGCGTCGTGCGCGCCGAGATGGAGGCCGGGCGCCTGGCGTACGAGGAGTATTCGCATTTCGCCATGATCACGCGGCTGACGGCCGGCGCGGCCGGGCTGCCTTTCCTGCCCATGCAGCCGGTGGGCACCCAGGACCTGGCGCGCGTCAACGACCGGTACCGGCAGGTGACGTGCCCATATACGGGCGCCGTGCTCAACGCCGTCCCGGCCCTCAACCCGGACGTGGCCATCATCCACGCGCAACGCGCCGACGTTCACGGCAACGCCCACATCTGGGGCATCCTGGGCGAGCAGAAGGAGGCCGCTTTCGCGGCCCGGCGCGTCATCCTCACCGCCGAGGAGATCGTGGACGAGGCCGTCATCCGCTCCGACCCGAACCGCACGCTCATCCCGGCCATGGTCGTTACCGCCGTGTGCCCGGTGCCGTACTGCGCCCATCCCTCTTACACGCAGGGCTACTACGACCGCGACAACCCGTTCTACCTGGAATGGGATCGGATCTCAGCCTCGCCCGAGGCCGTGAAGGCCTGGCTGGACGAGTGGGTGTACGGCGTGCCGGACCGCGCCGCCTATTGGGCCAGGCTTGGGGCTGAGGCGCACGCGCGGCTGGCGGTCAAACCGCGCTGGAGCGCGCCCGTCAACTACGGAGATTTCTGAAAGGGCGGCGCTGCCAACGTCCCGGCCGAACGCCGGGGCCTGCGCGGCTCTGTGGTCTGGCCGATCGCGGCGCCGCAGGGCGACGGCAGGGCCCGGCGCTCTTTGTGCCGGTTCTGGCGCCGCCTGCCGGAGACGGGCCCGATCGCCATTTTCGACCGCTCGTGGTGCGGGCGCGTGCTGGTGGAACGGGTCGAACGGATAGCTATCCACAGTCAGCCATGATCCCCTTCGACGATTTCGGCGGCGCCGGCCCGTGGCTGCACTTCGCGCACGCCAACGGCTACCCGCCGCGCGCCTATACGCCGCTGATCGAGCGCCTGGCCCCGCTCGGCCGCGTCCTGGCCGCGCATGCCCGCCCGCTGTGGCCGGGGTCGCGCCCGGACGGGTTCCGCGACTGGACCCCGCTGACGGAGGACCTGCTCGCTTTCCTGGACGAGCGCCCCGAGCGGCCGGCGTTCGGCATCGGACACTCAATGGGCGGCGTGGCCACGCTCGACGCCGCC
>Ga0101944_10007215_pt1 | contig 11270 bp, 7 predicted proteins | sample DewCreD2012metaG_FD_75245 | JGI IMG/M metagenome (GOLD analysis project Ga0101944, IMG submission 75245) | Hot spring sediment bacterial and archeal communities from British Columbia, Canada, to study Microbial Dark Matter (Phase II) - Dewar... ... | reverse complement strand
CAGGACAGGAACATCCGATCGATGAACCACAGCACCGACCAGAAGCCGGTCTGGATCACCAGCGGCAGGGCGATCCGCAGGACGGCTTGGGCGCCGCCGGGACGTCGCCACCAGCGGCGTACGCGGCGGCTCAGTGGGCGTGGCATCGGCACCTTCCTTCTTCCAGCCCTGGCCGCGACGACCCGCGGCGCAGCCCTTGACGTGCGGACCCGCCGGCGGCCACCATCCCCCGGAAGGAACATCCTCCACCTCGGCGGCGTGCCCCCTGCAAGGAGAGGTCCTGGGCCGGGCGGGTTCACTCCACCGGCGAACATCCGCTCTATTCTAAAAGGATTCGCAACGACAAAAGGGGCGCGAACGTGCCTGTGGAACACGCCATCTTGATCGCCTGCGGAGCGATCGTCGCCGCGGCCCTTGTGGCCGGCGGGATCGCCGTCTGGCGGATCACCCGCACAAGCCAGCTTCGGCCGGTGCAGGCCTGCCTGTGGCTGGGGGCGTACCTGCTGTGCCGCTGCCTGTGGCGGGCACGCTGGCACGGCCGTCTGGAGCTGCCCGAGCACGAAGGCGCCGTGATCGTGTGCAACCATCGCAGCAGCGTCGATCCGTTTTTCATCCAGACGGCGACCCTGCGCAAGACACACTGGATGGTCGCCCGCGAATATTGCGAGCATCCGCTGCTGAAGTGGCTGCTGGCGACCTGCGAGGTGATTCCCGTCCGCCGGGGAGGGATCGATACGGCGGCGACACGGGCCGCGATCCGCCTGGCGGAGCAGGGAGAACTCGTCGGCATGTTGCCGGAAGGGCGGATCAACCAGACGCAGCAGTTCATGCTGCCGGTGCGGCCGGGCGCTGCGCTGGTGGCCCTGAAAGCCAGGGTCCAGGTCGTGCCGTGCTATGTCCGGGGCAGTCCCTTCTGGCGGTGCGTGCTCAGCCCGTTCTTCATGCCGGCCCGCGTCGAGGTCTGGATCGGCCAGCCGCTGGACTTTTCGTCCTACTACGGCCGGGAGGACGATCCGCAGGTCGTCCGGGAGGTGATGACACACATCGTCAAGCAGATCGCCCGCCTGGCCGGCCGGCCCGACTTCGAGCCCCAGTTTGCCGGACGGCATTGGAAACCGGGGGAGCAAGAGGAGGGGATGCCCGACCCAGCCGCCGGACACGAAGGTGCCGTGACGCCCCGCGCGGCGCCGGGAGCCACTGCCGCCGCGCCGCCTCCGACGAAACCTTGACGAGCATGCGGCCGATCGATCGGGAAAACCGCCGCATCGTCGTGGACGCCCCACGTTCCGGAGCGCCTCCCCCCGCCGTTCGGTCACGGCCCGCGGTCGCACGCTTGCTGACGGAGCTGCTGCGTAAGCCGCCCTGCCGCCTGCACCAGCCGCCGTTGCACCTCCGCCTCGTCAGACCCTTGGGCCAGCAGGGTGCACAGCGGCTGGCCGGCCGCGGCACGAACGTCTTGAGCCGGCAGATCGGCCACGGCAATGCCGTCGGAGGCAAGCTGGGCACGCTGGGACGCCTGTTCCAGGTCCTCCGCTCCGACCGGCCCAGGCGCGTAGACCACGACTTTGCCTGCAATCCGTCGCGGGGTGAGGGTGGCTGGCCGAAGGGGTGCCTCCGGGCCGCCGCAGGCCGCGATATGCCACGCCAGCAAGGCGGCGTCGCACGCCCGCTCCAGCACTTCGACCGAAGCGGAATAGCGCGGGTTGATCTCCAGCGGCACGAGCGTCTGCGGTTGCCGGAGGTAATCGAGATTCACCAGGCCCCGCAGCGCCGCCCGCTGGGCCAGAATGCCTCCCAGACGCTCTAGGGCGTGCTGCTCCCATGGGCGCGGCGCGATCGGCCCCACGGAGCCGGCGTATTGGAACGGGGATGGCCCCGACACGTCGCGAGCCAGAAGCTGGCGGGTGACGCCCAGCAGCGTGGCCTGTCCGCTCGCGAACAGGAATACGGCCCCGGCCGGCTCCCCCTCGACCAGGCGCTGCAGGTAGCAGCCTCGGGGAAGGGTGGGCATGCCCTGCGGAGGCTGCCAGGGGCGGACCCCCACGCCCCCTCCGCCCCGCCGCGGCTTGGTCAGCCAGCCGGCGGCGAGCTGTGGACCTTGGGGAGGTGACTCGCGCGTCTCCGGGAACGGCAGGCCCGCTGCATGGGCGGCATCGGCCAGGAAGGAGACTTGCCGCACCTGAGCCAGCACGCGCCCCGGATTGCCCCACAGCGGACGCCGCGCGGCCAGCCGATCCACCAGGCGCGGGTAATTTTCCAGGCTGCCAGTGTAGATCCAAGGCGCCTGCGGAGCCTCTGTGAGCGCTCGCAGGAACTCGACCGGATAACGGCTGATGCGGATGGCTGGGCCGCAGGCGGCCAGGTCGCGGTCGGCAAAACAATCGATCCCCACCGGCTGCCAGCCTGCCCGCCACGCGGAGTGGGCGGCGGCCCGGACGCTGACTCCCAGCAGGATCACGCTCCGCGGCGGCAAACGGCCGGTTTCGTCCATGGCAAGGAACGCCGCCTGGTGCGGAAGAACACCCCTCGGCGGCACAAGGGTGTCCCTGGTCATGCCGGCAAGGCCTACGCGACGGTGGCCAGCTCCGTCGGCCAGCCCAGCCCCCGGCCGCCCTTTGCTCAGGATACCGCAGGTCCTCGGCCGCGTTGCCTGGCCGCAGCGGTTGCGTTAGGATCAGGGTGTACACTTCGGGGGCATGTCGCCCAGCCCCGCACCTACGGCTGGAGGCGACGCCGCCCCCAGCCCCTCCTTCCAATGTCTAGGGTCGGTCTGTTCCTGCTTTCGACGTGAGGTCCTGCCGATGCGATCCCATCCTCGAATTGGTTCCCGCCTGGCGGGTCTGGTGATGATCCTGTCGTGGCTCGTCGCGGCAACGCCCGCCGGCCAGGCGCAGGAGTGGACCCGTTTCCGCGGGCCCAATGGCACCGGAGAGAGCGAAACGACGACCATCCCGGCAAGCTGGACCGAGGCGACCGCGAACTGGAAGATCGAGCTGCCAGGCGTGGGGCACAGCTCGCCCGTGCTGTGGGGGCGCAAGCTGTTTTTGCTCAGTGCCGATCCCAAGACCGCCACGCGGCACGTCCTGTGCATCGACGGCGAGACGGGCCGCACCTTGTGGCGGCGGGACTACCCGGGCGTGCCGCACCACCTGCATGCCAACAGCAGCTATGCTTCGTCCACGCCGGCCGTCGACGCGCAGCGGGTGTACGTGGCCTGGTCCGACCCGGAGTTCACGCGCCTGATGGCCCTGGACCACGACGGAAACGAGGTGTGGACCGTGAACCTGGGGCCGTGGGTGAGCCAGCATGGGTTCGGCAGCTCGCCGATGCTCTATGACGACCTGGTGGTGCTGCACTGCTCGCAGGAAGACTCGAAGGGGACCGACCCGCGGCAGCCCAAGGAAAGCTTCCTCGTGGCGGTCGAGCAGCACAGCGGTAAGATCCGCTGGCGGACGGAGCGGGCCATCAAGTCGGCGTCCTACTCGGTGCCCGCCGTGCGAAAGAACGAAGCGGGGCAGGACGAGCTGGTCTGCTGTTCCCAAGGGGAAGGGATTTTTGCCCTGGACCCCAAAACAGGCAAGGAGCGCTGGTCGCTGCCGGTGTTCACCATGCGGACGGTCAGCTCGCCCGTGCTGGTGGGCGGGCTGGTCCTGGGCACGACGGGGCAGGGCGCGGGGGGCCATTATCTGGTGGCGCTACAGCCTGGCCCGCAGCCCAAGGTGGCCTATGAAGTCCGGCAGAATGCCCCTTATGTGCCCACGCCCGTCTGCCGGGGGGATCTGGTGTTTTTGTTCGAGGACCGGCAGGGGCATGTCTCCTGCATCCACGCGCCGGATGGCAAAGTGCTGTGGTTCAAGCCGCGGGTGGGCACCGCCTTCTTCGGTTCGCCGGTCCGGGCGGGCGATAAACTGTTCTGCGTCGACACCTCGGGGACGGTGATCTGCCTGGCCGCCGACCGCCAGTTCCAGGAGCTGGGGCGCACCGAGCTGAAAGAACTGTGCCGCAGCACGCCAGCGATCGCAGGCGGCAAGATGTACGTCCGCACCGTCTCGCACCTGTGGTGCGTGGGCGGCAAATAGCGCAAGCGCCCGCCAGGCGGGCCCTCGGCCGATGCTGCACCTGGGGACGGTCCTGCTGAAGCGTTTGGGGTGGATGGCCCTGACATTGTGGGTTGTCTTCACCGTCTCGTTCATACTGATGCGGATCGTGCCGGGCGGTCCGTTTTCGGAAGAAAAACGGATTCCCGAGGAGATTCGCCGCAACATCGAGGCCAAGTACCGGCTCGATCAGCCCTGGTACCGGCAGTATCTGGAGCACCTGGCCAGCACCGCGCGGCTGGACTTCGGCCCCAGCTACCGGCTCAAGGATTTCACCGTCAACGAGGTCATTGCTCAAGGGTTTCCGGTTTCCGCCTCGCTGGGCATTTTCGCCTTGTGTTTTGCCCTGGGGGTGGGCATCCCAGCGGGCGTCGTGGCGGCAGTGCACCGCAATGCGCCGTGCGACCGCGTGCTGATGGGGCTGGCCACGCTGGGGATTGCCGTGCCCAATTTCGTGCTGGCGGGGATCAGCATCCTCGTGGTCGTGTTCTGGCTGCGGCTGTTGCCGGCGGCCGGCTGGGGGACGCTAAGGCAGCTTTTGCTGCCGGCCGTGTGCCTGGGTGCCCCCTACGCGGCGTATCTGGCCCGGCTCACGCGGACCAGCATGCTGGAGGTGCTCCAGCAGGATTACATCCGCACCGCCTATGCCAAGGGCCTGCCGGGACGGGTGGTGATCGTCCGCCACGCCTTGCGCGGGGCGCTGGCCCCGGTGCTGACCTACCTAGCGCCGGCCACGGCGGGGCTGCTCACCGGGTCGCTGGTGGTCGAGCGGATCTTCAATCTGCCCGGCATGGGCAGCCACTTCATCGAGGCGGCCCTCCAGCGCGACTGGACGCTGGAAATGGGCGTGGTGCTGGTGTACACGTTCCTCCTCTCGGCCCTGAACCTGCTGGTCGATCTGTCCTACGGGCTGCTCGACCCGCGCGTGGAGCTCGAGTGACGATGGCGGTCGGCACGAACTCCCCAGCGCCGGCGGCCGCCTCTGCCCCCGCCGGGGCGTCCGAGGGGTTGTCGCTGTGGCAGGACGCCTGGCGGAGGCTGCGGAAAAACCGTCCGGCCCTGGTGGCGCTGGCCTACCTGGCGGCGCTGGCGCTGCTCGCGGTGCTTACCCCCCTGTTGCCGCTGCAGTCGCCGCAACTTCAGCGGTTGACCCGTCACGACCAGTTCCAGCCTCCCAACCTCCGGCCCGTGCGTTTGGGGCTGGATCTGGCGCAGGTCCGCGCGCTGGAGCGGGAGCTGAACGAGCTGCGGCGGGCGGCTCGCCAGGCGCCGCCCGAAGAGCGCAGGCGCCTGGAAGAAGAGCTTCGCCAGCGCCAGCGTCAACATCCGCTGGATCGCTACTGGAACTCGCCCGGCGGCCTGACGCGCTGGATGCTCCAAGCGCGGCTGTGGCTCTTTGGCGACTGGTGCCTGCCTTCGCTGTGCGGGACGGACGAGCTGGGGCGGGATGTGCTGGCCCGTCTGGCCTGGGGTGCGCGGGTGTCGCTGGTGGTGGGCCTGGTGGCCACGCTCGTGTCGCTGGCGATCGGCGTGACCTACGGCGCGATCGCCGGCTATGTCGGTGGCTGGCTGGATGCGGCGATGATGCGGCTGGTCGATGTCCTGTATGCCATCCCGTTCATTTTCGTGGTGATCTTCCTGATCTCGGTGCTCAACGAAGAGACGTTCCAGCAGCGTCTGGCCCGCTACGGCATCGGCCAGATCACCATCTTCTACCTGGTGATCGGCGCCTTGTACTGGCTGACGATGGCCCGCGCGGTGCGGGCGCAGGTGCTGTCGCTGAAGCACGAGCTGTTCGTCGACGCGGCCCGCAGCCTGGGGGCCGGCCACGCCCGGATCATCTTCCGCCATCTGGTGCCCAATGTGCTGGGCGTGGTGATCGTCTACCTCACGCTGACCATTCCCAGCGTGATGCTGTTCGAGGCGTTCCTGTCCTTCCTGGGGCTGGGCGTGCAGCCGCCGGATGTCTCCTGGGGGCTGCTGGTCAACGAGGGGATGCGGGTCATCACGCCGATCCAGACCTACTGGTGGCTGGTTCTGTTTCCGGGGCTGGTTCTGGCCTTGACGCTCTGGGCGCTCAATTTTCTGGGCGACGGGCTGCGTGACGCTTTGGACCCGCGGCTCCGCGGGCGCTAGGGCCGGCCCGTGTGCCTGGTGCGGCCATGCCAGACGTCGCGTGAGCGCGCACGGTCGGGCGGCCGCGAAAAGCCGCTGGTGCAGCGCGGTCGACTAACGTGCCGTGCGGCGTCGCACCCGCCGCGGCGTCGGCTGGGGCGGAGGTTCATACTGGGCGAGTGCCCCCCGCAGTGCGGCGACGACGCGCTGCCGCAGCTCCGCCGGCGTCAGCACCTGCGCGTGCGGCCCCCAGGACAGAATCCACGCCGCCACCTCCTCGAAGCTCGACAGCTCGAACTGGGCGATCACGCTGCCGTCCGGCTGGCGGAGCAGGACCTGACTGGGATGAAACCGCCGCTCGCCGACCACGCGGGCTACGTCTGGGGAAAACCGCACCCGCACCGTCATGAGCGGACCATCACTCCGGAAGATGCCGAACGAGCCGGCCAAAAACGCCTGCGGGTCGAAGTTCGCGGGCCGCTGGAATTGGAGCTGCTGCACCTCGACATCGGTGATCCGGTTGACCTTGAACGTGCGGATCGCCCCGTGGTCGGCCGACCAGGCGATCAGGTACAGCGCGTGCTTGTGCCATACCAGGCAATACGGATGCACGTCATAGTGGCTGACCGGCTCGGTGGCTTGCAGCGACTGGTAAGTGATCACCGTCAGCCGCCGGTCCTCGATCGCCCGCACCAGATCGTCGATCCGCTGGGCTTGCGCGGAATAGTCGGTCCAGCCGTGCGTGGTGTGGTAGAACGCGGCCGCAAGCTTCTCCAGATGCCGTAGCGCCGCCTCCCCCAGCGTCGTGCGGATCTTTTCAAACGCCCGCTGGGCCCCCTCGAAAAAGTACGTGCCGGCCAGCGGTTCGAGAAACTGCCGCCCCAGGTACAGCGCCGCGGCTTCCTCCATGGTGAATTGAAGTTGAAGCAGCCCCTTGGTCTGGTCCAGCCGCCAGTGTTTCTGACCGCGGAACCCCACATCGCTGATGAGCGGAAACCCCAGTTGGCTCAGCGCGACCAGGTCGCGATGGATCGTCTTGGAGGACACGTTCATCTCGTCGGCCAACTGGCGCAGCGTGGCTCCCCGCCTGCGGGCACTGAGCGTCCGCAAGATCATCCAATGGCGCATCAGCAGTGGTTGATCAGGCATCGTGGTCGGAATGTGGTGTGCGGGAGATGGCGGCCGGTTTCCTGGGTCCAACTTCGCCGAAGCGCTCGTGCCGCGACTCCACCCTACACGCGACCCGGGACAGCTTGTGGGAGAGGTCCCCACAAACCAGGGACTTGGCTTCCACACCGGTCGCCGCAGACGCGAGACGGCCCCGTGACGAGGCGCACCCCCCCCAAAGATCGACTTCCCCTCACGGCATTCGCGGTCGTCCATCGGCCAGCGCTGGCAAGCTTCGTCCAGAGACAGCTCCGGCGGGGAGTTTTTTTACCAGATATGCCGGGCGCAAGCAAATTGCCAGAAAAAACACCGCGAAACTGGACGGCTGTACTGCGGGCCAGCACACCGAGACGGCGTTCCCTCGAAAGCTAGGGCACCCCCACCCGCTCTGCCGTGGCGGTCGATCGCCGGTCGCGTGCCCGGCGGACGATCACCCGCTAGGGGGAGAATAGACCCGATCCGCAGGAATCGCTTCTAAGAGCATTTCAATCAGCCGCTCGCTGGTATAGCCGTGGGCATGGGCGGCGTAGTTGCCTGCCAGCCGATGGCGGAGGGCTGGCTTGGCCAGGGCCGTCACGTCGCCGCAGGTGGCGTGGAAACGACCGTGCAGGATCGCCCGCGCCTTGGCGCAGCCGATCAGTGCCAATACGCCGCGCGGTCCTGCGCCCCAGCTCACCCACTGGTTCACGAAGTCGGGGGCTTCGGGCGTGCCCGGGCGGGTGGCGCGGACCAGTGCCCAGGCATAGCCCAGCACCTGGTCGCTGACCGGCACGCGGGTCACGAGCTGCTGCAGCTCCAGGATCGCTTCGCCGCTGAGGACCGGCTCGATCTGCCCGAGCTGGCCGCTGGTGACCCGGCGGGCGATCTCCCACTCCTCGGCCCCGCTGGGATAGCCCAGCTTGATATGCAGCAGGAAGCGGTCGAGTTGCGCTTCGGGCAGCGGGTAGGTGCCTTCCTGTTCCAGCGGGTTCTGCGTCGCCAGCACGAAGAAGGGGCGGGGAAGCGGGTGGCGGTGGCCGCCGGCACTGACCTGCCGCTCCTGCATCGCTTCGAGCATGGCGGCCTGGGTTTTGGGCGGTGTGCGGTTGATCTCGTCGGCCAAGAGCAGGTTGGCGAAGACGGGCCCCGGCAGGAAGCGGTACGCCCGCTGATGCGTTTGCGGATCTTCCTGGATGACTTCCGTGCCCGTCACGTCGCTGGGCATCAGGTCGGGCGTGAACTGGATGCGCTTGTAGCTCAGGTCCAGTGCACGGGCCAGCGAGCTGACCAGCAGCGTCTTGGCCAGCCCCGGCACGCCTTCCAGCAGGGCGTGCCCCTGGGCGAGCATGGCCACGAGCACCTGCTCGATCACTTCGTGCTGGCCGACGATGACTTTGGCCAGCTCGTCGCGCAGGCGGGTGTAGGCCTCGTGGCATCGGCCGACCGCGGCCACTTCGTCGCTGGGTAGGGATTCCGGACGCATCGTTGTCTAGCGGGGAAGGCTCTCAGTCGAGGGAACGAAGGAAGGTTCAGGGTGGTCTCACGCGGCCGCGGTGCCACGCACAAGGCCCCTTGCGCGGCGTGCGGCTCAGGGCACATTCTCAAAATAGCGTTTGAGGCGTTCCTCGTAGCCGCGCGGCGCCAGCCGCCGCGAGCGGGCCTGGATCGCCGAGCGCAATTCCGGCGGCAGGCGGGCCATCCACACTTGTGCACCGCCACCTTGGGACGAACCGCCGGGCTGGGTGCCCTCCGCCGTCAGCTTCCCGCGGCTGTCGGCCTGGGCCGCCTCGGCCATCTCCAGCTCCCCTGGAGGCGACTTCTGGTTGGGCGAGGCTGGGCCTCTCTGGACCGCGCCTCCTTTGCGGGCAGACGCCGAGGCGGAACCCTCCGGGGAGGGGGAGTCGCCCATGCCCGAGCTGCCCTGCCCCTCCGCGGAAGCTCCCTGGCCTTCCTGTCCCATCCCAGCGGCTTGAGCCGCCGCCGCTTGCGCCTGGGGACCGGCAATCTGGCGGGCGGTCACCTGGGGCGAAGCAGGGACAAATTGCATGCCCAAGGATCGTTCTTCAGTTCCTTGTGAGGACGGCGCACCACTTGGCGCCCCGGGCATTCCCTGACCGGCAGACGGCGACGCTCCCGCGGGCGGCCCAGGCTGCCCCTGAGCTTTCGAGGAGCCGCTGGAATGCTGCGAGGCGGAGGCATCGGCCTTGCCTGCCGGCGGGCCTGAAGCGGCGCGAGAGGGCGGACTGGAGGTGTCGCCGGCGCTAGCCGACGGATCGCTCGGTGCCTTCTCCGTCGGCTCGCTGGCTGGTGGCTCGGACACAGGCTGCGGCAGGCGAAGGGCGGAAGCCAGTTGCAAGGCCTCGCGCAGCGGGACGTTGGCGACTTCGATCTGGCCGGAGACCTCGGTGGCGGCCTGGCCGGTGACCGTCTGGGCGAAGGCGAATTGGTGCTCCGCCTGCATCAGTTGACCGGCCAGTTCCTGCCGCTGGGCGGCGTGGGCAGCAGCCTGGTCGGGATCGGCAGGTTGCGGCGTGGCCGGCTGCGGCCGCTCGAGTCGCTGGCTGATCTGGGCGATCGTCTCGCGAGCGGCTTGCTGCGCCAGGGCCAGCGACGCCAGCAACTGGGCCAATTCCTCGTCCCGGCGAAGGCGTCCTTCGCGTGCCAACAGGTTGGCGACGGCCTGTTCCCACTTTTCTTCCACCCGGGCGGAGGCCTCTGGGGGCGGCGATTGGGTGGGCGGGTAGGCCGCAGCGCGTCGCGCCAGCGCTTCCGCCTGCGTCAAGGCCGCGGCAGCCCCGGCATCGGCCTGGGCTGCCGCCGGTTGCACCGACTGCGCGGCGTCGGCTTGCCGGGCCAGCGTCTCCCGTTGCCGCTGGCCCGCAGCTTGAAGCGCCGCCTGGACGTGCGACTGCGCCTGCGCGAGCGCCTCCAGCACGGGGTCGAGCGGCGGCGGCTCGGTGGCGGTGGACGCGCTTAAAGCCGAGGCCGCCGCTTGCAGTCGCTGGGCGACCGCTGCGGCCTGCGGCACCTGGCCCTTGGACTCCGAAGCACCGGCCGCCCCTTGCACCGCTTGAGCCGCCTGCTCCAGGTGCTGCGTCAGGGCTTGCCGCGCTTTGGCATCGGGCGGGCCGGCAGGCATCGCTTGGGCCTGAGCCAGGTACGACGGCAGCGCCCGGTCCGCCTCGGTCAGGGCCGCGATCAACTCGCGCTGGGCGGCCTGTGCGGCCAGATGCCGGCCAAGAAGCAGTTCGCGTGCGGCTTGGGAGGCCTGTTCAAGGGCGCGCTGAAGCACGGAGCGCAAGGGACTGCTCGCCGCCGACAATTCGGCCAGCCGGTCGGCCACCGCTTGCTGGGCCATGGCGGCGGCCAACGGGTCGGGCGATCGGCCGCTGGCCAGCTCTTCGGCTGCCGTCTGGGCCGTTGCTTGTAGCGCGCGGGTCTGGGCAAGCTGGTCTTGCAGTCTCTCCGCGGCTGCCTGGGGACCTCGCCCGGCCGCCTGAACCGCCGCAAGGCGGGCCTCCCGCAGGGCTTCGGCCGCGGCTTGCCAGGCTGCCAGCGCATGGCCTGCCGTCGCATCGTCGTCCGGATGCGCACGTTCCACCTGTTGTCGGACGCTTTCGGTTTGCGCCCGCTGCTGCTGTGCGAGCGTTTGCAGCTCCATCGCCGCCTGACCCTGCGCCCGCCGCAGGTGGGCGGCGGCTTCGACCAGCGCGGCATGATGGGTCTTCGCCTCCGCCGCGGCTGCCTTCCGCTGTGGGCCCTCCTGGGGAGCATCCTCCGCCGAGGCGATCCGCTCGGCCAGGGCCTTCAAGTCGGCAGCCAGCGGCAAAAGCTGCTGATGCACGCTGGGAGCCGTGTGCTCAACCCCCTGGGCCACCTTCGCTGTCAAAGCCGCGACTTGCTGCTGCTCCT
>Ga0101944_10007214_pt1 | contig 11270 bp, 7 predicted proteins | sample DewCreD2012metaG_FD_75245 | JGI IMG/M metagenome (GOLD analysis project Ga0101944, IMG submission 75245) | Hot spring sediment bacterial and archeal communities from British Columbia, Canada, to study Microbial Dark Matter (Phase II) - Dewar... ... | reverse complement strand
GCGTTGGCTTCGTCGATGGTGCGGACGACAATCGCCGGGACTCCAAGCCGCTTGGCGCTCTGCATCAGCCGGTTGCGGGCCACGCCATAGGGGTAAATCTTGACCGGCTGGAGTGGGGCGCGGGATGGGTAATTAGTAACTGGTAATTCGTTATTCGATATTTGTTGCTCGAGGTTCGGTATTGGAGATTCGCTGCGACTCTCGACTCTCGAATTTCGCCCATCACCTTTCATGTTTCGGGCATCAAAGGGGGATTTTCGGGCTTCGACCTGCGGTGCTTTTTCCACCCGAATCTTGCCTTCTGCATCCCGAGTGCGCAATTCGGCTGGCAGGGGGTAGCCGCGCAGGAAGGAGTCGACGGCAGCAGTCACGTCCATGTGAACGGCGAACTGGTCGCGGTTCTGGATTTCGATGAGAACATCGAAGGTCGGCGGGGCGCGGCGTTCGAGGACGGTTTTCTGGGTGCCGCGCCGGCGGGCTTCCTCGTCAGAGAGTGTGACCGCTTCGATGCCGCCCACCAGGTCTGAGAGCGTCGGGTTTTGCAGGAGGTTTTCGAGGGCATTGCCGTGCGCCGTCCCAATCAACTGCACGCCGCGTTCGGCGATGGTGCGGGCGGCCAGGGCTTCCAGTTCACGCCCGATTTCATCGATGACGATGACTTCGGGATTATGATTTTCTACGGCTTCAATCATCACTTCGTGCTGGAGCATCGGCTCGCGCACCTGCATCCGGCGCGCGCGGCCTACGGCCGGGTGCGGCACGTCGCCGTCGCCGCCGATTTCGTTGGATGTATCGACAATGACCACGCGGCGGCTCTCGGCCAGGATGCGGGCCGCCTCGCGCAGCAGGGTGGTCTTGCCCACGCCCGGACGGCCCAAAATCAGGATGCTTTTGCCGCTTTCGATGATGTCCTGAATGATGTCGATGGTTCCGTAGACGGCGCGCCCGACCCGCAGGGTCAACCCCACCACCATGCCGCGCCGGTTGCGAATGGCGGAGATGCGGTGCAGGGTTCGTTCGATTCCGGCGCGGTTATCGGCGTCGAATTCGCCGACGTGTTCATCGACATAGTCGATTTCCTCGCGGCTGATTTCGCTTTCGCGGAGCGTGATTTCTTCATCGACAAAGCGGGCGGTGGGGACGCGCCCCAGGTCGAGGATGATTTCGAGCAGTTTGTCGTAATTATTGGCTTTGTGAACGGCCTCGACGATGCTCTGGGGCAACACGCCCAGCAGGGCATCGAGGTCGTCGGTAATTCGGCGTTGGTGACTCATAGAAATTGTTCCAGGTTGAATGTTCAAACGTTGAAAACAAACGCTGGGGGCGCAGGGGGAAAAGAGAAGGCGTAAACAATCTGGAATTCTTTTTCCTGCCCCCTCTCGAATTTGGTTACTGATAACTGGTTATTGTAATCTGACCATGTTTGCGTACCTGCCTGTCTGGTGGGGTTGCGTGGTTTGTCCACGCGTCAGGCGCAGCGTATAGAGTGGCGTGCAATCCAGTTTATATCACGATTCTGTCAGAGTGGGATTAATGGATAGTAATAATTTTCTATTTGCACTGCCCTACATCCAGCAACACCCGCTGCGCGATGACACGGCCATCGGAGGCAGTTTCCTGCATATCGTCAAGTTTGATGACGCAGGAATCGTCGAAATGGTCGGCAAATTTACGCCAGTATGAGAGTTCCAGGTACAAGTAGCGGTATCCAGCCTGATTGAAGCGGAACGGGTCGGGATTGTCGGCCAAGTCATACCATTCTGGGTAAGTCGGCGGGCCGTAGTGAATGCCAGAGAGGGTGTGCAGGCCGAGGACGGTCGGGCCGCGCTGGGGGGAGGTGTCGAAAACGAGCGCGCCGGGCTGAAGCCTGCCCCAATGTTTCTGATACATTTTCGCGTCTATTGGGGCGATGAACTCGGCGTAGATGGGGTTGGGCATGGCCGGGATTTGCAGGCTGAAGAGGCCAATTCCGCTTAGGGCGGCGGCCAATCCCCAGCCGAGCAGGGCGGTTCGGATGGTTTCGGATTTTTCCTTTGCCCAAAGCCACAGTAGCGGAACAGCGTAGAACTTCAGCACCATCAAAAAATGCGCCGTCATGCGCGAGAGCGCGGTTGGCCCGGCGTTGCCGGTGTATTCGAGGAAAATCGTCAGCAGGCTGGGAATCATCGAGAAGCCCCAGGCCGCTTCGAGCCATTTTTCCTCGCGGATGAGTTTCCAGCCGTGTTTGAAAGCCCAGGGCAGGACGAACACCACCAGCCCGGTTTCGGCCAGGATGACGAACCAATGCAGGGGGTTGAGCAGCGAGAGAGTCCCGACATGCGCCGAAAGGACGGTTGGCAGCCGCAACGCGAACGAGACTTTGTAAAGCGCCTCGCTGGCTTCCGTGCCGCCGACCCGCCCAAAGAGGCCATGCAACAGCCCAGTAAACACGCCGCCTTGCAGCAAGGCGATAATTCCACCGCCCACAATGGCCGGGGCAAAGGCCCACAACGAAGCGGGGAGTTTGAAGGTCCGGTGGCGGATGACCCAGGCCAGCACAGCAAAAATCAATCCTGCGTAAAGAAAAGCAAATGTCACCTCGTTGGCGAGCGCCAGGGCGGCCAGCAGAACTGCCAGGAGGGATTGCTGAATCCAGTAACCCTCACCCCTGGCCCACTTGCCCCCATCAGGGGGTCTCCCAATGGGAGAGAGGTGGCCCTCACCCCTAGCCCCTCTCCCCTTGGGAGAGGGGGACAACAAGATGACGAGCAAAACCAGCATGAACATGCTCGCGCCATACCCGGCGTGCGCCATCGTCAGCGAGGGGTCGAGGCCGGAGCCATACATGAATGGAAAAGGGAATGGCCCCAACCCTTGAATTTTCCAATTGTTGTAAAGCACGGCGTTAAGGCTGGAGCCGGAATCGGCCCCAGAGCCAATCAGCGTGACCGCGTTGGAGATTCGGGTGAGCAGGCCCGCTGGGAGCAGGAGCAGTATCCAGCGCGCGCCGCCCACGAAGAACAGAAATCCCGCCGAAAGGGCGGCGGCCACCCGGCTGCCGGTCAGACGCCGCGCCAGGAATGCGCCGTAGAACAGGGTCAGCGCCAGGGTCAGGCCGCGCGCCAAATCCATCGCCGCCCAGGGCTGGGCCTCGGCCAGGCGGGTGAACTGCGCGGCCACCAGCAGCAGGAAGTAGTGGTAACTCCACAAAATGCGCGGGTCATAGACGAAGTGCGGCGGGATGTCGCCCAGGGCCATGCTGGAGAGTTGGGTCAGGTTCTGGTAGTCATCGAAGATGCCCAATCCGCGCCCGATGAGGGTGAGGAGAATGGCGAGGGCGAAGAAGGAGAGCCAGGTTGGTAAGTGGTCATTGGTAATGGGCGAGGCGTGATGCGTGATGAGTGATTTGAGCGGCCAGGCGAGGGCGAGGCCAATGAGCAACGTGAGAAAGCCCGCCAGCCAAAAGGCGACTGCGGTCGGCAGGAAGCGGGCAGTCAGGTTGGCGAGCAGGGCTGAGAGGGTTAATCCCACGCCCAGGCCGAGCAATCCACGCTCGTGGGCAGGAATCTCGAAGCGCGAGAGAATCAACCAGCCGCCGAGGGCCCATAGGGCGAGGAGAATGATGAGGGGGAGGGGGGAGAGTTCAGAGAAGATGTACATGGGAAATGATGAATGATGAGTGATGAGTGATGGGTGATGGGTGACGAATCCCGAATATCGAATTACGAATTACGAATTACTGCCCTGAACACAGTCTCGTATTTCTCCACAATCACGCTCAAATCAAAGGTCTTTGCCATTTCTCGGCTTTTGGCTTGGGCTGATTGTATCGCAGATGGGGAGGCGAGCAGGCTTTTGAGGGATTCGGTCAGGGCGTCGAGGTTGCCTGCCGGAAAGAGATGGCCGTTTTGGCCGGGTTGCACCAGTTCCACGTTGCCGCCGGCGTCGCTCAGGACGAGCGCCAGGCCCATTGCCAATGCTTGCACGCCGACGACGGGCAAGCCCTCCGAGCGGGAGGGCAGGACCAGCAGGTCGCTCTGCGCCATGAGGCCGAGAACCTGTTCGGGCGTGACCCAGCCAGGGAAGGAGAAACGTTCCATTAGCCCGGCGTTCTCCACCATCTGGTGCACCTGCTCAAGCAGCGGGCCGTCACCAGCCATTGCGCAAGTCCAGGGCAGGCTGCGCAGGCGAATCAGGGCTTCGACCAGATGGGCGGGGTTTTTCTGCTCCATGAATCGCCCGGCAAACAGGATGCGCGGCGCGCCGTCACCAGGCTGCCAGGGCGGCAGGGCAGCCAAATCTACGCCGTTGTGAATGACCTCGATAAGGACGTGGTAATGCTGAAGCGCCAGACTGCGCGTAAAGTCGCTGACCGCCACCACGCGGGCGGCGCCTTTCCAAATGGGAGGCGTAAAGGGATAGACGAACTGAAACCAGCGGTCGGTTTTCTCCGGCACCGCGCCCGGCACGTCGCCGAGATGGGCGGTGAGGACGTAGGGGATGCCGGTCAATTTGGAGAGCGCGAAGGCCGCCGCGCCGGCCGGAACGGCAAAATGGGCGTGAATCAGGTCGGGACGCCACTCCCGAACCAGCCTGCGCCCCGCCGCCACCGCCGACCAATCATAATTCGCCATCTCGAAAAATTCCGCGCGGAAGGCGGCCCGCCGTTTGGCGGGGATGCGCTCCACCTGCACGGATTCCACCACCTCGCAGGCGGGCAGGCCATCGAGGTGCGCGGTCAGGATGCGGAGTTCGTGTCCGCGCCGCGCCAGGCCGAGCGCCAGGTCACGCGCCACGCGCCCGCCGCCGCCGCCAACCGGGGGAAATTCGTGGGAGAGGACGAGGATTTTCATGGGGGTAATTGGTGATTGGTAATTTGCGCAAACCGATTACGAATTAGGCTTCGCTTTGCAAATCTTTTTCGACTATGCTGGCGGCAAGAGTGGAGACCCACAACGCGCCCGGTATCGTCACCAGCACAATCAGGAAACGGGTGATGACGGCCAGGGCCGAGGCCTGCTCCAGCGACGCGCCGAGCGCTACGAACAGGGTGGCATACGACACTTCGCGCAGGCCATAGCCGTTGACCGAAATGGGCAGAACTGCCAGGAAGTAAGTAACGGTTTGGACGGCAGCAACCTGCCAGAAGGAAACGTCCATGCCCAATTGGCGCGCAATCAGCCAGGTGGCAAACATGGCGGTCAGGTTAGAAGGCCAGGCCGCCAGAAAAGCCCACAAGAAGGCCTTCGGACGCCCGGCCCATTCGCGCAGGGCAGCAACGATTTTCGGAAAATACTTTTCGGCCAGAAAGTAGGGCAAAATGCTATTTTGCCCCACGCCGCCTCCAAACACCACCAGCGGCAGCGGGACGAGGCAGGTCATGGCCGCCATGTTTATAAGCCGGTCGAGCGCTACCGAACCGACCGCCACCGTTTTGCTTTTTGCGTAAGGATAAACCGCCGCCATGCGCAGCCCATCGCCGCCGATGGTAGAGGGCAGGAAGTTGGAGGCGAAAATCCCGCTCCAGGTAATGCGAAAGGCCTGCCAAAAGGTGATTTTTACGTCATGCGCCCAAAGCAAAACGCACCAGCGCAGGGTATTGAAGGCCTGCGAGAGCAGATAAAAGCCAATAGACAGCGCAATTGCCCACCATGAGACTTCTGCCAGTTGAGTCCAGACCATGCGCCAATCGAGGCGCGCAATGAGCCAGAGAAAGAGCGTCAGGCTGAGGAGGGTGCCAATCCAACGCATCCAGGCGGAGAGGGGGCGGCGTTGGGGGGTCATGAACTCACTCCCCGGTAAAAGAGTCGTGATTTTCCGGGATGCGCCGTGAAAACCTGTACACGGACACTTGCGCCTGCGCGCAGTGCAGGCGGCACGCGGATTTGACGGAAATACACGGAAGGAACTTTTTCAATCACGTTTTCTCCGTCTTTATCCGCGTCTTCCGCGTTTTCCGTGTACAAAAAATTCCCATCCATGCGAAACCGCCTGAAGACGGTTCTGACGCTGGTCATGGACAGACTCCCGGCTCGGCGCGCGGCGCAAAGACCTCGAAGCGGCTGTAATCGGACTCGAATAAGGCGATTGGTTCGTAATAGCACAGGATATAAGGGGAAATGCGCGCGTTCCAGACGTTGTTTTCCTCGGCAAAGGGTTCGTCTTCTTTGACGAAAAGGTTTTCTTTGCCACTGACAATCAGCGCAAAACGGTGGCTGCGCAAATCGGCGTAGAAGGCTTCGAGCATGGGGCGGTTGTTGCTCATGGCGGCTTCCATCAGCGTCACGCGCTCGTATTTTGGAATCATCGCCGCATTAATTTTCCCAAAGGTTACCAGGTGGCGCTCGGTGGTGAACAAGACCGGGCCATTTGTCGATTCGACCAGGGTTTTCAACTGCTGCAATTGGTTCTGCGCCCAGGGTTTGTTGTATTGAACAAGCGGCGCGAGGGAGGGTATTAGGAACAGGAGCGGGATGACGAGGGCGACAGCCGCCACCGGCCAGGAATGGGGCGGACGGAAGTCCGTCGTATCCTCGCTGGCAACTTTTCCGCCGATAAAGTAAGCGGCTACGACCCCAAGCAGGACGGCGTATGTATCCATGTTGTGCAAATCTCCACCGCCGCCAATTTTTGCGCTGACGACCAGACTCCCACCGAATAGGACGAGAATCATGCCCCACAGCCCAAGCCAGCGGATGGGATGCAGGCATTTCCACTGGAGCGTTGCCGCAATCAGAACGAACAAGAACGGCCCGCTGACGATTAGGATGGCGGGGACAATCCCAAGCGGGAAGAGCGGATTGGGCCACAGGCGATACCAGAGCAAATCGGAGGTGAAACTGGAGGCGAACATCTCCGGGTTGTCGGCATTGCCAGAGAGCGGGATGTAGGCGGCCTGGGCGGCGAGCGCAGCCAGCAGGCCGAAGATTGTCCAAACGAAAGGCCATTTCAAGTAATGGAGTATTCGAGATGCGATATTCGATACTCGGTTACTCGAACATCGAATACTCGAATATCGAACTTCGAGCAAGTAAATCGCCACCGCTATCATGGCGGGCATGGGGAACCAGTTGACGCGGCTGACCCCGGCCCAGAGCGAGGCGAAGATAACAGCCACAAGCGAGCGCCACGGGTGTTTGGGCGAAACGAACAGGAGCGGGATGAAAATCAACGGGGTGAGGTGGTAGTAGACGCCAACCAAGAGAAGGTAGAGGAAGAACCATCCGGCGAAGAGCCAGCCCTCATCCCTGCGCCCCTCTCCCGCGGGGAGAGGGGATGTAAGGGCGCGCCAGGCCAGCGAAACGGCGACCGCAGCAGTTAGCACAATCCACAAGAGGAATTGCCAGAAGCGGTGTTCGGTCAGTCCCCAGGAGGGGATGAGGTAGGCCAGGGATTGCAGAAAATAGCGGGTGGGGTGCAGGGTAGAAAGCGGGAAACGCTCACCGTAGAGCCACTCGGAGAAATAGAGCGAGGCGTAAAAGTAGCGGCTCGTCTCGGACCAGCCCAGCGAGAAGGGGTAGTCGGAAACGGCGCGAAAACGGATGAAAATCTCGTAGGCCACGCCCAATATCACGAGCGCGGCGGCAAACCCGCCCTGCCAGGAGGCCTTAAGGGCTACTTTCAGCGCGGCGGAAGCCAACAGAACCAGCCACCAGGTCATCCAGTAGAAGAGAATCGTCGTCAGCACCGGGTCCTGCGTGGAGCCTTTGACCACCTCGCCGACGCGCAGGGTAAATTTCAGCCAGGGAATCAGCAGGAGGATGCCGGCGAACAGGCCCCAGCCCAGCCCGCGCCAGAAAATGTTCGAGAGCGGAGTCAGTTCGAGCCACGAGACCAGTTTTTCGACGCGCGAATCCCCGGTTTTCATCCAAAAAAACAAAAAGACGCAGCCTGCCAGAACGCCAAGGTAAAGCAAGAGCGCGATGCCCCAGACCGAACGGTAGAGGATGACGCCAATTTCGGCCCAGCGCATGGCCGACCAGACCAGGATGGCGAGGTTGGCGAGGAAGGTGAAGACGAAGGTGGTTTGCCAGAAAGTTTTAGGGTTGGTCATCTTTGGGGAGTTGGGCCAGGATGCCCGGCAGGGTGAACGCGCCTGGCAGGCTGGCAATCATCATCAACAGACGGTGGAAGATGGCGACGGTGGCGCCGAGCGAGGGGTCAATGCCGCCCAGTGCCGCGAGCAGGGCCGAGTTGGTCAGTTCCTGCCAGCCGTAGCCGTTGATGGAGATGGGAACCAGGCCGACGAAGTAGGCCAGGCTGTAAATGCCGATGATGCGCCAGGGGGCCAGTTCCGCGCCGAGGGCGTGCAGCAGGACGTAGTTGGCCGAGAAGGAGCAAAGCATGTGCGCCAGGGCGAAGGCTAGCGCGAGCAGGAGGAAGCCCGGTTTTTTGAACCAGATGGTGAGCGATTCGAGCGTTCGGCGGACGAAGCCCCAGCCTTTTTGCAGCAGGTTTGGCGCGGCGGCAGATTGGACAGCGAGCGGGGCGGCCAGCCAGACCTGGTACAGGCCGAGCGGAGCGGCCAGCGACATGCCCGCCATGTTCACCAGCCGGTCGGCGGCGATGGAGGCCAGGCTGATGGCGCGGTCGTAGCCCATTTGCATGGCCCCGGCCAGGCGCACCACGTCGCCGCCGATGGTGGTGGGCAGGAAGTTGGAGGCGAACAGGCCGGTGAAGGTCAGCGAAACGGTCTTTTTGAACGGAATCGGCACGCCGCCGGAACGCAGCAACGTGTGCCAGCGCAAAATGGTAAAAAAACGGGAGCACAGAATCAGGCCGAAAGCAGTCAGCAATTCGAGCAGGGAAACCTGGCGGATGGCGGCCAGCACTTCCGACCAGTTTTGGTACATCAGCCAGGCCAGCAACAACGCCGAGAGCAGCGAGCCGCCGGCGCGGAGCAGGGTTTGGCGATTGCGGCGGAGCCAGTTATCAGTCATCAGTCATCAGTGAGCAGTAATCGGTCGCCGGCTGATTTGTTCATTGGCGAATCACCCTCTTGACCGTATAGGTCGGCTTTTGTTGCGACTCGTGATAGGTGCGCACCAGCAGTTCGGCAATCAGGCCAAGCAAAACAGTCTGGAAGCCCACCAGGGCCAGCATCACCGCCAGCGTGAAAATCGGCGAGGTCAGGATGTCGATGCCGAGCCAAATTTTGCGCACCAGCAGGAAAGCCATGCCCAGGAAACCGAGCGCAAACATGCCCAGCCCGCCGCCGCCAAAGAGATAAATTGGTTTGGCCGAGTAGCGGGTCAGGAATTGCACTGCAATCAGGTCGAGGACAACTTTGAGCGTGCGTTCTAGCCCGTATTTGCTCTTGCCGAACTTGCGGGCGTGGTGGCGCACCGGCATTTCGTAAATTTTTGCGCCAACCGCATTGGCGTAGACCGGGATAAAGCGGTGCATTTCGCCGTACAACCGGAAGCCGGTAATCACTTCGCGCCGGTAGGCCTTGAGCGTACAACCATAATCGTGCAGGTGCACCCCGGTCACGTGGGAAATCAGCCAGTTTGCCAGGTGCGAGGGCAGGTTGCGGGTCAGGGCGTTATCTTCGCGGCTTTTGCGCCAGCCGCTGACCAGGTCATAGCCTTCGTCGAGCTTGGCCAGCATGGCTGGAATGTCGGCCGGGTCGTTTTGCAAATCGGCATCCAGGAACACAATCACCTCGCCGCGCGCGTGGTCAATCCCGGCGGCGATGGCGGTCGTCTGCCCAAAATTGCGGCGGAACTCCACCACGCAGACATGCTCAGCATCCTCGGCGGCCAGCTTTTCGAGCGCCGCCATCGAACCATCGCGGCTGCCATCATTGACATAAATCACTTCCCACGAGTGCGGCAAATCCTGAAGCGCCTCGCGCACTGCCTGGTGCAGGTGCGGCAGGCTTTCTGCCTCGTTATAAACGGGAATCACAACGGATAAATCCATCTATTTCCTCCGAAAAACCAGCAGCGCCGATTCAGGCAGGCACGATTGCGGCGCCGTCTCGGTCACAAGCTCAAAATCAGCCAACTGTCCGTTCAACCACTCCTCGCGCTCCAGGTTGCGGCGCTCCACCAGCACAAAATCAGCTTGCGCCAGCCACTGCTCGGCCAGCGCTTGATTCCACCAGCCGTAGCGCCGGAGGGCGGCATCGTCATCCGCAATCCGAAATGAATAAACGCCATGCAACTGCCCGGGCAAAATCTCAATGCCCGGCAAGTATAACAGCGTCGCGGGCGAATACCCGGCCCAGTAGATTTTCGAGCCAGGCGAGATAGTCTGCATCAGTTGCGCGCCTGCCGCCTCGTAGCCGGGAATCACATCTGCCGGGCAGTCGTAGGCTTTGTACTCGCCTGCAACGAGCGGCGTGGGCGCAAAGAGCGTTCCCAGCAAGGTTAAAACCACAAAACCCGCCCCGAACGCCTCGCTGTTTTTCCTGCCCACGAACAGCCTCGCCGCTATAAAAATGACCAGCCCGAAGGCGGCTGCGGCAGCCACCGGCAAATACGCCTGGACGGCGTCTGTCAGCGCTTGAAGCTCCAACCCGAATTTGTTGGCAAAAACCTGCCAGATCGCCGCCCCGCCAAAGCCCGGCAGGGGCAGCGAGAGCAGCCGTTTGTAGAAATTGGCTGGCAGCAAATCGCGGATGAGTCCCTCCGCCGAATACGCCATCCCCCCCAGCAAGGCCAGCAGCGCCAACCCGCCCAGCCATTTCCGCCAGGCGGGAGGGTTCAAATTCCAGGCCGGGAGCGTTGCCGCCGCCAATAGCAAACCAATGCCGCTATAAAAGGTTGTATAAGTTTGGAAGCAAAAAACGCAGTACTCGTTCCCCAGCGCAGCCCAGGCATGTAAAAAGAAAGATGAAAGGAAAAAGACCGCCAGAAAGACCGCTGCCCTTTCCTCTTTCAACTTCCCCTTGACCGGCCAAAAGACAAAAGCCGCCAGGCTGCCAATCAGCGCCGCGAAATGGGCGCGAAACGCCAGGAAAAAGCTGGCCACGCGAAAGGCGAAATAATTATCTGGCTGCCAGGTAGGAAGGTTTGGCGGGGGGGAAAATTCAGCCAGGAAGGGCAGGGGCAGCCACCTGGCCCACAGCCGCAGGATGTTCGGCCAGTAGAGCAGGTGCGTGCCGCCAAAAGTGAGCAACATCCCGGTCAGGATGAAAAAGAACCCTCCCCAGCGCAAGCTCGGTTTGCTGAGCAAGACATACAGCGCTAACAGCGGCAGGAGCAAGAGCAGGTTGATGCGCACCATCACCACCACCCCGGCCAGCAGCCCGCCGAGGAACAATTGCCACCACTTTCGGTCACTGC
>Ga0101944_10007213_pt1 | contig 11270 bp, 7 predicted proteins | sample DewCreD2012metaG_FD_75245 | JGI IMG/M metagenome (GOLD analysis project Ga0101944, IMG submission 75245) | Hot spring sediment bacterial and archeal communities from British Columbia, Canada, to study Microbial Dark Matter (Phase II) - Dewar... ... | reverse complement strand
CTTCGACAGCAATTGCAACAGAAACTTCTTCAGAAGTTATCGCCGCAGCAAATACAAACCATTAAGCTGCTTGAGATTCCTGTCATGGAACTTGAGCAACGGATAAAAAAAGAACTGGAAGAGAATCCGTTGCTGGAAGAAGTGTCGTCTGATACAGTTGCCGGTGATGCGCTTCCGGAAGAGACCGGGGAAACAGAAGAAACAGGTCAGGATAAAACGAAAGAAAATACGGAGGAGTTTTCGCTTGAAGATTACCTGAATGAAGATGAATACATTCCTGCCTATAAAACATTTTCTCATAACTATTCCCCTGACGATAGCCGGCAACGGATGATTCCTTATGCAGGTGCAGCAAGTTTTTCCGAATATCTTCAGCAGCAAATCGGGCTCAAAGAATTATCCGAAAAAGAAAGACAACTGGCTTCTTTTATTATAGGCAATCTGGATGATGATGGATATCTTCGTCGTGACCTGGATTCCATGGTTGACGATATTGCATTTTTGCAGAATATTCATACCACCAAAGAAGAGCTGGAAAAGGTTTTGCACATGATTCAGGAACTTGAACCCGCCGGGGTGGGGGCAAGAAATCTGCAGGAATGTCTTCTGCTTCAGCTGGCGACCAAAGACCAGCATCTTCCTGAAGTTCAAATGGCACAGCGGATCTTGAAAGAATGTTTTGATGAATTTACGAAAAAACATTACGATAAAATTAAGCGACAGCTGAATCTTGACGATGAAGCCTTAAAAAAGGCGCTGGAGGTTATCCTCAAACTGAACCCAAGGCCCGGAAGCAGCTATGCGGAAGCCGGCAATGAGGCAGAAACAGTAATCCCTGATTTTATTCTTGAATACAAAGATGATCAGTTTATCCTGTCATTGAATTCCGGGAATGTTCCTGAATTGCGTATCAGCAAAGCTTATAACGATCTTCTTTCTTCCGCACAGGCTTCTTCTAAGGAACAAAAGGAAGTAATGGCTTTTATAAAGCAAAAACTTGAATCGGCCAAATGGTTTATTGATGCCATCAAACAACGGCAACAGACGCTGATGGCAACCATGCAGGCCATTCTTGAATACCAGAAAGAATATTTTAAGGAAGGGGACGAAACCAAACTGAAACCGATGATTCTGAAAACCATTGCAGATAAAGTGGGATTGGACATTTCTACCATTTCGCGGGTTGTGAATAGTAAGTATATACAGACTCATTTTGGCATCTTCCCCTTAAAATATTTCTTTTCTGAAGCAATGCAAACTGAAAGCGGAGAAGAGATCTCCTCACGGGAGATAAAAAAGATTCTTCAGGAATGCATTGATGCCGAAGATAAACGGAAGCCTTTACCCGATGAAGAGCTTACGCGGATTTTAAATGAAAAAGGCTACAAAGTGGCGAGGCGGACAGTGGCCAAATACCGCGAACAACTTGGGATTCCGGTGGCCCGCTTGCGTAAAGAAATTTAACCGTTGAGTGGCACATGAAAGCATTGGAAAGAGTGATGGCACAAACAGTATCCTGGTTGTTTCATCCACTTCTTATGCCTACGGCAGGGGTGTTGATTATTTTTTATTCTTCCACGACGGAATCGCTCATGCCTGTTGTTTTCCGTAAATACATTTACATTCTTGTTTTTGGAGGCACTTTTGTGTTGCCTCTTTGTTTTTTGCCTTTGTATTATTACCGCAAGCCTGTTTCTTTCCCTTATCTTGAAGGACGTACGGAGCGAAACAGCCCTTTGTTTTTTACCTTTGTTTTTTACCTGCTTACTGCCTATTATCTGTACCGGCTTCCGGTCAGGTATCTTTTTGTTACAGTTTTTTTTATTTTTGCTGCAGCCCTGAGTGTATTGATGAATTATCTTGTCAATCTGCGGTGGAAAATCAGTTCTCATGCCATTGGAGCAGGAGGCATGACAGGCCTTGTGGTGGCCTTGCGGATGCTTCAGTATGAACTCCCTTTGATCTTTCTGATTTTATCGATACTGATGTCCGGATTGGTTTTGTGGGCAAGGATGTATCTGCAAAAGCACTCATGGAAACAGGTTACCGCCGGCTTTATTGCAGGTTTTTTGTGTGTGTCAGTGATTGTTTTTTTCTTTAGCCGGCAATCATGGTTTTGATCCCCGCTTTTTTTGCCATGGTGGCAATCTCATGCAGTTTGCTTTCCGGAACTTTAGTAATTCCTTTTTCTGCAGGTTTACGGTCGATGGTATAAATCATTACCATTTGCGGCCTGAGCGATTGCAATAACTCAACCCATTTTTCCACTTCGTATTCGGTGGTGTTATCCACCTCAATGCCGTTGAATGTACCCTGTACAAACATGGTTTGAATAATAAATTTGCCGGGAAATTTTTTAATTCTGGCTACCAGTTCTTCCAGGCTGTCGGCGGCGGAAGGACGGTTTAGGGTAAGATAGGTTTCTTCGATGGCAGAATCAATTTTAATGATATTCATGTCCACCTTCTGCAGGGCTTCGGCAATTTCTTTTTTATGAATCATGGTGCCATTGGTGAGTACGGCTACTTTTACTGAAGGAAAATAGGCTTGCCTCAGAAAGAGAACATCAGAAACAATCGGACCGAATTCGGGATGAAGGGTGGGTTCGCCGTTTCCTGCGAAGGTAATGGTATCGAGTGGGGATTCTCCGAACATCATTTCTCCCAGTTTGTTTTCCAGTTTTTCTCTTATTTCTTTACGGCTAGGCAAAACAGAAGTGCCCGGAACCTTGCCCGTGAGGCCACATTCGCAATAGATGCAGTTGTAATTGCACAACTTGCAGTTAACAGGCAGCAAATTGATGCCAAGAGAAATGCCCAGTCGCCGGCTTTTTACGGGGCCAAAAACAGCACTGTCAAATAAAATCGGACTCATTACCGTTAATGAATAAGAAGTACAAAGATAAATTTTCTGTTTGTAAAAAATCATATCAGGGGAAATGAAAAAATACAGTGGCAGGAATGATTGGTGTTTTCTGAATAAAATTCTACCTTTGTGCCAGCCATGTTGCTAAGGACAGAAAATCTTGTTAAAAAATACCGTAACCGTGCCGTCGTCAGGGGAGTTTCCGTGGAGGTCCGGCAGGGAGAAATTGTAGGATTGCTGGGCCCCAATGGGGCAGGGAAGACCACTACCTTTTATATGATTGTGGGAATGATCCGGCCCAATGAAGGACGTATTTTTCTTGATGACAAAGACATTACGCCTGAACCCATTTACCGGCGTGCTCAGCAAGGAATCGGATACCTTGCCCAGGAAGCTTCTGTGTTCAGAAAAATGAGTGTGGAAGATAACATCCTGAGTGTGCTGGAGATGTCGAAAATTCCTAAAGAACAACACAAAGAGCGGCTGGAGGCTCTGCTGGACGAATTCGGATTGCAGAAGATACGAAAAAGCCTTGGCATTCAATTGTCCGGAGGCGAACGGAGGAGAACCGAAATCGCCCGGGCTCTTTCCATTGATCCAAAATTTATTTTGCTGGATGAGCCCTTTGCCGGAGTCGACCCCATTGCGGTAGAAGACATTCAGCACATTGTCATGAAATTAAAATATAAAAACATCGGTGTGCTGATTACCGACCATAATGTTCACGAAACACTTTCCATTACCGACAGGGCTTATTTGTTGTATGAAGGCAGTGTGCTGAAATCAGGCACTGCCGATGACCTTGCCAATGATGAAATGGTGAGGAATGTTTATCTGGGCAAAAATTTTGATTTGCGTACCATCATCCCGGTGTCAGGTAAAGAAAACAACAGCCGGTAGCGTATGTGGGCTTTATGCAAGAAAGAAATAAGCACTTTTTTTGGCAGCCTCACGGGGTGGCTGATTATCCTGGTGTTTTTTTTAATCACAGCTCTTTTCCTGTGGGTTTTCCCCGGCGACATGAACATTCTTGAAAGTGGCTATGCGTCACTGGAACCTTTGTTTTTTCTTGCCCCCTGGGTATTCCTGTTTCTGGTGCCTGCCATTACGATGAGAATGATTGCCGAAGAAAGGCGAACCGGAACTTTTGAATTGCTGTTAACAAAACCTCTTACAGAACTGCAGATTGTGCTGGCCAAGTATCTGGCTTCGCTGGTATTGATTTTTTTTTCCTTGATCCCCTGCCTCATCTTTTTTGTTTCAGTATATCTACTGGGCAATCCTCCCGGAAATATTGATACAGGAGCCACATGGGGGTCTTTTATAGGATTATTTTTTCTTGCTTCGGTATATGCTTCCGAAGGATTGCTGGCCTCATCGCTTACCCAGCACCAGATTGTTGCTTTTGTTGTGGGGGCAGCATTGTGCTTCTTTCTGTATCTTGGCTTTGATTTTTTGGGACAGCTTCCTGTTTTTTCTGCAGTGGAATATCATCTTGTTTCCCTCGGTATTCAGGAACATTACCAATCGGTAAGCAGAGGAGTGCTCGAAATTGCTGACATGGCCTATTTTATTTCAGTCTCGGCAGTGATATTGTTATTTACCAGTTTATTTGTGCAAAGTCGTAAATGGTAACAAAAGATGAAGACTGTGCCTGAAAAAATAAAAATGATAAAACACACGCTGATTCCGGCGGTGGGTATCGTTTTTATGGCGTGGCTCTTGTCTTTGCCGGGCTGGAGGGTCGACCTGACCCAGGAAAAACGTTACACCCTGCATCCTGTTACCCGGGAGATGTTAAAAAAACTACCCGGCGATGTTCAGGTTACTGTGTACCTCGAAGGAAATATGCCCGCCGGATTCAAGAGACTGGCAACGGCAACAGGACAAATGCTGGAACTTTTTGAACGGCTTTCCCGCCACCGCCTTACATACCGTTTTGTGGACCCATTGGAAAATGCTGATCCAAAGGCTCGCCGCCAGATGGTGGAATCTTTGTACGAAAAGGGATTGCAGCCGACCAATGTGAAGATGAAAGACGAGACTGAAAATCTTTCAGAAAAATTACTGATTCCCGGAGCTATTCTTTCTTATAAAAATAAAGAAGTGGCTGTGAATTTATTGCAAAAAAACATAGGGGCAACCGCCGAAGAAAATCTTAACCATTCCATTGAGATGATTGAGTATGCTTTTGTAAATGCCCTTCAGGGACTCATGCAGGACACTGTGATTCAGGTGGCTTTTATTGAAGGGCATGGAGAACTGGATGACTATCAAACAGCCGATATATCAAGGGAAATGGAAATGAGCCTGCGTTACAAAGTGTTTCGCGGACGAATAAACAGAAGAGTGTCGTGTCTGGATCCTTATAAAGTAGTGATTGTTGCAAAACCTCAGATGCCTTTTACCGAAAGTGAAAAATTTGTACTGGACCAGTATCTTATGAAAGGAGGAAGAATCTTGTGGCTGCTTGACAAAGGACAAGTCAATCTGGACAGTCTGGTAGGCGGAATGGCTTTTGCTTTTGTAAGGGATTGTAATCTTGACGACCAGTTGTTTCGTTATGGGGTCAGAATCAATCAAAATTTATTGCAGGACGTCCAGTGTGCCCTTGTTCCGGTGAATATAGCCCTTCAGGGAGAGACCCCTCGTTTTGTGCCGGTTCCTTTTTATTATCTTCCGCTCATTGCACCGGCAGGAACGCATCCTGTGTGCCGCAACTTAAATCTTATCAGAGGAGAGTTTGTCAATACCCTCGATACAGTCAATCCTTCCGCCAGCGTCAAGAAAATTCCTTTGATGATGTCTTCTGCGATGGCCAAGACAACAGGAATTCCGGCAATGATTTCTTTGCGGGAAGCCAAACGCAATCTTGCAGTTCGTGAAAGAAAAAATCCTTGTTTGCTGGGCGTGTTGCTTGAAGGAGTCTTTACCTCGAACTTTAAAAACCGGATGATCAGTCAGCTTGACGTGGAAGAGAAAAATACCATCATCACTGAAAGTAAGCCAACGCGCATGGCCGTGATTGCCGATGGGGATATCATAAAAAACAGTGTCCGTTATACCGAAGCTGGAGCCCAGATCCTTCCGCTGGGATTTGACCGTTATTCACATCAGACTTATGGAAACAGGGAATTCCTGATGAATCTTATTAATTACCTGGCGGGGGATGAAAGAATACTTGAGTTGCGAAACAGGCAGGTCATGCTTCGTTTGCTTGATAAGGCCAGGATAAAAAGAGAAAAAATAAAATGGAAAATTATCAATGTAATGCTTCCTCTGGCAGTCATTCTTGGCGCAGCAATTCTTGTACAGGGACTTCGGAGAAGAAAGTACAGACCTTTACCGGAATAAGAAAACTATTGGGGTGGGTCCTCATCTTGTTTTTTTCCTGTACACCGGCTTTTCGGGAAAACTTTGAGCCGTCTGTTCAACCAGTGGAAGATCTTCAGTATTTTAAACCGCAGGAAGAAAAATATTTTGCAGGCGATCCCATGCCATTTTTTCATGAGGGGATTTTTCATGTTTACTGGTTGCTTGATTATAATCATGTTCCTGCCGGTCATGCATGGGCACATTTTTCCACGGCCGACCTGCAGCATTGGACCCATCATCCGCTTGCTTTGACCATCACCCTTCCTTTTGAAAAATCAATTTGCACGGGTTCCGTTATTTTTCACAATGGCTTATATTATGCCTTTTATGCTACCCGTACACAGGATAATGGCCGTACTGAATTTGTCAGTTATGCAAAATCATCCGATGGAATTTCTTTTATCAAGCAACAACCCAACCCTCTCATCATCGCTCCGCAGGAATATGAATCAGCACATTTTCGCGATCCCCATGTTTTTTACGACGATTCCTCAAAAAAATTTCACATGCTCATTACTACTGCCCTGCGAAAAGCTGATCTTGAAAAAAATCGTTATTGTCTTCTCCGGTATACCTCAAAAGATCTGATCCATTGGACATGCCAAGGCCCTTTTTATTACACAGGGTCCGACAAAGGATTTGCTTATCCTGAATGTCCCGATTTATTCAAATGGAATGGATGGTATTATCTTTTGTTTAAAATTTACGGGGGAACCTATTACCGCATGTCGCATTCTCTTAACGGTCCTTTTGTGGCCCCGCCTTCAGATAATCTCTCAAATGATTATGCCATGGTGTTGAAAACAGCTCCTTTCGGCGAACAGCGACGCATTGCCGTGGGATTCATTCCTTCCCGTGCCGGCAATAAGGATGACGGACAATGGACCTATGGGGGCAATCTTGTGTTCCGTGAACTTGTTCAGAAAGCCGATGGAACGCTGGCGGCAGTGTTTTGCGAAGAAATGATGCCCGCGATAGACTCTGGTTTCCATTATGAAGTACAGGAGGAATATTGTGTGGACTCTCCTGACCGGTTTGCTTATTATGCCCTTAAAAATGTTCCGGTAAATGCAAGAATAAGAATGAAAGTTGATCCCATGGGACCAAATACTTCTACAGGGATGTTATTGCGATATGGTGAAAGAGGCTTTTATGAGCTGTCTTTTGATGCAGCAGCCAATAAAGTAAACCTTGGAAATACTTCCATTGAACGGGTCAAAGGACTTGATGTTCCTTTCGAGGTAGATGTGGTGATGAAGCATGATATTATTGATGTGTGCATTGACCGGCGGCGCTGTATTCTGAACCGGTGCCCTGAACAAAAAGGCAATCAGCTCCTTTTATTTGTACATAATGGGAAGGTGTCTTTTAAAAATCTGATCATTGAAAAATTAAAAGAATAATCTTTTTTCTGCTGAGAAACATAGAGACAACTGTTTTTGCATGGAAGTATCTATTTTTTTACAATAAGTTCTTTTTTACCATAAATCAATATGTTTTTCATATAAAAGGGTTACCTTTCTCATAGTTTATTCCGGGAATTTATATGAAGATAAAGGAAGACCCGCTGTTATCGTTTTTGTCTGATTACTCTACGGAGTGGTATATTCTTGTAAGCAGCAAACAAGGCGTGTTGTATGTATCTCCTTCGTATGAACGCCTTACAGGACGTTCGCCGAAGGAAGTAAGCCTGTCGGGCGAATCTCTTGCAGCGTATTTTCATCCTCATCATAAGGAAGGTTTTTTGGAAGCATGGGATGCCCTTTGTGCAGGGAAAGAGATTCAGCAGACAGTTCGTATAAAAGATGGGAAAGGAGAATCCCGTTTTTTCCTTCATACCATTGTTCCCGTATATCAGGATGAAGAGAGAGGGCATTGTGTGCTCATCACCGGCCGAGACATTACTGAACTCGTCAATGTTACTTGTCAGCTTCGGGTCAATGAGGAGAAATACCGTTTGCTTACCGAAATTACCACCGATTCGGCCTCTTCGGTTATTGTCAGGGAAGATGGATCTTTTTTCCGGGAATGGACCATCGACCATCTGCTGAAAAATTATGGATACAGCCTCGAAGAAATTGATTCGTTTGAAAAGTGGTTATCGAAGGTTCACCCGGATGATCAGACATTGGTACGGGAAGGAATAAAAAGATTGACTGCCGGCGAAGTCTTTTCGGCAGATTTTCGGATTATTACCCACGAGGGCGAGATTCGGTGGATACGTAATATCGTCAAGCCTGTAAGAGATTCTGAAACAAAAATGCTTCGTCTTGTCAGTTCAGTCAAAGACATTACAGCATTGAAACAGATAGAAAATGAACTGAGGGAAAGTGAAAACAAATATCGCTGGTTAACAGAAAACATGGAAGATATTGTAGCCCGTTTTGACGCAAATCTTACCCTGTTGTACGCAAACAAGGCCATTGAACAGTACTTCCCTTTAAAACGGCAGGATGTTTCCGGTAAATATTTGAATGAATGGAACATGGATCCGGAAATCATACAATTTTTAACAGAAAACATCCGGCAAATTTTTCAGCACAAAGAAGTAAGAAAGCAGTTGTATGAATATAACCACGGGGATAAAATGCTTTATTTTAATTTTCAGTTTATTCCTGAAAAAGAAATTAACACAGGCAAAATTGTTTCTGTTCTTGTGGTAGGAATGGATATTTCGCAGCAGAAAAAACTGGAAAAAGAGTTGATTGCTGCTAAAGAAAAGGCAGAAGAAAGCGACAGGATGAAATCAGTTTTTCTGGCCAACATGTCGCATGAATTGCGTACGCCGTTGAATGCCATTATTGGCTTTGCTTCGTTAATGAAAAATGATAACATTCCTGCGGATAGCAGTCAGAGATACCTTGAGGTGATTGATAACAGTGCCAGGCAATTGCTGGCTCTTATCAACAATCTTCTGGATATTTCAAAAATAGAAGCCGGGAAGATGGAGGTATTTCCCGTTGATTTTGATTTGCATCAATTGCTTGTCACTTTGCAGGAACAGTACAGAATGTTATGTGTTCACAGGGGAAAACCCCATTTGTCGGTCGTTTTGCAATGTCCTTCAGAAAATTCTTTCAGGATAAGAACCGATGAAGTCAAACTTCAGCAGGTTTTGAACAATCTGTTATACAATGCTTTTAAATTTACAGAAAAAGGACAGATTGAATTTGGGTACACCCATTGCGGAAATAATTCCGGAAACAAAAAATTATGTTTTTACGTGAAGGATACCGGCTGTGGCATTGCCGAAGAAAAGCAGCCTTTTATTTTTAAGCGATTTCAGCAGGTAGATGAACAAGCTTTTTCCCGTTATGAAGGTACAGGTCTTGGCCTTGCCATCAGCAAGGGTCTCGTGGAACTGATGGGAGGAACCATCTGGTTTGAGAGCATCAAAAACCATGGTTCAGTTTTCTATTTTACTTTGCCCTTTGAAGAAGCCGGAAAAGAAGAAAAAAATGGGAATAGCCAGGCAGGAACTTTCATTTTTTCAGGGAAGACCATTCTTGTGGTGGATGATGTGCCTGAAGTTCATCAGTATTTTTCTGAACTGCTTTCAGCCACGGGAGCTTCTCTTTTGCATGCCATGAACGGGAAAGAAACGCTCGCCTTGCTTGATTCCGGACAACTTATTGATCTTGTGTTGATGGACATCCGGTTGCCTGATATCAGTGGAATAGAACTTACCAGAATGGTGAAAGAAAAAAGAAAAATTCCCGTCATTGCACAAACAGCAATGGCTTTACCGGACCAGCAGGAAATCATCAGCCGTGCCGGTTGTGATGATATCCTTATCAAACCCGTGGAGGCATCCCGCTTGTTATTCTCCCTGGCAAATTTTTTGTTACAGGGTAAAAAAGAGTAAGGTTATTTTTTATTTTTTCAGTAAGGCAATTCGTTCTTCCAGTGCTTTGATTTTACTTTCCGCATCCTGTTGTTTGTTTCTTTCTCTTTCTACTACTTCCCGGGGGGCAGAAGAAACAAAACGTTCATTGCTGAGTTTTTTCATCACCGAAGCCAGGAACCCTCGTGTGTAGTCGAGTTCTTTCTGAAGAGCCGCAATTTCAGCCGCAGTATCGATAGCCACATTCAATTGAAGATAAAACTCAGTGGTTTTAACAAGAAACGACACAGTGTTTTCTTCTTTTTTACCGGCATATTCCATCCTCTCCAGTCCCCCCAGTTTGATGATTAGGGGATCGAAAACATCATTAAAGGAATTGGTAGTATCGTTTACCCATAGGGTGAGTTTTTCTTTAGGCGAAATATTTTTTGTGGTCCGGATGTTTCGTATCTCTGTAATTACCTGTCGGGCAAGTTCAAAATCGTTAAGAATCGCTTCGTTGGGTGTTGAAGCCACAGGCCATGACTGACGCATGATGCTTTCACCTTCCTTTCTCTCATCCATCAGATGCCATAATTCTTCGGTAATGAAGGGGACAAAGGGATGGAGCATAACAAGGAGAGTTTCGAAATAATAGGTAACTTCTTCGTAAGTGGTGGTATCTATGGGTTGCTGGTATTCGGGCTTGATGGCTTCCAGAAACCATGAGGCGAAATCATCCCAGAAAAGCTTATACATAGTCATCATGGCTTCGGAAAGGCGGTATTCCTCAAAGAGGGCATTCATCTGATGGATGGCTTGTTTGAGGCGTTCTTCAAACCAGTTACAGGCCACCCTTGCATAATCAGGTTGTTCAAGAGAATCGTCGGTCTTCCATGACTTGATTAGCCTGAAAGCATTCCATATTTTGTTGCAGAAATTCCGTCCCTGTTCAGTCAGTGATTCATCGAACAGCAGGTCGTTTCCTGCCGGTGAACAAAGCAACATGCCCACCCGTACACCATCGGCACTGTATTTTGCAATGAGGTCAAGGGGTTCGGGTGAATTACCGAGCGACTTGGACATTTTTCGCCGTTGTTTATCCCGCACAATACCTGTAAGGTAAACATTTTTAAAAGGCTCTGCCCCCCTGTATTCATATCCTGCCATAATCATCCGGGCAACCCAGAAAAATAATATTTCCGGG
>Ga0101944_10007212_pt1 | contig 11271 bp, 6 predicted proteins | sample DewCreD2012metaG_FD_75245 | JGI IMG/M metagenome (GOLD analysis project Ga0101944, IMG submission 75245) | Hot spring sediment bacterial and archeal communities from British Columbia, Canada, to study Microbial Dark Matter (Phase II) - Dewar... ... | reverse complement strand
CATGGCCCTCTCCTTCCTGTTTCGTCGGGGAAAGGCACCATCGTATGGGCTCGATTGTCGTCCGGCGCGCCTCCCCAGTCAAATCGACCCTGCCGGACACGAGGCTCACATTCGCGGGCGCTTTGCCCTCAACACAGTTGTCTTCACGAAGCAGCGCACCTACTAACCGTCAACGTGCTCGTATCCGTCTGGTTGACATGACGAGACCGCTCGTCATCCCGTGGGACTTATGATGGCGTGTTCGGAGCGGACCAGGAGGAACTACTTGGATATGGTCGAGAAGGCCTTGCCTGGACCGGTAGGCGTGTGACTGCCTGGAATGGCCACGACGACATCGGCCTGCTGCCCGGCGTCCAGCGTTCCGTTGGACGGCGTGGCCGTCAGCCATGGCGCCGAAGGCGTCGCCGTCCAGTCCACCGGCGCTGCGCCGTTGTTGCGAAGCGTATAGGTCTTGCTGGCAGGCGTGAACGGTCCCCCCTCCATGCCACTGCCGACCAGGCCGCCGTATGTGATGAGTTCGAGATCATCCGTGATCGCAGCATTGTAGGCCGACAGATCGGATTCGAAAAACCCGGCTGGCAGCCATTCGCCTTCGGAAAATCCCGCCAGGCCGTCGGTTGCGGAAATCCCCAGCCATGTAATCCGGATGCGGCCATCGAAAAACAGCTCGATCTGAAAACTGTTGGCGCCGGACATGCCGTATTGCGGCACGTTCTGCCACGTCACGACCGCGCGATCGGACATCTGCTTCCAGGAAACCGCGCCGCCCGATGCGGGGTCCAGGTCGTCGAACAGCGCCGCCACGCGCGGCAGAACAAAGTGCTTGGCGATGGATTCGTAGAAGGCCCATTCGCCCTGGCCGAACGTGAGATAGCCGTTCGAGCCAATATAAAAACGGTTGTAAGCGGTTCCATAGAGCGAGACCTGCGCGCCATCCGTCAGCGTTGCCTCGGCGAAATCGTCGTCGGCCAGGTCCAGCGCCGTCCCACCCGATGGACTGGCCGGGAACGTCGAAGCGACGGAGCGTTCCACGGTGTAGTATGACGGCGAACCGTCGGGGATGAACATCAGGCTCATATTGTCGAGGTCGTTGTCTGCCGCATCAAAAAGTTCGGTGAAGTAATCCGTCGCGCCGCTGTTGAGTTCCACGGGGATGGTCCACGTCAGACCGTCCGCAACGTTGGTGAACGTCACTTCCGCGCTATAGAGGCCTCTGGCAAGCGCGTTGGCGGCGGCGTTGATGCTGATCTGGATATTGGCCGCGCCGTCCGCGGCGATCGCGCCACTGGCCGGCGACACCGTCACCCACGGCTGCGAGGCGCTGGCCGTCCAGTTCACACTCGTCAGGTCGCCATTGGCCAGCGTATAGGTCCGCGCCGCGGGCAGGAACGGGCCGCCTTCGAGGCCGCGAAACGACGCCTTCGTGGACGGGCTGATGGTTAACGGACCCACGCCCACGGCGCTCCAGGCCGCCGCCACGGGCGCCACCCACGCGGGGTTCAGGTCCTGCGCCGCCGAGAGCCACGCCGAACGCGCGGCGGGATAGTCCGTGTCAGGCGTGCAATAGAAGGCCAGGGCGCGATAGGCAATCTGTTCGGCGCTGGCAACGCCAAGGCCGGTCAGGTTGTAGGCGAGGCCGTCGTTGTTCCCGCTGCCGCCTTCGCAGAGAAGATAAAAGAAATGATTCTGGACGCCCGCGTTCCAATGGACGCCGCTGTTGTCGTCGTTGCCCTCATACCAATAAGTCCCTTTGTAGCGGCTGGCGCGCTCATTGCCGGCGCCGACGGTTGCGGGGTTGGCGGGGTCGCGCATGTCACGCAGCGCGACGGTGTAGAGCCAGCTGTCCTCGCCGATCAGCCAGTCGGCCGTCCCCGGCGTCTCGCCCGGATAGGCGCCGCGTCCGCATTGTTGAAGATCACCCAGCGGTCTGCGGCGTTGTAGAGATAATACAGGCCGTTGGTGTTTTCATGCCAGCCCGTCACGCTGACCGTGTCGCCACCTTCGCCGGCCAGAACGTTTCCGGTGATCGGGGCGGCGGCGCCGTCGGGCGTCGGCGGATCAACCCGCATGATTTCGTCGTGGCGATGAATCACTTCGCCCGTGATGGCGTTGACCCAATAGCGCCAGCGCGCGGGTTCATCCGCTTTCGACAGCGCCAGCTCCCACGCCAGCTGCGGCGCCGCGCCGCGCGCATAGACCACAAGCTCCGGCGCGCCGGTCTGTTCGGCTTTGCCCGGATTGAAACTTGCCAAGTCCTTGAGCGCCACCGTCCGCGCCGTCTCGGCCTTGACTTGCGGCGCCGTCGCAACCGCGACGCCCGGCGCATAACGGCCATTGACCTGATAGGCCAGCCCCTGGGCGTTGAAATGAACAATCAGATCGCCGCCCACCACACGCAAGCCTTCATGGCGCTGCTGGAGGCGGACGTGATGAAATCCCAGCGAGTCGGCCTCCGCCTTTTTCGCCGCGAACTCTTTCTCCGCGTCCTGAATGCGATACAGCCGCGCGAGGTTGTCCATGACGGCAACGGCGTCGGCTTCGAACGCCCCGCCGCCGCGCAACGCCAGCCCCTTGCCGCCGCTGAAGTCGCCACGCGCCCCAAGGTCCGCGCCGCGAACGACAGAGGGCGTCCCATATTGCCGGTTCCATTCCACGCGCAGTCCGGCCTGCGTGGCCTTGGCCGCCGCCTGCGTCTGTTCCGCCAAAGGCGCGACCGGTCTGGCCTCGGCTCCGCCTGAGGCGGTCGGCGGGGGCGCCGCCTTGCCGTCGCTGTTGAAGGCAGGGATCGTTCGGTTCACCGCCAGCAATGCTGAGACCGTGATCGCCATCGCAAGTGTTCGCATAGGAAGGCTCCACTGACAGAGATTGTCGCAAGGGGGGGGCGCCGGCCGCATCGCCCACAGACACATGAGCAAGCATATAAAGCTAGCGCGTTCTAGTCAAGCGCAAAAAAATCAGGCAAAAAATCCTGCAGGCTCGCCTTTGATTTCGGTTGGTTTCCGAGCCAGCTGCAAAATAAACGGAGCGGGGGCGTCTCGCCCCCGTTTTGTGGTTTTCATACCGAATTCCGGGGGGCGAGACGCCTCCTCTCCCTTTCACTCGACATTTTGCAACTGGCTCTTCCGTTTTGGATTTCGGGAACATCCATAATCGCAATGGCGACCGATTGTCTTTGCAAGTTCCACTTCAAAATCCTGCCGTGTCAGCGGGCGGCGTCCAGCCATCCGGCGCCGGACCATTGGAGAGAAAGCGCCTCATGTTCGAAGGTCAGTTTAAGCACCGGGGCTAATTCATCCGGCATTTCCGCCGGCAGACCGGAGATGCGGTAGCGCGCGTTGGACAGCGGTTCGACATTCAGTTTCTTGCCGCTCACCAGCAGTTCAGCGCTCAACAAGCCCCCACCGACATTGGAAATAATCAAGTAATCCTTTGGATAATAAAAGAGAGTCAGATACTCGGTCGTGCCGCGTTTGGTGAACATCCCGTAGTGGAAGACCGGACACTGGCTCCAGTCGCCGGAGATGATGTCCTTCTCGGTCCCATACACCGCCTCGCCGTTGCGTTTGAGCCAACGGCCGATGCAGTCGAGGACCTCGCGGTCGCGCGCCACGACATGCCCCTGGGCGTCCGGGCCGATGTTAAAAAGAAAGTTCCCGCCCCGGCGCACGGCGTCCATCAGGTGGAAAAGAATCTGGCCTGCGGTCTTGTCGGCCACGGAATGATTGACGCAGCCCCAGTTCGGGGCGAAATTGCGCGTCATGCACGCTTCCCAGGCGCGGCCATCCTTCTCCGGGGTGATGTGCTGTTCCGGCGTGCTGAAATCCTCGGGCAGGCCGGAGCGGTTGTTGATGATAATGCCGGGCTGCAACTCCCGGACATGCCGGTTCAGTTCGGCGGAGCGGTAGAACTCGGCGGCGCTCACTCCCAGATCCTGTTCGATGTAGCCAAAGGCGGCCGGTCCGCGCTGTCCGGGGGTTCTCGGGATGTCATACCACAGGATATCCACCGTGCCGTAATTGCGCATCAACTCATCCACCTGTGTATGCATCTCTTCGACAATGAGCGGGAGTTCATGGGCATAGCCCGCCGGATCATGGAAGCCGTGCCAGCGCCAGTTGATTACGGAGTAGTAGAATCCAACGCGCAGGCCGCGCTTGCGGACGGCCGCCACGTATTCAGCGACGAGGTCGCGGCCCGGGCCGGTTTCCACCGCGTTGAACGAATGCGTCCGCGTCTTGAACAGACAATAACCGTCGTGGTGGCGCGTGGTCAGGACGACATATTTCGCTCCCATGCGCACGGCCTGATCGGCGACCTCGTCGGCCCAGTCGGGGGCGGGGTGGAACTGATCGGCGATCCGGTCATACTCGGCCAGCGGCATTTGGTCGCGCAACATAATCTGTTCACCGCGATTGAGCACGCTGTAGCAGCCCCAGTGGATGAACATGCCGAGCTTGGCGTCGTGCCACCATCGCATGCGTTGCTGTGCAGTTGGAATCGCAAGGTTCTGTTTCATGTCGTGTGTCACGGACATCTCCATATCAAGGTACTTGGGGGTTGGGCCCCGTCTTCATCACGAGCCATTCACCCGCCTTCATTTCGCGCATGATCAACCCGTCGCATGATTCCGTTTCAAGGTTCGATTGGAAAGGCAATCCAGCAAACGGGTTGACCAGCTTCAGCCGTTGATCCACAGTGGCTGTGACTGAAACTTCCACCGTCAGACCAGCCTCGCGGCGAGCAGAAACAATGAATCCGCCTTCGGTCCGCAGGCGATCGAACGAAACCTCCCGCCATGCGCCTGGCATTGCTGGAAAGACGCGGATTTTGCCGCCCCAGCTTTGGAGCAGCATTTCGTGAACGGCCTGGGCCGCGGCGAAATTGCCTTCGAGGGTAACCCGTGGATCATCCGGTCTATTGCAGTGGAATCCGTTGCGCCGGGTGGCCTTCAGGTAATGGTGCAGATGCTCGAGCGCGCGGTCCGGCCGGCCGCTGCGGGCGTTCATGCAAGCCGCCCAGGCATGTGAATAGCCCATGTAGCTGTCGTCGCCCAGACTCTCCAGATGACGCAGAGACGCGTCGAGAATCGCCTGTTCGCGCGGCGTTCCCTCCGTATGCAGAAGACCCAGCGGATAGATCGCCATCAGGTGCGACAGATGCCGGTGCGTTTCCGTGATCATCTTGTCCGGCGAAAGGCGCAGCGGCCCGTTTTCGCCGTCGGTCGCCAGCTCGTCCAGTTGTCCGCGTGCGGTGTTCCACTCTTCAGCTTCGCTGTTGAGCCCCAGCACCTTTGCCATTTCCGCATTGGCGGCAAACAGCCAGCGCAGCAAAGCCAGATCGAAGTTGCTGTTCGGCGTGAGCCAGGCGGCCGCTGTATTCGCTCCTATCTCCGGCGAGGTGGATAAAGGCAATTTAAGTTTCCCGGTCGCAGGATCGGGCTTGAGCAACTGCAGCAGGGCCCGGCCGATGCCCGCACAATAAGGATAGGCTCGCTCAGAGAGGAATCTTTCGTCCTGCGTATAAAGCCAATGCAGGTGGAAGTTCTGCGCCAGCCACGCCCCCATGGTGGTCGACAGCGGGACCGGAAACCACAAGCCCATCGCTGTGCCATCGAGCCCCATCACGCCGGGCACGATATGGCCCGGGGAAACCCCGAAGAATCGTTGTGACCATCTCTCGTGTTCCGGCTTCAGGGCCCAGAGAAAATCGAGAAAACTCAATCCGGCCTCGAACCGGCCGGAGGTTTGATACGCCCAATAAGTCAACTGGGTGTTCAGGTCGTTGTGATAATCGCCTCTCCACGGCGGCAGTTGACCGTTGTCCCAGGTCCAGACCCCCTGAAGTGCGATGGGCGGGGAACCCCGGCGGGAACCTGCGCCATAGAGGTATTGAACCAGGTTGTAGTGCACTTGCAGCGCCTCATCCGGAATCCGCACCGAGGATACGTTCCAGAAATCGCTCCACCACCGCTCGTGTTCCCGCAGAAGCGAATCGTACCCCTTGCCCAGCGCCTCTGAGGTTCTTTGCCGCGCCAGCGCGAGGGGATCCGGGGATTCGGCGGTGGTGGTGATGCTCGCGGCGAGGACGCTGCGGCCGGATTTCTCCCTCGACTGCACATGGATGGCGAAGCTAAAGCCGTCGGCCATGGGCTGCACCAGCGAAGCCCATCCGGCGCCCCGCGACACCTCGGCCGCCGGCAGATTCAAATCCCTTGTGAAACACGGGTTGGGCGCGAGATGGAACTTGGGTCCGGCAACGGGAATACGTGCCATCGCGACCGAAGGCCGTGTGCTGAAGAAACACTCCATGACCGAAACCGCACCGCCGGCTCCGCGCCATTTCGCCGATCCCGCCGCCCGTTGCAGATCCAGCGTGAATCCTGCGAGCTCGGCTCCTTCCGTGAGGCGGATGACCAATCTTGCTCCAGGCACCTTCGTCGGCATTCCACCCGGCAACTGATATATCGTCTTGTCTTCGTCATATCTTCCGTCGCGCACCATCGCCACCAGTGTGTCGTAGGTGAACGCGGGGTTGGTGAACATCCTGCACGGCCTCAAATCCCACAGATCGCCACGGTCAAGGGAAAGGTAGATTTCGCTTCCTTTTCCCCACAGCAGACCGCCGCTCAGCCCGTTGCCCAGCGGGATCGCATCCACAGAATCCACGATCCCCCCCTCTAACCGGATATCAGTTATGTTCAGCCTATTTTCCTGAGGGATCATTGATTTTCCTTCGGTTGATGATCATCATCCTTCGCTGACGTCCCCGACAGCATCCACCAGAGCTGAGGCCAGGTGATGCCGTCATGATTGGCCTGCCGGGCGCCGGGGGTGCTGCGGCCCTCCTCGACATAACGGGTCAGCAGTGCCTTGAGCTCGCTTGCGACCTCGGGGTGTTTGTCGTACACGTTGGTCCGCTCACCGATGTCGGCGCTCAGATCGTAGAGTTGGGTCGGCGGCAACTGCACGCAAGCCGATCCGGGCGTCGGATAGCTCCAGCCCCCCTCAAATGCTTCCCGCAAAGGCATCCCCTCGCTTGCCGACGCAGGCTTGGGGTAGCTCCAGCCGCCCGAGCCGGCGCACATCTCGAGTTTCCACTTTCCCTTGCGGATCGAAAACGATCCATTGACCGAGTGATGCACTGTGGCTTCGCGCAGCGTACGGTCGAGTGGCCGATCCAGCCAGACCGGCAGGTTGCTGACGCTATCCTCGCCGGCGTCATCGGGGAGCTTCGCCCCGACAATATCGGCGCAGGTGGCCAGCAGGTCACCGAGGCACACCGTCTCATCCGAACAACTGCCCGCGCGGATGCGCGCCGGCCAGCGGATGATGAGCGGGATGCGATGGCCGCCCTCGTAGATGTCGGCCTTGTGCCCGCGGAAGACATAGCTCGGGTTGTGACCCTTCGCCGCCAACTCCTTCAAATTGGCCCGGGGCGAGCAGCCGTTGTCGGAGGTGAAGATAATGATAGTGTTTTCTGCAACGCCGGCGCGGTCGACCGCGTCCATGATGCGCCGCACCGTGTCGTCCACCTGGAGGCAAAAATCGCCGTAGGCGTTGACGCCGCTCTTCCCCTGGAACTCCGCAGTCGGCAGGATCGGATTGTGCGGAGCGGTCAGCGGGAAGTAGAGGAAGAAGGGAGAATCCTTTCCCGCGTTTTGCGCGATCCATGCTTCCGCCTTCTCCGTGATTCTAGTCAAGCACTCCTCATGCCAGAAATCGGGTGCGATCGGCCCTTGTCTGAGGTGGATCGCCCCATCCGCGCCGTGATCGGCGCCGCCGCCCTGCCCCGGCTGGATGCGATTCGGGATGGCTGTGGGCAAATCGTTTTCAACATAGACATAGGGCGGCATGTCGAGCGATCCGATGATCCCGAAAAAATAATCGAAGCCGTGCGTGATCGGACCGTCGGTGATCGGCCTCGTGTAGTCGATATCCTCCTCGCCGCTTTCTTTCATGGGCCAAGTCCAGCCAAGGTGCCATTTTCCGACGCAAGCGGTGGTGTATCCGTGACCCTTGAGCAGCGATGCCACTGTCATCCGTCCGGGTTCGATCAACGGCCGGTCATAGCCGAAAAGGACGCCCCGCTTGAGCCGGGACCGCCAATTGTAGCGTCCGGTGAGGATGCTGTAGCGCGACGGCGTGCAGACCGCCGAACTCGCATGAGCATCAGTGAATCGCATGCCATCCGTGGCAAGACGGTCGAGGTTCGCCGTGCGAATCTTCGAATCTTCGTTCAGACAGGATAGATCGCCATAACCCATGTCGTCGGCGAGGATGTAAATGATGTTGGGTTTTGCGCGTTCACATTCGGCAATACTCACGTTCTTGTTCCTTAATGCTCGGTGCGTCTGATAAATTCTTCCTGTTCATGGGCTGGAAGAGCGGTGAAGTATTCACTGAATCCATACTGGCGGACATACAGGGTCTTGTATTGCTCGGGATGCAGCCGCGCATCTTTCAGTGTGGCGCGGTCCACAAACGTGAGTCCCAGGAACAGCCCGCCCATGTTGAAATAGGTATCGATCAATGCAACCAGCGCTTCCGGCTTTGTTTTTCCGCCAAACCGGATGTTCAATGAGCCGGTGAAGCAGCGATCAAAGGGAAGCTGTGAGGCGCTCTTAAGCAGCGCCGTGATTCCCTTGATATCCGTGCCATAGACCGGCGACTGATTTTCACTGATGGGTTCTTTCGCATGCCGGCCGTCGGGCGTGGCCGGAAGGTTCACACCGATCCAGTGGTGGGTAAACAGTGAGTAGAATCCGGGTATGACCTTCATGCCGTCCGCCGCAAAGGCGTCTTCGATTATGTCCGTCACCAGCGAGGCCGCGCGACGCGTAATGGCGTCCACTTCCGGTTCGTCATTGCCAAACTTTGGAACCTTGTTGATGATTTCCTGCCTGAAGGATTCCTGCCCCTCAAAATCGCTGTCAACGATGTCCAGAAACTCTTTGAGCGTGAATCTTTTTTGCTCGAACACGACTTTTTGAATCGCCATTAAAGAATTGCCGACCGTCGCAATGCCTGCGCAGAACACCTGAGGAATCACATATCGGGATCCTCTCTTGGAAGCATTCTTTCCGCGCGCGACACAATCCCGTATGAGCAGCGACTCAAAGGCGAAGTCCCATGATGAGAGATGGGTGCTGGATTTGATTGCCTTTTCCCCTTCGCAGGTGTATCGTAGTTTTTCGCATCGTGCAACCATGGTCGCAACTTCCGCTCGCACGGCGTTTTCGAATTCTTTAAAAATATCGTCCATGAAGATTTCTCTATCCGCTGCCGCTGCTTTGACATTTTTCAGAGCCCGATGGAGCATCACGGGCATCCTCAGCCAGTTATAGACGCTCGTCATGTTGGTCTCGAGCGGTGCGAGTTCCACACTGGAGCATCCCTTGAGGGTGTATTCGCAGGCGTCTTCGATCGCGACGCCCTTTCCCCGATACCCCGGGATGATGACCGCATCATTGCATACCGCAATCTGTCCCTGCAGCTTGGGGCAGAGTTCCGCCGTCTTCAGCTTGAATGCCATGGATGTGGAAGGAGCGAAGCGGACATTCAGCACCGGTTCGGGCATCTTCGCGTAGCACGCGGCGTCCAGGATCATTTCTGTCAGTTCGTTGGCCTGGTCTTCTCCATTCCGCCCCGAACCGGCCAGCACGATGTAGATTCTTGTTCCCTGCGAGGGTGTCGGCTTCTGCAGGTAATGCGCCGAGGACAATCCTGTGATCTCGTTGTTCTTCAGCAGGAAATGGGCAAGGTATAATACGGCCTCTTCTTCGGTCAGGGAACCATTGGAGATATCACTTCGGAGAAACGGCAACAGATACTGGTCCATCCGGCCATACGCAAAGTCCCTGGCGCCGACAATGCAGCTCATCACGAAATGGATAAACCACATGGCGTGCAGCGCTTCAAAAAAGTTCCGGGCCGGACCATGGGGGACCTGCTCCAACGCCTCCGCGGCCCGCCGGAGAAACACGCCATCTTCGGCATCTAAATCATCGGCCGCGGCGTGCGCCGCTTCCGCATAACGCAGCGTATATTCCTTCAGCGCGGCGACACACGAAGCGCCATGGCTCGCAAACACGCGGGCCTCTTCTGTTCCCAGACGTTGTGCCGTCTCTTCGGCTTCCTCGACAATCCGATCCAGTCCTTTTGTCAGAAGCGCCTGATAGTCGAGAGTGCCATGCCCGACGCTGCTGATGAGTCGGTTGACCTTCTGTTTCCCCCCTGTCTTGCGGCGCTCTTCTTCACTCATCCCGCACTCGCCTTCAATCATGCGGCCGAGAAACACGTCATTGATGTCCACGGGTGTCGAAAGCCGCGACAACAGTTGCTCGAAGACGCGGCAGTATCGCGCCTCCGGAGGCAGATGGGCGATATCGCTGTTTTCCAATTCACCGAGAATCGTTTCGCGTTCGATAAAGCAGTAATTGTCATTCCCGGCGAAGATGCTCTCGCGCAATGGGTTGAGCCGACGCCGCAGTTGGCTCTCCCATTCCTGGGCCGTGTGTTTTCTGTCCTCTACCAAGACGCTGTTCATCATGCTTCTCCTTCTAACAGAATCGCGCGCATCCAGATGTGGACCTTTCAGTTCCTGGAATCAGGCGTCGTTATCCGGCGTGAACTCATCGCTGGCCAAAGGGGCAGACCTTTACGCACAGGCCGCACACCCCCCAACCGGTCGGATTGATGACGCCGCGGCACACAGCGCAACGGCTGATGGCAAAACCTTCGAGCGAGTCAGTTTCGCCGAACGGCTCATACGAGAACGCGCGGACGGGACAGGCTTCGATGCAGCGGACGCACGGGCCGCAGCCTTCCGACAGGATCGCCGCGCGTTCGGGCGCGGGGATGCTTGGGCGCAGCGGCGCGTCGGTCATGACGGCGGTCGGAGCGACGCGCGGGCCGTGATCCGGCGTGATGAGCAGCCGGTTCTTTCCGATCCAGCCGATGCCGGCCAGCCGCGCCGTCATTTTATACAGGCCGGTCGGCTTGATCTTCGGCGGATGGGACATCCGGTGCGCCTGATAACCCTGTGCGCGCAGCATCTCGCACAGGCGGTCGCCGATCTTCAAGGCCAGCGCAATCTTGGCTTCATAGTGTGACGTGCGGCACGGCTCGTCCGTTTGTGGCAGTTGGTCGAGCAAGGCGTCGTCCTCGGCCACACAGATGGAAATGCCAGTCAGCAGGGGCGCGGCGCCGGGCGAGGGGGAGCATTCGGCGAACGATTCGGGCCAGGTCGCGTGCGCGCGGCGCATGTCGGCGA
>Ga0101944_10007210_pt1 | contig 11278 bp, 8 predicted proteins | sample DewCreD2012metaG_FD_75245 | JGI IMG/M metagenome (GOLD analysis project Ga0101944, IMG submission 75245) | Hot spring sediment bacterial and archeal communities from British Columbia, Canada, to study Microbial Dark Matter (Phase II) - Dewar... ... | reverse complement strand
TGGGTTGAGGCTACTTACCAGTGGTCAGAACCCATCACGTAAACTCGGAACAAAGTCAATTATTAAATATTATTGCGTTCGTGAGAAGTACCCCGGGTCCGTCACTCCCGCTGATTGAAGCCTGTCCCCGCGTAGGCGGGGAGCGGGAGTCCAGAACCTCTTGGAATGACTGGATTCCTGCCGGAGTTTACTCGCCGTCCCTGTGGCGGGTTAACCTGGGGCGGGCGGCAATGACAAGAAAGAGCTTTTATTGACTTGTGACGAGTTCCTCAAGCATCTTGTTTATAATCCGGGCCAGTCGAAAGGCATAGCGTTTCTGTAGGTAGTGAAAGAGCGGGAGAATTGATTCTGGTCCTTGATGAACGGACTTTCTGCATCAAAAAGGTGCAAGGAGAGGAGACCATTATGGAAGATGTCATTTTGTGTGTCCTGTGTAAAGTGCGGGGGGTTTGCGGAAAAGGGGTAGACCGGTCGGCCGCGGCCAAAGCCTACACGAACCCCGTGGATAAGCTGACTTCCACTGTGAGTTGGCCCACCATATGGAGCAAATACTGCTATTTCTGTGAAAAGAAAAACAGCGGGCTCATCAGGGCCTAGCGAGACAAGGAAATCTCTCCGGTTGCCTCCTCTTCCATCAGAGATTCATGATCCGCAAGGCTTCTGTGAACGAGGATAAAGGGAAATCCTCGGAGGGTTGTTCTCTGCCCACGCGCTTTGTCCTGCTTGTTGTTTCAGGCATAAAACCGTATCGGTTTCTGACCGTCCCGGCGACGAATGGCGTTCCCGTTTCCAGATTGCCTCATTGCTCATTCTTGGCGCCCTGCGTCCACCTGCTCCAGCGTCATCTCTTGGCCTTGCGACTTCCGGATGAGGATGTTCTTTCGCCATTCAGGGTTTCTCTCCTGCGGGAAGTCGCTGCGAAAATGGGCGCCCCTGCTCTCGGTCCTGTAGAGAGCGGCCTTGCACACCATCTTGGAAACCTGCAACATGTTGTGTAGGTCAAGCCTTCTCATCACTTGAACGGGATTCTCTGCCCTGCATGTCTTGCTCAGGCTTTCCAACTCTTCAATCTGGGCCAAAGCCTCGCTGAGACGGTCTGCACTTCGGAGGATCCCCGCCTTTTTCCACATGACCGATTGGAGCGAGCGGCACAATTCCCTTGCATCCTTCCCCGCGTCCGAGAGCAAAGACTCCAGCCGAAATCTTTCCCTCTGTACTTTCCTCTCCGGGACCTGCGGAAAGGAAGTGTCCTTGGCCCTGAGTCCTGCGTTTGTCCCGGCCACCTCACCCATGACGAAGACTTCCAAGAGCGCGTTTCCGGCCAGGCGATTGGCGCCGTGCATACCGGCACAGACCTCCCCGGCGGCAAAGAGTCCGGGCACGGCGGTCTCAGCCTCGGCATTGGCGAGCAGCCCTCCCATGCAGAAGTGTGTCGTAGGAGCAACCACGAACTGCTTTACAGCGGGCGACCATCCGGCAGGGAGGAGGGAACTGAAGGTTGACACGAGCTCTTCCGGGATCCCGCCAAAATCCATGAGGACGCCCCCCTCGACTCCGAGACCTCTTTCGATCTCCTCCATTATGGCCCTAGAGAGGCGATCCCTTGTCAGTTTCGAAGGGCCATCCAGCCCGTGCTTGCTCAGCACATCTTCTCCTGCGGCGTTTTTGAGCCTCGCTCCAGCCTGTGCGATCAGAGCCTCGTAGAGAATGAGCCTGGCCCCCGCCTTCCCCGAGGCCGTGGGATAAAACTGGACAAACTCCATGTCCTTGAGCGGCACTCCCAGTTCCAAGGCGACGGCAAGTCCGTCGCCCTGAATCCCCGGGGCATTGTTGTTGTGGTGATAGATCCGTGCGTATCCTCCGGTGGCCAGGATGGCGCACCGAAATCCGAAGGAGTAGAACTCGCCCTGCTCGGAGAGCCCCGTGGCCGCGGCCACGCGGTCCCCTTGTGGGAGGAGCGCGGTGACGAAAACCCTGTCGAGGAATCGAACCCCGATGCGCTCAGCAAACGCTTTGATGGGAAGCACGAGATCGCTCCCCATCCGGTTTTCACCCCGAATGTGGCGGCGATAGGTGTGTCCTGGGGCGTGATCGAATGCGAGACGGCCGTCCTTTTTCGCGAAACGGACGCCGCACCTCTCCAGGAAAGTGAAAACGCTCTGGGCGCCCCGCGCGACACGCTCCACCATCCTCTCGTCATTCAGGAAGCGCCCGCCGGCCAGGGTATCGTTTACATGCACCCTGTCGCTGTCCTCCGGGTGTCCCAGACCAGGAGCGGCCCAGGAGGATTTGGAAAGGTAGGTGTTGTTCCCGAATCCCACCCTGCTCTTGGAAACCACCAGGACATCCGCCCCTGACTCTCTGCAAGCGATGGCCGCTCTCAGGGCGGCCCCTCCTCCCCCGATCACCAGCACATCGCAACGCAAAGCATGGGACTTGAAAATCGTCATTCTTCCTCAGCAGCCAGGAACCAGTAACCAATGGAAAACTCAGCAACTTTACTATTTAACCCGAAATATTGTCAAGAAAAACAAGGGACCATCCTGGGCTTGAAAACAATGGACATGAAGGCGCGGGCGAGGCGGCACCTCGCAGAAATGCCTTGACAGCGGAGGGCGGGTATTCGCTATTAATGAGAGGAAAAGTTGCTTTGTTCCCCCATGAAGCGTCACAAAACAGATGCGGACTCTTCATCGAGGAGAGAAAAGAGGAAACGCGAGACGATGAGCAGGTCATAGGGGCCATCCATGAAAGCGATTGTAACGGTCATCGGAAAAGACAGGGTCGGCATCATTGCGAAGGTAAGCGGGGTCCTGGCGGAAAACAGGGTCAACATCATGGACATCAGCCAGACGATTCTCCAGGATTATTTTGCCATGATCATGCTGGTGGATCTGACGGAGATGACGCTCTCCTTTTCCGATCTCAGTCAGAAGTTGGCGGAGCAGGGAAAGACCATCGGCGTTCAGATCAAGATCCAGCGGGAAGAAGTGTTCAAGGCCATGCACCAGATCTAGCAGGCTGCTGAAAAACGCCCATCTGCAGCGTTACCCTCATCCCTCATCGTTGCGGCGTACTTCTATGTACGCCTCACTCTTCGGAATTTCGGGTGCCTTGCATCTGGGCGTTTTTGAGCAGCCTGCAAAGCATATGTTTTTCAGCAACCTGGTAGTGACTGCATTGGTCTGAGTGTCATTTCGGAGGAGCGAAGCGACTGAGAAATCTTTGGTCTGGGTCGGGAAAGATTTCTCCCGGAGTTTACCCTGAGGAACTCGAAGGGGTCGAAATGACAGTGCACCAAGGTCTATAGCTTGGCATTCGTTCCGCTTCAGTAGAGGAGTCTCAACAGCCATGATCGATTCGAGCGAGATCATCGAAACCATCCGCATGATCGAGTCGGAAAATCTCGACATCAGAACCATCACCATGGGAATCTCCCTGAGGGACTGTTCAGGTCCGGAGGGCGGAGCAACCAGGAAGAAAATCTATGACAAGATCACCTCTCATGCCGAACACCTGGTCAGAGTGGGGGATGAGATCGCCCTGGAGTTCGGCATCCCTATTGTCAACAAGAGAATCTCCGTCACCCCTATCGCGATCGTCGCTGAGTCAAGTCACGAAGAAGACTTCGCTCCATTCGCTCGAACCCTGGACGAGGCGGCCACGGCGGTGGGCGTCAACTTCATAGGCGGTTTTTCCTCCCTGGTTCACAAGGGATACACCCGAGGCGATCGGATTCTGATTGCTTCCATTCCCGAGGCGCTAGCGTCCACGGAAAGGGTCTGTTCTTCCGTCAATGTGGCCACCACGAAAACAGGAATCAACATGGATGCTGTTCGCCATATGGGGGAAGTCATCAGGGAGACGGCTCGTCTGACCAAGGACCGGGACAGTGTGGGGTGTGCTCGGCTCGTCGTCTTTGCGAATGCGGTCGAAGACAATCCCTTCATGGCAGGGGCTTTCCATGGCCTGGGTGAGCCGGAATGCTCGATCAACGTGGGCATCAGCGGCCCGGGTGTGGTCCTGTCGGCCCTGAAAAAACTCAAGGGAGCAAGCTTTGACGAGGTGGCTGAAACGGTCAAAAGGACTGCTTTTAAAATCACCCGGCTCGGTCAACTGGTGGCCCACGAGGTCTCCAGGCGACTGGGTGTGCCTTTTGGGATTGTGGATCTTTCCCTTGCGCCCACGCCTGCCGTCGGAGACAGTGTCGCGCAGATCATCGAAGAGATGGGACTGGAAAGCTGCGGAATCCCGGGCACAACGGCGGCCGTCGCCCTCCTGAACGATGCCGTCAAGAAGGGCGGTGTCATGGCCTCCTCCCATGTGGGAGGGTTGAGCGGAGCGTTTATCCCGGTCAGCGAGGACCAGGGGATGATGGATGCGGTGCTGCGGGGGTCCCTGTCCCTGGAGAAGCTGGAAGCGATGACCAGTGTTTGTTCCGTGGGGCTCGACATGATCGCCGTGCCGGGGGATACGCCCGCCGAGACGATTTCGGCCATCATTGCCGATGAGGCGGCCATTGGGGTGGTGAACAACAAGACCACGGCGGTGCGCATCATCCCCGTCATCGGCAAGAAGGTGGGGGATATCGCCGAATTCGGGGGACTTCTGGGAAAAGCCCCCATCCTGGCCGTGAGCGGGTTTTCAAGCAGAACCTTCATCCAGAGAGGAGGCAGGATCCCGGCTCCCATCCACAGCCTTCGGAATTGACGGCTATTCCCAAATCCGTAACCGTTAAGCTTTTTGAAATTTTCAAAAAACTAAACGGTTCCCCGCCTTCTATCTACCCTTGAATTGAGGTTGGCGCTTTTCCATGAAGGCGTTGACCGCTTCCATGAGGTCTTCACTGATGAGGATGGCGGCGTTTTTCTGCGCCACGTACTCCAAGCCTGCCTTGACGCCGTTTTCCCGGTCGAACCGCATCACGTCTTTCACTCCCTGGACGGCCAGAGGAGAGCACGCCGCGATTTGAGCGGCTAGTTTCCCCGCTTCCTCGTAAAGCGAGGATGGATCCGCACAGAGCCGGGTGATAAAATTCATTCTGAGCGCTTCTTCTGCGGTGAAATCACGGCCTGTGAGAGCGAGCTCGCGGCTCCAGCTCTCCCCGACGATATAGGGCATGCGCTGGAGCGTTCCGAGGTCGGCCACCATGGCCATCCGCGTTTCCCGGACCGAGAACACGGCATCCCGTGAGGCGAGCCGGATGTCGCAGGCACAGGAAAGGTCCACTCCTCCGCCGATGCAGAAGCCGTGGATCGCGACGATGACCGGCTTGCGGCAGGTCTCAACGGCGGTGAAGGCGGCTTGGCCTTGGAGGATGAAATGGCGAAGCCGTTCCCGGGCGTCCACGCTCGTGGATTGGACAAGACCCGACAGAGCGCCCAGATCGATCCCTGCTGAAAACCCTTTGCCCTCGCCGCGAATCACCACGACACGAACTTCAGGGTCCTGATCAAAATCGGCGAAAGCCTGGATCAATTCCCGGAAAAAGGCGTCGTCCATGGCGTTTCGTTTGTCCGGACGGTTGAGAATCAGCCAGCGGATGAACCCTTGTTTTTCGACCCTGAACCGACTGTCATCGCTCATTTGTTTTCTCCTTTTGGGGGCAGATGGTGTGGCCCCAAATGTCTCACGCATATTTTTGCCAGCCAAGAGTGATGCCCTCATAAAAAGTCAAAAAACGCCGTTATTCGTCATTCCGGCGAATCCGCCAGAGGCGGACAAGAGCCGGAATCCAGGTTTTTCAAGGACTTCTGGACCCCGGCTTTCGCCGGGGTGACGGCTTTGGAGACTTTTTACGAACGCATCAAGAGTGGAGATCATGATACCCCACAAGGAGCCAAAATTCCATAGCGGAAATCATGGTGACTCAAGGTTGATGCATTCGTAAAAAGCCCTGCGGGGTGAATCTGTCATTTCGACCGCAGGGAGAAATCTTCTCTTTTCAGCGTAATACCACTTCAAGATTTCTCGCTTCGCTCGAAATGACATAAAAATGGGGCTTGTTACGAACGCATCAAAATTTTCATGTGAAAAAAGAAAGAGAGGATGATTTTGGCTTGACAATAAGCCCATGTTTTGTATGATTCCATCAAATGATGGAAGCAAAAGGTGGAGGCCGGGATGATCTCTCCGCTGGAAAAGGCGCGAAAAGATCCTGATTCCATGAAAGCCAAGATTCTGAAGGCGGCCCGCAGGATCTTCGGCGAGTATGGGTTCCACGGCACCACGACCCGCCTGATCGCCCGGGAGACGGGAATCGACATTTCCACCCTCCACTATCACTGGGGCGACAAAGCCAACCTCTACGAAGCGGTCATCCTCGATATCACCGACGATCTGAAAAACGAGCTCGCGGAAGTGGAAAAGGTGATCCATGGGCTCCCCTTGGCAAGGCGCATGGATATCGCCATTGACATGGTGACCGATTACCTGTTTGAACGGCCGGAAATCTCCAACCTCATCCTTTTTCGGTATTTCGGTAAAACCCGCCACGAAGCCCTGGTGGATTTTCACATGCCCGAATTTGTTTCAGACATCGCCAGGTCCATGCATCTCTCCGAGAGTTCCAAGCACGTTCCGGTGAATGCGAAAATGAAGGTCCTGGCCATGATGAATGCGATTTACAATTTCATCTCCGGCGAGGAATTCTTTCGTTCCATGTTGAAACTGCCCAAAGGAGATTACGTTTCCATGGTCAAGGAAACTCTGAAATTCATCCTCATCCCGGCCTTTACCTCGGGCGGAAGGGAATATCGGGCTGGACCGGCAGCAGAGGGAGGGAGGATCGACAGGGAGGGTGGTGATGGGTAAACGTAAGGGACCGTTGAACGGGATCCGCATCCTGGACCTGACTCAGCTCTATCCCGGGCCCCTGGCCACCATGATGCTTGCGGACATGGGCGCAGACGTGGTGCGGCTTGAAAACCCGAGCCGACCGGACCTCCTCCACCTCCTGCCTCCCTTTGTCGGGAAACAATCAGCGGCTTATCTGAGTTTGAACCGTTCAAAAAGAAGCCTTGCCTTGGATACCGGAACACCGGAAGGACGGCAGGTGTTCTTCGATCTGGTCAAGACGGCGGATGTGGTTGTGGAGCAATTTCGTCCCGGCGTGCTCGACAAGATCGGCATCGGTTATGAACAGGCCGCCCTTTTCAATCCTCGGATCATCTATGTCTCCATCACCGGTTATGGACAAGACGGTCCCTACAGGAAAAAGGCAGGGCATGACATCAACTACATGGGTTTGGCAGGACTTCTGGCGCAAGTGAGAAAGGGAAAAGAAATCGTTCTGCCCGGGTTTCAAACAGCGGACGTGGTGGGCGGATCCTACATGACCATCATCGCCTGCATGGCAGGCCTCTGGCATCGTGAAAGAACCGGGAAAGGCCAGAAGATCGATGTGTCCATGATGGACGGCATCCTGCCCATGCTCACCCTTCAGCTCGCCCAATACTGGGGAAGCCAGGGGAACAAGGAGATGACAAGACTCTTGGACGGCACCTATTCCTTTTACGGGGTGTATGAATGCGCAGACGGAAAGTGTGTCGGCCTGGGGGCGCTGGAACCGAAATTCTGGACAGGCTTCTGTCAGATGGCGAACAAGCCGGAATGGTTGCCGTTGCAGTTTCCCGAGGGGGTGGAGATCCAAAAGGTTCGGGATGAAGTGGCCGCCCTGTTCAAGAGCAAACCGAGAGACGAGTGGCTCAAGCTCGCTGAGGTCCATGACATCTGCCTGAGCACGATCAACGAGATGGAGGATCTGGAGACCGACCCCCAGATCCGGGCGCGCCAAATGATCATCGAGACGGGGTGTGAAGGGGGGCGAAAGCTCAAAGGGGTTGGGATACCGATCAAATTCTCCGAATCCAAGCCCGATTCCCCTGAACCGGCCCCGGCCGTAGGACAGCATTCGATCGAGATCCTCAAAGAGGCGGGATATTCAGAACAAACAATTCAAGAGCTTGTTGGAAAAGGAATCGTTTTTGCTGAGAGGAAACATTAAACCCCGTGGAGGAAAAAAATGGCTCTGAATCTTGATGCAATCGGAAAAAAGATCGGCCCTCTGACCAAAGCCTATACCTGGAAAGATGCCGTGACTTACGCGCTGGGCGTGGGCGCCGGATTTTCCGATCTGCACTACTGCTATGAGAAGGACCTGAAGGTGATCCCGAGCTTCAGCATCGTGACCCTTTATGACTTCATGCCTCTGCTCGCGGAGGTGAGCAAAGTGAATCTGGCGGGAATCCTCCATGCAGAGCAGGAGCTCATCTTTCACCACCCTATCCCGCCGGAAGGAACCCTGACCACGGAGGGGGCCATTACCCATTACTATGACAGAGGCAAAGACAAAGGCGCTTTCATCGTCGCTGAGTTCGAGACCCGGCATTCGAACGGGCAAAAGCTTTACACCAGCATCGCCACGGTCCTGGCGCGTCTGGACGGCGGCTTTGGCGGAGAGAAGCCGCCAAAAGAAGAGTTTCAGATTCCGGAAAGGGCACCGGATGCCGAGGTTCAGGATGCCCCTTCAGCGGATCAGCCTCTTTTTTTCCGCCTCTCGGGAGATATCTTCCCGCTCCACGTGGATGCGGAGTTTGCCCGCATGGCGGGCTTCGACAAACCGATCATGCACGGTCTCTGCACCCACGGGTTTGCTTGCCGCGCGGTGATCCAGCAGCTCTTTCCCGGAGACCCTGAGAGGATGACCCGCTTCAAGGTTCGTTTTTCAAGACCCCTCTACCCTGGGATTCCCATCAAGACCCAGATCTGGAAAGAGGAAGAGGGAAAGGCTTTCTTCCGCACCGTCAACGCGCAAACCGGCGAAGTGGTGATTGACCGGGGGGTTGTGGAGTGGATGAGCAAGGAAGAGAGGCTGCAGAGGGAGACGCGCCAAGGCATTCGTTTTGACGGTCGGGTGGCGATTGTGACGGGGGCTGGAGGGGGATTGGGACGGGTCTATGCGTTGGAGCTGGCGAAGCGGGGAGCCAAGGTGGTGGTGAATGATCTGGGAGGAGGGAAGGACGGGACAGGAGGGAGTCAGAGTGCTGCGGACAAGGTGGTGGAGGAGATCAAGGCGCTGGGAGGGGAGGCGGTAGCGAGTTATGAGAGTGTGTCCACGGCCGAGGGAGGGGAAGCGATTGTAGAGGCCGCGTTGAAAGCGTTTGGTCGTGTGGACATAGTGATCAACAATGCGGGGATTTTGAGGGACCGGACGTTTGCGAAGATGGATGGGGAGAGTTGGGATGCGGTGATGGGGGTGCATCTGAGGGGGGCGTACCATGTGACGCGGCCTGCGTTTGTGAAGATGAGGGAGCAGGGGTATGGGCGTGTGGTGCTGACGAGTTCGGCGGCGGGGTTGTACGGGAATTTTGGTCAGACGAATTACAGTGCGGCGAAGATGGGGTTGGTGGGGCTGATGAACACGCTGAAGCTGGAGGGGGAGAAGCACAACATCAAGGTGAACACGGTGGTGCCGATAGCGGGGACGAGGCTGACGGAGGGGGTGTTGCCTGCGGAGGTGTTTGAGCGGTTGAAGCCTGAGTTTGTGGCGCCCATGGTCCTCTATCTCTGCTCGGAGCAGTGTCCGGTGACAGGCGGCATTTACAATGCCGGCATGGGATTTTTCAGCCGTGCCGCGATCGTCACAGGTCCCGGCACCCTGATCGGCGATGGACGGGAAATCCCGACTCCGGAGGAGGTTGCCGCAAGCATGGCGAAGATCAAATCCCTTGCCGGGGCGAGGGAGTATGCGAATGCGGTGGCGGCGTATGGGCCGATGCTGGATGTGGTGAGCGGGAAGAAGGCGGAGGCGGAACCGGAGTCTGGGGGTGGGTTGACGGTGAAGAAGGTGTTTGAGAGGATTCCGGAGGTGTTTCAGCCTGAGAAGGCGGCGGGGCTGGATGTGGTGTTTCAGTTTGTGATTGGAGGGGGCGGTGGAGGGACGTGGCAGGTGAAGGTGAAGGACGGGAAGTGTGAGGTGAAGGAGGGGGCGGCGGAGAAGCCGACGACGACGATCAAGATGGGGGATGAGGATTTTGTGAAGATGATCCAGGGGCAGTTGAATGCGATGTCGGCGTACACGAGCGGGAAGCTGAAGGTGGAAGGCGACTTGATGAAGTCGCAGCTCATCCAGAAGCTGTTCAAATTCTAAAGGGAATGATGGAAGAATGGAATCACGAAGACAAAAACCTCCGGTACGAGATGCGGGGAAACACTCTTATCTGAGAGGATCTACCCGCATTCCAGTATTCCAATATTCCATTTTTCCAGAATTCCATGATTCCAACATTCCAGTGTTCCAATATTCCAGGTTTTTATGGGGGGTGAGTTATGGCCACGGGAATCAGAGACAAGGTGGCGATTATCGGCATGGGGTGCACTCGCTTTGGAGAGCGATGGGACGTGGGGGCCGAAGAGCTCATGGTGGAGGCCTTTACCGAGTGCATAGAGGACGCAGGCATTGACCGGGACGAGATCCAGGCGGCTTGGCTGGCCACGTGCTACGAGGAGATCAGCGTGGGCAAAAGCGCCCTGCCTTTGTCCATGACCTTGCGGCTTCCTTTCATCCCCGTCACCAGGACGGAGAATTTCTGCGCCAGCGGGACCGAAGCCTTCCGTGGAGCCGTGTATGCGGTTGCGTCCGGGGCCTATGACATCTGCCTGGCTCTGGGCGTGGAAAAGCTCAAGGACACGGGTTCCGGAGGATTGCCCAACATGATGGCCTCGAACATCGGATCCCTGATCTGGCTCTGGAATCCGAACATGACCGCTCCGGGATCTTTTGCCCAACTCGCCACGGCTTATGCCGCCAAGCACCGCGTGTCGGATCAGGACCTCAAAAAGGCCATCGCCCAGGTTTCCGTGAAGAGCCATGCGAATGGAGCGCTCAATCCCAAGGCCCACTTCCAGAAGCCGATCACCGCCGAACAGTACCACCGGGCGCCGCGGGTGGCCGAGCCGCTCGGGCTCTACGTGAACTACCCGCTGCATTATGTGGGGAGTTCCTCCGGCGATCACATCTCGGCCGACTACTTCGCCCGGGTGGATCAGAACCTGCGCCGGGCTCTCGGCGTGCCCCTGGCCATCTTGAGCAACGGCACCACGGGTGATGTCAACAACTGCGACTTCACCAGGCCTGCACCTCAGCACAAGTCGCCTGACGGCCAGGCGATCAAGGTGGCAGGGATAGTGGCCGGGGCCGCCATGCGAGCCTTCTACGAGGGGGAACTCTGTGAGGACCAATGGCTGAAAGGGGCGCTGTACGAGTTCCCGGGCATTC
>Ga0101944_10007209_pt1 | contig 11279 bp, 7 predicted proteins | sample DewCreD2012metaG_FD_75245 | JGI IMG/M metagenome (GOLD analysis project Ga0101944, IMG submission 75245) | Hot spring sediment bacterial and archeal communities from British Columbia, Canada, to study Microbial Dark Matter (Phase II) - Dewar... ... | reverse complement strand
TGCGTCGCGAGCCAGCGCACATCGACGAGTCGTTGATTGGGGTCAGCCTGAGCGGCCGGCGCGTGTTGGTCACCGGGGCGGGCGGCTCGATCGGGCGCGAGCTTTGCCGCCAGATCGCTCGCTGGTATCCGGCGTCTTTGATTTTGCTCGGCCACGGCGAAAACAGCATCTTCGAAACGCTGTTGGAAATCCAGGAGAATTTCCCCTCTCTGCCGGTCATCCCGGTGATTGCCGATATCCGCGACCTGGACCGGATGAACATCGTGTTCGACGAACTGCGGCCGCAGGTGGTCTTCCACACCGCCGCGCACAAGCATGTGCCCTTGATGGAGTACAACGTCCCCGAAGCGATCACTAACAATGTGCTTGGCACGCGCATTGTGGTCGAAGTCTCGCTGGATTATGGCGTGGAGCGGCTGGTGATGATTTCCACAGACAAGGCCATTCGCCCCTCCAGCGTGTACGGAGCGACCAAGCGCCTGGCTGAACTACTGGTTTTGGATGCCGGGCATCGCTCTGGCCAGGCCTATTCGGTGGTGCGTTTTGGCAATGTACTGGGCAGCCGCGGCAGCGTAGTGCCGCTGTTCAAGCGCCAGATTGCATCTGGCGGGCCAGTGACGGTGACTCACCCTGACATGAAGCGCTACTTCATGACCATACCCGAAGCAGTGCACCTGGTCTTGCAGGCTTTTTCGATGGGGCAAGGCGGGGAAGTGTTCGTGCTGAACATGGGAGAGCAGGTGCGCATCCTGGATCTGGCTGAGGATTTAATCCGATTATCCGGGCTTGAACCGGGGCGGGATATCGAAATTGTTTTTACCGGTATTCGCCCAGGAGAAAAATTATCCGAAGACCTATGGTGTGAGGGTTTAAACGTTCAGACAACACCACATCCGGATATTTTCAAAATTGAAGATACGATCCCGCTCCACGGCGATCAATTACAACAGGTAACCGATGAACTTATCCAATTAGCCAAAGAAGGGGATACAGCTTCAATCATGCACTTACTCGACAATTCAATCCCAGATTCGGCGGTGGTCAGCACACCTCCGCTCGACATGACCTCCATTGGGTAAATGGATATTTTAACTCCTCAGGAATGGGATCGGTTTTTACAAGATTTCCCCCATGCCCACATCCTACAAACCGGTGCTTGGGGGAATCTGAAATCAACGTTTGGCTGGGAAGCCGTCCATGTTAGCAATTCATATGCTGGTGCACAAATATTATTCCGAAAACTCCCGCTGGGTTACCATATCGCCTACCTCCCAAAAGGACCGGTCGGCAGTCAGTGGCAATCCCTTTGGTCAGGAATTGATATGCTGTGTAGGAAAAAACGAACGATCTTTTTGAAGGTCGAACCAGATGCATGGGAAAATGATTTGGATACACTATCCGACCAATTTACCGGTTTTCGACATTCATTTCAGACCATCCAGCCCCATCAGACGATCATTATCTCCTTAGAAGGAGATGAAAAATCCTGGTTAGAACGAATGAAGCAAAAAACCAGGTATAACATTCGGCTTGCTGAACGCAAAGGCATTGTAGTCAAGCCATCCACCGAGATTGATCTATTCCACAAAATGGCCGTGATCACCGGCAAGCGGGATGGGTTCAATGTGCACAGCGTTGCATATTATCAGAAGATGTTCGACCTGTTCGACTCCACCGAATCATGTGTCCTTCTCATGGCATATTACCAGGCTCGACCTATCGCCGGTATTATTGTTTTTCGCCAGGGAAAACGAAGCTGGTATTTACACGGCGCCAGCACCAATGAAGAACGTAACCGCATGCCGACTTATCTTTTACAGTGGGAAGCCATGCGTTGGGCAGCCTCTCATCAATGCACAGAGTACGATCTTTGGGGGATACCCGAAGTTGACGAAAGCCAGCTAGAAGAAGACTTCACCCATCATTCCGATGGATTATGGGGAGTGTACCGCTTTAAGCGTGGTTTTGGCGGCACGGTTATGCGTTCGGCTGGCTCTTGGGACAGAATTTACATCCCTGCCCTATACAAACTCTATCAGATAAGGACAAAAGCAAGATCGCTTGCTGGTTAGATTTATCGATGTTGACAAGAGATTCCTGGAATTCAATCGTAAAAGCCACATCCTATCCCCATTTCCTTCAATCTTGGGAATGGAGCGAAATAAAGCAAGCCCAAAACTGGACACCTCTGTTTAAATATTGGCAGAAAAATAATACAATTCAGGCTTGTGCAATGATCCTGACCAAAGCTATTCAACTGCCTCTGACCCCATTCAAGGCATTAATTGGTTATATACCCAAAGGCCCCCTGCTGAATTGGACTGATCTAGACTGCCGGGAAGAAACGATCGATTCCATCCAAGAAACCGCCAAAGAAAAGCATTATATCTATATCAAAATCGATCCGGATGTGGTCTTGGGAAGTGGTATTCCCGGCACCGATCAAGAACGTCAAGAAAAGACCGGTATCGATGTTTGTGAAAACCTATCCAAAAGAGGATGGAGATATTCAAACGATCAAATTCAATTTAAAAATACGGTGGTCTTAGACCTCTCACAAAGTGAAGATGAAATAATGTCCAGGATGAAGCAAAAAAACCGTTACAACATACGCCTGGCTGAAAGGAAAGGGATCACCATTGACGATGCCGACCCTGAGGATTTCTCCCTTCTTTACAAAATGTATGCTGCCACATCAATTCGCGATAATTTTGTCATCCGTTCAGAACAATATTATCAAAGAGTGTGGAAAATATTCCTAGAACATAACATGGCAAAATTTCTGGTTGCCTATTTTGATCACAAACCTATTGCAGCTTTGTTTTTAGTTTATTTTGGTCAAACAGCATGGTACTTTTATGGTATGTCCCTTTCGGAATACCGGGAAAAAATGCCCAATCATCTCCTGCAATGGCACGCGATATTAGAAGCAAAGAAACAAAATTGTATACGCTATGATTTATGGGGTGCACCGGATATTTTTGATGCAAGCGATCCGATGTGGGGCGTTTATCGATTTAAAGAGGGATTCAACGGAAATGTCATACGCACTATTGGAGCATGGGATTATCCCGTATATCCACAGCTATATACATTTTATACTAATCTAATGCCGCGGATTATGAATTACTTCCGGAAGCGGGGTATTGCCCAGACAAAAAGAACTTTAGCGGGGATGTCCTAATACCAGCTCGGATGAAAATCGGCACTTTCTTCTGTGGTCAATCGGGTCAAACTCCCCCCAGTCGCCAACATAATATAGATATCACGATTACCGATGCTAACATCCTGAAGGGTATGAAAGACGACCCATATCCCATCCGGCGAAAAATCGGCATCGAAAATCGGACGAACATCACTAACCTTTACCGCTGCTTCAGCAATTTTGCTAAACGATTTCGATGCCAGCCATGGAAGACTCGACCCCTGACTGAAGATGATAGTATCTCCATTTGGAGACCAGGCTGGCATTGAGGAATAAATCTCGCCCGACCTTGAAAATTCTTTTGGCTTCGATCCATCTTTACCCATAAACCAGATTTCTGGTTTACCGGCGCGGGTTGTCTCAAATGCGATATATTGCCCATCTGGTGACCATACTGGACGACGGTCATAGGATGAGATGCTGGTGATCAAAGTGGCTGTGTTATCTTCCAGATTATAGATATATATATGTGGACGCTTATCACTACGTATAGAAGTAAACGCAATAGTTTTACCATCTGGCGACCAAGCCGGATCGTAATCTCCGCCAGGTACCGAATTCAATGGTATTAATCCACTGCCATCCACATTGACCAAAAATAACCTGCTGCCTTCATAATCGGTTTGATACTGCCGGCAAGGGGATTGAAACACCAATCGTTGTCCGTCGGGAGACCAGTCAGGACCACACGCGCCATCGTTAAGATTGGTAATTTTTCTCACATTCTTACCGTCCGAATCCATAATAAAGATTTGGGGTAATCCATCTCGGTCTGAGGCGAACGCGATTTGCCCTAGCCCGCCTCCGATGGGTGTGTATGCCGGTGTGGGTGTATTCGTTTCGGTGGGAATAAAGGTTTCGGTTGGAACAGGGGTTTCTGTCGGAATTTCAGTATCAGTAGGAAGAGGGGTTGGTTGAATCGTTGCTGGCACTGACGGAGTCAGCGAAGGTTCTTGGGTCAGGCTGGATTGTAAGGTTGGGGTCATATCAACGACTTCAGTCGCCATCGCGACCCCGCTATCGGTCGTTGTCGGGGATATCCCTGTGATAAACCGATCGAACACACCTGTAAAATATAGAACACCCACAGTGACCACAAGCATCATCAGCATTCCAATAACAATTCCACCAATGATCAGGGGAAGCGATGACTTGCTCTTTTTTTGGTCTTCTGCCGACGGTAGCGGGGACGGAGAAGATATCGGTCTCGCCACTGTTTTCGCAGCTGTCGGCGCATTTGGAGGTATTATTCGAAAACCGCCCTGCGGTAAAGTTGCCCCTTGCACTAGATTGCCGGCTCTCAATAAAGCAAGTTGAAATTCTTTTACGCTTTGATATCGTTGTTCTGGTAAGACACTCATCGCCTTAAGAATGGCTGCTTCTACTTGGGGTGTAACCGCCGGATTTATCGACCGAATTTCAGGCAATTTCTCATCCCCAAACGCCCTCGCTAAACCATCGACAGGGACCTTTCCTGTTAACAAAGCATACATCGTCGCGCCTAAAGCATAGATATCTGAACGACAATCGGTTCCCTTTCCATATTGTTCGGGCGGAGCATATCCCGGCGTAAGAGCTTGCGCTCCGGTTAAGGTTTGTTCTCCGGAAGCCGCCATCTTAGCTAGCCCAAAATCAACCAAGAAGACCTGTCCGCTTGGGGATATTTTTATATTCCCCGGTTTAATATCTCGATGAACAACCGGCGGCGTGAGATTATGGAGATAGTCTAACGCATCACAAATGGTAATTGCCACTGGAATAACTTCTTTTTCCGGCAACCTTCCAAGCCTAGCCATTTTTTGTTTCAGGTCTTCTCCCTCGATAAAATCCATAACCAAATATTGACCTTGTCCACTAATGGTAAAGTGATCGGTCACACGAGGGAGATTCGGGTGTCTTAATCCTGCCAAAATGGTTGCCTCTCGATGAAATTGTCGCGAGGAGTCCTCTGTTGTTATCAGGTTTTCCTTCAAGGCAACAACAACGCCCAGACTCTCATCGATAGCACGATAAATTGCCCCCATTCCGCCTTGGGCAATGACTTTTTCTATTCGATAACGATTGTGTATTAAACTTCCGATACTGAGCGGCATTAAATCACCTCTTTCAAGGTTATGGGAACATCCTACTCCAACTGGGATCGATATCTAAACCCGGGTCGGTCGTTATCCTTGTCAGGTTTGATCCTTCGATATCCATCAAATAAATATCGTGATTTCTCCCATCGGGCCAGCTTTCGAATACTATCCATTTCCCGTCCGGCGAAAAAGAAGCAGAAGCAACCGGGTATGTTACATCCACGCCTTTGGGAAGGATACGGAATTCCTTGCTGCTGCCCATATCTTTGTAATACAAACCGGCTAAATTAGGATACCCTCCTTTTTCAGCATCCATCTGACTATAAATAATCAGAGAGCCATCAGAAGACCAGGCAGGGGTAAAATTATTGACATTCCCGCTTCGGGTATAAGGGGTCTGGTTGTCTCCGTTGGCAGACATTATCCAGATAACCGAGTTTAACTTAATATGAGAATATGCCAGTTGTTTTCCATCTGGGCTCCAGGCTGGATAACGGTCAGCATACAGTGTATTCGATAGTTCATGCAGGGTAAGATTTTCTAAATCAAAAACAAAAATGTGTAAAACCCCGCTTCGCAGAGAAGTGAAAGCTATCTGATTGCCGCTTGGACTCCAAGCCGGATCAAAATCGCCTTCCGGTGAAAATGGTACCGGGACCAAGGATAAATCCATCCCATCCGTATTGACGATATAAAGTTGTGCCCCCTCGTATATTTCTTGTTTATATTTGCACGGACTAATGAAAACAATGCGTTTTCCATCGGGTGATATCGATGGCTGACATGCGCCGCCATCCATGTTGGTTACCTGTCGCTGGTCGGATCCATCACTTAACATCGTCCACACTTGAACATTACCCGACCTATCCGAAACAAAGGCAATGAACGAATCCATAATAGTAGCTGGTTCTGTATTCTCAATGGGTATTGTCGCCGAACTGGTAGGTTTGGGTGTTGAACTTGGTTTAACCGGTTGCGGGGTATCACTTACTATTGATTCAGATTGGGGAATCGTGGCTGTTTCCGTTGAAGTTTGGGTGTATGTCTTTGTATTTGTCTTAATGATAGAGACTGTTTCCGTCTGACCAATGGTTGCTGTTTTTTCCATTGTTTTGACAGACAAACCACCCAACTGCTTTCCAGGCGGGAACCCTGTACCCCAGATTCCTAAACCACCAATGATCAGAACGAGCAGCAATAACAACGCCATCAGCCAGGGTCTTTTAAATTGATTTGAGGATTTTCGTTCACCAAGAGGGTTAACTTCAAACAAACCATTATCTATCTTTTCCTCAACGTAACCGTTGACTTTAATCGCCTTCATGGGTGGAGGTGTGATGGTAGGTTTTTCTTTGAACAAATGCCCCAGTTCACCCGCTTCTATCAATGCATTTTTAAACTCTTCTGCGGTCTGATACCGTTCATCAGCGTCCACCGCCAAAGCGCGTTCTATGACTTCTGCCAGACGCATATTCATGTTGGGTCGTAAACTCAGAAGCGAAGTGAGGCTTTGCTTTCCGGTAATTCTTGCCAAACCATCCTCGGGAACTTCCCCCGTTAAAGCAGCATATAAAGTCGCTCCCAGGGAGTAAATATCGGTTCTTGCATCGGTACGAGCTGTTCCATATTGCTCGGGTGGGGAATAGCCGGGAGTCATCGCGCGAGCACCGGTAATTGTTGCCTGGTGAGGATCCTCCGCGATTTTCGCCAACCCGAAATCCACTAAAAACACATCCCCTTCAGGCGTTATCTTTATATTTCCAGGCTTAATGTCTCGATGAATGATCGGCGGCTTTCGACTATGCAAATAAGACAATGCCTGACAGATGATCACCCCGATTAATATAACCTCATTTTCCGGCAGCATCTTTAAGCGAGCTATCCGCTGGCGCAAATCCTCCCCTTCAATATAATCCATAATCAAGTATTGCCCTTGACCGGATATACTGCAATAGTCGCCTACTCTCGGTAAATTGGGGTGCCTTAAGCTTGCCAAAATCGTTGCCTCTTGTTGAAATTGACGGGTATATTCCTCTGCCAGGAATAAATTTTCCTTAACCGCAACCGATACAGAGAGGACTTCATCCCTGGCGCGATAAACCGCCCCCATCCCCCCCTGTCCCAGGATGGATAGAATTCGATATCGTTCTTTCAACAATGTTCCGGGCTTTAATGTCATAATAAAATCATACAAATCTCATAATGGATGGCTATGCTATAAGTATGCCACAAGTCGTTGATTAGAGTAAGGATATTATACAGATTCACTGGTATAATTCACGTTCGGCTTATGTAACTTATCAAAAAGGATACTCTGATTGTATGGCTTTCTTGGATAAAATCGTATCGATAGAAGAAAGATACACTTTCCTGACAAAAACAATTGAGGAGAACGCGGCAGACTATCAAAAGGTTGCCGAACTGGCTAAAGAAAGAGCAGAACTCGAACCAATTGTAACCCTGGCTCAAAAATATCGTCAACTTAGTAAAAAAATTGAAGAAGCGGAAGCTCTCAAGAATTCCGATGATGAAGAACTGCGCGAGTTAGCTGTCTTAGAATTGAGTGATTTAACCCCGCAGCTTCAACAAACTCACAATGAATTGAAGAATTTACTTATCCCCAGGGATCCACGTGATCGCAGAAATGTGATCATGGAAATCCGCGCCGGCACCGGCGGGGATGAGGCAGCGCTATTCGCAGCCGACCTGTTCAGAATGTACAGCCGTTACGCCGAAAAAAAAGGTTGGGAAATTGAAATCCTATCCGAAAACGCTATCGGCATAGGCGGTTATAAGGAAATTATTTTCCTTGTTAAAGGCAGAGGAGCCTATTCGAGATTAAAATACGAATCGGGTGTGCATCGCGTTCAAAGAATCCCGGTAACCGAATCCTCCGGTCGCATCCACACATCAACAGTTACCGTAGCGGTACTAGCTGAAGTCGAAGATGTGGATATTCACATACCCGAATCAGACCTGCGGGTGGATGTATACAAATCTGCCGGTGCCGGCGGGCAAAATGTGCAGAAAAATGCTACTGCCATTCGACTTACCCACATCCCAACCGGGATCGTCGTGGCTTGCCAGGACGAACGATCTCAGCTCCAAAATCGTTTGCGGGCGATGAGTATTCTCCGCGCAAAATTATATGAGATTGAAGAAGAGAAACGAATTAAAGAACAAGCAGAAACCAGACGTTCACAGGTTGGGACCGGCGAACGATCCGAAAAAATTCGGACCTACAATTTTCCACAATCACGGGTCACCGACCATCGAATCAACCTATCATCCTATAACCTTGCCGCTGTTTTAGAGGGTGAGATCGACCTCTTCATTGATGAATTATCGTTACAAGAAGAAGCTGAACGTTTGGCTACTTCTGGAGACGAAAATAGTGATTGACATCCGTACCTGGTTGAATAAATCCCGTCAAAAACTTTCACTATCCAATCCAATCGACTTTGATGATAACCATTCTCTCATTGCAGAAGTTATTCTTGCCTTTGTTTTAGGAAAAAATAGAGTCTGGGTAAAGACCTACCCTGAACATTGCCTGGCTGATGAACAAGTCGCTTTAGCGGATCATTACCTGAATCGCGCCTCATTAGGGGAACCGCTGGCTTATATCTTGAAAAAGCAAGAATTCTTCGGGTTGGAGTTCCTGGTTACTCCCGATGTACTCATCCCGCGGCCAGAAACAGAACTTATTGTAGAAGCCGGGCTTGATTATATCAACCGAGTCAATCATAAAATATTGGCATTGGATATCGGCACCGGTTCTGGATGTATCGCGATCAGTATCTGTAAACATTCATCCAACCCCAATTTCGTCGCAACCGATATTTCCTTTAATGCTCTTAGGATTGCTCAAATTAATTGTGAAAATCATCATCTAACCGATCGGGTCTTTCTTGTCCAGGCAGATTTGTTTCCGCCAACCAAGACAAAGTTCAATCTTATCTGCGCAAATCTACCTTACATACCTACAGATGAACTTGCATCCCTCAAAGTGAACCGCTATGAACCAAATCTTGCCCTGAATGGTGGACAAAACGGCATCGAAATTATCCAAAAAATGCTCTCACAAATAAATGATTATCTGGATGATCAATTTTCTATTCTCATTGAAATCCAATATAATCAAGATAAACTACTTACCCCATTAGTTCAAAGGTATTTACCCCATACCGATATAAAGGTGATTCCAGATTATCAAGGACTACCTCGTCTAATTCGGATCGAATCTTGATTTAGCCCATATGAAAATTATCAGTATTTATCACCCGGAAGCAATCCAAATTGCGGAGAATATCTTATCTAACGATGGCATCATCGCTTTTCCAACCGATACTGTCTATGGATTAGCCTCACTCGCCGCCAGTTCAAAAGGTATTGACAGGTTATACAAAGTGAAAGGGCGCGACCTGGGGAAAGCGATCCCCTGCCTGATCGGATCAATATCTCAGCTAACCTGTTTGACCGATGAAGTTCCCCCAATTGCCAAAATCCTGATAGAAAAATTCTGGCCCGGAGCATTGACAATTGTTTTTAAGAAAACAGCATCCCTTCCCGAAAATATATCCCAAACAGACACAATTGGGATTCGGATGCCCAACCATCGTTTTGCCCTTTCTCTTCTTCAGGCTGTCGGTCCCCTAGCGGTTACTTCAGCCAATCTTTCAGGAAAAGAAAATCCCCAAAGCGGCTTGGATGTACTCAACCAGCTTGGGGATTGGGTGGATTTATTGCTTGATGGCGGGAGAACCTCAGGGAATATTCCCTCAAGTGTGGTGGATTGTTCCGAAAAACAAATCCGTTTTCTCCGTCAGGGAGTCATCCCGTTTGATGTAATTCAATCTATTTTAATCTTAAAGGACTTTCTTGATTCTTAAGACGATTAATAAGATCGTGATTAAGAAGATCACCGACCCTGCTCCTAAGAAAATATATTTTGTTGAATTTCCCTGTTCTTGATCGAGTTTATTTTCCACTGCCGGAGAGGATTCAACCATATCATCTGCGTTATTGGTCGCTTTCGGTGTAACAGAAGGTTTGACTTCTATCGTCGATTCTTGTTCCTCTTCGATCTCTTCCAGAGTAGGAATCTGAAAACTATCACCTTCGCCGCTTGAGGAAATTACCTCATACGCTGTGGAGTCTATGACGATGATGACTTGCTGACTTAGTGCCATTGCAGGGGCAATATCTGGTCGGGCTTTTAGCAATTTAAAGTAATCATCCGACAGAAAAGCGACTTTATAGGTAACCATCTGGTCAGGATCATACCTGGTATCTATCCACACCCCATTGGTATTGATAAATGTCCGTTCCCCCACGATTTTGACCTGATTCCCCACCTCGACTGGAATACCTTCAGCAACATCCGCCTGACTCAATTCTCCTTCTTGCTGCGCTTTTTCCACAGCCTCTTGCCCGAAGGATGGAGCCGTTGGCATTGCCTGATAATCATTGAAGGTCCGCTCAGACAAAGTTTGTTGGCTCTGTTCGCCCAATGGCATGGGTTCCGTCACCAAATAGCTCGTGTATGGCGTCACAATTCCATATCGAATGCTGAGGTACACAATTTGATCGATCGTCTCCTTGTCCGCTCCATACAGACGGATTTTATTTAATAGATATCCAATCTTTCTGGTTGCCCAAAGCCGCGGCAATGATGCTTGTATTGTAACTTCTCCCCGGCTGTCCTTGATAAATACCTGGTCTGTAAATTTAAATTGCTGGACCTTCCCATTTAAATCACCCCTTAATTCAATATCTGTTTTTCCACCGGTTTTATATCTCCCAACAACAATGATCTGTGATCCTGAGAATAGATCCGGCAAGGGATCTGGATAAATATCATAAGCAGTGATTTCTCCAAAATCCAACTGAAGATTTGTTAAAACCGGTATGCTGATTTTTTCATAAAAGCCGGATAACACTTCATCAATCGGTTCTGATGGTTTTACATAAGAACTCATACCATGATGTTCCTG
>Ga0101944_10007208_pt1 | contig 11280 bp, 8 predicted proteins | sample DewCreD2012metaG_FD_75245 | JGI IMG/M metagenome (GOLD analysis project Ga0101944, IMG submission 75245) | Hot spring sediment bacterial and archeal communities from British Columbia, Canada, to study Microbial Dark Matter (Phase II) - Dewar... ... | reverse complement strand
TTGAAGAAGGAGAGCAGCCAGAAAACCGGCATCGCCATCAAGCGGCAAAGCTGTGGATGGGATAACGACTATCTCCTAAAGGTAGTCCTGGCGTGAGCTTCCATCAAAAGCGATTGCCCTGGGGAAACGGCCTTGTTACGAGCGGGAGGCGATGGCGGAGGAGAGCGGCCGAAGAACCCGGGGCAGCACGTGCGAGGCGGCCAGGGCGTCGGCGCGGTCAAACAGGTTGCCGAAGACCTTCTCGAGGGCCTCTCTGGGTCGGTCGCTCCAGTATCGGCGGACCGTGAGATAGACGCTGATTTCGTCGTCGGAGTAGTCGCCCGTGCGGACCTGGTAACTGTCGGTGCGCGTGAGGACTTCGACCCGGGCCTGCAGGCGGCAGTCGTCGCTGAGCGAGACGGCGACCGACGGCTGAACGTCAATGGGGCGGGCGTCGGGCTCATCCAGCAGGCAGGCCAGGGGCGAATCCGCCAGGAGGCTCTCGACGACGACATCATCGTGATTACCCCGATAACAGAGATCGAAGCCGAACAGCACTTCGAGGTGTTCGATTTCCAGCGGACTGATGCCCAGGTGATAGGGGGCCAGGCCAAGCAAAAAGGCATGGAACCTGAGGGCGTCCTGCAGCTTGTCGGGGTTGACGAATCCGCTCGCCAGCCGCCGGGATTCCAGCCGGGTCCAGCGGTAGGCTGGGGACCGGCGATCCTCTTCCAGGTTGAAATCGCCGTTGTCGTGGTGGCGGAACTGCGTCATTCCCGGGAATTCCTTCTGAACGCGCTCAAAGAAGTGCAGGACCGTCTCGCGGTTGTGAGGCAGCTCCAACTGCGTGTTCAGTCGCATGTTGATGTAGAAATCCTGGCAGAACGACGCGTAAGGATTCGCCATACCACCACTCCCATGCCCAGGGCCCGAACGCCCGCCGGACGGGCGGAACCCGTTTCCTGTCGGTGCGGATGCACAGTGTAGCGTGCAGGAATGAATACGGAAGGCGGGCCGGGAAGGTTCGTTGACGCGCCTGGTGTCCGGGCGTACAACGCAGGGGCCATGCCAAAGCCCGTTCACGCGCTGGTCGGCCAGGACGTGTTCCTGCAGTTGCAGGCGCTGCGCGAGTTGTCGCGCAGCGCGGGAACGGACGTGCAGCGGATCGACCTGGATGGCCAGAGCACCGTGCTGGCGGACGTGTTGGACGAGCTGCGCAGTTTCTCGATGTTCGCGGCCTTCAAGATGGTGGTGATCAGGGAAGCCGACGAGTTTGTCTCCAACTACCGGGAGCCGCTGGAGAAGTACCTTGGCGATCCGGTGGAGGGGGCGATGCTTGTGCTCCGGCTGGCGAGCCTGCCGGCGAACACGCGCATCGCCAGGCTGATCGCGGCCAAGGGGCAGGTGCATCCGTGCAGCCCCCCGCCGGACCTGGTCCCGTGGATCGTGCAGCACGCCAAAGCGGCCCACCGGCTGGCGGTGAAGACGGATGCCGCGCGGCTGCTGGCGGATCTGGTTGGCAGGGACCTTGGGCGACTGGACAACGAACTGGCGAAGCTGGCCTTGCAGGTCGGCGCGTCCCTGGATGTGGACGCGGTGCGCAAGAGCGTGTCGTTTCAGCGCGAACAGGAGATGTGGGACCTGACCAGCGCGCTGGCGGTGGGGGATGTGACCGAGGCGATGCGGCGGTGGCGGCACATGCTCGAGCTGGACAAGAACGTCCAGTTCCGGGCAATCACGTGGCTGGGGATGTGGCTGGAGGATGTGCGCACCTTCCTGGTCCGGCCGACGGCATTCAAGAACGCCTGGAAATACAAGGCGTCGCTGTCGAAGTTCCAGGAAAACGCCCGGCGGCTGGGGGCGGCCAGGGCGGGAAGGCTCATCAGCATGTTGACGGAGATCGACCGGCGCTCCAAGAGCGGCCTGGGGGAGATGGCGGATAACGTGGAGCGATTTATCCTGGCGGTGGGGAGCGTGACATGAACAGCAGCAGGCGACAGGGCAAGCCGCCAAGCAAGCGGCGGGCTGGGGAGTCATCGGCTCCGCGGGATTCCTCTTGCGTCGTGCGCGTGGGACTGACGCAGATGGCCTGCTCGGCGGATCCCCGCGAAAACCTGGAGCGGCAGCTCCGGTTGATCGAGCGCGCGGCCAGGGAGGGGGCGCAGGTGATCTGCACGCAGGAACTGTTCCGCACGCAATATTTCTGCCAGGCGGAAGACCACCGGTTCTTTGACCTGGCCGAACCGATTCCGGGGCCGAGCACCCGGGCCCTGGCCAGGCTGGCCAGGCGCCGCCGCGTGGCGATCATCGGTTCGCTGTTTGAGCGGCGAGCGGCCGGGCTGTATCACAACACGGCGGTGATCATTGATGCGGACGGAAGGCTTGCGGGCCTGTATCGCAAGATGCACATTCCGGACGACCCGTTGTATTATGAAAAATTCTATTTCACGATGGGGGACACGGGATTCCAGGCGTGTCAGACTGCGTATGGAAAGATCGGCGTGTTGATCTGCTGGGACCAGTGGTTCCCGGAGGCGGCGCGGCTGACCGCCCTGGCCGGGGCGCAGGTGCTTTTCTATCCCACGGCGATCGGGTGGCATCCGTCGGAGAAGTCCCGGTACGGCAGCCAGCAGCGCGAGGCATGGGAGTTGATGCAGCGGTCGCACGCGATCGCCAACGGATGTTACGTGTGCGCCGCGAATCGGGTCGGCCTGGAGCGGATTCTCGATCAGAAGGGCCGGCCGGTGAACGAGGATGGGATCGAGTTCTGGGGAGGCAGTTTTGTGGCCGGCCCGGACGGCCAGGTGATTGCGCGGGCGTCAGCGGACAGGGAGCAGGTGCTGGTCGTGGCCTGCGACATGCAGCGGGTGGAGTTCAGCCGGACACACTGGCCGTTTCTGAGGGACCGCCGGGTTGATGCGTACGCGGACCTGGGCCGGCGGTTTGTGGACGGCTGAGCGACACTTTCCGCGGTCGGCGATATGGGATCGCGGAGTGGAATCCCGTAGCAGGGGCGTCTGGCCCGTGCCCGAGCGTCGCGGGGGAACCGACGCGGAGAAACTGCCTGGCAACGCCGTCCGGACCTTCACCCAGCGCCGCAACTGTCACGCGTCCCTTGGGGTCGGAGCACGAGGTGGCTTGGGGAGGCAAAGCGGGTAGAATCGTCGGGGTTGGACAGTGGAGCGCCGATGACCTACAAGGATCTGGAAGCTGAACCGGAGCGCGATCCGTTTCTGCCTGTGTGTTTGCACCTCGTGAGTGGCAAGACCATGACGATTCCCGCGCCGGGCGTTGCCTACCTGTTGCAGAACGCCGTGTTAGTGCTTCAGAACAAGCGGCCGGGCACAGTGCGCCTGGGCGGTTATGACGTGATCTCATTTCGGAACATCGAGCGGATCGAGCAGCTTGAGGGGACCGGCCGCAGCGCGTGACCCGAGCCGCCATCGCTATTCGTGCGACATCATGCCCCGAGTCCTCAAAGGCACACCTTCCGAGCTTGGCTACAGCTTCCCGGCGGAATGGGCTCCGCACGCGGCGACGTGGTTCAGCTGGCCCCGTCCTGACGGCATTTCATTCCCGGACAAGTACCACACGGTTCCGGAGAACCTGGCGAACATCATTCGGGAAATCGCCCCGCGCGAGCAGGTTCACATCAACGTGCAGAACGGAAACTGGGAGTACATCGTCCGCGAGCAGTTGCGGATGCACGGGTGTCCGGCGGACAACATCTTCTATCATCACATTCCCACCGACGAAAGCTGGTGCCGCGACCACGGCCCGGCGTTCGTCGTGAGAACCCGGCGGAACGGGAAGAAGGAACTGGCGATCGTGGACTGGGGGTTTAACGCCTGGGGCGGCAAGTACCCCCGTTATGAGAACGACGACGCGGTGCCCACGCGGATTGCCGAGGAACTGAACGTCCCGGTCTTCCAGCCGAAGATCGTGATGGAAGGCGGATCGGTCGATTTCAACGGCATGGGCACGGTGATGACCACCGAGCAGTGCCTGCTGAACCGCAACCGCAATCCGGGAGTTTCCCGTCGGCGCATCGAGCAGTATCTCAAGAGCTACTATGGCCAGAAACACGTGATCTGGCTGGGGCGCGGCATCACGGGAGACGACACCGACGGGCACATTGACGACCTGGCGAGGTTCATCAACCCGACCACCATCGTGACGGCGGTCGAGGAAGACCCGCGACACCCGGACTACCTGGCGCTGCAGGACAACCTGGCCCGCCTCAGGTCCGCCCGCGACCAGGACGGTCGGCGTTTCAACATCGTGGAACTGCCCATGCCGGGCGTGGTCGAGCACGCGGGGCAGCGTCTCCCGGCCACGTACGTCAACTTCTACTTCATCAACGGGGCGATCCTCGTGCCGCTCTACCGGCACCGCAAGAACGACCGGCGGGCCCTGGAGATTCTTCAGCAACACCTCAACGACCGGCGGGTCATCGGCATCGACTGCGTTGAACTGATCTGGGGGCTGGGGTCGATTCACTGCCTGACCCAGCAGCAGCCCAGGATCTGAACCGGATGGTGCGATCGAGAGGCCGCCTCGCGTGCCTGTGCGGTTGCGACGTGAATCGACCGCCCGCACCTTTCTGACCCGCGACGCGTCGCCGCGCGTGGGTCCATGATCACCGATTGCGCCGGAGCACGGTGGTTCGGGCGTTGCCGATCCCGGCTACTTCACCTTCGTTCCGAAGATCTGCGGATTAGACATGACGCGGAAGAACTCCTCGCGGCATGCCGCCAGATCCGTCTGGTCCCTGGGAATGTCGAGCACATCCCCAACCTCGCCGTCCTTGACCTCGACAAAGTCGGTCGCCTTGCCTCGCCAGACCGCCTTTCGCACCCTGGCTCCTCTCCAGCATGGGTTGTGGAACATCCAGACCAGCGGCGCCCCATCTCCCAACTGGTTGGCCTGGCCCAGGTCCGTCCTGATGAAGCGCCGCATCTCATCGCACAACGGGTTCCTGGGAAGGCTGTCGAAATGCTCTGCTCGAAAAACGGAATTCCGGTCCCAGAAAGAGCGAGTGGCCCATTCCACCAGTCGCGCCCGTTGGCTGACGATATACGTGCTCCAGCCATCCTTCCCGTTGTAGCCGTAGTAGGAGACTGTCAGGCCGAAAACAACAATATTCGGCCCGATCTCCGGGTTGGTCAGCAGGGCATTGGCCACGGTGGTCAGCGGTCCACCCACGACAATCACCAGGGGTTTCTCGGCTGACGCCTTCCTGGCCTCCTGGACGATCAAGCGGCTGCCGTCAGACGGGTAGGGGATTGTGTCCTCGATGCGGCCGCTGGCGGGTGGATCCAGCACGCGGTCGGAACCGAGGATCAGGTCAGGGATGTTCCGCAGGCCGCTGCGGCGGGCCAGTTCGATGGCCTTCCTGGCATCCTGCACGCACCGGTCGGTTGTGTATTTGTACGCGGGGTGATCCCACATGTCGCGGCTGACAATGTTGCCCCGGAGGTTCGCCTTGCCGAGTGCGGCCTGTGCCCAGATGTAGTAGGCGTCGAACACATCCGTCCACCAGTCGTTGTCATAGATGATCGGATTGTCGGCATCGACGCCGGCGAGGCGAACGCCGTCCGCTCCTACTGTATATTGGGGGACGATGGCACGAACGGGGCCGGTGGTCAAACCAAACAGAACCGCCATCCAGGTGGCGGCAAGGCAACCGATGGGTTTCATGGCTCGATCTTAATGGCTGCGGCCTGCCCTGCCAATCAGCGGCGGCCTGCAAGCCGGGAGGAACCCGTCAGGTTGTCCGCTTGAATTGAACCCGCGGCTCGGTTTGAACCCGGGAATGTGGGCAGGGCGATCAGCCTGCCGGACATGGAACTGATATAGACGCGCTGGTTGTCGGCGGCGGGGGAGGCCAGCAGGTGTCCCGGGCCAAGAGCGTATTGCCATTGAAGCCGGCCGTCGGAGGCGCCAAAGGCGCTGATTGTGCCGTTCACCGAGCCGATGAAGACATTGCCGCCGCCGAAGGCGAACGACGAGTCGTAAATGACCGAATCGGTTGTATTCACCCACAACTGCTTGCCGGTTTCCGCGTCGAAACAGAAAACCCTGCCCTCGTCCCCGATCGCAACATACACCCGGCCATCGCGGAACAGCGGGCTGGAGTAGCCCACCTTCTTGCCGTCAAACTCCCATTCCACCTTGCCCGTCTCGATGTTCTGCGCGTGGAAGACCCCGTCATTCGAGGTGACGAAGACCTTGTCGAAACCGATGGCGGGTGACGCAATGGCCGGCGCGTAGTAAAAGAGCTTGCCGAACTTGTTGGCCCAGATTTCCCGACCGGTGAGGGGGTCCAGGCAGCGGAACTGGTTGTCCCATCCGCCCAGGAAGAATCGCTTGCCGTCGGTGGCGACCTGGCTTTGGATCATCCCCTGGCAGGGTGCGGTCCACCGGATGGCGCCGGTGGCGGCGTCCAGGCCGTAGATCTTCATGTCCACGGAGGCGATGCAGACAATGCCCTGCGCCACGGCGGCTCCGGAGAAAACCCCGCCGCCCGTCCTGATCTTCCATCGCGGCTTGCCGGTTGTCGAATCGACCGCGTAGGCATGGTGATCGCTCGAGCCGAAGAAGACCGCGCCGTCGGCGATGCACGGATTGGAGAAGACCGCGCCGCCGGCATCGAATCGCCACTTCACGCCGCCGTCCGCCGGGTTGATGCAGTAGACATGGCCGCCCATTGTCGTGACGTAGAGCCAGTCGCCGCTGCGCACCAGACGCGACTGTACGGCGGCCCGGAGGTCGGTCTCCCAGAGTGGCTTGATCGCGCCGGCAGGCTGATGGTCGATCAGGCAGACCTTGCGATAGGATCGGCCATCGGCCAGCGTCGCGTGAACGCTGACCCGATGCCGACCAGGCAGCAGGCCCTTTGCGTCATACCTTCCGAGCCAGCCATCCGCGATTCCCTGCATGGGTGCCGGTTTGCTCGAATTGACGGCCATTGTGACGGTGGCATCAGGAGGCAGATCGCCCCTGGCAACTTCAGCGGAAATGGTATCGCCGTCCGGTGTTGCGCGGGCCAACCAGGTCGGCGAGGACTGCTTTGCAAGCGGAACAACGATGACATCGCTGACGCGGACCGGTGTTGCCTCGGGCAAGGCCGCTTCCACGCCGGGTTCCTGCTTGGTTGGCGCTTTGGCCAGCGACCGCCGCTTTACCCGCAACTCATCCCTTGTCACCTCGATGATGTGATAAGAGCCCTGATACAGCCCCTTGGCCATCAGGGCCGGGGCGCCGTTGATGTTCCAGAGCAGATCACCGTGGCCGTGGCCCGTCAGCCAAAGTCGAACGTTGTACGGCGCAACCACGTCGAGCAGCGCCTGTTCATTGTCCACCTGCACCGATTCCCGCCCAATCGGATGATGAAAGCCGATGACGATGGGCTTCTCGCTGCCCACCTTCTCCAGATCCGCCCGCAGCCAGTCGAGCACGTGCTGGTCGAAGTGGCCCCAGTGTTGGAGCAGGACGGTCGAGTCGAGCGTCACGAAGTGGACGTTCTGATGGTCCCACGATTGAAAGAGCGGCCCCACGCCTTTCTCAAATCCCTCCTTGCCCAACGGGTTCCATCGCACATCATGGTTGCCCGGCGCGCCGTAGTGGGGCAGACCCAGCAGCGGCAGGATCTTCGCGTGCATCGCGTACTCGGGCGGCGTGCCCGCTTCGACAAAGTCTCCCGTGTTGAGAACGAAGGCCGGGCGCGGCCGAAGGGCGGCGATTTCCCGGTACATTGCCGCGACCATCTGGGCGTTTGAGCCTTCCTTGTCGGCGGCGGTCACATGTGTGTCGGTGGTGTGGATGAAGACAAAGTCGGCACGGGCGGTGACCGCCAACAGCATGGTCAGGATCATCGCTGTTCGTCGCACATTCTCTCCTTGCGGTGGAATACGGGTTTTGCGGATATCCGCACCCTACAGCAAGCCGGCCCGCGTTGGGCGGGCCGGCGCACATCTCCCTCTACCAACCCCACAATGACGTCAGGGCTGGACCCTGTCCTCACCCGGGTTGTGAATCGCGTTCCACGCCTCGGCGACGCTGACGGTGGCCGCGTGGCCGTCGCAGAAGAGCATGTTCAGAAAGCGGCCCTGGGCGGTGACGTTCTTGGGCGTGCCGGCCTTGGCGTGGCGTGAGCCATCGACGTAAAACCCGCCCGAGGGCGCTTCGCCGTCGTAGGGCTGCCACTTGGTTGTGGAGAGGGAGAAGGTGTCTGGGGTGGAAATCACGTGGGTGATCGAATCCGCGATCAGGCCTCGGTCGGCCCCTTTGAATCGCCACTTGGTGGCCGGGTGGTACATGCCACGAGCGCCCTGGCCGATGTAAGCGAGTTTGGAAGCGTCCTTGTCAATGAAATAGGTCGGGTAATACTGCATGCCGTAGCCGGAGCGGACGGCAGTGGCGAAATTGGTGCCGCCCCCGGTCCGTTCCCAGGTGGTGCTCCACTCCGGGCATCCCCAGAGAATCGAGCGGGCCTTGTCCTGATCGATGGTGTCGTAGGTCACACCCTTGGCCCTGAAGACATACTTCAGGAGCATGTCAGACCATCGCATCTCCGGGGTACCATCTTTCAGCGGCGGAATTCCCTGACCGTGGTGAACGGCAACGGGCCACATGCCCTTGAAATCGGCCTCGTAAAGGGCAAAGGCCTGACCAATCTGGCGGAGACTGGCCATGCACTTGACTGTGTTGGCCTGCCGCTTGGCCGATTGCAGGGCGGGCAACAGGACCGCCACCAGGATAGCGATGATGCCGATGACCACGAGCAGTTCGACGAGAGTAAACCCGCGTCGTCGGCGGGAAACAGCCAAGGATGTGCAGGCCATCATGGAGGCCTCCTTGTCCAGCAAGCAGGACGGCAAACACTGACTCTCAGCGGCATCCGTCAGATGGGACCCACCGGATGCCCTCTGTTTAATCTTATATAACAATACACACCGCGAAGCAAACAAATTCGCTTCCGACAACCGAACTGCCGGCCGTCGCTGCTGCATGATAGGCCCGGTTGAGCGGTTTCCGGCCACACAAAACGACACAAAAACCCGGCCAAGCGGGTTCTTTGTGGCCGATGGATGGTTTCTTGACGCCGTCCTAATCTCGACCGGTGGACTGCCTGGCTCCGGCCGAAGCTTCGTTGGCCACGTACACGGCACTCAGCACGCGGTCGATCCGGCTCTTGACTTCGCTTAAATGAGCGCGCGAGGCAAGGTCGATGCGGGAACCCTCCGGCGTGTTGGCCCTGGTCAGTGTGGCGCCGATTTGCTCGCTGAGCTCGCGGAGCGCGTATCGGACCATGTTCTGCAGGTCCGGGTACATCGCTTCGCCAGCCGGCATCTCTGCCAGCGCCAGCAGGTATTGCACGTGCTGGGCCTGCAGGTTGCGGCGAATGGAGGAGATCATCGGCGCGGCGTTGGTGTACTTGACGCCATCCGCCGGTGTGATGTTGCCCCAGATCATGGAACGGGTCGAGGAGAGCAGTTCGGCCGCAGTGAACTTGTCGTCGGCCTTGCTCTTGACTTCTGCGTCGTAAAGACGGACCAGCACCTGGGGCGCGCAAATCTGGAGCAGGCCGTAGGATTGCAGCGAGGCGATGACGCCGTGGATGGGATAATCGAACCGGGTGGGGGCACGCGTGATCCAGTCGGACCAGCGGACAGGCCCAAGGTCATTGAGCAAATCGGCGTCGAGCTTGACAAAATCGTCGCTAAACAGCGTGTCGCGGAGCATCGCCAGGGCTTCCCGCTGTCGGTTGGGATCGACCAGGATGAAAGCGGGGCGGGCGTTGGGATCGCCGGGGCGGTTGCGGTTGAAGACCTGCCCGCCGACGATCCGGGCGACATACTGCATGTTCCGGCCCTTCTCGGAGAGGATCTGTCCGACGACCTGGCGGAGGTAATAGTTGGGATCGTCCTTCCTGATCGCCCAGGTGCGGACATCCTTCAGCAGGCTGTCGCAAAGTTCCATGCGCATCCTGGCCCAGGCAAGCGGGTCGTCGCTCATGTCGTGGCGATTGGAGGTCGGGTCCGGGGAGTCCAGGCCCGTGGTGTCCTCGTCGGTGGAATAGAGCAGTTCCCGGCGGGTGTTCTGCGAGGCGATCTTCGCGAGCATCTGCTTCTCGCCGCCGTCATCCGCCCCGGGCGCTCGGTAGCCGTACTCCATGGCCCAAAGGTCGTATGGGCCAAGGCCGGGACTGACGAAGTGCCGGATCTTGTCCGGCTGGTCGCCGGGGAAATAGAGCAGCGGGTTGTAATCCATGACTGACGCGGTTGTCGGCTCGTCGCTGGTATCGCGCCGCCGTTTGATCTCCTCCATGCTCAGCCAGGTCGATGCCTTGAAATTATGTCTCAGGCCCATCGCATGGCCGACCTCGTGAATGATGACGGCCTTGACGGCTTCGCCGATGAGACGGTCGGGGATTTTCTTTGCGGCGCCGCCGGCGGCCAGTGCGAGTTGCGCGAACGCCAGCTGCTGCTGCATGCCCGCGGCGCACAGGCACCCGGTGCCGTGCGCCCCGTCTTCCGCGGCGGATTCGGGCCAGAACTGGTCCGCATCCGCCTCCAGTCTCTGGCCGGCGGGAACAAAGGCGGGGTACTTGCGGAAAAACTCGATCAGATCGGGTCCCAGCGTCATGGCCGCGGCCCGCGGGCCGAAGGTGTCCACGCCGCGGTAATAGGATCGCAGGAAAGAATCGTCGAACACGATGTCGGCGTCGAGAATCTGCCCGGTGCGCGGATCGGCGCGGCGCGGGCTCATGGCGAAGGGCCGCCCCGTAACGATCCAGCGGATGAAGTTGTAACGAGCGTCCTCGGGATCGGCGCCGGCGAACTCGTTGTCCTCGGTCTGCTGCTGCACGACGATGGCGCTGACGATGCCGATCCGCTCGAAGGCCTGGTTCCACTCGGCCACGCCGTCGTAGACCCATTTGCGCCATTGCAGCGGAACGCTCTTTTCGATCACGAAGACGATGGGCTTGTCGGGAGGCGACTGGTCAAGGCTGGGGTCCTTCTTGCGGATGTCCCACCGCTGGATGTAGCGGACCATGTTCTCGCGCTCGGTGTGCCTGATGTTCCAGTCCTGGCGGGTGACGGTGAAATAGCCCACGCGTTCATCGGCCACCCGCGGCTGATAGGACCGCGGGTCGGGCAGTCGGCGGAAGGCGTAGGAAATGCCCAGGTTCTGGCCGCGTCCTTCGCGCCCGGCAATCGCCAGCTCCACGTCGATCAGAGCGTTGTCGGGAAAGACCTTGACCTTGGTGAAGGCCGACAGGTCGCGCCGCGGCTG
>Ga0101944_10007207_pt1 | contig 11283 bp, 11 predicted proteins | sample DewCreD2012metaG_FD_75245 | JGI IMG/M metagenome (GOLD analysis project Ga0101944, IMG submission 75245) | Hot spring sediment bacterial and archeal communities from British Columbia, Canada, to study Microbial Dark Matter (Phase II) - Dewar... ... | reverse complement strand
TTTCGCAGTGGGATCATCACACCGCCAACGCCGCCGCCGAAATGCACGGCGTCGCCGTGATGGAAGCGAACGTCGTAGCCCTGGATGCTGAGCCAGTTGTGATAGCCAGGCTCGACTTTGAACGCGACCTTTGGACGATTGCGGTAGTGGCGAGCCAGGTTCTGATACGCCAGCCATTCCCAGCTATGGCGATAGCCGGTAGCAATTCGCCGCCGCGGCGTTGTGCGTCCGTGGTTGCCGAAGCTTGTGGCAACCGTCAACTGATCGACGTCAGCCTCACGGAGTAATAGGTCCAGACCTGCAGCGACTTGGTCTTGCACATAAAGCACCGCTTCGGTCGGCCCGAGGAAGTTGGCCTCTTCAAGCTCCTGATGAATGGCACCGTTGATCAGATCGCCACCGAGCCAGACGACCAACTCGCGGATATTTGAGATGTTGCGGGCAAAGTCCAGCAGGTATAGAGCCTTCTGCCACGTCCGCGTAATCCGCTGGGCAGCAATCGTCAGGTTGAACTCGTTGGCACCATCGACCGACTCTCGCGTCACGCAGCCTTCGACGTGCCAGTCGTTGCAACACAGGATCGCAGTCGCCTTGCCGCGCGATTGTCGGCTGCCTGGTTGCAGCTTGCGACCTGCAAACCGGCCCTGCGTGGCTAACACCGTCTCGAGGTTCTGCTCAGCGCGGGCCAGCTCGTCCTCTGCCTGGCCGCGCTTCTGACGCTCCAAGCGCAATTGAGCTCGGGCCGCTGTGAGTTGCGACTCTAGGCTGCGGATCGTTTTGATTTCAGCCGTCGGTGATACGGGTTTGGGCATATTTCAGAACGGAATCTCTTCTTCGAACGTTTCATAGACCTCGACGGGCAAAGGCTCAGGCATCGGCCCGAGCTCATAGTCGATGATGCGCTCATACTGCTCGCCGGCGACTGCACGCACGGTGATCTTGTGCGTGGGCGCCAAAGCGCCGGAGTTCGCTAGATCGACAGCTCGTTCGGCGCTGTCGGGGACCGGATCAGGAGAGCGCTGCTTCCACCAGGCAATTGCCTTCTGACGGGCATAGCCGCGGTGCTCAAAGCAAATCCACTCCGACTTGTACTGGTGCCAGCCGATCTTGTACTCCACGCGCATGGAGCGCGGCGCGCTCTCTGAGGCGTCGCGTTTAACGTGGACGGAATAGTGCGTGTCGCTGACCGAATACTCGGTAATCGTCACTTGGCCCGACAGGATTCCGGCACTACTGGCCTGTGATTCGTGCCTCGGGCGTTTCGGCGGCGGGAACTCGTAGCCACAGTCGGGGCAGCGGGCATAGCCCAGCGCAATCACCGAATGGCATTGCGGACATTCCTTGGCAGGCGCTTCTCCGGTGCCAGCCGACTTGTCCTTCACTTTGATCTGATCAACCGGCCCGTGGCGCACCGCATTGCCGCCGAAATCGAGCACCAGGCAGTTCTGTTTGCCCGCATGGAGGCGGAACCCGCGGCCGACCATCTGATAAAAAAGGACCGGCGACATGGTCGGCCGCAACAGCACCACACAATCAATGTTCGGCGCGTCAAAGCCGGTTGTCAACACGTTGACGTTGCACAGATACTTGAGCGCCGGCTGCGAGAAAAGCTGGCCATCCGTCTGGCCGCGGAAACGGGCCAACAGCTCGTCCCGATCGCCACTCGGCGTATCGCCACAGACGAAGCCGCACTCAATGCCGTGTGTCTTTCGGAGCGTGTTGACGACGTGACGCCCGTGCTTGATCCCGCATGCGAAGATGAGACACGCCTGGCGATCCGCGGTGTGCGCGACGACTTCCTGGCAGGCCGCTTCGACTAGGCCGTCCCGGTCCATCAAATCCTCGGCTTCGCTGGCGACAAATTCGCCGCCGCGAACGTGAAGGACTGAGGTGTCGGCTTTTGTGGTGCCCGCCTTGGTGACCAACTGACAGAGATAGCCGTCTCGTATCAGCTCCTTGACGCCGATCTCGTAACAGACCTCGTGCAGGAAGTGATCGGGAGCGCAGATTGAGCCGGAGTCGAGCCGGAACGGCGTTGCCGTCAGGCCGATCACCCGCACCAGCGAATTGACGACCTTGGCGTCCGCCAGGAACTGGCGGTACATGCCCTCGCCTTCCGTCGGAATGAGGTGCGCCTCATCGATAATGACCAGGTCAAACGCTTCCAGCTCGCAGGCCCGCTTATAGACCGACTGGATGCCGGCCACGATCACGCGCTCGCGCGTGTCGCGGCGGTTGAGGCCCGCCGAGTACACACCGACCGGCAGTTCGGGACAAACGATTTTCAGCTTGTCGACCGCCTGCTGTAGCAATTCCTTGACGTGGCTGACGACGAGCACGCGGCCATCCCATAGCTGAACCGCATCACGGCATAGCGTCGCCAGAATTGGCGTCTTGCCGCCCGCCGTGGGGATGACGACAACCGGATTAGTGTCGCGCTCTCGCAGATGGCGATAGACAGCATCGACCGCCTCTTTCTGATACGGACGCAGTTCGAGCATGCAGGCGTTAGTCTTGGCGAGCTATCCCAGTTCCGCGGCATGAATCGCAGATAAAGTGCGGACCATAGTCGTCCGGCCGATTCGAAAATCGGCTCGTGCCCGTTCCACTGCACGAGGGACAAATTAATGAGCAATCGTCCTCCTCGGTCGATTCGACGTCGGCGCCTTTTGGATCGCGCTCCAAGCGCTCGATCTCGCGCCGCAGATACCAGGCGGCTTTAGGCAGGTCCTGAAGGCGGTCACCTTTGCGCCCGGCGCGAGCTACATACTTCACCAGGTTGCCGAGGTGATAACCGAGTTCCCACGCTTCGATGACTTCGATCGGCTCAATGGCCGAGAACGTGTAATGCACCGGGCGCTCAATCGATTCGCTGATTGCCATTCAGCCGCTTGGCCTCCTCAGTTGTTGGCCGCAAGAGACAAGTACACTGTGACCGCCAGCTGCGGCAGGTCATCGAGGCGCACGATCGCGACCCACGGCCGCCGATTCGAGCGGTGCAGCACGACCGGAATGCGGCTATTGGCATCCCTCATTGCCTGGTCGAGAGCGTCATACAGCCGAAAAACCTCGGAGCGCTTCACTTCGAAGTGCAGGTTCTCGATGTCGGTGATGATGTCCGGTGACTCGTCACTGCCGTTATATTGGCAGCCGCGGCGCGCCTCCGTGCGCAAAACCCGGCTTATTTCCGCGGCTGCCTCTCGCTCTCCCCGCTTCCCCTTGTTCCGAGATCGCAATCCCATGACTGCTTCTATTGCCTCCTTCTGTTAGCCGGCCCGCCGCCAAGGAGGCGTGCTGTTGGCCGCCTGCTGGGGCTGACCGTTAGCCGCCTCGCGCTTGGCGTAGCCCTTGATCTCGTTGGTGAGCTCGTCCGTGTCCTTGCGCTTCTTGCACTTGACCGTGATCAGCAGCGGCAGGTTGTGCAGCTCCACCGAGTCCTTCGGCGTCATGACGCCCACGGCGCGGCAAATGGCCGAGAGTTCGGCACGAGCGAATGCGACCGTCTTGGAGTTGGCGTTATCGAGATTCAGACGCGCCCAAACAAAGCGCCCTTTGAACTCGCCTTCGAGGATCTGAAAGGTCAGTTGCAGATAGCCGCCTGCGCCGGATTTGGTCGGCTTGAACTCCGACTCGGTGATCATGGCCAGATACTTACCGGCCGGAATCGGTTCGAACTCAGTCGATGGGTCAACGTTGTTGGCGTTGAATCCCTGTAGATCAGCCATGCTGTGGTTCTCCTGATTGGGTTGCGTTGGGTTGGGTGACGGTGAAATTGGATGTGCTGCCGGCGATGCCACTGACGATGGCGTCCCACGACAGTGGGATTTCGGGTTTCAAGCCGTAGCGATTCTTGGCGACGCACGAGGGGCCGCCGACCGTTCGCAGGATGCGGTCGCCGCCGCCGGCGCCGATCGGCGCTGCGATGGCCCGTTGGCGGCCGAATCCAGCGTCTTCGGTGCGCGTCGTAAAGCGGCGCGTGGCAAACAGCACGGCGTCGCACCATTCGGTGATCAGAGCCGCCGCATGGCGATGAAGGCGCGGAGAGTAGCGGTCGTAGGCCGGCGCTTCGGGATCGTCGAACTTTTCGACCTTGGCATGGGCGATCAAGAAGACCACCATGTGGCGGCCCGTATGCAGCGCGACGAGGCGGTCAATAAGCCGTCGCCAATAGTCGAGCGCGAGAATGTAGCCCTTGCCGTATCCGCCGCCCACTTTTTCGATGGTCGTGGCCGACTCGCGCTTGCAGACGGTGTCCCAGATCATCCGCTCGAGCCAGTCGAGCGAGTCGATGACGACGGTTTCGTAAGGGTGCTCCTCGGTAGCAAGCTCAGCCAAAGCCGCCAGCACATCATCGAACGTCGTGGCCAGCGGGAATTTATCGCAATCGATCTCATTCAGGCCGTCCTCGGTCTGAACGAAGATCGGTCGCGGCGCACCAGCTGCCAGCGTGCTATTGTGGGTGAGGATAAAATCGTCTGTTACATATAGCGAATCGGGCGCGTCAATCCGGATGCACTGGCACAACTTCCGGCCGGCCGACTCGACCTGGCGGATGGTGTGTCGGATGGCCCACTGTGGAACCGCCCACTTGGACGTATGTTTCGCCGAGGAGACCGGCACAATGTCGTCCGGAAACGAGGCGAAGATCCGGTAGGCGAGTTGTCCCTGCCGTTTTTCACCATGATGCGTGTAGTGAGGTTGTTTGACCGTCTGCTTCGCTGATCCGCCGAGGGAGCGAATCAAAAAGCACACGTCTTTTGCCAGCTGGGGACTGACCGTGCAGAATTCGATGGCGCCGGGCTTGGTAACAAAGCCGTCGCTATCCAATAGTCCTTTCAGCAATGCTAAACGGTACTCAACTGAGGCATGAAGATAGATGGCCGGCACAAATTTTTCGTCGGCCATCAGGCCGTCGATGCCAAGCTCAACCAACGCCGACTTCAAAAGCGATGGACGGTTGGTGCGGCGCTTTGATTTCACCCGGAGCGTCATTCCCCGCGTGACAGTGCAGGCGTCCCCCTCTTCCAGTGCGTCGGCAACCTTTTGCTGGATGTCAGATTCAGGATTAGTGATCAGCACGCTATTGCCGGAGGAGCATCCGTCGCCCAGGTACATTCCGAGTAGCCAGGGGTCGATGGGATGGATCGTTTCGTCGGTGTCGAAATGCACCGGGTGCAAGCGAGGGACACCGTGATTGAAATGTGTGCCATATCGCAGGGTTTTGCGAATATCGCGGAGCGTGCGCACCGCGCCGGCCAAGCCGTGGTCCCGCTCACAGCGGGTCTGGGTGAACCATAGATGATCGTCGCAACATTCGGTGGTCGAGCCGTCGCGGAAAGTGACCCGGAACACTTCCTTTTCGCCTTGGGGATAGATGCCCAAAACGATCGAGGGCTTGCCATCGGAACCAATTACCTGGTCGCCCACTCGCAGGTCGCCCATGGGCACAAAGCCGCGGGGTGTTAGGACCTTGGCGTCCAACGGCTGCGCCTTGCCGACGCCCTCGGTGCCGTAGATCATGATGCGGGGCGGCATTTGCGTCTTGCCGCGCTGAATTTGCTGAAGCAGTCCCATAAGTTTCCCCGTTAGTTGTTCGAAAAAAGCGACGCGGCAGGCGGCTGATCGGCAACAGCAGTTAGTAACGCGTCTACGCTTGCCCGCCTTTTCCTGCCGCGGTCGCAAGTCGGTCACAGGAAGTCGAATAGCCGTGGCTCTTCGTAGCCAGTTGGCCAGGCGTCGTTTTCCAGGCACGCTTTGAGGCGGTCCATCGCCGCCTCGTTCTCCTTCTGGGCCATTGCCAGAACTTCCTGGCTGAGGCGCCAGACGCCGCAGCGAAACGGCTCTTTTTTCTCCACCGCGATCAAATGAAACGGCACATAGATGCCGGTCACCTGGGCCAGCACTGCGCGATAGAATGCGGCCTGATAGGCATAGCCGTAGCGACGGGCGTCGCCCTCGAACCACGCCAGGTCATCGCAGGTCTTTAAATCCACGATGCCGATGTGCGGCTCAAACCAGTCCATGCGAATTTGGCATGGCAGGCCACAATACTCGGAACGCACGACGCCTTCCGGCTCACCGGCTGAGAGCAGTTGTCTAGCCTCAGTATGCAGGCGGACACTGGCCGCCATGCTGGTGACTACTGCGAATTGCTCTTCGGTCAAAACTTCCTTGCCGTGGGCTTCCTCCCATTCAGTCCGCGCTTTGGTCCCTGCCCCGTACGGCAGGCCGGTCTTCGGATTGACCGGCCCGCCGACTGCAAACCGCCGGCGGAAGGCCTCGTCGCCTTCCAGAATCACCGTGTGGGCAGCACTGCCCACGAGAAACGCCGGGCAGTCCTCGCCCATCGGCACCAGGCCCCGGCGCTTGCGGTGATACAGCAGCGGACACCGGCGGAAATCAGCCAAAAGATGGCTGGTGAGGTACTCACCGGCCTTGGCGTGATACTCGTCTGCCGGCTCTCTCAACAAAACAGGCATCGTGGCGGTTGTCATTTGACACGACTCCAGGAATTGACTCTGAATTGCCGTTCAGACGCACTGGTCGAGGCCCGCCTCGACAAACAGATCACGGATTTTTTCGAGCCGAGAAATGAGCGTCGTTCGCGGAATGCCGAGCTGGCGGGCTGTCTCCGCAACCGACTTTTCCCTGAGCAGTTCGCAGATCGCGGCCAGATCGCGAGGAAGCGTCACGCGCACGGATTCCACATTCAGCGCTTGCTCCACCTGCTCAAGCGGATCAGCTTTCTCGATGCCAAGGCGTGCGCCGCTTTCAGACTGGTAAATCTTTTGCGCTAGTTCCACCGGTTGTCCGTCTTCGTCGGGGACGAGCACATTAAGCGAGGCGATCATCATGGTGCCGCCGCGGCGCGCGGCCGATCTGGCACGTCTCATCGAGGCCGCCTTGCGCTCCACGACCATGAATGCGAAGTAGGTCCACGGCGATTTCTCCGCTTCGTAGTCGTCCTTGGATTCCACCAAGGCCAGCATCAGTTCCTGGACGATGTCCTCAAAGTCGGACGGCAGAAACAATGTGTGCTTGATCAGTCGCTTGGCGACTTTTCGCACATGGTTTTTTACCAGGCGATTTTCTAGGTCAGGTTGTGTTACAGCGGTCATCGGTCCCTCCGGGTTGGGCCGGCGGAAGCGACTGAGGGCAAGGCCAAATACGAAGGCGGAGGAAATTGTGCGCAAGTAGCCTCTATTCGGCCCTGCCCACAATCGCCTCCGCCTAGCGGTCAGCGAGTTGTCTGGCTTGGAATGACGGGTGGTTGTTTTCTGTCGAAGGACGGATCAGGCCGCTTCGGGCAAGCGAATGCGGAAGGGAAGTCCGGCTTGGACTTCAATGCATTCGATCGTGCCGTTTTGAATAGCGTCCATCTGCTCAAATAGGTCAATGAACTCTGCTTTGAGCGCGAAATCGTCGTGAGTGTTCACAGGGCGCTTGGCCTTGGACGCTCCCAGTTTTACCTCGCGGATGACCCGCGGCGCCGGCTTAAGAACGGGCTGGCCGTCGCGAACCGTCAGATTCTCGATGCTGCCGTAGTACGTCTTGAACATCAGGTCAATCAAAGCCCGGCGTGCAGGGCTGAGGGCGCATTTACGAGTCATGTGGAAGTTCCCAGGATCATTGCGTTGTCGGTTGTGCTGAGCTGTCCCTCTACTGGAAATTGTTCGCGATCCGTTGGCGACGCGTCGAAAGCGGCGGCCTCTTGCCGATCACAGCGCACCCTTGCGAAAGCGCACGTGCTGTCGCACTGGCCAAACGGTCAAGCAGGTCGGGATGGCTCAAGAGTAGCGAAGATGTGTGAGCGGTTTCGGCCCGACGCCTCTAGGTAATCGCTCACGGAAGCGGCGACCTGAATCGCCGCTGCGGATTTCAAAATCAGGCGAGCCTATTTCGGCTTCTGGCGCTTATCCGCGCGTCGCACGGCCAAGACCTTGCCAACGATTCGGAAATCCGTTTGGGGGCCGATGGCAATCGGCCGGTATTTCGAGTTCTCAGGTTGTAACTCGATGGTATGTCCTTGGAGGTAAAGCCGCTTGACGGTCGTTTCGCCGTTCAGCTGTGCGACCACGATATCGCCGTGTTCGGCTAGCGGCTGCTGGCGCACGATGAGCAGGTCACCATTGCAGATGCCCACGTTTTTCATGCTGTCGCCGCTCACACGCAGTCCAAAACAGGAACCCGTGCGCGCGACGGAGTCTTCAACCAGCACTTCACCCAGAATGTTTTCTTCGGCCAGTACAGGCTGCCCGGCAGCCACGGTGCCCACGAGCGGAATACTCACGAGTCCCATGAGCGGTTCGTCCGCCGTCCGCAGCACCACCAGGCCGCGGGCCTTGCGCTTTTCGCGGCGCACGTAACCTTTGCGTTCGAGCTGATTTAGTTGGTCATGAACGCTGGCAGGTCTAATCCCCAACTCGTCCGCCAGCTCCTGATTTGTAGGTGCAAAGCCGTGATCTCGAATGAAGTGTTGGATCACACGCAGCGTGTTGCGCTGCGGCTGCGTGATGTCGGCAACGGACGGGCGCCCTGGCTTCCGGCTTTGCTTGGCTGGCATCGGCTGGTCGCCTCAAATTAGACCTGATATGCAACCGGTTTGACCGGCGAAGTATAGCAGGCGGAGTAGTGAACACAATAGCGCTGCTAGCAGTTTTACCGAAATCGACACAAGTTGTTCTCCGTCCATGATTTGCGGTGGCTATTCATCGCCCGAATTCGACAGGCGAGGCTTGTTTTGCGCAAAAACTCCAGTAGAGGGACAACTTTCGCTTTCGCGCAATGAGCAGAATTGAGACGAGCCACAAGAGCGGGACAGGAGAACGTCAGATCTTACTAACGGTCAGCGAAGCGGCAGGACTTTTCCGCACGTCCGCACGTTGCTGGCGAATGTGGGACGCAGCCGGCCGTGTTCCACGGGCTATCCGCGTTGGACGCAACTTGCTTTGGCGAAGAGACGAATTGCTTGCGTGGATCGACGCCGGTTGTCCGAGGCGAGGTGAGTGGGAAAAGCGCAATTCATGCAAGTGAATCTGCTCGGCAAGCGTTGGGGCCTGCGATTTGCGCCGAATCTCGGCAATCGAGGCGATTGCGATCCGCCGAATGTCCCCAAGAAAGAAATTCGCGTGGATTCCCAGCTCATCGGCGAAGAACGCCTGGAGGTTTTAATCCACGAGATGGTCCACGCCGCGGGCTGGCACATCGACGAACAGTTCGTCGAGCGGTTTGCAGCAGACGTAGCACGAGCACTATGGCGACTGGGTTACCGAAGCGGCGATGAGTGATCTGCTCGACGCAGCCCTACATTACGCCGACCTCGGCTACAGCGTGTTCCCTTGTGCTCCGGGCACCAAGGACCCGGTCACCGAACATGGTTTCAAAGATGCCACAACCAACCTCGACAAGATCGCTGAGTGGTGGCACTTTCATCCTTCGGCCAACATTGCAGTTGCAACTGAGAATCTGGTCGTCATCGACATCGACGGCCGCGACAACAAGTGGCTGTCGGATCAGCCGGAGCGCGCGATTGAATTGGCCAAAGCCCCGCTCTGCACCACGCCGCGCGGTGGGCGCCACTACTACTTCAAACAAACAGCCGGCTGCGAGGTACGCTGCAGCACAGGCAGGCTGGCCAAAGGCGTCGATGTGCGCGCCAGCGGCGGCTACGCCGTTTTGCCGCCCTCGATGCGCGGTTCACAGGCCTACACGTGGGTGCCTGGCCTCGAACTCGACTGCTCTCCCGACAAACTGCCCGAAGTCCCCGCCTGGCTGGCTGAGGAGCTCGCAAGGATTGGGCCTCAAACGCCCACGGCGGGGGACAGGGCGACCAGCGCTAGACAGGCGAACCCGATCCCCACCGGCCAAAGGAACGCCACGTTGGCCCGCCAGGCGGGCGCCATGCGCCGCATCGGCATGTCCCAGGGCGAGATCGCTGCCGCGTTGCTGAAGGCCAACGAGGACCGCTGTGTTCCGCCGCTATCAGTAGCTGAAGTCGAGCGCATTGCGAAGAGCGTCGCTCGGTACGAGCCGGATCAAAAGGCCACGGCCCTGACCGAGGACCACTTCGGGCAAATGATGGCCGGTGACAAGCCGGCGCTGGTGCCCGTTAGCCTTGCCGACCTGATTGCACGGTTCCCCGACCTGCGCCCTCCCGTGATGCACGGCCTATTGCGTCACGGCGAAACGATGAACGTCATCTCGGCGCCCAAGATTGGCAAGTCTTGGCTAGTGACCGACTTGGCGCTGGCGGTCGCTACAGGCCGGCAATGGCTCGATATGTTTCCGACCGAGCCAGGCGACGTGCTGATCATCGATAACGAGCTGCATGGCGAAACCTCGGCCAACCGCATCCCTAAAGTGGCGGCGGCCAGGCGGATTCCCTTAGCAAATATTGAGAAACGGGTCTTCGTGCAGAATCTGCGCGGGCAGCTGCTCGATATTTTCACGCTCGGCACGTATTTCCAGTCGCTCAAAGCGGGTCGCTTCAAGGTGATCATCCTCGACGCGTTCTACCGCTTCATGCCGATAGACACGGACGAAAACGACAACGGCCGAATGGCAAGCCTGTACAACCGGCTTGACAGTTACGCGGATCGGCTTGGCTGCTGCTTTGTCCTGATTCATCACACAAGCAAGGGTAACCAGTCGGGCAAATCGATTACCGACGTGGGTGCCGGTGCAGGCAGCCAAAGTCGGGCAACAGACACGCACTTGGTTCTGCGGCCGCATGAACAAGACGACGTCGTTGTCTTGGAAGCGGCTGTGCGCTCGTGGGCGCCGGTGTTACCGAGATGCTTACGATGGGCATTTCCTGTGTGGATGCCGGCCGACGAACTTGATCCGAGTCAATTGCGCAGCGAACGCCCGAAACGCACTCGCAAGACAGAGCCGGAAGATGACGAGCAACCACCGGATGAACTGACTTGGGACGCAGAGCGGTTTGCCTCCTCGTTCGTGAGCGGTGAGCCGAGGACTCGAGACGTGATTCTGGCGGAAGCCAAGAAGGCTGGACTGTCGGAGCGGAGGGCAGAGCGCTATTTGCGCGAAGCCGAAGGCCTATCGCTGATCCATCGCCAGGTCGGACGTAACCGGTTTGCGGTCTACGTTGCAAACACAAGCAGCCCCCCGGAAGAACGCTTTTGAGAGAGCGCGCACCCCAACAGGTGCGCGCCGTCTGAGAGGGCGTCCAAAAACTCGTCTTCCGGGAGTTGGGCTGATGGGTTATCGTGCGCCGCATGAGACGGACCTCCTATCCTACCGACCTGACCGAGGCCCAGTGGC
>Ga0101944_10007205_pt1 | contig 11290 bp, 9 predicted proteins | sample DewCreD2012metaG_FD_75245 | JGI IMG/M metagenome (GOLD analysis project Ga0101944, IMG submission 75245) | Hot spring sediment bacterial and archeal communities from British Columbia, Canada, to study Microbial Dark Matter (Phase II) - Dewar... ... | reverse complement strand
GGCCTGACGCAGACAAGCAGCCTCGGCGCGGGCCGTGGCCAGGTCACGGTCGCGCTCCTCGGCCCGCGCCACCGCCGCAGCCAGCTCGTCCTCGATGCGCTGACGCTCCTGGTCGGCGCGGGTGCGCCGCTCGGATTCGACCACCGCCGTCTCGGCCAGCGAGGCCTCGTGGGTCCGGCAGCGTTCGAGGGCGGCGACGATCTCGGCCTCGCGCTCGGCGCGCATGCCGGACTCGGCGGCCAGGCGGTCCTCCAGCTCTCGGATGCGGGCAGAGGCGGTGGCCAGCTCGCCCGCCAGGCTCTCGCGATCGCCACCGGCCTGACGCAGGGCCTCGGTCTCGACCAGCAGGTCGCGGACCTGCCGATCACGCTGCTCGACCAGGTCGCGCAGCAGATCGACCAGCAGGCCCTCGATCGCCAGCACCAGGTCGGCGATGTCGCCGGCGCTGCCCAGGGCCTCGCGCAGACGCCCCGCCGACGCGCGCACCCCCTCCAGGCGGTCGGCCTCGATGCGGGCCTCGGCCAGGGCGCTGACCTCGCCAGCCAGCCCCCGCACCTCGGCCAGATCCTCGCGCCGGGCCTGGTTGAGGCCGTCGACATATTCAGCGACCTTGGCGTGGGTGGTCTGGGCGGCGTTCTCGAGGGCGCCCCGCAATTCCCGGTTCTGGGCGTCGAGACGTCCGTTGGCCTCCTGCAGGCTGGCCAGCTCCTGGCGCAGGCGCAGGCTGTCGTCGGTCAGGCGCTGGGCCTCGTCGGTGGCCTTGCGGGCCAGCTCCTCGTTCGACACCTTCAGGGTCTCGGCCTCGTCGGTGGCCACGGCCCGCATCTCGTCGGCGTTCTCAAGCATCTTCAGCATGGCGCCGATGCGGCCGCCGGGTCCGCCGTTCGCCCGACGAGGTCGTCAGCGAGCTGCAGTCGATGACGGCGGCCAACGACGTCGGCGTGGCGCGGCTACTGGAGAGCATGGCCGAGTTCGGGCTGACGAGCCTCGAGGCCGTCGCCAGCCTCCAGCGTCTCGCTGTATCCCAGTTGCCCGAGCACGTTCTTCTGAATATTGCGGATCGTCCGCGAATCGTCTACAAGCAAAATCTTCATACGCAGGCTCCCTGTGCGACAACGACCGGCTTATCGACCTTCATGGCCACTTCGACGTAGAAGTCCCCCAGCGGGCTGCCGCAGGGAATCACCAGGCGCGGCACCATGCGGCTCTGGCCGACGATGTGATCCTCGCCGATGATCACGCTGGGCAGCGAAATGCTGATGCGCACGCCCTCGAAGTCCTTCTTGGCGTTGCCGGCCACCATGTTGGCCAGTTCGCCGATCGCATCGATCAGATCGGGGCTTTCCAGGGTGATCGTCATGCCGGCAAACTGGCTGGCGATCTTGCAGGCAACGTCCTGTGGGAACGACAACACCACACAACCGGTGGCATCGCCGGAAAACCCGATCACGCCGGAAACGTCGGCGCAGGCCCGGCCGTCGGTCTTCACGTGCGGCTTCTGCAGTGCAACATCCATCTTCAGCATCGTCTGAAACACGTTCCTGATCGAACGCATGAACGGGTTGATGTACCGAACGTCCATAACTGTCTCCTGGCGCCCCGACCGTCCGTGAAAGACCCTGACTATGCCCGCCACCAACCGGCCAGAACTCACCTCGATCGTGGCCGGATCGAACGGTTTGACTACGTAATCGTCGGCACCTTGCCCCGGTGCCTTCAGCAACCACTGCGGACATATCGGCCAGCCCCAGAAGCACTTGAGGTAACGGCCAGAGCGCTGAGCAGCGAGGACGCCAGGCGGCCGGACGCCGCGCAAAAGCGGACTTAAGGCCTGTCGGCAAGGTTGAGCCCCCACAGAACGAACCCAAATCGGCCATTTCGCACCATTCGCGCACCGCCGCGCCCGCCGAAAAACCGCCTCAAAGGACGGTTCTGCGCTGGTCTGGAACTCGGCTCGATCAGCAGAAACGCGTGTAAAACATGGTGATAACCCCTATATTTTGTGGTTTTTCCCTTGCACGACCACAAGTGCCCAGATAGAATTTCACGTAATAGGGCCTATAACACGCGTCACGGCTTAGGCCAAATCTTGCAAAAAGGAGGCTTTTCGAATGGCGAAGGCAGTGAAGAAGGCAGCAAAGGCGGCCGGCGGCAAGAAGGGCGGCAAGGCGGCCGGCGGCGACATGGGTAACGTCGTGGTCGCCAGCAAGGTCCGCCAGTACGTCCGCAGCAAGAACGTCAACATGAGCAGCGAAGTGATCGAAACCCTCAACGGCGTCGTCCTCCAGCTGCTTGACAAGGCCGTCATGCGGACCACCGAGAACAAGCGCAAGACCCTCCGCAAGCAGGACCTTTAACCCCTGGTGCGCTAGCGGGCCCTATAGGGTCAGGGACGACCCGTACCGGAATGCGCCACGGCCAGCTAGCCAGCCGACGCTCGCCGAGCGGTTCGAGAAATCGGGCCGCTCGGCGTGTTTTGGGGGTACGGCAGCCGCGGGCCGTGAGCAGAAAGCTACGAGCCGACAGCCATGTCGAACGCAACGGGAGCTTCGCGAGGTGCCCGTTGATCCCAGCCTGAGATTCCGTGTCGCAAGTCATCGGCCGGCCTATACTGGTAGCACCATGAGTGACTTGAAGGAAGTCGTATCCCGCAAGCTGTTGCCTTTCGTCAAGCAGCCCGCCCAGTACATCGGCGGGGAAGTTAACCAATTGCCGCAGGCGGGCCGGTGGGAGTCAGCCGACGTTCGCGTTGCACTGGGTTTTGCCGACACGTACGGCATGGGCATGAGCCACTTGGGCTCGCAGATCCTCTACTGGATCTGCAACCACATCGACTGGGCCTGCGCCGAACGGGTCTACTGCCCATGGATCGACGCCGAGCGCATCATGCAGCAAGAGGGCATCCCGCTGTTCACCTGGGACCACCGCCACCCCGTGCGCGAGGCCGACCTGCTGGCGGTCTCCCTGCAATACGAGATGACCTTTACGAATCTGCTGACCATGCTCGACCTGGCGGGCATTCCGCTGCGCGCCGAACAGCGCAGCGACGAGCACCCGCTCGTCCTGGTCGGAGGGCCGCAGGTGGACAACCCCGAACCGATCGCCGAGTTCATCGACCTGGTCGTTGTCGGCGATGGCGAGGAGGCACTGCCGCAACTGCTGGAGGCATACCGCGAGTTTAAGGTGGCAGGCGTGCCTCGCCGGCAGATCATCTGTAAATTGGCTCGTCGGTTCGACTGGTGCTACGCCCCGAACCTGTACGAGGTGACATACAACGCCGACGGGACGATCCAGGCACTGAGGCCCAAGATGCCGGGCCTGCCGATGAAGATCGGCCGGTACCGGATCCGGGACTTTGAGAACGCCCCCGTTCCGGAGCGGCCGATCGTGCCCTGGATCCAAAGCGTGCACGACCGGATCAGCATCGAGATCATGCGGGGCTGCCCGCAGATCTGCCGGTTCTGTCACGCCGGCGGCACGAAAAAGCCCATCCGCTGCCGGAGCGTCGACCGAATCCTCAAGATCGCCGAGGACGCCTGGCGGGCGACGGGCAACAGCGAGATCGGCCTGCTGTCGCTGTCCAGCGCCGATTACCCGCACTTTGCGGAACTGGCCGAGCGGATCGACGCCCAGTTCAGCCCGCGGATGGTAAGCATCGCCATGCCGTCCCTGCGCGTGGACAAGATGCTTCAAAACATCCCGGCGTTGACCAAGACGGTCCGCAAAACGGGCATGACCATCGCCGTCGAGGCCGCGGACGACACGATGCGCCAGGCGATCAAGAAAAAGGTCACCGATGAGAACCTCATGGCAGCCGTGCAGGAGGCGTACAAGGCAGGCTGGCGGTCGCTGAAGCTCTACTTCATGGCGGGCTTTCCGGGCGAGACCGAGGAGGACGTCAAGGGGATCTGGCGGTTGGCCTGCCAAGTGAGCGACGCCCGGCGGGCCGTCGGCAAGGCCCCGGCAGCAGTGAACGCCAGCGTCTCGTGGCTGGTGCCCAAACCGTTCACCCCGATGCAGTGGGCCGCCCAGAAGGATGCGGAATACTTCCGGCGGGTGCACTACACGCTCAAGAGCCTCGAGCGCGGTACGAAACGCTTGCCGGTCAAGATCAAGACCCACGGATTCGGCCGGTCATGGCTGGAGGCGATCTTCAGCCGGGGCGACCGCCGACTCTCGCGCGCGATCGAGCGGGCGTGGCGGGACGGCGCCCGGTTCGACGCCTGGGACGAGACGTTCCGCTTCGACCTGTGGAAGCAGACGTTCGCCAAGGAGGGCATCGACGGCGCGTGGTACGCCAATCGAGAACGCGGGGCGGATGAGATCTTTCCCTGGGACCACATTGAGGGGCCGGACAAGAAGTGGCTGCGCCGGCAGTATGAGGAGATATTCGAGACGCTGCGGCAGCGGCCGGAAGGCAGGAGCCTGTAACGGCAACGGCCACGGCAGTGGCCGGTTGCCAGTTACCAGTGGCCAGTAACGGCCACAGCCACGGCCAGAACACACCCGCAAAGCAAGTTTGCGGGATGGCACCTGCTCTTTCCTCCTTCGCAGGAGCACAGTCAGCCTGCGCGATCGGTACGGCTTGATCGCTCCGGCAGACCGTGGCACCCGAGCTTCGGCATCCCAAGGAGCACGGCCCTGGTCCCCGGCCTGAGAGCCGGGTCCACAGGACCGTGGCACCCAGAGCGTCCACAGGACCGTGGCGCCCGGTCTTCGGGAGACGGCATGGCCACACGACCCACGGCCAAAGACGCCGTGGGTGCCCCGGTGGCCATGGCACCCGGCACGGCCCTCCTGGGGCACAGGGCCCGACCGTTCAGCAGTGCCGGGCTTTCACCATCTCGACAACTACTTCAGTCTGAGGCTGAAGACCGGCTGCAGACGGACGTCTATGGCCTGGTAGTATACCTCGGTGCGGCCTTCGAAGCCGGAGTCGGTTCCGACGATCAGCCAGAGATTGCCATCGGCATCGGACATCACGACGTCAGGGTGCGTGTGCGTGCGAGTCAGGGACACGTACGGTGCATCGGCCAGATCGGGCACATCCTCGCAGGGGATGCCGTTGGCGATGTCGCCGACGACCGAGGCCGCCGGGCCGCCGTTGGCCTGCTGGCCGACGTCGACGTTCAGGCGAAAGTGATTGTCCTGCGGGTCGAGGACGGGTTCGGGCTCCTCACCTGCGGCGCCTGCCTTCAGGTAGACGGATTCGCCCGGCGCGCCGCCGATGCCGACGCAGCCTGTTGGGGCGTTGGACGCGAAGGTGATGGTGTAGCTGAGCCGGTAGCCCGTGTTCGGCTGGATGCCGTCGGCGGGCCCGAGTTGGCGGGTCAGGTACATGAACAGGTCGTCGGAGACGTTGCTGCCGCCCAGCAGGAAACCGGTGGCATCGGTTTCCAGTTCCTCCGGCAGCGGCGCAATCTCGCCGGTGAAGGCTACCAGTTCCTCCTGCTCCGGCGAGTAGTCCACAACTGCCGCCTGCCACTCCTGCGCCCCTTCGGCGAAGTCGTAGGATACTTCAACCGGCTCGCCCCGAGGACAACCAGCCGTCAAGAGCAATCCGAGACTCGCCAATGTGATCCACATCGTGCCGGCATACGTGCGCATATTTTTCACCTCATCTGCTCAGCAAGGCATCGCGGGCCTCGCCATCCGTACAGGCAAGTTCACAGGCCACAAAGGCCTCCCGCGCGGTCCGCCCACTGCTGCTACATGATCTTAAGCTGTCGGCCGGTCGATCTTTCAGCATGGAATCTGCGGCCGGGTGCCTTGATGATAGCGGAAACGGGACAAGGATTGGCGCAACGGGGATACGACCTGGATCAGGTTGATCGGATCTCGGCCTTGAGGCTGGCCTTTCGGGCGGCATCGGTGAGGCGCTGGCGGAGGGTTCGCTCATACGCCTGCTGGCCTTGTTCGGTCCAAAGGGCGGCTTTGACATCGGCCACGATCTGCGGGCGGTGACGCTTGAGCCAGGCGAGTATGGCGGGCCAGACGCCCCAGCGCAGGTTCAGGCGATCGGCGTAGGCGTAGCGGATCTGCGTCTTGGCCAGGTCGGAAACGAGTGCATCGATGTTCTCCTGCGTATCGCTGATGCCGGGCAGGAGTGGGCCGATGAAGGCGTACGTCGGAATGCCGGCCTCGGCGGCGCGGCGAAGCGTTTCGATGCGGTCGGCGGTCGACGAGGCGCCCGGCTCGATGGTCGCCCGGAGCGATTCGTCGGCGCAAGTGACGGTGATGCCCAATTCCACCCGCGGCCGGCCGGCCAGGATGTCGAAATCACGCTCGACAAGCGCCCGCTTGGTAAGGATGTGCAATTCGAAGCCGGCGTCGAGCAGCGGCTTTAGGCAAGCACGCGTAAGCTGGTACTTCTCCTCAAGGCGCTGCCACCCATCGCAGACGCTGCTGACGAAGACCGTGCCGGGATAGGTGCGCGGCCGGGCAAGTTGCCTGCGCAGCACCTCCGGCGCGTTCACCTTCACGTCAACAAAGCTGCCCCACGGCTGCTGGCCGTGCTGGAAGCGCGACGCGAAGCGGGCGTAGCAGTAGACGCAGGCATTCTGGCAGCCCGTGTAGCAGTTGAGGGCATAGTCGCAGATGCCGCTCTTGACGAGGATGCTCTTGCAGGCGACTTCGCGGACTTCCGGGTCCAATTCGGGCTTCATCACAAGCATTATACCAGCCCGCTGGCCTCTGTTCGCAGATCAGCCGCCCAGGCATTCTGCAACCATACTTGCCTTACATCTGCGGCTTCTTCGGCCCGGAACCATCGGCCGGAACGGCAGGTTGCGGTTCGAGGTTCGACAGGTCCTTGCCGTACGCCGCGAACCACGCGGTGCCGACCACGCCGAAGACGAATGCGGTGACCAGGTTCACCTCCGGCTCGGCATAGGCCCACAGGAACGCCCCGCCGAACGCGCTGATCGAAACCACCGTGTCGCGGATCAGGTAATAAAGACCGAACATGCCGGCCTTGCGATCCTCGGGCGCCAGGTCCATGATCAGGGCCTTGCGCGTCGGTTCGCCGAACTCCTTCAGGCCGCGGATGATGAACGCGATGACCAGCAACCAGAAGGTCCGACTGACCAGCAGGATCAGCGGAAAGATCGTGAAGAAGATGAAGGTCATCACGACGAACGGTTTCTTGCTGCCCTTGTCCGCCAGGTATGCCACCGGGATGTAGATCAGGATGGCGGTGATCATTTCGATGGTGGTCAGGACGCCGAACTGCGTCGCGCTGATGTGGGCGCCACGAGCGGACTCCATGGCCCATATGGCCAGGTAGGCGTAGGGAATCTGCTCGCAGAAGCGGACCAGGATGTCACTGACCAACAGGTTCTTGAGCGAGGGGCTCATCTGGCGCCAGAGACTGCGCATGTTGGATGTCTCGAGCTCCGTCGAGACATCCTTCTTGCGGGGCGAATCGATGAGCAACTGCTGGGCGACCGCAGCGACAATGGCCAGCAGCAGTGCAAGCGCAAAAGCAAGTCGCACGCCTGATTCCACGCCGAAGCGGTCAATCAGCAAACCCCCAACGACAGGGCCTGCCGCCATGGGGATGCGACGCACCAGCGAGTGCACCGATACGCCCATCGTCCGCTTGTTCTTCGGCAGGACCTTGGATACCAAGTCCATCGTGGCCGGCAGCGAGATGGCCGTCCACGACAGGAAGAAGACCGATCCGACGAAGACCGCTGGCCAGGACGGAAAGAGCACGACGATGAGGAAGCCCAGCATGGCCAGGCCGTTGAATGCCAGAAGAGCACGTTTGATGCCGAGGCGGTCGGACAGGTAGCCGCCGGGATAGCTGTAGAGAGCACTGAGCAGGGTGTCCATCGCGTTGAGCAGCCCCGGCAGGAATAGCAGCCCCGGGGCCAGGGCCAGCAGGTACACCGGCAGGAACCTCTCGGCCATCTTCTCGCCCATACCGACGAGAATGACCATGCTGAGCAGGCCAACGATGCTGCGCTTAAGGCCGAAGAATTCGATCGCACGCTGGATACCGTTGAGCTGCGCCTGCGGGGTGCCCTCAAACTCCGCGCTGCCCACGGAATCCCTGGAGCACTGCGTCTCAGTGTCCCGACTCGTCATCGATGCCGCCTCCAACTCACGCACCACAGGCCGCACGCCAAACCACCGTACCCATTACGGTCATATTAGCCCTGTAATGCCGTGCGGCAATGGAACTGGCCCTGCTGCCGACCCTGGCCGCGCGCCTGCCGCCCTGCAAACGACAAAAAACCGGACGGCCCCCCTCGCGGCAGCCGTCCGGTCACACGGTATTCGCAGCATGGCTGCGTAGGTTACCTATTTGCGCTTGGCACTGGCGTAGAAGTCGGCGACCTTGTCCCAGTTGACGACGTTCCACCAGGCGGCGATGTAATCGGCGCGCTTGTTTTGGTACTTCAGGTAGTAGGCGTGCTCCCAGACATCGATCCCGAGGACCGGCACCTGGTTGTTCATCAGCGGGCTGTCCTGGTTGGCGGTGCTCAGCACCTGGAGGCCGCCGCCCTGGTCCAGTACGAGCCAGCCCCAGCCGCTGCCGAAGCGCGTCAGGGCGGCGTTGGTGAGCTTGTCCTTGAACCCGGCAAAATCGCCGAAGGCCTTCTTGATGGCCTCAGCCAGGTCGCCCTTGGGTTCGCCGCCCTTGCCCTTGCCCATGATCTGCCAGAAAAAGGTGTGGTTGGCGTGGCCGCCGCCGTTGTTGATGACCGTCTGGCGAATGTCCTGCGGCACGTCGTTGATGCGTCGCAGCAAGTCCTCAACGGGAAGTCTGGCCAGCTCCGGCGACTTCTCCAGGGCCTTGTTGACATTGGTGATGTAGGTCTGGTGATGCTTGGTGTGGTGGATCTCCATCGTCCGTGCATCGATGTAGGGCTCGAGGGCATCATACGGGTACGGCAGGGCTGCCAGTTCGTAAGCCATGGTGTCCTTTCTCCTTGTTCCACAGTACGTACGGCGTGCGCGGCGGGAGGGGTGACCGCTAACCGGGACCTCGTACCCTCCAGCCGTTTCTGACCACTGGGCCCCGGCGTTTGCGAAACACTAGGTTTGGCGCACAAGAGGATCAAGACTAATAGCACTAGTTTGGTACTGTTTACTGTCCCAGTATCGAGATTTCGAGGTCTGTTGGCTCCTTCACACAACGAGCACCGCCAATCGGGCCTTTCGCATATGGGCAGGCGACAAGGCGAAGACGAAGGGATCAGCCCGCTAACCCCGTCCGAAGCTCAGCTTCTCCGGTGAACGGGGTCAGCCGCATTCGGAAGTTCAAACCAAGGCGTCTGACCCAACGCCGGATGCCTCTCAAGAGATGCAAAGGACGCGGGCGGTCAAGTCCTATAAAGTCCCGAGGGCAGGGCCCCAAATGCGTCTGGCGACCATTCGGGCTGTGGCTCAAGGTCTTTCGCGTACCGCGTCGATGATGGCTGCATCGGGCTGTGCTGGTGACGGGACGGCTGGCGCAGCGGACAGCGGCCGGCGCGCTGTCTGGACCCCCGGCGGCGCGGGTAGATTGCCCGCATTGGATTGGATGGAGGAAGAAGTCTTGGCGCAGGCTCCGACGGTTTCACCGGCTGAGGCACTGCTCAGCGAACGGTTCGGGCAGCAGCTGCAGATGCGGGTGCCGCTGGCATCAGTGACGAGCATGGGCATCGGCGGGCCGGCTCGGTACTTTCTCCCGGTCCACACCGAGGCGGAGCTGGCGATGGCCATCTCGGCGGCCCGGATGGCTGACATGCCGTGGTCTGTCATGGGCGATGGGTCGAACCTCGTCGGCTCGGACGCGGGGTACGAGGGCCTGCTGATCCAGAACCGGATCCATGCGTTCGCGGCGATCGACAGCAGTGTGACGGTGGGCGCGGGCAATCGCCTGACGGAGGTGGTCTTGCAGCTGTGCCGGCTGGGCCTGGCGGGGATGGAGAGGATGGCGGGCATCCCCGGGACGATTGGCGGGGCGGTGTATGGCTGCGCCGGGGCGTACGGGCAGGAGATGAAGGATCACGTCTGCGAGGTGCGGTTCTACGATGCTGTAGCCGGACGGTTCTGCCATCTGGGCGTCGACGAGTGCGAGTTCTCGTACCGCGACAGCATCTTCAAGCGTCACAGGAACTGGATCATTACGCAAGTGGTGCTCGACTTGCAGCCGGGCGAACCACAGGCACTGCTCAAGACGGCGCAGGACCTGGTACAGCAGCGGCAGCGGAAGTTCCCGCTGGACCTGAAATGTCCGGGCTGCTACTTCAAGAACATCCGGCTGGATCACATCGAACCGCAGACGAGGCGCCAGGCCTTCGTTTCCCAGGTTGAGCCGGCCCAGGTGATGTACGGCAAGGTGGCGGCGGGATACCTGCTAGAGGTGGTAGGCGCGAAGGGAACACAGGTGGGCCGGATCCAGGTGAGCCCGAGCCACGGCAACCTGATCCTGAACACCAGCGGGGGTACGGCGGCAGACCTGCTGACGCTGGTGGCGCAGCTCAAGGAGCGCGTGCGGCAGCGGTTCGGGGTAGAGTTGCAGGAAGAGGTGCAGTACTTGGGATTTTGAAAGCGGCAGTCAGTTGTCAGTGCTCCGTTGTCAATCGGAACAGCAACAACCATAGCACAGCCGGTACTATCGGCCAGCACCTTTTTCAACGACACGAACACCCCCAAGCACACGACGCTTGGGGGTGGCGTTTCATATCACATGTTACACACGGCATCAGAGCGCTTTAGTCTTCGTCGTCACCGGCGCCCGCAGCCGAACCGGGGGCGGCCGTGGCGGCATCATCGTTGTCCGCGGCGGGCTGGGTGGCGGCGATCTGGCGGGCGCGCTGGGTAGCCTCGATTACGTCCTCGGCCGGCAGGACGAAGCCGTACATCATCTCCTGCATCGCCGACATCCGCGAGAGCATGGCAGCGGCGCCCTGCTCGTCATCCTCGTCCGAAGGCATCTGCATGACAGCCACGCCAAGCACCTTGCCGTCAGCGGTGAACACCGGCAGACCCAGGCCCGAACTCAGCGGCAGGGTCGGCACATAGAGTTCGCGAGGCTTCTTCGCGATGCCGGCCACGCGGCTCTCGATGAGCACGGCGACGCGGTCGAGAAATTTGCCCATCCGGCGGATGCTGATCAACGCCTGGCCTGGCCGGGCGTCCGTCGCATTGCCTAGGTTGATGTAGGGGAACCGGCGGTCGCCGACGTCCTTGATCTGCACCCACGCCAGGTCGAGTTCGCTGTCGCGGGCGATCAGGCGGGCCTCGAGGCCCTCGGTGTCATCGCCCACCAGCACCCGGATGTTCGTCGGCGAGG
>Ga0101944_10007204_pt1 | contig 11292 bp, 8 predicted proteins | sample DewCreD2012metaG_FD_75245 | JGI IMG/M metagenome (GOLD analysis project Ga0101944, IMG submission 75245) | Hot spring sediment bacterial and archeal communities from British Columbia, Canada, to study Microbial Dark Matter (Phase II) - Dewar... ... | reverse complement strand
ATTGGGCACTTGCCCGGCGCCCAGCAGATCAAGGTTGGCCATGTCGTAGGGTTTCCAGCCTGTGGCGACTACGATGGCGCCCGCGTTCACGGTCACGGTCTCGGGCTTGGCGTCGGGGTCAATGGCGCCGTACTTGCACGCGGCCGCGCATTTTTTCAGCTCGTCGAGTGACGCCGCGGAGGCGTCGAACCAGTAGCGGTTCGGATACGCCATCTCGTGCGGCAGGCTGATGGCCTTGACCTTGTTCAGGCCGTAGTTGAACTTGCTGGGGACTTCGGTCGAGCAAACCTTTTCGCACTCGCCGCACGCCGTGCATTTGTCATTTACATAGCGCGGATTGAGCGTGATGGTGACATCAAAATTCCCTCTGGAGCCGGACACGCCGGTGACCTTGGCGTCCGTGTAGAAGGTGATGCCGGGGTTGAACTTGATGCGCTTGAAATTGATTTCGAGGCCGCAGTTGGGTGGGCACAGCTTGGGGAAGTACTGGTGAAGCTGGGCCACGCGGCCGCCGAGATAGGGGTTGCTCTCGACGATGACGACTTTGGCGCCGGCCTCGGCCGCTTCCACCGCTGTGGTCACGCCGCTGATGCCGCCTCCAATGACCAGGATGGGTTTTGAAATGTCTGCCATGTCTTTTCCCGCCTCTGTCTGAATTTTGTTTATTGCCACAAGCAAAAGCCTTGCGTGATGCGCTATTCCTTCTTGTGCCAGCCGCGATCGTCGGGCAGGCCGGCCTTTTCCTTGGCTTCCTGGGCCGCGTCCGCGCCCTGTTTGAATTCGCGAACAGCCTCTTCACGGGGTTTCACTGTGTCTTCGCCGAACAGAGAAAACCGGAGCCAGTCGAATCCAAAGCGCAGCAGTTCCATGTCGTCGGCCTTCATCTTTTTCTGCCGCGCTTCGTCCACCTCGTACATTTTGAGGAATTTGGTTTCGAACACGAACATGCGGAAACGATCAATGTCGTATATCGCGGTGTGGAACATGTGCATTTTCTGTTCGTTCAGCACGCCGCCCGCTTCGAAGTACGAGTTGTCCGTGACTTTGGCATAAAGAGCGTTGAATTCCTCGTATTCGCGCAGTCCCTGGTTGTCGAGCCATTGGCCCAAGGTGTAAGCTTGGCAGTTCGCGCTGTCGTGCCCTTTGCACCGGTCCTCGCGAAGCAGTGCGTAAATCTTGTCCGTGGCGCCGCTTGGGTCCGAATCCTCGGTCAGCGGGTACATGCGGCACGGCCAGGGGCGTTCGTCGTAGATGCTGCACCCGTCATTCGTGACGAACGGGCAGCGTTTCTTTGCGTCGTCGTTCATCTTGAGGATGCGGATCGGGAACCGCATTTCCTTGTGAATCGGAAGGATTGTGTATTTTTCGAGAAATTCGTAAGAGGGCATGCCAAGGCGGTTCTTCATGCGAACGATGTCGTAGGGAGACAAAAATATGATGACATCGCCGCAGCATTCGGTGAAGCAGCCCGCGCCTTTGTTGCATCCGAAATTGAATGTTGTGTCCTGCTCCAGTTTCTTGATGCCGGTGTTGTCTTTCGCCATGTTTGGTTCCTTGCTATCGAGAGGTTCTCCGAGCGGGATTACTCGTCCTCTTCAATGATATTTTCCTTGAGTGCGTTCTGCGACCACACGGGCAGGGGGCCTTTTTCGCCGGTGAACGGGTTGAACCGGTGCCTGTAGGACGCCGTGGCCTTGTATTTTTCCTCCATCCATTGCCAGCCGCGCACGAAATAGGGGCAGTCGTCGTTGAAACATACATACTGATACTCGACGGCCCATGTGGAATCCGGAGGAGAACTCCATTTTTTGAGTTTGGAATCGCAGTACGGGCATGTGTAATCGTCTGCGCCGGGATTCTTTTTCAGTTCTTCACTCACATTAATCACCAGATTTCTTATAGGAACTGCCGTAACTCGTTTCAAGAAAAACACAAAAAGCAAGCGGATTTAAGAAAATCCTCCGAGCGCCCGGAGGCGCTCGGAGGTGAATTGCGAGGAAAGAATCGTCATCAGGTGAGTTCGATGACGGGTTTCTTGCTCATTTCCCACTCGCCGGTCTTGGGGTCCCACTTTGCGTTCACGAAGCATTTCCAGTTTTCCTGGTCCATCTTCGGATAGTCGCTGCGGAAGTAGTAGCCGGGCCAGCGGGTCTCTTTGCGGAACAGCATGGTGCGGACATGGACTTCGGCCTGCCACATGCGCTGGACATTTTCCCAGCAGCGCATGAGTTCGTGCAGGTCTTCGGCCGCCAGGTTGGCGGAGTCTTCGCGCAGAAGGGCGATGAGTTCCAGAGCGCGCTCGAGCTGCTTCTCGTTGGTGGAGAACGCGGCGGTCACGCCGGCCGCGTATTCGTCCATGATTTTCTGCAGGCGGAACATGAACATCTTGGGGCGAATGTAGTTGGGGTTGATGTTCGGGTCCGTGGTGAGGCCCTTGTTGGCTTCGAAAACATCCAGGGGCTTCAGAATGGCGGCCTTGAGTTCGGCCACTTTGGCGTCGTCAATCTTGGGCAGATCCGGGTTCTCGACGCAGTAGCGGACGGCTTCCTTGCCCGCGATGCGGCCTTCGGTCAGGGAGCCGGAGGAGAACTTGTGCGAGGACGCGCCGGAGGCGTCACCCACGCAGAACATGCCGGGAACTGTGGACATGTTGGTGTAGCCCCAGTGGTATTCAGGCGGAGCGATATCCGCAGGGCCGGAGACCCAGCAGCCGGAACCGCCGGAGTGGGAGCCGATGAAGTACGGCTCGGCAGCGGCGATTTCGGAGGACTTCTCTTCGGGCTGAATGTCGTTGGCGGCCCAGAGGATGGCCTGGGAGATGGTCATGTCCAGGAAGTCTTCCCATGCTTCGGCTTCGAGTTCCTTCATTTTTTTCTTGAAGGCCTTCTCGTCGTCCTTGTACTTGTTGGCCAGGTTCTGGATGGCTTCTTCCGTGCGCATGTAGATCGGGCCTTTGCCCTCGTTGACATCCAGCATGCCCAGGTAGTTGCGCAGGTTGGCGGGGATGGGCTTCACGAGGCCGTAGGGAGCCCAGTTTTCAAGCTCGGCCTTGCGCTCGACCATGTACTCGCCGCCCAGGGCGTTGGTGGCGCGGGATTTGAACAGAAGGAACCATGCGCCCACCGGGCCGTACGCGTCCTTGAAGCGAACGGGGATGAAGCGGATTTCCTGGCAGGTCTGCTCTGCGCCGGCCTTGAGGGTGAAGTAGGTGGAGGAACCGGAGTTCCAGGGCGGGTACCAGGCGCGGCCCAGACCTTCACCGGTGCTGCGGGGGCGGAACACATGCACGGCGCCGCCCATGCAGACCATGAGGGCCTTGCACTGGAAGGTGTAGAATTTGTTCTCGCGGACGCTGAAGCCCACGCAGCCGGCAATCTTGTCGCCGTCGAGCAGAGGCTCCACGATGAAGACGCGTTCGTAAATCTCGGCGTTGATTTCTTTGAGGGCGTTCTTGGCGGCCTCGGCAACGATGACCTTGTAGGATTCACCGTTGATCATGAGCTGCCAGCGGCCTTCGTGAACATATCCGCCGTTTTCGTCTTTCCAAATGGGGAGACCCCATTTTTCAAACAGGTGCACGGTGGAGTCCACATGGCGCGCGATGGACGCGACCAGGTCGTCGCGGGCGATGCCCATGAGGTCCTGCTTCACATAGTTGATGTAGTCCTCGACGGTGTTCTGTCCGTCTTTGAGGCCCACATACTGGTTGATGGCCGACAGGCCCATGGCCACGGCGCCGGAGCGGTCCATGGCGGCTTTGTCAATCAGGGTAACCTTGACATTGTTCTTCTTCGCCCAGTACGCCGCTTCCACAGCAGCGCCGCAAGCGGACATGCCGCCGCCGACGATGAGAAGATCCGTTACGACTTTAACATCCTGAAAATCTGCCATTGTGTGTGAGTCACCTCTCTTCTTTTGTAGTGGCCGTTATTTGGTCCAGATTTTGTCGAGACCGGCGGAAGCGGGCTCGGTGAAGAGCACGGGGCTCTTCAAATCGTCGGTTCCGGTCTCGAAACCGCCATCGGGCACTGCGGAGCCTTCCGGGGTGGTGCGGATGGGGAACTTGAAGCGCTTGATCTGTCCGCTGCGGAACTTCACGGTCCACATGATGGAGTCAGACGAGCGCATCGGGATAACATTCGCGCCCATGGGCACGAAGTCTGCGTAACCGCGCACTTCGATCGCGTCCTGCGGGCAGATCTTGACGCAGTTGTAGCATTCCCAGCACATTTCGGGTTCGAGGTTGTACGCCTTCGAGATTTCCTTGTTCAGCGCCATCAGGTCGTTCGGGCAGATGTGCTGGCAGGCCGTCTTGTCGAGCGCTTTGCAACCGTCGCACTTATCAACTTTGACAAAGCTTGGCATTTAGAGATACACCTCCTGTTAGCGTTAGATTTACAGAATGCCAACTTCTGTTGATTGCTCTTTGCTGCTGCTTGGTTCGGTTCCTTCACCCCCTTCCGGCCAGGATTTTTATCCCCCGGCCTCGGCGGAGAAAGCTGCCTGTGCGGCCGTTCTCTTGCGGCCCGGTGCGCTTCTCCAGTGTGTTAATCATTTCTTCACTTATTTGCCGGCATCGCCGGTTGCGGCGCCGTGCAGCTTGATCTCGACTTTTTCTTCGAGACCCGCGTAATACTTCTTGAGCACCTCGAGCACTTCGGGGCGGCTGAAGTTGGGGTTCAGTTCGCCGCCTTCGCTCAATGTCTTGCGCACCACGGTGCCGGACAGCAGCACGCGGTCTTCCTTGCCGTGCGGGCAGGTCTTCATGGAGGCCATGCCGTTGCACTTGTTGCACCAGAAGGTCCAGTCAATCTTGAGGGGCTTGGTGAGCAGTGCGCCTTCGGGAATTTCGTCGAAAATCTTCTGGGCGTCGAACGGGCCGTAGTAGTCGCCCACGCCGGCATGGTCGCGCCCCACGATCAGGTCGCTGCAGCCGTAGTTTTGGCGGAACACGGCGTGAAGCAGGGCTTCGCGGGGGCCGCCGTAGCGCATCTCCATGGGATAGCCGCCCACCACGCAGGTGTTCTTCACGAAGTAGTTTTCAACCAGGAGGTTGATGCACTCGGTGCGCACATCCGCCGGAATGTCGCCAGCTTTGAGCTTGCCGATGATTTGGTGAATGTAGATGCCGTCGCAGATTTCGACCGCGATCTTGGCCAGGTATTCGTGCGAGCGGTGCATGGGGTTGCGGGTCTGGAACGCGGCCACGCGGCTCCAGCCTTTTTCCTCGAAGATGGCGCGGGCCTGCGCCGGGGTCTGGTAGATGCCCTTGAACTGTTCGGGGAACACGGATTCGCTCAAAACCTTGATCGGGCCGGCCAGGTTCACCGGACCCTGGGCCATGACCTTGGCCACGCCGGGGTGTTCCGGATCATCCGTGGTGTAGATGGTCTTGCACTGGTGCACCTTGTCAATGCTGTACTTCTCGGTCACTTTCATGGTGGCGATGATTTCATTGCCCTCTTCGGGATTGACGAGGGTGATTTCGTCGCCTTCCTTGATGCTGTCCGCGTCTTCCTGGCTTGCGCTCAAGGTAACGGGGATGGGCCAGAAGGTGCCGTCGGAAAGCTGCATTTTGTCGCACACGCCCTGCCAGTCGGCTTTGGTCATGAAGCCTTCCAGCGGGGTGAACGCCCCGATGCCCATCATGATGCAGTCGCATGTTTCCATGGAGGTCATGGGAAGCTTCTTCAAGCCTTCCGCCTTCTTGAGTTCCTCCTTAAGGGCGTCGCCCTCGAGCAGCAGGGGCTTCAGTTTTCTTTCTTTTCCATGCGGGGGAACCAGTGCCATAGGTCCACTCTCCTTTAACAGTTATTGGCGCCGTGCGCCGTCATTGGTGTTTATAAATGCAAAAAGTAGCGGTAATAGCATGGAGTTCGTGTTTTGTTTCACAATCGGCTTGTTCAATGCGTTCCGTCAGTCACCCGATTCATTATTTCAACTTTGAATGTGTATAACATGGCCAATATTCAAAGTCAAGTGTGTAATAAAATATACCTTTTTGCTGTCCGCCTGTATTTGGGTTTTGTGAAAATTCTTTTAGTGATCGCAATTTTTTTATTTCCGGACATAGCCTATTCGTTCAGGCATGGTTTGTCAACATGACGGGGGAGATAGTTCATAAAACGATTAATAATAAAGGAGTTTTTATGCACATAGACTCATTTGGCGGCGCTTTCTGGCAAGCATTGGATCACTCATCCCAAAGTTCCGGTGTGTCGCCGCATATCCGGCTCATGCAATTCCCATCCAAAACCAATTTATGAAAATTTCTATCCTGTCATTTTTCGCCGGACCCCGCCGCAGCCGTTTTTCTGCTATGTATGCTAACCTATACGGTTCGCATTTAAGCGTATCACATTCTGTACAGAGCCGTACGCAATACAAGTTTCAAATACACTAACGCATGATGCGTTGCTTTATTGCTTTAGAAAGCCGGTATTTGTTAGTTTTGTGTGTTTTCAATTCCAAGTGTGGCGGGCTGATCGTGATTGGGGTTATAATGCACGCGAATGGGTTGTGAATGAAAATGCTGCGCGGGAGACGCCATGGCCAGGCAAAAGATCATTCTGTTCTCCGATCTGCACATAGATCGCTGGGACTGGGAGCGCACGGAGCGGTTCCAGGAGTTTCTGCGATTCGTGGAACTCGAAGCCGCCGAGGTGTTCATACTCGGGGACATTTTCGATTTTCCTGCGCTGCGCGGCGAGAATATCTGGCCCAAGCACAGGGATTTAATAAACGCCATCCGAAGGCTCCCCAAAAAGGGCGTGAGTTTGACTTACATAATCGGCAACCATGATGTGTCCCTGCGAGGCATTGAAATCGAGCAGAAGCGTTTCACCATGACCTACCGGGACCGCCGCCGCCCGTTCCTGAAAACCGTGTTCGGACAGGAACTTTACATGGAACACGGGCACGACTATGATCCGCTGTTCCAGAGCAGCATCTATGACGCTGTGGATTTTCTCAAGGCCGTGACCGGCAAGGCCGTGGATGTCATGACCCTGGACTTTCTCAAGGACCTCAAGCGCCTGATGCAGGACCGCCCCACCAAAAAGGACGCGGGTCTGCCCCTCAAACACGAGGAGGCCGAAGTGGGCGTGCCCGAGCGCTTTTTGAAAATCTGGGAATCCGCGGCCGAGCAGATCCTCAAGCGCATGCGCTGCAACATCGTGTTCTTCGGCCACACCCACGCGCCCGGCATCACCCGCATGGAGTCCAAAGGGCAGTACTATGTCAACACCGGCGACTGGTACACGCATTCCACTTTCGTGGAGATGACGCCCAAAACCCTGAAACTGCGCGACTGGCTCACGGACGCGCAATTGGACAAGATTAAGTTTTGAAGCGCTGAAAAGATTGACGCAGAGGTCGCAAAGGATCAGTTTCCTTCGCGGCTCCGCGGTGTCCTTTGATTTCGCTTTACTGTGTCAGGCCTCCGTACCCCGCGACGGCCGCGCCTGTCTCGAGCGCGGCTGACTTCCGCCACATGGTCCGCTGGTAATTCGCATACTCGAACGCCTCGAACCCGGCGGGCGCAGGTTCGCCCTGGATGATTTCCAGCAGCAGTTCAATCTCCACGGGCTTGCCGCCTGTGTTCGTCACGGACACGAACATGCGCGCGGGGTTGTCCGGGTCGCGGTTCATGGTGAGCGCAATCTTGTGCGGCCCGGCGTGCAGATTGCTGATGGTCATATTATTAGCGCCCGGCGGCAGGTGCGGCTGCAGGGTCAGCCGCGCGGCGCGGTGGCCGTAATGGTATCCGGTGAGATAATACAAAACCGCGTCCGCGTTGATGGCCGTCTCCCACGGGCGGTACACATTGGGCGCGTGCGAGTAATCGAGCCACCGGTCGTTGCCGTCGTACGCCTCGGCGAATTCGCCGAGCGGGGACATAGCCACATTGAACAGCCCGTCGTACGCTTTGTCCGCGCGTTCGGTAAGCCCGATGGCTTTGAGGTTCCACAGCAGGTAGCCGGGCAGCATGCCCGTGTAATACGCCACGCGCGGCGAGGTCTTCATCAGCCCGTTTTTCTTCATGAGCTGTTTGGCCGTGTTGATCACATTTTCGCGCTGGCGCGGGTCCGCGGCGCTCGCGTAGCCAGTCCACAGGGCGTGAAGGTTGATGTCCCCAAATGGGGCCGATGCGGGCGCGAGATCGCTCTTCTTCACGAATGGAGTATAATGTCCTTTGTTCTTGTCCCAGTAATAGTTTTCCGCGTGTTCGCGGCACTGTTGCGCGCGCTTGCGGAACTCGGCCGCGTCCGCAGTTTCGCCGATGGCGTCCGCCATCTCCGCCAGACTTTCCGCGGCCACCGCGTACCAGAACGAAGTGTCCACAGAGTAAAAATCCTTCATGGGCGCGCCTTCCTGCATCATCACATACACCTGATAGGTTTCATCCCCGTGGAACGGCAGATGCCAGTCCCCGGTGTCCTGCCCGAGCAGGTTGCGCTTCATGAAGCCGTAGTGTTCACGGATCTGATTATCGTCGCCCATGGCGCGCCAGACATTATAAATGTGAAGGATCAGTATGTTGGGGTCGTCGCCCTGCTGCGGCGCGATGGACTGCCAGTCGAACTCTTCGGGCGCTTTGCGCAAGTCAAGGTCAACGGGATACCTGTTGCGGAACCCGAGGAGCCGCGATGCGTAATCGTAGAACGACGCCACGCGCTTGGCTTCCTCATATTTCCCGGCCTTGAGGTAGAACAGAATCGGGCCGAACGCATCCCGGCACCACGCGCCCGAGTACCGCGCCATGACCGCCACCGCGCCGTTCAGCGGCACGGTCTGCGTGTTCAGCATGGACAGGGTGTTTTCAAATAAAGAACCGATTCGAGGGGCATCGGAGGTGATTTGTAAAAAATTGGTTGAGACTTTTTGAATATCGTCCAATTGCTCGATGTGAGGATTCTCTAATACCGTTCTGCTTGGTGGTATTCTCACATCCCAGAACCAGAGGGCAATCAAGCCGTATTTTTCTGAAGTTGACAGGTCTTTTGAAAGCACATCAAGTTTGTCTGGATTTCCATTGTCCACGCTCAAGCACAACAACCTGTTTTTGATTCGATGAAGAACGCCGGTTTGCGAACAGTTTTGCAGCCATGCCGGAATGTCCTCTCCCTCAATGTCGGAGCCTTTTTCCTTGATTTGAATTTGAATGCCGTCGAACGGTGTTTTCGACAAGGACTTTAATGAAACAATTCTTGCTATGTACGGTCTGCCCGGGAGGGTGTATGCGACTGTCGTCATCAGAAAATCATCGTTGATTTCCTGAACCACAATGACGCCGGTTTCCGGGACGCGATAGAGTCTGCTTCGTTTGAATTTGATTTGTTCAACAACATTTCCCCGTGAGTCAACTTTAACAAGTTCGTGCCATATCGGGCCGAAGAACTGTTCGCTGGTTTCGTATCCAGGGCCGATCAGGTTGCTGATGGCGTTCTGGGGCATGTCCAGGCCCATGAGGCCGAACACCGTGCCGTTGCCAACGCCCACGGCGCCGAGGCTGGTTTTGGGATTTCCCTTTGTGAGATCAAGCTCCTGCACAAGCCAGCCTTCAGATGGCGGGGCGAGCCACGGATATTTCACAAAAAGCTCTGTTTGCGGCCATGGCGCGGACTCCGCGCGCGCGGGCAGGGCGGACAACAGCGCTCCGCACAACAGGATCACAAGGCTTGCGAGGACAACAGTGAGGCCTGGGCGCATATTAAAGCCATCCTTTCCGCAACAGGGCGCTTATTCGAGTATACCACATGAAGCTGCTGCGAGCGTTGGGTTTGGCTCTGGATACATTTGCGCGGTTCGTGTTGCAGGGCAAAAAAAGATCCGCGGCGCTTGACCGCGGATGCATAACAGGGTGATATGTGGTGTGGAACGGAATGGACGGTTACAGATCGTAATCCCAGAGATAGTCGCTGATGAACATGGGTTCCACAGGCGAAATCCAGTCCAGCAGCCGCCTCCAGGCGCGGTGCGTGTCCGCGGATAGGGATTTGCCGAAACCCCAGAGTGCGAGAAATGCGTTTTCCACCGGATATCAACTCCTTTCGTGCGATCCTGCCCCATTATGGCGCACGCATGTCACAATTTCATAAAAAATCCATTAAAATGGCGTGAAATTGCGCCTTGCAGGCAGCGCCCGGCGCGAATGCGCCGTGAGTGTGAGGGCCTGGCTCGCGGCGGGTCAGACTTCGTCTTCCAGTTGAATGGGCTGGATGGGAACCAGCATGTCAAGAAGCCTGTCCAGAGCCTTTTCCGCGTCTTCTGCGAACCTTGCCCCGCATCCCCAAAGTGCGTAGATAACCTTCATCACATTCACTCCTCCCTTCGCAGAAGGGTTTGTGATATTATTCACACATTAGTTTAAGAGGTTAGCCTGAAAAATCAATTGGTTATTTTGAAAACGCAATGCCTTCATTGCGGACCAGTAGGAAAGAACTCCCCAGATATGAGCTATACAGGGCTGATGCGAACAATCCGGCATTCGGCCAAGATTCTGTAAATTCCATGATTTCAGGACGGAAAATTGCAGATGCTACAGGCTTACGGTCTGGCCTTCGATGGCGAGGATGATTTCCAGAGCGGACTCGGGGTCCATTTTTTCCTTGTAACGGATTGTCTTTTCAAGAAGGTGTTCGAGCATCCGGTCGTCGTGGGTCGGCTCGTGGTGGAACAGGGCCAGTTTCTTGACTTTCTCCGCCAAAGCGATGTCCACGCCGATGAACGGCGAGCAGTGGCCCCAGTCGGTTTTTGACAGGGCTTCCTCGAAGGTGTACATGGTGTCGAGCACCAGCAGGTCCGCGTCCTTGAGGTACATGGTGTCCTCTTCGCGGGTTGTTTTGAATTCGGTGTCCGAAGCGTACACGAACACGCGGCCGTCGTGCTCCACGCGGTATCCGAAGGATTTGCCGGGATGGAACATTTGGAAGGGGAACACGGTCGCGCCCGCGATTTCGTGCGGCTCGTCCGGGACTAGGGTGTGAAAATGCTTGTCCGCGGCCATGGCGTCGAGGGGCACGGGGAAATGGCGCGGATCGTGCTGGTCCGCGATGCGCTCTTCGAGGTCGTCGAAGCAAGAGTAGAAATGGATCTGGTTGCCTGGGATGTAAGCTGGGACAAAGAACGGGAAGCCCATGATGTGGTCCCAGTGCGTGTGGCCGAGCAATATGTGGGCCGTGCCCTTGCCCTCGGAAAATTCCTGCTGCATGAGGCGCTGTCCAAGAGGGCGGATGCCGGAGCCTGCGTCAAAGATGAACAGGGAGTCGTATATGCGCAGTTCCGCGCACG
>Ga0101944_10007203_pt1 | contig 11292 bp, 12 predicted proteins | sample DewCreD2012metaG_FD_75245 | JGI IMG/M metagenome (GOLD analysis project Ga0101944, IMG submission 75245) | Hot spring sediment bacterial and archeal communities from British Columbia, Canada, to study Microbial Dark Matter (Phase II) - Dewar... ... | reverse complement strand
ATGCGGTTGAACGCCCGCAACAGGGTGCTTTTGCCACATCCGGATGGGCCAATGAAGGCGGTGATCTTGCCCTTCTCGATGCGCAGATCAATGTGCTTGACCGCCCGGAAGGCACCATAGTAGACACTCAAATCGCGCGTCTCGATGGCACAGTCACAATTAGCCGTTAACGCAGCGGCCTCGCTGGACGGTGTCTGCGCTAACGCAAAGGGTGGTACATCGGTTCTCAGTCCGATCATGCCAGCCTCCTGCTGAAACGGTTCCGCATAAGAATGGCCGTCGCATTGAGAGTTAATAAGAGGACCAGCAACACCAGAATGGCTGCCGCCGCCAGGTTGCGGAATTCGGCCTGCGGGCGAGCGGTCCACTGATAGATCTGGATCGGCAGAGTCGTAAACTTCGAGAACGGCCCGTTGGGATCAAAGACAATGAAGGTCGAGGCGCCCACAACCACCAACGGCGCCGTTTCGCCCATCGCGCGCGACACGGACAGGATCGTGCCCGTCAGGATGCCGGGTATCGCGTTGGGCAGGACGTGGTGCCAGATGGTTTGCCATTTGGTCGCGCCCAGGGCGTAGCCAGCCTCGCGCAACGAACGGGGCACGGCGCGTATCGCTTCCTGGGCGTTCACGATCAGCAGCGGCAGGATTAGCAATGCCAGTGTGAGGCCGGCTGACAGAATGGTGCGGCCATTGGCGGTTGTGGGGTCGGCCACACCCCCCACCAGCGCGCCGCTGGTCAGCGGCTCCAGCAGCCGCACAAATATGGCCAGTCCCAGCATCCCATAAATGATGGACGGCACACCAGCCAGATTGTTGATGTTGGTCTGAATGATGCGATTGATGAAATTGTCGCTCGCGTATTCTTCCAGGTAGATCGCCGCGCCAACCCCGATGGGGAAGGCCACAAGAATGGTAATCGCTATGGTCCATAACGATCCCAGAATGGCCGTGCGAACGCCGGCCAGCTGCGGCGAACTCGACTGGGGGCGACTGATGAACTCCAGGTTGACCCAGCTGCGGAACTCCAGGCTGGCTTCGGGATATGTGTCGGCACGCTCGGCCTCGATCGCCGCGCGCTTCAGCAGCGATTCGGTCAACGACCAGCTACGAACGATCTTCGGATCGACCACCCGTTCCATGACAATGGCCAACAGATCATCGCGGCCACGCTCCTCGAGCGGCTGCTCCGAATCCAGCCGGCGCACCACCCCTTTGGAGACACGCTCGCGGATAAGTGTCACCAGCTGCGACCCGGACAGATCCTCCACAGGTGTCCCGTCCACCGCCAGCGTTGCCGGATCAACCTTGAACTGCACCGCCACCAGGCCGAAAGATTGATCCACAATGTTGTAGATCAGCAGCGTCAGCGCCAGGATGCCGACGAGCAACGCCACCAGAAAGAGCGCCTCCCAGACGCGCCCGGCACGGTGCCGCCCTGGCAGGTTGTGCCGGAACAGATCGTCGTCCTCGTGCCACAAGCGGTCAAGCATCCCGGAACGACCTGGCTCAGAATGGATTCGGCTCATTCGTATACCTCCCTGAATCGTCGCATAATTGCGCGACTGATCAGGTTGAGCGCCAGTGTCATCACGAAGAGCACCAGCCCGATCGCAAAGATGCTGTCATAATCAATCGAATCATAGCTCAGGTCACCGCCGCTGATTCGCACAATATGTCCGGTCATCGTCTCGGCGGCCTTGAACGGGTTAAAGGTGAAAGCCGGCCCCGCGCCGGCAGCGATGGCGACGATCATTGTCTCGCCAACCGCCCGCGAGATGGCCAGAATGACCGCCGCGGTGATGCCCGACAACGCCGACGGCAACACGACCCGCACCGCCGTCTCGAGCCGGGTAGCGCCCAGCGCATAGGCCGCCTCGCGCAGCGAGCGTGGCACAGCACTGAAGGCGTCCTCACTCATCGAACTGACCAACGGCAGGATCAGTATGCCCATCACCAGTCCCGCCGAGGCGGTATTATAGATATCCACAACATCGCGCCCGAAGATCGTGCGCAGGATGGGTGTCATAAACGTCAACGCAAAGTAGCCGTAGACGACAGTGGGAATGCCGGCCAATACCTCGAGCACCGGCTTGATGACATTGCGCACGGCGGTCGAAGCATACTCGCTCAGGTAGATGGCCACGGCAAGGCCCAGTGGCAACGCCACCAGCATCGCGAAGGTCGTCGTCAGCAGTGTGGCATTGACCAGGGGCAGGATGCCGAACTCACCAACGGCCGGAATCCAACTCGTGCCGGTGAAGAACTCCCACAGGTTCACCTCAGGTGCAGCAAAGAACAGGAGTGACTCGCGCGTCAGGACATAGACGATGCCGAACGTCGTCAGAATCGAAACGGCGCCACAGAAAAAGAGAAAGGCCTGGATGAGCGCTTCGCCGGGTCGGCGACGACGGCGCAGCGCAAGAGGCACCTCAACCACGTGACTGCTTAATCTCGGGGCAGACGATACAATGGCCATTCTTTGTCACCGCCGGGCATCTTAATGCCCATATCCATTAACACAGACGCGGGGAGAAGTGGTTGTCACTTCTCCCCGGGAAGCGTAACCGACGATCAGACGACCGAACGTGAACTACTGGGCTGACGCATCCAGCCAGGTGAAGCGAGCCTGCGCCAACACGTCGTCGCTGGCCGGGAAGTAGCCGACGCTCTTGATCTCTTCGTTCACGTAGGTCAGGTAGAAGTTGATGAACGCTGCCACCTGCGGCTTCTCCTGCATAATCTTGGCCGTCGAGTAGATGAAGAGCGGGCGGGCCAGCTTGTAGGTCCCGGCATTCACCGACTCCACTGTTGGCGCCACCTCCTCGATGGCCACGGCCTTCAGGCGACCCTGGTTCTCCTGGAAGTAGGCGTAGCCGAAGTAGCCGATCGCGTAGGGGCTGCCCTCGACGCCCTGCACCAGCACGTTGTCGTCCTCGCTCAACTGGAGATTGGCCGCCTTGAGGATATGTTCCTCGCCCTTGCCCTTCTCGTAGGCGCGGTCCATCACCTCTTCGACAAAGTAGTCGAAGGTGCCACTGTCAGTGCCGGGGCTGAACCGCCGGATGTCCTCCGCCGGCCACGCCGGGTTCACATCCGACCACTTCTGCGCCTCGTCCGAGAAGACCTTGGCCAACTCGGCCAGGGTGATGTCGGTCAGGAACGTGTTCTCGCTGCTCACGACCACCGCCAACGCATCGGTACCCACGCGGAACTCAAGCGGCTCGCGCCCGATTGCCATGCAGCTTTCCACCTCTGAGGCCTTGATGGGACGGCTGGCGTTGGAGATGTCGGTCTCACCGCTCTTGCAGAAGCGCTCGAAACCCGCACCACTGCCGATGCTGTCAATCGTGATGTTGCCCTGGTACCCCTCGTCCTTGAATCGCTCGGCCATCCGTTCGGACAATGGATAGACCGTTGAGCTGCCCGCGGTGATGATGTCGCCCGTGACCGTCAGCGGGTCAACCTCAGGCAACTTCACACCCTCGGCCATTGCCTTCATATAGGCTTTCACCTTTTCGGCCGACGGCAGGAAGATCACCCAACCGGGCTCAAGGGTTTCTGCGTCACCGATGACGGAATAGGTCTCGTCCAGTATCGCCGCGCGATTGTTGAAGTACCGGATCGCCTCGAAGGCCATCTTGTCGCCATACTGCTTCTCGGCGATGCCCGACAGCGTGTCGCCCGCCTGCACCGTGTACTTCGATCCCTCCTGGTCCATCGGACCGGCCCACGCCGCCACCGGTATCACCGCCAGGGCCAGCACTACCAGCAGCAACACACTCAACAAACGTCTTTCCATTTTTGTCTCTCCTCTTGACTTTTCTGAATGTATCAGAATTGATGCCGCGCCTCGGGAAGCAAACCCTTTTCTCGACACGGCTGACACGCGAGCAGACATCACTCGCGCCAGCCATCGTGGAAGGAGCCCCACTTCATCTACCAGACAATCAAATCCCAGATACAGGTTCTGTTAACCAGAGTTCATCCTACCACGGTGGCGTTAACGCCCAATCAAAGTCGGGTTAACACTTTGTAAACAACTGGCAAGTAACCCTTTAAGGACGCCCTCCTGCTGAGCACCTCAACCTTCGCCCCGGCAGCTGTCCACCACGACAGGCCAACATAACGGTAGGAAAACGACAGCCCGATGTCGGGCGTAGCAGGTCGTGGCAGGGAGTGATGCACGCCGTGAGCGACTCAGCAGGTCGGCGGCGCGAAGATGGGACCGACTGCGCCCCCACCACTCGCGCGGTCTGACCGGTGAGTGCGTTACCGAAGGTCTCTCACATCCTCCCAGTGTCACAGCGCCAGTGTACGGGATGGACGTTAAGAGCGGTCAAACAGAGTGTAAAGCCGGGGTTAAGGTGGGGTTAAGAAGTTGCCAACGCCGCGGACGCCGTGGGCAGGGTGAACCAGAAGGTGCTGCCGCTCCCCTCGACGCTTTCGGCCCAGATGCGCCCCCCGTGCGCCTGGATCACATGGCGCGCGATGGCAAGGCCCAGACCGGTGCCGCCACCGCTGCGCGCCCGGTCGGCCTTGTAGAAGCGCTCGAAGATGCGCGGCAGGTCATCGGCCGGAATGCCGATGCCGGTGTCACGCACAAAGACCGTGACCTCATCAGGGTTAGCAAAAGCCGACACCGTAATGGTGCCTCCGGCCGGTGTGAACTTGATGGCGTTGTGCACCAGGTTCGTGACCACCTGGCTCAGCCGCTCGCAATCTGCGAGGACAGGTGGAAGGTCTCCGGGCAGCTCGATGTTCAACGTCAGCCGGGCACGTTCCGCCTGGGGCTGCAATCGCTGCGCCGGCGGGACGATGAAGTCGGCGACAGCGGTGGACTTCAGCTGCAGGGGTGCCTGACCCGACTCAGTGCGCGACAGATCGAGCAGCTCCTGCACAATCTGCGCCATCACGTCCACCTCGTCCTCGACGCGGTCCAGAAAACGTTGCGCGGCGGGCGGGTCATCCAGCGCACCGTCGCGCAAGGTCTCAACAAGCGCCTTGAGCGAGGCCAGCGGCGTGCGCAGCTCGTGCGAGATGTTCTGGATGAATTCGTTCTTCAGCCGATCGAGTTCGCGCTGCTGTTCCAGCGTGCGCGCCAGCTCACTGGCCCGATCGTGCTCGGCGGCGTACAGCCGCGCATTCTCGATGGCGATGGCGGCCTGCCCGGCCAGCGCCTTGAAGAACTCCAGATCGGCCGGTCGGAAACCGGCCTGGCCGGCGGTGCGCACGACGGTCATTACACCCTGCAGGCGGTTCTTGAAGCGCAGCGGCGTGCACAGGATGGACTCAGACTCGTCGGGCGTAGCCGGAATTTTGATGCTGCGCGGGTCCCGCGCCGCATCGTTCACCATTTCGGCCTCGCCAGTCAGCGCCACCGAGCCGACGATACCTTCGCCGAGGCGCAGCGTGGTGGCTTTGATCTCCGCCGCATAGGCGCCCAGCGCCACGATGGCGCGCAGCCGTTCGCCGGAGGCATCCACCAGATAGACCTCGCTGTCGTTGGCCGCCAGCAAGTCCCGGGCATGCGTGGCGATGCGCTCCAGCACCTACGTCAGGTCGAGCGTGGACGAAATGTGGCGATCGATCTCGATGAGGGCGGCCAGCTCGTTGGCGCGGCGGCGCGTTTCTTCGTAGAGCTGCGCGTTCTCGATGGCAATCGCGGCGTAATCGGCCAGCGTGGACAGCAGGTGCAAGTCGTGCTCGCTGAACTGCGCGCCGCGCAGCGCGTTATCCACGCTCAGCACGCCGATCACGCGTTCGCCCACCAGCAGCGGCACACACATGATCGATTTGACCAGGTACGAGGTCTGCACGCGCACCAGATCGTCGTTCGTCATGTTGATCGGCCGGCGACTGCTGACGACGCGCCCTATCAGCGTGTCGGTTACCTTGAAGCGCGTTTTGCGCGCCGCCGACTCTCTGAGATTGCGGCTGGCCCGCAGGTACAGTTCGCCGGTGTCGGCGTCCAGCAGCATCAGTGCGCCCTCTTCCGCCCCCGTCAGGTTCACCGCCGAGGTGACGACCAGCCCCAGAACCTGCTCCAGATCGAGCAGCGCCGTGATCTGTTTGCCCACCGTGTAGATCGCGTTGAACTCTTGCCGCTGCCGATCGGCCTGCGTGCGCAGTTGATCGCGCTCGGCCGACAGCCGCACCCAGCGCAGCGCGCGCTCCAACGCCTGCGCGATCCGGTCGGGCGAGGCGGGCTTGACCACCACATCGACCGCGCCGGCTTGCAGAGCGGCCTGTGTCACATCGCTGGCCTGCGACGACGTCAGCGCCACCACCGCGACCGACGGCGGCTGGGCCTTGATAAAATCCAGCGTCTGGTTCAGGTTGCCGGACAGATTGAGGAAGATAACATGAGGATCAAGCAGGGCCGATCGGGCGCGCGCTTCCTCCAGCGTGCCGGCCTCAGCGCAAGTCAAATCGGCCGGGCTGATGATGTGATCGATTAGCCAGGCGCGGGACGACAGATTCCGATCGATGATCAGCACATGCTCTTTCGCCACAACAGCCTCGGCGGAACAACTCTCAAACCCGATCGAACTTTCTCCCATCATAGCACATTCCCGGCCAAGCGAGAATTCACGGAAGCGCCGCCCGGTGCGCCCGCAAACTATGGTACAATTTTTGCGCGTCAGCCGCGCATTGCCGGGGAGGAACACATGAGCATGATGAGTGTCTTGAGCTCGGTCGAGCCGCAACTTGACTGGGCTGAGCCGCAGACCGGGCCGGAGTTTGAGGCCCGGTTGGCCGCGTTCGAAGCGCGCATCCAGCGCGGCGAAAAGATCGAACCCAACGACTGGATGCCGCTGGAATACCGCAAGCAGCTCATCCGCATGATCTCGCAGCATGCCCACAGCGAGATCGTGGGCTGCTTGCCGGAAGGCGGCTGGATTCCTCACGCGCCCACCTTCCGGCGCAAACTGGCGCTCACCGCCAAAGTGCAAGACGAAGCCGGTCACGGGCAGCTGCTCTATCGGGCCGCCGAAACCCTCGGCGTGAGCCGCGAGCAGATGATCGACGATCTCTTGGCGGGCCGCGCCAAATATTCCAACATTTTCAATTATCCGGCAGTGACCTGGGCCGACGTGGGCATGATCGGCTGGCTGGTCGACGCCGCCGCCATCGTCAATCAACTGATGCTGGCCGAAGGCTCTTACGGGCCGTACGCCCGCGCCATGAAGCGCATCTGCTACGAGGAATCGTTTCATCTCAAGCAGGGCCATCATTTCATCGTGACCATGGCGGGCGGCACGCCGCAGCAGCGCGCCATGGTGCAGGCCGCGCTTAATCGCTGGTGGTGGCCGACCCTGATGATGTTTGGCCCGTCCGACCGGGACTCGGTGCATCTGGAAAAGATGATGCGTTGGAAGATCAAAACCCGGACCAACGATGAACTGCGCTACGATTTTGTGGCGCAGTATGCGCCGCAAATCCTGCGCCTGGGTCTGACGATTCCCGATCCTGAACTGCGCTATGACGAAGCCGCCCGGCGCTGGCGCTTTGGCGAACCCGATTGGGAGGAGTTCCGCCGCGTCATCTCCGGCCACGGCCCCCTGAACGCCGAGCGCCTCGCCGTGCGCCGCGCCGCTCACGAGGAAGGCCGCTGGGTAAGAGAAGCGTTAGCCGCGAAAAGCAACCGAGTGCAATAGTCGGGCCTGACTCACCAGCATCCTGCTCAATACCGATGGACACTCAACTCCGAACGTTTGAAGTCTTTCATCAGAGCAAGCGCGGCGAGCCGCATGTGCACGTCGGCGCAGTGCATGCGCCTGATGCCGAACTGGCGTTGATGCTGGCGCGGGATCAATTCGCGCGGCGGCTGGATTGCACCTCGCTGTGGGTGGTGCCCAGCGATCAGATCACGGCCACCACACCCGCCCAGGCCGAAGCGTGGTTCGAGCCGGCCACCGACAAAAGTTATCGCGAAGCGGCCGGCTTTCCGATGCGCGACATCATCAAGAAAGCCGAAAACTGGTCCAAATGAACAACACCCAAAACGTGGCCCTTATTGCCCGATTGTTCTCGCTGGCCGACGACGAATTTCTGTTGGGGCACCGCGATTCGGAATGGACGGGCCACGCGCCGCTCCTTGAAGAAGACATCGCCTTCTCCAACATCGCGCAGGACGAAATGGGGCATGCGCTGATGTGGTACACGATCCTGCACGAACGCTTTGATCAGCCCGCGCCCGATCGATTGGCGTTCTGGCGCGCGGCCGATCAATTCCACAACGCGACGCTGGTGGAGCTGCCCCGCGGCGACTGGGCGTTTACGATTGTGCGGCAGTTTCTGTTTGACGCGTATGAGCAGGCGCGCAACGACTGGCTGCGACGCTGCGGTTACGCGCCGATTGAAGACGCGGCCCGCAAACTGGCGCGTGAAGAAATTTATCACCTGATGCACAGCCAGGGCTGGGTGCTGCGGCTGGGCGACGCCACCGAGGAGAGTCATCGCCGTATGCAGGCCGCGCTCGATCTGGCGTGGCCGCACGCGCTGGGCCTGTTTGAGCCGCCGGCCGGCGACGAAGCCTTCGGCGCGAAACTGCCTGAAATTCAGGCCGCTTGGCGCGCGGCCGTCGAACCAAGGCTGGTGCAGGCCACGCTGACGATCCCGGGCGCAGCGACCGCGATCGGCGGCGGGCGGCTCGGCGCGCACACGCCGCACCTGGCCGAGCTGCTGACCGATCTGCAAAAAGTGGCGCGGCTGGAAGCGCCGGAGGCCGTGTGGTGAGCGACGCCGTGATTACCGCCGAGCGGGTCTGGCAGGTACTCAACACCATCAACGATCCGGAAATTCCAGTCGTGTCGCTGGTGGAGATGGGCATTGCGCGCGAGGTGCAGGTGGACGGCGCGCGTGTCGTGGTCACCATCACGCCCACGTTTGCCGGCTGCCCGGCCATGCCTTACCTGCGCGAACAGATCGTCGAGCAGCTGCGCTCGATCGGGCTGGAGCAAATCGAAATTCGCACAGCGCTAAATCCGCCGTGGACATCAGACTGGATCAGCGATGAGGCTCGATCGAAGTTGAGGCAATTCGGCCTGGCGCCGCCGCCGCGTCACACCGGGCAGATCGAAATCGCTCTGCTGGAAGCCGTGACGTGTCCACACTGCGGATCGAAAGACACCGTGCTGGACAACGCCTTCGGGCCGACGTTGTGCCAGGCGCTGCATTACTGCCGCGCCTGCCGTCAATCGTTTCAACGCTTCAAGCCGCTTTAGCCTAACGCGGCGGCGGCCACGATGAATCATCACGCGCCAGCACGTCGATCATCGCCGCGTGAAACAGGCCGTTGCTGGCCACGACGCGCCCCGACCACTGTCGGAGCGGCAAACCATCCGGCTCTGTGATCTGACCGCCGGCCTCTCGTACCAGCAGCACCCCGGCCGCATAATCCCACGCATTCAATCGAAACTCCCAGTAACCGTCCAATCGGCCGCAGGCCACGTAAGCCAGATCGAGCGCGGCGCTGCCCACGCGCAGCACGGCCTGCGACGACATCAGAAAGTCCACAAATTGTCGCGTATTGTTGAGCGGATTCGTGCGCCGATCGTAGGGGAAGCCGGTGCACAACAAGGCCCGATCGAGCCGCGGCGTTTTAGAGACGTGAATGGCCCGATCATTCAGCCACGCCCCACAACCTCGCCGGGCCGCGAACAATTCATCGCGCAGCGGATCGTAAGTCACGCCTAATGCCACCTCGCCGTCGACCAGCAGCGCCAAGGTCACACTGAAGGCGGGAAACCCGTGCGCAAAATTCGTCGTGCCGTCCAACGGATCGACGATCCATTGAAAACGCGAGGTCTGATGATTCGCTCCGTTCTCCTCTGACAAGATCGCCTGATCGGGATAGGCGGCCCGAATCCGATCGAGAATCAGCGCCTCAGAAGCCCGATCGGCCTCGGTGATCAGATCGATCTCGCCTTTGTACTCCGCCGCCACGCCGCGCTGATAATACGTGCGCAGCACAGCGCCGGCTTCGCGCGCCGTCGTTTTGGCAAAATCAACTGCATCGCTTAACTCCATAAAAATCACCTCGCATGAAAAAGGGCCGGCAGCAGCCGACCCCCATTAATGTCTTTCCGTCATTGCAAGATTGCTTCGGGCGCTGCGCGCCCTCGCCATGACGTTCACTACATGCTGCTCACCGGCCTTCGCGAAACTTTAATCACATCACCATCGACTTCCACCGCGTACACCGGAATCGGCACGACGGCAGGCAGCCGCAACGCGCGTCCCGTGCGAATGTCAAACTTGGCGCCATGGCGCGGACATTCGATCGAGTACTCATCCAGCTCGCCCTCGGCCACCGGCCCGTCGTCGTGGGTGCAGACATCGGCAAACGCAAAGTACTCACCGTCGATCAACGTCACGCCGATGGGCGCCTCGCCGATCCGCACCAGGGTCACTTTGCCTTCTTCAATCTCTGACGTTTTGGCCACCGCCACAAAGTCACTCATTGCGCGTTACTCGTTATTCTTCCTCTTCACCCGGCCAGCCGTGGATGCCATACGCGCCCGCCTTCAGCACTTTCAGTGACAACAGCGCGCACTTCAAGCGCACCGGTCCCAACGGAATACCGAGTAGATCGAGAATGTACTGCTTGTCAATCTGCTTCACCTCGTCCAACGTCTTGCCGATGATGTCCTCAGTCAGCATCGACGCCGACGCCTGACTGATTGAGCAGCCGTGACCCTGGAAGCGCGCCTCGACCACGCGGCCGTGATCGATTTTCAGATCGATGCGGATCTCGTCGCCGCAGACCGGGTTGCTGTCCTCGTAGGAAATGTCGGGGTGATCGAGCGTGCCGTAATTGCGCGGATTCTGATAGTGATCGATGATGTTGTCGCGGCACAGGGCTTCCACTGGGCCTCGGGCAGCATGCTGCGGAAGGCCTCGAACTCTGCGACGGTGAGGTGGCCGGCCTCGAAACCAATCTTCCGCCAACCCAGCTTTTTCAGGCACTCGCCGGCCGCGGGCGTGATGCGTATGGTGGACGGCCGGATGTGGACCGGAACGTCGGGACACTCCTCGCTCAACTGCTGCGTGTACCGGGCATCGCTGACCAGGATGTTGCGGTCGCGGCCCACTAGCAGGTAGCTCGAGTCGCCGCTGAAATTGGTGAGATAGCTCACGTTGACGGGGTTGGTGACGAGAAACCCGTCGAGATCGTCTGCCAGCACAAACTGGGCGAGTCGCTCGCGCCGCTGGGCCTCGTAGTTCATCCGTGGTCTCCCCCGACGATCTGTGCCCGTAGTCTATGGGCAATGAGCCCAATCGGCTG
>Ga0101944_10007202_pt1 | contig 11293 bp, 7 predicted proteins | sample DewCreD2012metaG_FD_75245 | JGI IMG/M metagenome (GOLD analysis project Ga0101944, IMG submission 75245) | Hot spring sediment bacterial and archeal communities from British Columbia, Canada, to study Microbial Dark Matter (Phase II) - Dewar... ... | reverse complement strand
GCAGAAGGAATTCTACCGTGAAGTGCCCCTACTGCGGATACCCCGAGCAGCGTGTGCTCGATTCGAGGCCCTCGAGAGAGGGCGATTCGATCCGCCGGCGACGCGAATGCGTTGCATGTGCAGATTCTCCTGTCGTTGCTCGTAAATGCCCAGCAGACGCGTGCAGGCGCGCGAGTGAAAGCAGGCGGCGCACAAGCTTGCGTAGGGTGTTGTCGCTTCTTCGGAGCCGGCGCACGGCGAAGATTTGTGCGGAACGATTGAATTCATGGGCGTGGCGCCTCTGTCTTTTGAAGCGTTGGCGGATACGGCTGCCACCGCTCGGCCTGTATTGTCAGATCACAAAATCCAGCGCGTCCGGCCGATGGCGCCGGGCGTCTTCTTCCAGCAAGTCTGAAAACGTCGTCCCGTAGTAAACAGTCCGGACCGCGTCATGGGCCTTGCGCCACAGGGGCATGAAGACACAGCCCTGCCGCAGCGGACAATCGGGTTCGGAACTGTTCTGTGCGCACGCAGACGGTCCGATCGGACCATCAATGAATTCGATGATCTCGCCCACGGTTACGGCAGCGGGCGGGCGCGCCAGCAAATGCCCCCCGTCGCGCCCACGCCGCGATTCCACGAACCCGCCCTGGCGCAATTCCGCCAGAATGACTTCGAGAAAACGGATCGGAATAGCCTGACGATCCGCGATCTCCGCAGCCTTGGCCGGCGTTTGAGATTTGCTGCGAGCGAGATCAAACATGGCGCGCAACGCATACTGACATTTCTGGGAGACATTCATGGCAATTATTTTTCATTATTCCTATCGGCATTATATACTTTATCATCCATCCTGTCACTCGGTATTTCAGGCTAAGTGATTCTCCCCCACTCCGGGCTTGACCCCCTGCCGCAATTCAAACAATAAACAAACCTTTCCCAGGAGCTGATTCATGCATCTCTGGCTCACATGCGGCGCCTTCGTTGCCGCTTATCTGATCGGCGCCATTCCGGCCGGCTATCTCATGACGCGCTTGATCGCGGGCGTCGATTTGCGCGGCGTCGGCAGCGGAAACATCGGCTTCACGAATGCGGCCCGGGTTCTGGGATGGAAGGCTGCCGCCGGCGTCCTGATCTTCGACGTGCTTAAGGGGTTGGGGCCGGCTCTGTTTTTTCCGCCGCTGGCCGGGATCGATCCGGAGGCGGGCCTGGGGGCCGAGGCGGCCCGTCTGGCCATCGCCGTCGCGCCCATCGTGGGCCATGTCTTTCCCATATTCTTGGGGTTCAAGGGAGGAAAGGGCGTCGCCACGAGCATTGGCGTGTTTGCCGCGCTCGCATGGGCGCCGCTGCTGATCGCGCTGGCAGTGGGGGCCGCTGTTCTGGGGGCGACGCGCTACATGTCCCTGGCTTCGATGACCGGCGCGGTCGTCATGGCCGTGTCCACGCCGCTGCTGGTCCCGAAGCAGCCACTGCTGACGGCCCTCGCGGCCGCCGTTGCGCTGGGCATCATAGCGCTGCACCGCGCCAACATTCAACGCCTGCTCCACGGGACCGAACGCCGCTTCGGCGAGCGGACCGTCAGTCCATCTCGCTGATGGCTCCCGGACCTACTTGGCCAATGACGCTGCGGTGATGGCAAAGACGGCCGGGGATCCCCATTTCGGGCCATCCGGGCCGTATTCAATATCAATGGACGCGATCTCGGCTTCGGGCCTGGGGTTGTTCCATTGCATCGAATAGACCACCGCCTGCTGTGACGAAAGCGCCTCGGGCGCTTCGGGCGCGGCGGGCGCCGTCTCCGCCTGCCCCTTCTTGCCGCCTTTGCTCTTGGCCGTCTTGTTCTTGGACGGCGGCGCCTCCGGCAGCGGCGCGGCCCACCCCACGGCGGCGTCACGCAACGCGGCGGGTTCGCCCTCGCTGACCCAATGATTCACCCCCTGCTTCCAGACAACCGGCGCTTCGGCGGTCTGGCCATCGGCGTAGTGGATGACGTAGCGGAAGACGACCGGCGGGGAGAGCGCGGGCTTGTTTTTCGAAGCCACGGGACTCCAGCGCAGCGCGTCGCGGCTGGCGCCAAACGTGTGCAGGAAGAACAGCGCGTCGCACGTTTTGCCCACGCGAATCCCCCGGACGGCCTCGGCGTCCACTTTGCCTTCGGCGCTCTTGAGCATGATACACGAGGGAATCGGCGAAGTCTCGAAGTTCAAGACCCGATAGGTAACGCCGGCGAACTTGTCCTCTCCCAGCGGCAGGCGGCGAAGGTCGCCGGTTTTGTGGGCGAACCAGGCAGGCGAACCCTCGCGGGTGATGAAGGCGTTGAACGTGGAATCAGGAATGGCGACAGGATCGTATTTCGCGTTGGCGCCGGCGACAAGCGTCTTGCCGCCCTGAAACTCCGCGCCCAGGTTTTTCAGGATCGTCTTGGTGATGGTCGCCTTCTTCTCGGCATTGATCGGCAGCCGCTCGCGTTCGACGAAGTTGAGTTGATTGAGGACGATGCCGCCCTGGCCGATGTTGTAGCGCATCAGGCCGCCGATGTTGAGCAGCGATTTGACGTTCTTCAGGAACGCTTCCGGGCGTTGGACCGTGAGCCACAGGTTGTCGATGCCAATGTTCGGCTTCTTCTCGTTCTCTTCCCACTTGGCCATTTCGAGCGTGACGCGCCGGGCCTTGCGGTCGGGAATCGGGAAGTCTTCGCGAATACCTTCGGGCTTCAGATCGAAGACGGTCGGGTTGGGATCGTCGTCGCAGTAGAGTTTAATCTGGGTGATGGGACGATATGCGATGCCCACGAGGACGCCGAAACCGGTGAGGATTTCCTCGCGCGGCAGTTCCATCGTCCATTTGGTCTTCTCGCCCTGCTCGTAATGGATGACGAAGGTGTATCGCCAGTCGTCGTTGTGATCAAAGCCGTTGACCATGTTCGAGGGCAAACCATCCGTGCGCGGCTGGACGTCCGCCTTGCCGAAATCCTCAGGCGCCGGCATTTTGGCGAACGGCGCGATGTCGGTGTAGTCCACGATGTAGGTGAAGGCGTCATCGGCCATCCATCGGTCGCTTTTGTATTTGACGATCTTCTCGCTGTCTTCCATGACGACGTCGCGCAGGGTCAGGCCCGCGGTCAGCGAATCAGGCGGCATCGCCAGAACGACGCGCTCCATCTGGAAGGGACGGATGAGATGATCGAATCCGACGAGGCGGTTATAGTCGGCGAGGCCCTCCGGGGTCAGGCCCATCAACATGATCCAGCCGCCATTTTCAGCAAAGGCCTTCAACTTGTCGAGCGACGCGGCCATCGCCTTGAGATTGGCCGGTGAGGCTTCGATGACGGCGACGCCGAACTGCGGCGCCAGAGCGGCCATCGGTTCCTTCACGTCCATGTATGCCAGGCCAATGGAACCCAGAGCCTTGGCGCGCGGCGAGGCGGGATCAACGCAAACGGCGACCTTGCGGCGCAGCGGCGTGTAGGCGGCCGCGTAGGCCAACATGTTGTCGAAAAGGCGCTGGGCCACCGGATCGAAGGCCAGTTTCTCGCCGACGGCGAGCTGGCAGAAGACCATCAGGCCGTCGTTGACTTCAGATTCGGCGAGGGCCGTGCAGCCCAAACTTTCGTCACACTGCACCAGGCTGCGCGCGCCCTTGACTGGTTTCTTGTAGGCGTTGCGATAGACGACGTGATCCTGGCTCCACGTGAAGAAGTCGGGCGTGTCGAGTCCCGCGAAGATGGGATGGCCCAAGTCCTGCGGGAAGGCGATGCGGCCCGTGTAGTTGGTGGTTTCGAAGTCGGCGATGGTGGCCTGCGCTTGAAGCGGATGCGCCTGCTCCAGCGCAAGAATGCGGGCGCCCCCAGCGGCCAGACGCAGCCACATCGCGTCAGCCGCTTCTTTGGCCGACACGGCGTCCTTGCCGAGAATCACGACGCGCGCCGTCGCCGGAATGGACGCTGCGTTGGGCGCCTCCGAGAAGGCGACGCCACGATCTTTCAAGCGCTCCTTGACGCTGCCATTGGGATCGAGAACGACGAGTTCTTCTTTCGCGATTCCAGGCTTGGGCGCCGCGCCCGCGTCAAGGATCCAGACCGGTTTAACCTCGCGGAAGACTTCCTTGCCGCTGCGCGAGCAGGTCAGAATGAACTCCGCCTTCGTCCGTTCCTTGACGGGTGGAACCGCGAACGAGATTTCTTTTTCCTGAGCCTGGCCGGCGGGAATCGTGAGGGTTTCCTCTTTTCCATCAACGCGGTTGCCATCAACGACCAACGCCCAGGCCCATGTGATAGGATTTGCGTGTCGCGTGTCGTTGAAGACTTTCAGCGTCCGGCTGACTTTCGTTCCGCCGCCGAACGTCCAGTTCCACTCGCGGCACAACACGCACACGGGCTGCCAGGAGTTGTAGTAGCCGCCATCGCCGAGCCAGAAGTGCCAGGCCGCGACGCCGCACCAGCGCCAGCCCTCGGAGAGTATCCGGCCATACAGCGCGCGGGCGGGCCGCGTTTGCGCCGTGCCGACGAAACTCTCCTCGCCGCCGATGGTGGCGAACTTGCCGGGCGTCCAGCCGTTGGCAAAGAAACACTCGCCGTGGAAGATGGGCTTGTTGGGCGCCATTGGCCATTGATCGCGGCCCTTGACGCGGAACCAGTGCTCCTGCGTGTAGGCGGCGTCGGGATAGTCGCGCAGCTCGCAGCCGCTGAGATCGTCGTAGTGGCAGCCATTGACCGGCAGCGACATGTCCGTCAGCGCGCGTCCGCCATCGACCATGACGGGCCGCGTGGGATCAAGTTTCATCACGGACTCGGCGCCGCGCCGGATTTCCGGCTCGGAGACGTCGTTGTTATTGGTGTTGTTGATGGCAATATAAACGATTTCGTTTTCGATGGACCAGATGAAGATGCTGGGGTGGTTGCGTTCGGCGCGAATCCAGCCGTCCATTTGCGCGATCCAGTTGTCAAAAAGGCTTTTCTTGGGGCGTTTGTCGTTGCGGTCGCCTTCGGTCGTGCCGAAGTTCATGTGCTGCCCGTCAAACAGGCCGGAGCTGCGGACGGGAACGCCGAGTTCATCGAGTTCGTTGAGCGAGTCTTCGCGGGTCTGTCCCGGTCCCCATCCGCCGCTGCGCCAGTAGCGCGTCATCCGGTGGCCGGTTGTCCTGGCCATCTCCGCGAAGGCCTTGGGACTCTTGGGATTGGCCGTGTCGGCCCACAGTTGCCACTTGACGCCGTTGAGCTTGAAGTCAGCGCTGTCCCATTCCCATTCGCGGAAACCGAAGCGCGTGCGCGTTTCGTCGAGGACCTTGCCTCCGGCGCTCACGCGCGTGACCACCCAGTAGAGCTGCGGATCGTCGGGCCACCACAGCCGCGGATTGGCCCACTTGCCTGTGATGTGGAGGACCGCGCTCTTGCCGGCGGGCAGCGCCGCTTCGGTCGAGGCGAACTTCATTTCCGGCGCGCCACCCTGGCCGCCGTTCCACGGAATCACTTCGTTGTCAATCGTCACCTTTGCGTCGCGCGCCGTCGCGTTCTGGACCGTCACTTCCAGCGCCAGTTCCTTCTTCTTCACCGAAGGCTTGCAGAAGACATCGGTCGTGTAGGCCGTTCCGGTGGCGACGAGTTGAACCGGACCAATAAGGCCGGCGAGGTGGCCGCCGCCGGTGACAGGCGCGTCGCAATTGAAGTGGCGCCCGTCCATCAGCATCTTGGGCGTCATGCGCCAGTTGTCGCGCACGGGCTTGCCAGGGGCCTTGACAGAGTAAAGACAATCCTTGATGACGACGGCGATTTCGTTGACGGCGCCCGGTTTGATCGCCGCCGTCACGTCGCACTGATACGGCGCCCGGAAGGCTTTGCTCCAGCCGCAGTTGACGCCGTTGACGAAAACCGTGGCGATCATGCCGAAATCGTTCAGGCGCAGGAAGAAGCCCTGTCCGGCCAGCGCCGCCGGGACGTTGACGCGCGTGCGGTAAATGCAACGGTGCGCGTTGGCCATGTCATCTCGCTGGCTATCGCGGTCGCCGGGCGTTTCAATGGCGCGCCAGATCAGTTTGTCCATGTCGGCGGGCAGGGCGGCGACGGGGTCCATGCGGTTCTCGACGGTGACGTCGAAGTCTTCCCAGTTGGCGATTTCCCAGAGGCCGTCCAGTTGGGCCATCGCGCGCTGTCCGGCTTGGGCGGCGGGCTGAAGTTCATAGACCTGCGCGGCGGCCTTGCGGTCTGTGTCGTCGCGCGGGTCCTGATCGGGTTTGGCCGCGCCGCAAGGACGGAAGTCGCCTTGCGCAAGGCAGAAGCAGTCCAGCATAAAGAGCATGCGCTGGCTGCGCGGCGGCTTGGCCGCCTTCCTGGCGCCGGTCTTTTTTGCGGCCTTCTTGCCGGCGGGCGCCGCCGTCTCGGCGTTGGCCTCGTCCGGTTCCCCCGCTGCCGCTTCGGGACGCTCGACGCGGATTTCGAGGCGATGCTTGCCAGCGGAGAGTGTGGGGCGGTCGAACTGGCTCCATGCCAGTTCGCAGAAATCCACCAAAAGCCGGATGTCCTGGGTCGGGGCTTCGGAGGAAAAGGTCTTCCATTTGCCGCCGTCAAGACGCCAGTCGAAATCGCACCGGGCGCTCTCGAAACCGACGCGCCCCCACAGAGTATAATCGCCGGGGGATTTCACGTCAAAGTCGTAGGCGAAAATGGCGCCTTCGGCGGGAAATCGCGCCGCGGCTTCGCCGATGGTGGTGGAGAAATGCAGGACCTTGCCCTCGGAGATAATCGCGACGTTGCCCCATCCCGAGAATCCGAAGCCAGGGTCGCCGGCCTTGCCGTCAGAGGGCTTCATCTTCGGCGTGGCCGAGGGCTTCTCCGCCTCGATCCAGATATAGTCCTGAGCGCGGGCGCCGGCGATCAGCGCGGACGCAAGGACAAGGGCGAACAAAGCGGACGGTCGAAACATAACGCGACTCCCATGGGAATGATGAGTGTCTGCTGGAGCAGGAACGGCCGCCTCCGGCTACACTCCGAGACAACCGCCCCCTGCCCCCAGAACATCACGCCGTTCGTGGCGGCTCAAGGGAAATCGCGCGCGCGGCGGCGTGACAGCGCGACGGTGAAGATCCCCCAACCCGCCCTATCTTCACTGCGATTTTGGAAAGTTTTTGGAGAGCGCGAGAGGGGAGTGCGGGCGTCTCGTCCGTGATTCTGAGATGAATGCGTTCTGAAAGGGAGCGGGGGCGTCTCGCCCGTGAGTTCGAACTAAAGGCTCCCTTTCGTCCAATATTGTGCAACTGGCTCTGATCTGAAATCTGCGCATTGCCGCGGGCGGGACGCCCGCGCTCCCCTGTTCTGCGTATCCTGTCCCTCTGATTTGAAATCTGCTTTTCCAACCGGTTCCGCAGACCGAATTGCGCCATGTGCCTGCCGCGCGGCAAGCGCGTCCTCATTTCGCGCCGGATAATGAAACAGGGGACGCGGAGTCCGCAAGGCGGTCTGACTGACCCACCCCGCGTTCCCCGCGTCCCCCGTGGTTTGATGCGGCAATGCGCTCCGGTCCTGGCTCAGGCCTTGCCGGCGCTGCCGAGGACGGCCTGGTTTTTGTGCTTCATCAGTTTAATGAGTTCGTCGCGCGCCGGACCCAGATACTTGCGTGGATCGAATTCGGCGGGTTTTTCGGCGAGGGTTTTGCGGATGGCGGCGGTCATCGCGAGGCGGCCGTCGCTGTCGATGTTGATTTTGCAGACGGCCGAGGCAGCGGCGCGCCGCAACTGGTCTTCGGGGATGCCGACAGCGTCTTTGAGTTTGCCGCCGAACTTGTTGATCATTTCCACGTATTCCAGAACGACCGAGGAGGCGCCATGCAGGACGATGACGAATCCCGGCAGGCGGCGCTGGCATTCCTCCAGGATGTCGAAGCGCAGCGGCGGCGGCTCCAGAATGCCCTGGGCGTTGCGCGTGCATTGTTCGGGTTTGAACTTGTAGGCGCCGTGGGAGGTGCCAATGGAAATGGCCAGCGAATCGCAGCCGGTGGCCTTGACAAACTTCTCGACGTCATCGGGGTTGGTATAGATGGACTTGGCGGCCTCGACGTCGTCCTCGATGCCGGCCAGAACGCCCAATTCGGCCTCCACCGTCACGTCATACTTGTGCGCGTAGTCCACGACCTTCTTCGTCAGGGCGATGTTCTCCTCGAACTTCAGGTGCGAGGCGTCGATCATGACTGACGAAAAACCCGTCTCGATGCACGAGACGCACAGTTCATACGTGTCGCCATGGTCCAGGTGCAGCGCGATGGGGATGTTGGACTTCATCTCGCGGGCCATCTTCACCGCGCCTTCGGCCATGTAGCGCAGCATGGTCTGGTTGGCGTATTTGCGCGCGCCGCTGGAGCATTGCAGAATGACGGGCGAGCTGGTTTCGGCGCAGGCGGTGATGATGGCCTGCAGCTGCTCCATGTTGTTGAAGTTGTAGGCGGGAATGGCGTAGCCGCCTTTCATGGCCTTGGCGAACATCTCGCGCGTGTTGACCAGACCCAGGTCCTTGTAGCTGATCATGTATCGATCCTTCCGTGTTGTGGAATGGCGGTGAAGGCGGCGGCCCTCCCGCTGCTGAAACCGTGAAGCGCATTGATGGGGCGCGGACCGGAGTTTGGAGGTGGCGACCGGAGTCGAACCGGTGCATAACGGTTTTGCAGACCGTCCCCTTAGCCACTTGGGTACGCCACCCTGTTTCCCCCGCCGTCGCAAACGGGAGTTGAGTCTAGGGCTGGCGCCGCGGGCGCGTCAATGGCAACTTTTGGAAATCGACGCGCCCACGCGCCTGTCGCATTCAGGGATGGTGACAACGATGGAAGTCGTGCGCCCGTCAGCCCCCGCCCGGCCCAGCGCCGATCCCGGGTTGACGCGCGCACGGCGTTTCTGATTGTCTGGGGGCCGCTGGAGGCGCGCACATCATGATCATCACGACGACGCCCTCGATTGAGGGCAAAACCATCCAACAGTATTGCGGCATCGTCACGGGCGAAGCCATCCTGGGCGCCAATCTGTTCAAGGACCTGTTTGCGGGCATCCGTGACCTGGTCGGCGGGCGGTCGGCAACCTACGAGCGTGAACTGCAGAACGCGCGCGAAATCGCCCTGAAGGAAATGCAGGACACCGCCGCCCAACTGGGCGCCAACGCCGTCGTTGGCGTGGACATCGACTACGAAGTCCTCGGCCAGAACAATGGCATGCTCATGGTCGCCGCCAGCGGCACGGCCGTCCGCATCAGCTAAGACCGCCGTCGCAGGCTTGACTTGGGATGGGCGTTCGGGCGACGCTGGAGCGCGTCAGATGCGCGCGCGACGCAACGGCCGCCACAAGAGGCCTTCATGGAGACCGGCGACAACGGCATCGAAGCTCCATCAGAGCGGTTCTCGCTGCGCGGTTACGTGATCATCAACCTGATCGCGTGGGCCGTGCTGCTTGTTCTGTTCGCATTGCTCGGATGGATGTTAAAGGACTGGACCGGCATGGGTTCGTTCTTCATCATCCTGGCCGGCGCCTTCACGCTGGCGTCGGTTTTTGACGCCGTCTATGACCGCCTGACGATTCCCGCCGGCGAGGGCGACCACGCCAGCGGCGTGGCGGTTCAGACGCCGCCGGGCGCCGATCCCATCCGACGCGGCCGTGGACGGACATCCAAGAAGGACTGAGACGGGAGAACGAGGATATGCGGCAGATGCCTGTGGAACGACGGCTGTTGATGTTGACCTTCCTGATGATGACGCTGGCCTTGCTGGCGCTGGGACAGGCCGCCATCAAGGCCAACGCCCGGACCAACAGCGAGGACTTCCTGCGTTTTTCCAATGTGCTGACGGAAGCCTACGAGATCATCGAACAGCACTATGTGGATCCCATCGACGACGCCAAGCGCGAGAAACTTTACGAGGCGGCGATTCAAGGGATGTTCACATCGCTGGACGACCACAGTCAGTTTCTCAATGCCGACATGTATGAGCAACTCAACAAGGAGACCGAGGGCGGTTTTTCCGGGGTCGGCATCCACATCACGCTGCGCAATGGCGTGCTGACCGTCATCGCGCCGATTCCGCGCTCGCCGGCAGCGCGCGTGGGCATCCGTCCCTGGGACCGAATCGTCAAGATCGAGGGCGAAGAAACACGCGACATCACCATCCAGGACGCCGTGTCGCGCCTGACCGGCCCGCAGGGAACCAAGGTGACAATCACGATCTACCGCCCCAGCGAGCAGCGCTCGTTCGATGTGACCATCACGCGCGCGCAGGTCAAGGTCAACAGCGTTTACAGCCAGATGCTCGACGCCGACGTCGGCTATGTCCGGCTGGCGAAGTTTTCGACGGACACCAGCGGCGACCTCAAGAACGTGTTGCTGAGCCTTCAGAAGAAGGGCGCCAAGGGAATCCTGCTGGACCTGCGCTACAATACTGGCGGTCTGCTCAAGGAAGCCATCGACGTGTCCAGCCTGTTCCTGGAAAAGGAGACCCTCATCGTCTCGACCAAGGGGCGCGACGAGGGCCAGAATCAGGAATTCCGCTCGCAGCATGACCCGGTGACGCGCCTGCCGATCATTATTCTGGCCAACAACGGCTCGGCCAGCGCCTCAGAGATCGTGGCGGCGGCCCTGCGTGACAATGGCCGCGCCATCATCCTGGGGCCCAAGGGACAGAAGACCTATGGCAAATGGTCCGTCCAGACAATCGAGGAAATGCGCAACAGTTTGGATTACGACAAGGAAGGCAATCCACGGCGCGCCGCCGTGCGTCTGACCACGGCGCGTTACTACAGTCCCAAGGGTGAAACTTTCCACAAGGAAGGATTGAAATTCGACGAGGAACTGGACATTCCACAGGAGAACGAGGCGCGTCTGCTCATGGAAGGTCAACTGCTGGGCGACCCCAGTCTGGTCGAGGAAAAGGAATCTCAGCTTGACCACTTCCCATCGGAAGAAGAACTGAACGGAGCGCCGCCCCAGAACGGAAAGAACAGCGAAGGCGGCGAGACCAAGAGCGACGACGCGCTCACGTCACCCGCGACGTCGGCCGACGATAAGGCGACCACGCCCGGCGCCACCAAGCCTCCGGAGCCGTTCAAGGACCTGCTGCTGGAGCATGCCGTGCGCCTGATGAAGACGCACATCCTGTTGACGGGAAAGAAGGCCGCGTGAGCGCCATGTTGTCCAGTGGAGGCGCCCGCAGGTTTTGGCCCGGCAGGCTGGAACCGCGGACGGGCCAAACAAAGCGCCAGCGCGCGCTCGCAGGAAGCCCCCCCGGCGGCGCATGTCGCTGTCCCGGCGACCTGTCAGGGACGGGGGCGTTCGGACGCGAACACACATGCGAGG
>Ga0101944_10007201_pt1 | contig 11294 bp, 6 predicted proteins | sample DewCreD2012metaG_FD_75245 | JGI IMG/M metagenome (GOLD analysis project Ga0101944, IMG submission 75245) | Hot spring sediment bacterial and archeal communities from British Columbia, Canada, to study Microbial Dark Matter (Phase II) - Dewar... ... | reverse complement strand
AGTTGTACCAGCGTCGCCCCCAGGATCAGCATCATCAGCGGGACGGTGCACGCCCCGAGCATCGTAAGCGGCGAGACCACCTGCGCCAGGGTCGTTGCCTCGAGCAGCTGCGGGATGCCCACCAGGCAGGCCAGGACCGAAGCGATGCTGGCGACGAAGGGCGGCGAGATCGCATTTCGCCAGACGGCCTGGCCGTTGGATGGCGCTGTCTCGCGAAACGCCGCCACGCCCAGCGACCACATCAGCGGGCTGATGCCCATGATAAACAGGAACAGCAGCGCCAGCATGCCGCCCTGGTACTCCTTGAGCGGCCCGCGGGCGTAGAGCTCGGTGACGATGGGGATGGCCAGGTACCCCGCGTTGTGGAACGAGAGCGTCGCCACGGTGTACCGCGGGGCCAGCCAGTCGCGCCCCGCCCGCGCGATCGGATAGGCCATCAGGGCAAACGCGCTGATCATCACCATCGCGCTGATCGGCAGGAAGTACCACCCCTGGTAGAACCCCTGCCCGGGCCGGAACTGCGTCAGGATGCTCGAGGCGATAAACGCCGGCAGCAGCAGCGCCACCGTCAGCCGCGACAGCGCATCGACCGTCGCCTTGGTCATGATCTGCGCGCGAAACAGCGCCGCCCCGATCCCCACCAGCACGCCCAGCCGTACCAGCGGCAGGATCGACCAGCCGGCCAGTTCGCGCATCTGCTGCCAATCGACCGCCGCCGTGAGCAACGCCATGCTATCTGCACCCCAGACCCCCCATGGGGCGTATGTTGGGGGCTGGCAGGCGATCGTGCAAGCTATCCAGCCGCGGCCAATGGCCCCCGGCGCGCCCGGCGAACCGGGCGGCCGAACGGTACTTCACAGGGATGGGCAGGATGAACAGGATATGCCGGAACGGATAGCGCTTGCAGTTACCCTGGCGCCCGTGGCGCCATGACGGTTCGATGGGTCGTGGTTGTTACGGACCGCTGGCCGCGACCAGACTCAGTGACACCATGCCTTCCAAAGTGGAACGAATGTAGTATCATTCATCAGGAACATACGGAGACCAGACATGCCACGCAGCGATTCCGTCCTGGTGATCGGCGGTTACGGCCACATCGGCCGGTTCCTCGTCCCGCGACTCGTAGACGCCGGCTGGGTCGTCACCGTGCTCACCCGCGGCAATCAGCCCCTCCCCGACAGTCCCGCCTGGCAAGGACTCAGGCACCGCCACATCACCGGCGATTACCAGAAGCTCACCGAGCAGCACGGCTGGGCGCGGATTATCGACGACGTTGCCCCCAGCGCCATCATCGACATTCTGGGCCGCGACACCCCCGCGATCGTCGCCGCCTGCCCCGCCGGCGTTCGGCAGGTCATCGTCTGCGGCTCCGTCTGGATGTACGGCCCGCCGCGCCAGATCCCCACCCCCGAGCGGACCCAGGGCCCCTTCCCCTTCGAGTTCTATCGCATCCGCTACCGGCACATCCAGGAACTGCTCGCGGCCGCCTCCGGTCCCGCCGTCACCGCCGTTATGCCCTCCAACATCGCCGGCCCCGGCAAGATCCCCCTCGACCCCTACGGCTCACGCGAACTCGCCATCCATAAGGCCATGCACAGCGGCCTCGAGATCGTCCTGCCGCACGACGGCCAGATGCTCGTGGGCCCGACCGATGCCGAGGACATCGCCGAGGTCTTTGCACTCGCCCTGGACGAAGTGGACAAGTCCGCCGGTCGGATGTTCAATGCCGCCGCCGCCTACGCCCTCACCTACGCCGACCTGGTTACCACCTACAGCCGGATCTACGGCGTGGAGATCCCCGTGCGCGCGGTCGATTGGGACGAGTTCGACCTGATCGTCCGCCCCGACCCCGTGCAGCGCTACCACCACGAAGCCCATATGTGCGCCGACATCACCGCCGCCCGCCGGATCCTCGGCTACGAACCCAAATACACCCCCGAAGCCGCCCTCCAACGCGCCGTCGAATGGATGCGGTCCAAGGAGATGATCTGACAATAGCGCAGCCGTGGCCGTTCGTCCCGCAGGGACCGACTGACAGTAGCCCGGCCCTTTTTCAGTGCTCAGCGAAACGGGGTCGGGATCGAGACAGGGTCAGGACTCCTGTCCCCATTCTTTCCCCGGGCACGCTTCAGCGCTAGGCTTCCAGGCCCGGTCCCGAGAATCTCGGCCGGCCAGAAAGGACCGAACCGATGAAGCCCATCGTGATCACAGCAGCCATCGCCGCCGCCATGCTTCTCCTTGCCCGGATAACATGGCCTGTTTGGCGACATTCCATGATACCCGCAAGGCAGTCCCTTTTTTTCCTTCCCAGGACGGTGCATGAACCAGCCCTCAAAAAGGGCAAGAGTCGAGCTCAGCACCGCCGTAAGGCCAACGGCCAACGGACCACTGACCACGGACAGCGGTTTCCCCCTACGTCTGTCGCCGCAGCGTGAAGTCGAAGTTCTTCACCATGCTCAGGTACCCCTGCCAGACGCCCACCAGGATCGCTGCCGAGCCGATCACTGCGATGAGCATCAGCTTGATCGCCTCGCCCAGCACGTCCGCCGATGCGCCGCCCGTCGCAGTATTCTGCGCGCCCACGCACGTCAGGATGAACATGATCGGGTTGAGCCCCGTGAAGATCGACCAGCTCGTTCCCACGCCGTAGCACGCCAGCGTCAGCGGCAGGTAAACCGCCATCACCGTGCCCACGCTCATCAGCACCGCCTTGGTCGTGTTCTTCTGCCGCAGCGAGATGTGCATGCCGATGATCGCCACCACCGCGATGTGCGTCAGCAGCACGATCGGGATCGCGATTACGCTGGCCGGGTTCAGCAATTTGGTCGTCCGCCCCATCTCCGCCAGCACGAACAGCAGCGCCGTCAACGTCGGAACCACCAGCAGCGGCGCCGACAGCGTCACCAGCCCCCGCAACTTGCCCGCCAGGATGTAGTTGCTCGTCAGCGGTGTCGTCTGCATCAGTTCGAATGTCCCATTCTCGCGGTCCCGCGCGATCGCCGTGCCCGCCGCGCTGGCTGCCGCCACCATCGCCACCACCGCCTCGATGATCAGCGTCGCACCCAGGATCTCCTGCATCTGCAGCCGCATCCCCCCGCGCGATGCCACCGGGATTCCGAACCAGTAGATAAGCAGCCACACCGCCGCCACCGTCCCTGCCACGAAGATGAACCACCGCATGATCCGCTGACTGGGCGTGCTCGCCCGCGCTACCGCTTCCCGCCACGCCACCGGATTGTGCCACACGTGCCGGATCCGCCGCCGTTCCTCCCCGTCCTTGCCGATCTTCACCGGCAGCAGCGCCGCGACCACCCGCCCGAGCACCCCCGGCTCGCCCATCCGGCTCGGCCGCCGCACTGCGAACATCGCCGCGATGTTCAGCACCACGCTCAGCAGCAGCCCCGTGACGATGAAGCCCTCGGCCGGCCGGCTCAGCAGGAACGGCATCGGCCACGGCAGGTTCGCGACGGCGTCGTAGGTCGGCGCGGGCGTGATGCCAAGCACCGCCATGAGCGCCAGTACGGGGTGTGCCCATGCGTACACCGGCATCCGGTCCATGTTCAGAGCCATGGTCGCGCCCAGCGGCACCTTCGGCGCCGCCGCCAGCGGGAAGAACTGGGCCAGCGCCAGCCCAGCCACCAGGTAGAACCCGATCAGGATGTAGAACGAGAACACCCCTTGCCGCGTGCCGACCCCGAACATGCCCACGCAGATGGCGATCGAAGCCATCATCAGCCCCGCGCTGCCTGCCAGGCTGAAGCTCAGGATGATCTCGCTGATCGTAACGCCGCCGTACAGCATCGTCAGCATGAACACGGGCAGCCCGCTGATCAGCAGCGTCAGCACGAAGAAGAACCGCCCCAGCAGCGTGCCCAGCACGATCTGGCCGTTGGTCAGCGGCGTCGTCAGCAGCACGTTGAAGGTGTCGGCGTCGCGCTGCTGCGCGACAGCTCCGGCCGCGAAGACCGGCGCCAGCAGGCACATCATCAGCAGCTGCACGAACGAAACCACCAGGAACGTGTTGCTGTTGAGCTTCGCTAGGTCCGCCAGCCCCGCCTGCTGGCCTGCGACCCGCATGAAGTTGATGCCCATGATCAGCAGCAGAATGCCCACGTACCCCAGCCGGATGTAGAAGTGCCGCATCCGCTTGCTAGCCGTGCTCACCGTGCGATCCGCAATCGGATTCCCCGGCCCCAGCCGCCACAACGCCCCCAGAACATCCTCCCAGAGGCCATGCAGCGCCATGGACAGGGCCGACTGCGATGCGGGCATCTGCAGCGTTGTTCGCGCCATCGATGTATACTCCTGTACCGATCCTGTACCCGTCTAGTGCACCAACCCCTTCGTCAGCCGCATGAACGCCGTCTCCAGATTGACCTCCTCTTCCCGGATCTCCTTAATCGGCACCTGCGCGTTCACCAGAGCACTGACCAGGAAATTGTAATCCCGGCACTCGCTGCCCAGTTCCACCATCAGCCGCCCGTTCTGCGTCTGCACGTTGGTCACCTGCGGCAGGGTCCGCAGCAGCTGGTCCGCCTTCTCGCTGTGAGCCGCTACGCCCACGCATAGCCGTATGCCCAGCCGCGTTCGCTGCAGAATCTCCGGGATCGGCCCGGAAAAGATGATCTTGCCTTGCTCGATGATGCCTACGCTGCTGCACAGTTCCGCCAGCTCATGCAGGATGTGGCTCGAGATGATGATCGTCTTGCCCATCCGGTGCAGTTCTTTCAGCAGCTCCCGGATCTCGATCCGCGCTCGCGGGTCCAGCCCGCTCGCCGGTTCGTCCAGCAGCAGTACCTTCGGGTTGTGCAGCAGCACCCGCGCGATCGCCAGCCGCTGCTTCATGCCCCGGCTCAGGCTGTCCACCATCGCGTCGCGCTTGCCGGTCAGGTCTGTCAGCTCCAGCACGTCCCCCACGATCTTGCGCCGCTGCATCCCCGTGATGTTGTACGCCGCCGCGAAGAACTCCAGGTACTCCTGCACCACCATGTCTTCGTAACTGCCCATGAAGTCCGGCACGTACCCGATCAGCGGGCGGATCTTGCGCGACTGGAAGCCCACCAGGTAGCCGCACACCTTCGCCTCGCCCCAGGTCGGCCGCAGCAGCGTCGCCAGGATCTTGATCGTCGTCGTCTTGCCCGCACCGTTCGGCCCGATGTAGCCGTAGCACTCGCCCTCCTCGATCTTGATCGACAGGTTGTTGAGTGCGATCAGCTTCCCGTACCGCTTCGTCAGATTAAGTGTCTCAATGATGGCCATGTCCTGAGTCCCTGGCTAAGTGCCGCTGCTGCGAACCGGTCGTGCTGCGCTTGTAGAGGATACTGCTGTTGCCGTTGTTGTTTCTGCTACCATTAACAACTAACGATTAGCGTAGCCATTAACCGCCGTCCCTCGCTCCTGCCGCTCCCACCAGCGGCAGCACCGCCCGCACTACGCACCGCGCCGTCGACGGCTCCAGCCTGCTGCCGTTCACCTTCAGCCGGGTCGGCCCCGCTCCGTCCGCCAAACCGATCAGCACCGCTGCCTTCCCGTCCAGAACGTGCCGCAGGTCCAGCCACCGCCCGCCGCTGCGCGGCAGGTGCACGAACGGCTGCAGACTCTGGTTGCCGCCGCCCCAGAGCCCCTGCTGCTGCTTGCTCGGCAGGTCGCTGAGCACCGTCATCATCAGTGCTGCCCGCGCCTGCGTGACGTCGCTGCGGTCGACCCGGTCTGGCGAGCCCGGCTGCCCAGGGTTGAACCGTCCGCCGCCCATCGGGTTCCAGGACAGTTCCGCAAGCCAGCGGTCGGCCTGCTTGGTCAACCGGTAGTCCGCTTGCGTGTACCCCGGTACGGACATGCCGCCCTCGAGCACCTGGCGCAGGTCGTTGCGTACCTTGCCGGCCGGTAGCCGGTCGAGCTCCAGCACAACGATGTTCGCATCCCGCTGGCCTTGGTTGAATGACGGCGTCGTCGCGAACACCAGGTAGCAGTGCCGCAGGTTCAGATCGGTCTGGTTGGAGATCCACGATCGCGAACTGATCTGTCGCCCGTCCGCCTCCAGCACAATCGTCCCTTGGATCGTCCCGCCCACCGGTCCGTGCCAGTACGATTCGAACTGCTTCGCCGTCGCCCGAATTGGCACCTCGTTCAGCATTGTCTCGCCGTACCGCACCGTGTAGTCCCGGCGCACTGCGAAACGCTCCTGCAGCCCCGCCTCGAGGTTCCCCGCCGGTCGGATGTACGCATCCTTCGCCTGTTCCGGCGGCAACTGCTCGTCCCGTTGCGTCGCCAGGTCCACGTCCACCCGTGCGTCATACGGCATCCGCAGGCCATAGAAGGTGTGCACGTGTGCCAGCCCGGACGTTGCATCCAGGTCCACGATCGACTGTTGCTTGACCTCCGCTCGGATGCCCCGGGCGCTCTGCACCAGCAACCCTGCCCCCACGCTGCCTATGACCGCTACCACCCCGAACGCCAGCCACGAATGCTGCGTCAAGTTCCGCCGCCGCAGCACCAGCCATGTCCCCACGGTCACCGTAAACCCGTACACGATCGTCAGCAGCATCAGCACCGTCGCCAGTGCCGTGCCGGCTGCCCGGAACTCCGCTTCCCCCTTGATCAGCTCGCGCGGGCCGAACCGGTTCGGCCAGTCCTGGCTCCAGTTCATGCCCGTCCGGCTGAACTGCTCTTCCGCGACATCGAGTGTGCGCACCCCGAAAATCTCTGGCTTGACCCGCGTGCCCATGCCCGGCTGAAGGCCCTCCACCGTCTTTGCATTCAGCAGGTCCTTCAGGCTCATCGCCGATTGCACGATCACACCCAGCCCCACGTGCCGCCGGCCGACGGCCAGCCAGTTGCCCCGCTTGAGCGGCAGTTCCAGTATGGTCGTCGTGTCGGCCTTCGCCTTGAGCTGCCAGACACCTGTCTCTTTCAGCCATCCCAGGTTCAGATAGGACCTGTTGAGCCCCAGTGCGATCACCTCTCCGGACCGGCCACGGGACCCCGCCGGTTCTTCTTCCGCGCCCCCCGCCGCCGGACGCGCCCCGGGCCGGAAATCCTCCGCCGATAGCCGCACCATTGTCACCGGTGTCGCGGGCAGTTCCCTCACCAGTTCCGTGTCGCCCAGCGATTGCAGCGAGCCCGGTCCCAGCACGAGCATCCCCCCTTGCCGCACCCACTGCATCAGGGCCTTTACCTGGTCCGGCTGCAACCCCGCCTCGTCCGGCTGATCGCACACAATCACGTCCACCGCCTCCAGGTCGTACCAGGTCGTCGGCACTTCCTGCGGCCGGAGATACCCCGTCCGAACCCTCCCCCGATGCCGCAACTCCACCTTGTCCTCGAACACTCTCTGGACCAGTGCCTTGATCGACTGCGGCGAGATGTCCAGAATCAGGTGCTCATTCTCGCCAGCCAGCTCCACTGGAACGTCCATCGAATGAACGAGCTTGCCCTCGTCGTCCAGCAAACGGACGGCCAGTTCGGACGCCCCGCCCAGTCCGCTGTCGCGGGCGAACCACGACATCAGGACGTCAGCCTTGTCCGAAGGTTTGACGCCGATGCCCGGACGCTCGTAGATGACGGTCTCGCCATCGCGGTCTCGGCCTAGGAGCTGCACTGTTCCGCTGAAGATCTCGCCGGAACGGTTGACCACCGTCACCCGCACCGGGGCGAAGTAATCAGGGCGAACGATGTTGCCGCCGGTCTCGGGAAAGCCGGCGCTGGCAGTGAGGATGTAGACCGAGCCGTGGCTCGGCTGGTCGGGCAGATCGCCGGCTGGCGGGTTGGCCGTCGCCGCATCGGCCTCCTGTTGGACCTCCGAGTTGTTGGGGGCGCCGAGGGCCGCAGCTCGACCGTCGCCCTGGCCGAAGCAGGGGGTGATGGCCGCCAGGACCGCGGTGATGAGGCAGACCGCGGCCAAACACGACTTTGCCTGTCTGGCACACGTCCAGTGCCTCAGAAGATTGGCCAAGGCGCTCATAAGCTCCCCAAGTCCAGTGCTGTACTGCTGTTGACGAGGTTCTGTATTATCAATTGTAACTGGCAGCCGCCGCGAAAGCACGCGCCATAACCTTCACGACATTCACAGGATATCCTACCCGTCCGGCAGATATCTTTCCTACGCCTGCCACACTATAGCGGTTGAGTAGGAATCAACTGTCACGTTCTTGTCATGACCGCCCTACGATTGTAATTTGTGGTCTCGCAGAAGCTGTTCAGAGGCATCCTGAACTCCGAGGAGCAGAAAATGGCGCTTATCTCCCTGCGCGCACAGCAGTTGGAAGAATCAGCAACGCTGGCTGTTTCCGCCAAAGCCGCCAAAATGAAGGCCGATGGCGTCGATGTCGTCAGTTTTGGGGCCGGCGAGCCTGACTTCGATACCCCCGATCACATCAAGCAGGCCGCCTACGACGCCATCAAGAAGGGCATGACCAAGTACGCGACGCCTGCCAATACTGCGGCTGCCAAGGAGGCAGTTGTCGCGCGGTTCAAAAAGGAAAACAACCTGGACTACAAGACCAACCAGGTTATCCTGAGCGTCGGCGGCAAGGAGGCCCTCTACCTGGCGATCATGGCCCTGATGGATCCGGGCGACGAGTGCATCATCCCCGTGCCGTACTGGGTGAGCTACCCCGAGATGGTCAAACTGGCCCAGGGCCAGAGCGTCTTCATCGAAGGCAAGGAAGAAAACTCCTTCAAACTTACCCCCGATCAGATTGCCGCGAAGATCACCAGGAAGACCAAGCTGTTCGTCTTCAACAGCCCGTCGAACCCGGGCGGCTTCACCTACACCCCGGCCGAGACCAGGGCCATCGCCGACATGCTGATGGACTACCCGAACGTCATCGTCCTGTCGGACGAGATGTACGACAAGCTGCTCTACACGGGTGAGAAATACTTGTCGTTCGCCGCCACCCGGCCGGAGATGTACGACCGGACCGTCACCTTCAATGCCGGCTCGAAGACCTACTCGATGACGGGGTGGCGCATCGGCTATACAGCCGGGCCACTCGAGATCATCAAGAACATGGCCAAGATCCAGAGCCAGACGACCAGCGGTACCGCCACGTTCTGTCAGCAGGCCCTGGCCGTGGCGCTCACAGGCGACCAGGCCTGTGTCGAGCAGATGCGGCAGGAGTTCGCCAGGCGTGCCGAGCACATGTGGAAGCGGCTGAACGCTATCCCGGGCATCACGTGCGTCCGTCCGACCGGCGCGTTCTACGCCTTCCCGAACGTCAGTGGCGCGTTCAAGAAGCTCGGCGTGTGCAACTCGCTGGACTTCGCGACGAAGGTTCTCGAGCAGGCCCACGTGGCCCTTGTGCCCGGCAGCGCATTCGGCGCCGACAACTACGTCCGCCTCTCCTTCGCCACCAGCATGGCCCACATCGACAAAGGCCTCGACCGCCTGCAGAAGCTGTTGTCGTAGTCGTGTCAGCCCCCAGCTTCAGTCTGACGACCCGACAGTTATGGAGAAATGGCCCCGAAGGTCTCCTTAAATAGGTTTGGACGCATTATAAGGAGATCTGCCATGGGGCCATACAGATCTTAGCGGACTGGACAGCGGTCCTCCAGAAGTTGCTACCGAATCTGCACGGCCATCGGGTCAAGGCTCTGGCCCAGATGAGCTTGGCGATGAGTCTGACCGGTCGTTGCCAGTTGAGTCGCCTGGACCTGTTGAGCCCAGCCAAGCCCGCCAGCAGCGAGCGGCGTTGGCAACGACTGATCGCCAATAAGGCATTGGCCGTGCCCGAACTCTGCCGGCAGTTGGGGCGGCCGATGCTCAGCCAATGGGGCTCACGCCGCATGCTGTTGCTGTTGGACGAGACGGGCCTGGGCAACCGCCTGCGGTGTCTGCAGATCAGCGTGAGTTTTCGCCGACGCGCCTTGCCGCTGGCGTGGATTTGCTATAAGCCCGATGCCTTGCCGGCCCGCCAGCCGCAGTTGGTCCGTCGCCTGTTGCGGCGAGTCGCCAAGATGCTGCCCTCGCCGGCCGATGTGGTCTTGCTGGCGGATCGGGGGCTGGCCTGGCCGCTGTTGATCGATTGGTGCCAGGAACTTGGGTGGCACTTTGTGCTACGGGTGCAGGGGCAGAGCCACGTTCTGTTGCCCGATGGGACGAACCGAGCCATTGAGGAACTGGCCGATCAGCCGGGTAAGCACTACATGGGCCGCGGCGAGATCTTCCAGGTGGCTGGCTGGCGAGCGGTCAACATCGTGGCCGTTTGGGATCATGGACAAGATCAGCCGTGGCTATTGGTGAGCGATCTGGAACCCAGCCGTCAACGGTGCCGAGACTATAGCAAACGCATGTGGCAGGAGGAGTCGTTCCGGGATGACAAGAGCCACGGCCTGAACTGGCAGGACAGCCACGTGTGGATGCCCGAACATGCCGAACGGCTGTTGCTGGGGATGGCCCTGGCGATGTGGCTGACGATCACGGTCGGCGTGCAGGTGGTCAAGCGTGCCTGGCGCAGGCTTCTGGATCGGGCCAGCCGCTGGACGCTGAGCATCTTCCAACTGGGTCATCGGTGGCTGGAACGCTGCCTTTACTGCAGCCGCGCTCCGCCGTGTAACCTGCATTTGTACCTGTCCTGATCACTCGTTTCACAAACTGTCGGGTCGTCAGAGCGTCAGCGGGGGGCCCCTCCGAATGCGAGGGCCCCTCGGTATCTCAAGAAGCGGGTGGCATGGTCCTTCTGGCTAGGCTCAGGGCAAGCTGTGCCCTGTTGCACCAGGGCAGAGCGGGTAGTGTCGTTGTTCTTCCGCGACCCGCGCCATATCGGCAGCCCCGTGGCCGCTTCCTGTTGTTACAGTTTCCCGTCGTTGCTGTTCGTTCTTACAGTTCATGTCGTCGGCCGAGGGCGGCACCCGAGGCTGTAAAACAAACCTTCGACCGCAGGACTCACCCCCCATGGCTGACGTCTGTTGCTCCAACTGCGTCGGTTACCCCTGGAAGGCAGCAACCCGGGGCTCTCCGCCCTGCCACGTGTGTCCCAATCCGAGACATTGCGCCATCATCCTTGAACAGAGCATACGTTGGCAGGGCGCCTTGCTTACCCGGGGGCCGGGACGCCCGCGATTCTGTCCTGTATGTCTGCTACGATACAGCCGACCCCGGCCAGGCGTGGTGCCTGCCCGATCCCTGAAGGGAGTCAAGACGATGCTCTTTGCTCGCGCTGTTCGTACTTTGGCCAGCGTATGCCTTCTCGCCGCTCCGCTGTTGCTGGTCGTCGGATGTGTCCCCTCGGCGGGCAGCGGCGTGCCGAAGATCGCTTCGGCCGAGGCCCAAGCCCTTATTCGGGACAACCAGAACA
>Ga0101944_10007200_pt1 | contig 11296 bp, 12 predicted proteins | sample DewCreD2012metaG_FD_75245 | JGI IMG/M metagenome (GOLD analysis project Ga0101944, IMG submission 75245) | Hot spring sediment bacterial and archeal communities from British Columbia, Canada, to study Microbial Dark Matter (Phase II) - Dewar... ... | reverse complement strand
GCTGCGCGAAGGCAACATCCGCCGGGTGATGATTAAGGACAAATCTGGCAAGGTGCTGGTCGAATTTCCGCTGACGATTGGCGTGGTTGGGGCGGTGCTGGCGCCCACCCTGGCGGCGGTCGGCGCGGTGGCCGCGCTTGTGACCGAAGCGACAATTATGGTCGAAAAGACCGAATAATTCCTGGCCGGTGGCTGCGCCATCCGCTGCGCTGTTGCCGGGCAGGGAACAACAAACGAAGCCCCGCAGGCCATCCATCATTCGCGGGACTCTTGCGCCCCCCGCCCGCTTTGGTAAAAAATTGGCCTTTTGAGGATGGGGGTTAGCCCGCCGAAGCAGGCGTGAAATCAATCAGCCTGATCAGTTACCATTTAGATTCCATTTTTGCGGAACGCGATGATATCCACCTGCCGATGTTTGTCTATTCGATTCCAGTTTTGTTCCAATTCAGCCAAAGCCGTCCAGCTCGCATAAGAACTTATCCGAAAATTTCCGCAATCCCGGCTTCGCCCGGAGATTAATCTACGGGCGGTAATCAAATTAGGCGGCTTTTCAGATAGGTTCTCATCCAATTGATATGCCAATCGTTGCGCTGCTAGCGGGTAAACGTATAATAAGAATACCAAAGGACAATTTCAAAAAGGAGGAACGATGAGCAAGGAGAGCGAGGCTGTCATCCTTTCTGCCGCGCGCACGCCAATTGGAAAATTCCAGGGCGCGTTGAGCGGAATCCCGGCAACGCAACTGGGAGCGGTTGCCGTCAAAGCAGCGGTCGAACGCGCCGGGCTGGAAAATCTCGATGACATCGATGAAGTCTTGATGGGCCATGTTGTTCAGGCCGGGCAAGGGCAAGCGCCCGCCCGCCAGGCGGCCATCTTTGCCGGGTTGCCCGCCAGTGTGAGCGCAACTACCCTCAACAAGGTCTGCGGCTCTGGGCTAAAGTCTGTCATGTCTGCCGCGCAAGCCATCCGCGCCGGTGACGGGCAGCTTTTCGTGGCTGGGGGCATGGAGAGCATGTCGCGCGCGCCCTATATCCTCAATGGCCGCAACAACGAACTGCGCTACGGCCACGCCCAACTGACCGACGCCCTGCTCCACGATGGGTTGTGGGACCCTTTCGAGAACTGGGGCATGGGCAACTCGGCAGATTTCATTGCCGAAGAATATGAAGTCACCCGCGAGGCGATGGACAAGTTAGCCCTGCAAAGCCACCAGAAAGCCGTCGCGGCCATCGATGCGGGAAAATTCAAGGCCGAAATCGTACCGGTCGAGTTGAAGGGACGCAAAGGCGAAGTCACGCTGTTCGAGACAGATGAAGGCCCCCGCCGGGACGCATCCATCGAAACCCTTTCCCGGCTGAAACCGGCCTTCCGACCCGATGGGCGTGTCACCGCCGGGAACGCTTCCTCGCTCAACGATGGAGCAGCTGCCCTGGTCGTTGCCAGCCGGGCCTACGCCGAATCACACGGGCTGGCGCCCCTGGCGCGCATCGTGGCTTACGGGCAGGCCGCGCTCGAACCAAAATGGTTGTTCGCTGCCCCAGCCAAAGCCATGCCTAAAGTGTTGGCAAAGGCCGGTTGGACCTTTGACGAGGTAGACTTAATCGAACTCAACGAGGCCTTCGCGGCGCAAGTGCTGGCAAACGGCTACGAACTGGCCGAGCAGGGCTGGGATTGGAACAAAGTCAACGTCAATGGCGGCGGCATTGCGCTTGGGCATCCCATCGGCGCGAGCGGCGCGCGGGTGCTGGTGACGCTTCTCTTTGCTCTGAAAGAGCGCGGCCTGCGGCGCGGCCTGGCCTGTCTGTGCCTGGGCGGCGGCGAAGCGGTGGCAATGGCAATTGAGACGGAGTAACATGCCCAAAAAGCGGTCGGGTGAAGATATAATCGCGTAAGCATCGAAAGGAATGCTCCCAACATGTCCCAGTTGAACACCCTCGTTCAAGAGTTTCTCGCCCAAAAACGCATCGCGGTGGTCGGCGTTTCGAACAACCGTGACAGTGGCGCTAACTTGAATTATAAAAAATTCAAGCAAGCCGGTTACACCGTTTACGCCATCAACCCGCACGCAGAAACCTTCGACGGCGACCCATGCTACCCCGACCTGCTCTCAACCCCCGAAAAGCCCGATGCAGTCTTCATCCTCGCCAGCCCGGCGGTGACGGAAGAGATTGTCAACCAATGCCTGGAAGCCCAGGTTGGCTATGTCTGGATGCACTGCATGATGGGAACCAAACCCGGCCTGGTTCCCGATATGACCAGCGTTTCGCAGGACGCCGTGCGAATTTGCCGTGAAAATAGCATCAACGTTATCCCCGGCTCTTGCCCGGCGCAATTCCTGAACCCCGATTTCGGCCACAGGCTGATGCGCGGGCTGTGGGGCTTGATGGGGAATTTGAAAGTCGAATAAACTTCCACGAGGAACCCATGCCCAAAATCAACAATATCAACCACGTTGCCATCGTCGTAGATGACATGGAAAAATCACTGGCCTTTTGGCGCGATGCGCTTGGCATCGAACTGCACGAACTGCGCGATGTCCCCGCCGAAAAGAGCCAGGTCGCCTTCCTGCCCGTTGCTGGGGCCGAAATCGAACTGGTCAAGCCGACCAGCGATGACTCGGGCCTGGCAAAATACCTGGCCAAACGCGGCCCCGGAATGCATCACGTCTGCCTGGAAGTGGACGACATCGAAGGCATGATGGCGCAACTCAAAGCCAGGGGCATCCGCCTCATCAACGAGGAACCGCGCATCGCCGCTGACGGCAAACGCTACGCCTTCATCCACCCCGAAAGCACCAGCGGGGTGCTGGTGGAACTCTATCAGTTGTAAACTTTCACATGGAACGCTGCATATCGAGCGCGAGAAGCCAATTTCTCTCGCGCTTTGTGGTTTAATAGCCAGGATGACGCAAACTGAACTTTCAAACTTCGATGTCGAACCGGGAATTTTAATTGCCGCGGGCGTTTCGGGCGGCCCCGACAGCCTGGCCCTTTTGCATGTTTTGCATGGGGCGGGCTGGCCGCTGCTGGTTTGCCATTTCAATCACCGCTTGCGCCCCGAAGCGGATTTAGACGCTGCCCATGTGCAACAAATCGCCGAGATGCTGGGGTTGCCCTTCGTAACCGATTCCGCCGACGTGGCGGCGCACGCCGCAGCCTATGGATTATCCATCGAAGAAGCGGCGCGGGAATTGCGCTATCGCTTTCTCTTCCGCGCAGCGCGGGAGGCCGGGGCCAGAGCGGTAGCCGTCGGTCACTCCGCCGATGACCAGGCCGAGACGGTGCTGATGCACTTCCTGCGCGGCGCAGGGCTTTCGGGCTTGAAAGGGATGCCGCCCCGCGTCATCCTGCCGGTGTTCGATGCCCAAATCCCGCTCGTGCGCCCGCTGCTCGGCTGGACTCGCGCCCAAACCGAGGCCTATTGCCGCCAACACAACCTGCCTTACCTGACCGATTCCAGCAATACCGATACCACCTACTTCCGCAACCGTCTGCGCCACGAACTGCTGCCCCAACTCGAAGCCTACAACCCGCAAATCCGCCAAACGCTGGCAAAAACCGCCCTGGCCTTGCAAGGTGACTATGAACTGCTGGCTGAACTGGTCGATTCGGCCTGGAAAAAAGCCGTGAGCGCGGCTGGGAACAGATTCGTGGCCTTCGACCTGCCCCATCTACGGCGCATCTCTCCGGCCTTACGGCGCAACCTGTTCCGGCGCGCTGCCTTCACCCTGAAACCCGGCCTGCGCGATGTGGATTTCGCGGCGCTGGAGAGGGCCTGCGCACTCGAAGCGGTGGACGTAGCTGGCGGATTGAAAACGTTTCTGGAGGGCAAAACGCTGTACCTGGCCGAAGATGAATCGGCCCTACCGGTTGATTATCCACAAATCAGTGATCAATTATCAGTGATCAGCGACAGGTTGGAAATTGGAAACGGCTGGCTTTTAACCACAGAAACACTAAATCCTGTTCACTGTTCACTGTTCACTGTTCACTGGTCAGCCTGCTTCGATGCCGATTTAACGCAAAACAGGCTCACGATGCGTCCGTTCCGACCCGGAGATAAGTTCGAGCCGCTGGGCATGCCCGGTCAAACGATGAAACTCTCCGATTTGTTCATCAATCTCAAAATCCCCAAACGATTGCGTAAACACTGGCCAGTGGTGTGCGTGGAGAATGAAATTGCCTGGGTGCCCGGCCTGCGCATGGGGCATCGCTATCGCTGCACCGACTCGACCCGGCGGGTGCTGGTTTTGCGGCTGGCGCGGTCGTAAAACCGCTTCACCGCCTGGCGGGCAGGGTTTTCTATCCACAAAAACGTGCCAATCGAGACCAGGATGAGCAGCAGCAGGTAGGCGTAAAAATGCGCCTCGTTGCTAAAATTGCCCAGACGCGGGTCGAGGTAGTTTTTGTAGAACGTATGCACCGGATATTGCAGGATGTAGATGGCATAACTGGCATCGCCCAGCAGGACGAAGCCTGGTTTTTGCAACAGGCGGGCAACCCAGGTCTGGTCGAGCGCCAGGCTGGTGATGAAGACAATGAAAATGGGGGCCAGGATGCCGTTGGTGAGCGCCATGCGGATTCCGAAAGTATCCTTCAAGAAATCTTTCAGGTAAAGCAGGGAGAGCGCAATCAGGAGCAAACTGACCGCAAGCAGGGCGCTGTTCAGGCGCGGCCTGGCACGCAGGGTCTGTCCATGCTCCAACATCCAGCGCCCAGCCAACGCGCCAAGCAAGAAGCTATTCAGGTGGAAGAGCGGGTTATAGAACAGAACATCGTGCGTGAACGAGGGAAAGCCGGTATACCAGTTCTTGAGCAGGTAGGAATGCGCCGCCATGCTGGCGCCCCAAAATGAGAAGAGCAAAATGGCCGAAACGCGCAGCGAAAGGCGGCGAGCGATAAGCAGAATAAGCGGAAAAAGCAGGTAGAAAAATGCCTCAACTGAGAGTGACCAGCCCGGATAATTGAGTGAGTTGGGGTAAGGCGGCCGCCAGGCTTGCAGCAGGGTCAGGTTCAGCCAAATGGCGGTGGGGTCACGCAGAAGTTTCAGATTGAGCAAAATGGTCAGCGCCAGGCCAAGCAAGTAAACCGGATAAATACGCGCCAGTCGAAAGACCCAGTAGCGAAGTGTTTGGAATTTTTCGGCTGACCTCCAGTAGGCCAGCATCATGATGAAACCTGAAAGCGCGAAGAAGTAACTGACGAAAATTTGCCCAGTGGGGATGAGTTGGCTGAACGGGTAAGTTTCGAAAGGGAAAATTTTACTGCCGTAGTGGAATATGACGACAGTCAGGGCAGCAGTGAAGCGGGTAAATGTCAGTTGGGTGGTGTTGGGCATGGAGCGAATTTTACTCGAAAAAGGCGGAGGGGAACTTGATGTATACTGTGGAGCGGAGGTGTTATGGACAAGATACTCATCAAGGATTTACACGCCCATGGCATTCTGGGAATTTATGCACGCGAACGAGTTACGCCCCAGGAAATCGTAATCAATGTGACCTTGTACACCGACATCCGCAAAGCAGCCGAGTCGGACGAGATTATGGATTGCGTAGATTATGAAAAAACTGCCAACCTGCTCAAAGCCCATGCCGAAACAGCGAAGCGTCAGACGGTGGAAGCCCTGGCCGAGGACCTGGCGCGGTTGTGTCTTTCGCTGCCCGGGGTGCGGGGAACGCGCATCAGGGTAGAGAAAACCCAGGCCATTGCGTTTACGGCTTCGGTGGGGGTGGAAATCGAAAGAATGAATCCATAATATCTAAAAACGCAATTCAGATGCGCCGCGCGCAATATTTTGCAGAAATTCCTCACGGGTGGCAAGGTTGGCGCGAAAGGCACCGTGCATAGCAGAGGTGACCATGCGGGCGTCATGTTTTTTTACGCCGCGCATCATCGAACATAAATGCATGGCCTCGACCACAACGGCAACCCCCTGCGGTTTGAGCAAATCGCGTAAAAAGTCCGCAATCTGGCGGGTCATGCGCTCCTGCACTTGTAAACGACGGGCGTACATATCAACGATACGGGGGATTTTGGATAGCCCAAGCACTTTGCCGTTGGGGATGTAGGCAACATGGGCGCGGCCAATGAAGGGCAACATGTGGTGTTCGCACAAACTATAAAATTCTATGTCGCGGACGATAACCATTTCATCGTATTGGACATCAAAAATAGCGTCGTTTATCAAGGCCACCGGGTTGATGTAGTAGCCTTGCAATAACTCTTCGTACATTCGCGCAACACGGGCCGGGGTTTTTTGCAGGCCCTCGCGTGAAGGGTCCTCACCAATAGCGGTCAGGATGTGGGAAATAGATGCTTCAATGGCTTTGAAATCAATTCTTTCCTGCCCGCCAACTTTCAAAGCAGCATCATCAAAATCAACGGACTCCATAACGTCTCCCAAAAAATAGACTGGCCTCGTTGGAGGCCAGTCTATTTTACTCCAAGCCTATCAGACTAACGGACGTGCGGCTCAATCAGGCCGTAGGTTCCATCACGACGGCGATATAGAACGTTGATGGCGCTGGCTTTGGCGTTGAAGAAGATAAAGAAGTTATCGTGACCGAGCAGTTTCATCTGTTCGATGGCTTCCTCTTCTGCCATGGGAATCAGGTCGAATTTCTTGCGGCGAATGATGACTGGCGGTTCCTCGGCTTCGAGTTCGGGCAGCGGTTCGGCTTCAAGAGCAACCGAAGCAGCAGGTTTACCATCGCCACGTCCGCGTTGGTGTTTACCTTTGTAACGAGCAACCTGACGGGTCAGTTTGTCAAGTGCAATATCAATGGCGGCGCGAATGTCATCTGCGCGTTCTTCAGAGCGAAGCAACAGACCTTTGCCGCGAATGGTTAATTGGGCTACGTAGCGGTCCACCGCGCTGCGGGCGGTTTTTACATGGGCAAGGTCAACGCGGATTTCGTCAATGGCGGCCAGGTAGCGGTCTAGTTTTGCTACCTTTTTGGTGACATAATCGCGGATGCGGTCCGTCACTTCGAATTCACGTCCTGTAATCTCCAGATTGTGCGCCATATTGCCTCCTTATGAAACGGGATAAAGGGATATGCGCTCGTCAATGCGACGAACGGGGAGATAATTGCTCAATTCGGTCGAGGCCATATTTTTGCAGGGCTTTGGCAACTGTCAGGGCATATACACGAGTTGCCCCGGCGGATAGAAGGGATTGGGAAGCGGAATTAAGAGTTGCGCCGGTTGTAGCAACATCATCAAAGAGCAAGATTGTCTTGTTTTTCACCTTGCCAGCGTGGGCAGTGAATGCCGCCTGGACATTTTCGCGGCGTTCTGCAGCGGTCAATCCCACCTGAGAACGAGTATGCCGAACACGCTGGAGGGCATCGGGAAGGTAGTTCCATTTCATAATATGTGACAGTGGGTGAGCAATCAACCCAGATTGATTATAGCCTCTTTCACGCATTCTTTGTTGGCTAAGCGGAATCGGGACGATGGCATCTGCTTGCCATCCCAGGGAATGGAGGCAGACGGCAACATCCCAGGCCAGGGCTTCTCCCAACCCAATATCACGTCCATATTTTAGTTTGCGAAGCGCCGGACGCAACGGCTCCTTAAAAACAGCGCACGACCTGAGTACATAAAACGCAGGTCGTGTGTCGTTACAGTGTTCGCAAATTCCTGCCACATATTGCGGCTCACCGCAAATTTCACACAAGGGTTGCGGAGGCGGGGTAAGTTGCCGCCGGCAATCTGCGCACCAGCGTTGCCCAAGTTTTCCACAGCCTCCGCAACGGGGCGGGAAGAACAAATCTAACCCGCTCCAAAGAATATGGAAAAAGTAGTAAGATAAGCTAGGGCGTATGGTCAATATTATCAGCCGCCAAATACATTCGATTGCATAATCCGCAATACAGCGGGGGTCATTAGTACAATGAAAATCGACGGAAAGATAAAAACGATCATCGGGATGAGCATTTTGACAGGCGCCTGATGCGCCAGCTCTTCCGCGTACTGCCGGCGGCGCATCCGCATCTGGTCAGCCTGGATTCGCAACACTTTGGCCATGCTTACGCCCAATTGTTCACTCTGGATAATGGCCGCCACAAAACTGGTCATTTCGGCCAGGTCGATTCGGTCTGCCATCGTCTTCAAGGCTTCCCGCCTAACTTTTCCTAGTTGAATCTCTCTGATTGCACGGGCAAAAGCCATGGAAAGTTCGTTATCCCATTTTTCGGCGACATTCGACATGGCAGCGTCAAAACCCAAGCCTGCTTCTACGCAAATGGTGAGCAGGTCGAGAGCATCAGGCATGGCCTTGCGAATTTCGAGTTGACGCTTCTTTATTTGCTCACTTAGCCAGAGTTGGGGGAAGAAGAAACCAAGCGCAGCCGCAATCATGCCATATAAGAAAGAACGGGCAAAGGTTTGGTCAAATATGGAAAACTTCGCCACCGCAAACACAAGGATGCCCAGCACGCCCGATGCAACGAAGCGCGAAGCCAGGAACATGGGGGCATCAACAAAACCGGCTTTTCCGGCCAGTTCCAATTTACGGGTTGTTTCTTGTAAAGCATTTTGCGGCGTATTTTTTGCAGCCATTTCACCGAGCTGGCGCAGAATCGGGTAAATAACGCGCTCTGTAAAAGGCTGGGAAAGCTCAATTTCATCCAGGCTAACAGCCTCGCCGCGTTGAGAGAAATCGGCCAGTCGCTGGCTCAAAGGGTCTTCGTCCTGTTTGGGCATGCGCTGTCCGACATAAATCAGCGCAATTGCCAACAGCACGATAGCGACAATCACAATAATTACTATTATTTCCCATGACATATTACACCTCGATGTCTGCTATTTTCATCATGACGAAATAGCCGATTGCAATCATGATGATGCCAACAACCAGGGCAATCCCACCACAGGCAATATTCTTGAAAAACTCTCCCATGTACTCCTGGTTGATAAACCACAGCAAGACAAAAACGACAAATGGCACAGCCGAAAGAATACGTCCTGACATGACAACCTGCGAGGTCATGACCCGGATTTCGCCCTTGATGCGAATCCGTTCACGAACAGTAAAGGCTATCGTATCCAGGATTTCTGCCAACGGGCCGCCAACTTCCCGCTGGACATTGATAGCGGTTATCACAAAGTCCAAGTCTTCGCTGGGGATACGGCGCGCAAGGTTATCGAGCGCCTTGTCCATCGGCAAGCCAAGTTGCATTTCCTGCACGACGCGGCGGAATTCATCACTAATGGGGGGAGGCATTTCTTTGCTGACGGCTTCCATCGCCTGCATGGTGGAATAACCAGCGCGCAGGCCATTGACCATCAGGTTTAACATATCAGGAAGTTGGTCGTTAAATTTTCGTAAACGCTTCCCTTGCTGGGAACGTAGATAAATAATGGGGAGCGCAATCCCGGCCACCACGCCAATCAATGCCGAAAATAATTTTGCCGGTAATGATGACCCACCAAACAAGAAGGCTATGCCTCCCAAAACAAAAGCCAATATAAAGACGAAGAAAATGAATTCACCCGCCTTGAACTTCATATCGGCACGCGCCAGATTCTTTGCGATTCGATCGCCGAATGAAGATTTTTCAACGCGTTTATTGACCCAATCTGTGAGGGCGGTCGAGGCTTCTTCCCGTTCCCTGCCCTTAATAGCATCTTTACCCTCATCCAGGTATCGACCTAAGCGGTCCTCGACCAGGTTTCTCTCACTGTTCGAAGAAATATAGACCCCGATTGCAATCAGGATGAGGATAACAATTGCGCCAATCAACAAAATTGCGAGTGGATTCATGGCGGGCCTGTTATAAAGCACCGAAAATTAGTAACGCCGGCTGCTGCCTACGCCAAAAATCGTTGGAGGCAGGTGAATGCCTGTAGCCTCAATTTTATCCATAAACTTGGGACGCAAACCAGTGGGGCGCAAGCGACCAATTATTTTTCCACCTTCGAGACCAGTTTGCTCAAAGACAAAAAGGTCGGTCATGGTAATAACATCACCTTCCATTCCGCTGACTTCGGTGATGTAGGTTACTTTACGCGTACCATCTTTCATGCGCTCTTGTTGGACAATCAAATCAACTGCCGATGAGACTTGCTCACGGATGGCGCGGACTGGCAAATCCATGCCGGCCATCAAACACATTGTCTCAATACGAGAGAGCGCATCGCGTGGGGTGTTGGCATGCGCAGTGGTCATTGAGCCATCGTGACCGGTGTTCATCGCCTGCAACATATCCAATGCTTCAGCGCCGCGGCATTCGCCCACGATGATACGTTCAGGGCGCATACGCAAGGCGTTAATCACCAAATCCCGAATGGTAATTTCACCGCGACCTTCAATATTGGCCGGGCGAGATTCCAGGATAACGACATGCTCTTGGCGAAGTTGCAATTCGGCTGCATTTTCAATGGTCAATATGCGCTCATCACCAGGAATAAAGCCAGAAAGAACATTAAGCAAGGTCGTTTTACCTGAACCAGTGCCGCCGGAAATGATGATGTTCATGCGGGCAATTACACACGCCTTGAGAAATTCTACAGCCTCCGGGGTAATGGAACCATAAGAAACTAATTGTTCGATGGTAATCGGATTTTTGGAGAATTTACGAATGGTTAGTGTAGGCCCCACCAATGAAATCGGAGGGATGACTGCGTTTACACGAGAACCATCGGGCAGACGGGCATCAACATAAGGGCTTGATTCGTCAATACGGCGGCCTAATGGCGCGACAATGCGGTCGATGACGCGCATAACATGGTCATTGCCCTCAAATGTGACCGGAACCCGGACAATTTTTCCCTTTCGTTCAACATACACATTTTTGGGACCATTTACCATGATTTCCGTAATGGTATCATCTTCGAGTAAAGGCTGCAAAGGGCCAAATCCTAAGATTTCAGCAGTAATTTGTTCAAATAAGCGCTGACGTTCGGGACGGGAAAGAACGATGTTTTCTTCGTTCAGTATCTGCTCAAACAACTCCATAATGGTGCGCCGAACCTCTTCGGTTTTTGTGATATCCATCGAAGGGTCAAGTTCTGCTAAAAGTTTATTTTGGACGCGCGTTTTCAGGTCGAAATATGTTCCTGCTTGAGGGGTTGTCGCCGGCGCGCTGACACGCCGCGCCTGTAATCCAGAAAGTGCTTGCTCGCTTCCTCCGGTGGCAGGCTGTGATGGCAAAGACGCTGGTCGCTGGGGTTGGGATGCGTCGGGCTTTCGTGCTTGTCCTTGTTCGATACGTTTAAGTAAAGACATTGGTTACCTCCTGGGTAACAATAAATCACTATTCAGTTGCCTTCGCAAGTTGGGTACGAATGGC
>Ga0101944_10007199_pt1 | contig 11296 bp, 8 predicted proteins | sample DewCreD2012metaG_FD_75245 | JGI IMG/M metagenome (GOLD analysis project Ga0101944, IMG submission 75245) | Hot spring sediment bacterial and archeal communities from British Columbia, Canada, to study Microbial Dark Matter (Phase II) - Dewar... ... | reverse complement strand
ATGAGTTCGTTTTCGGCTTCGCCAAACAGATCCGGTGCACCTGAACCAGCCACGACGGGCCTATCTTCCGGGGTGGCGACAACCATGCCCCATCCGCCCGATTCCGCCCCGGGATTTTCATGGGCGGGAGGCGGCGCCCCCGGCAGGAGCATTGATCTTGAAAACAGGCGACATCCGCTATTCTTCTAACTTCTAACTTCTAACTTCTAACTTCTGGCTTCTGGCTCCTGGCTCCTGACTCCTGGCTCCTGACTCCTGACTCCTGACTTCTGGCTCCTCGATAAGTGCCACAATCCGCCATACAGACGGCCGGATGTATCACTCAGTCCTACGTTAAAGATGGAAAAGAACTCATGACCTTGCGGCGAGAGAAAACGGTTCGAAAAACGGTACTGTGGGCCGATCGCCTGGCAGACCGGGTGATTACGGTAGGCGGTATTTCGGTGATCGTCGCCGTGCTGGGAATCCTCGTTTTTTTGGTTATGGAAGTGATGCCGCTGTTCTCCGGGGCCCGGATAACGGAGAGCTCGCGCCGTACTCTCGCCAATCCACCAACCGCCGTTCTTGCCTCTGGAATGGACGAATACCATACCCTCGTTTACCTCGTTCTGGCAGATGGCAGTATCCGGGTGATTCATGCCGAAACGGGGATGGATCTCGAATCCGTTCCCATCGGACAGGAAGGGTCCGAGATCCGATCCGTTGCTGAAACCATGGATCGGGAACATCTGGCCATTGGATATTCCGACGGCAAGGTCCAGATGGTGGACTTGAAATTCGATGTACAGGTGATTCCAGAAGGACAAGTTCCTTCCACCGGGCTGACCTCTTTGAATGCCCGGGATCGGACGGACGGCAAATCGGTGTATTCCCTCCTGCCGGGTCAACAGGTTCGGGTGGTGCGCTTTACGCCGATCATGGAAGAGCCTGTTTCCTTGGGAACATCCGATCGGGCGGTCACTGCCATCGCCTTTCAGAGCGGCGGAAAGGCCGAACGGAGGACCTCGATCCTGGTGACGCGGACCGAAGACGGTCTGCTGAACCTGAACCGGATCGAGCGGCGCATGAATCTCATGACCGGCCAGATGAAGACGGTCATCGAGAACACCGAACTGCCCGGTCTGCCGGACAATGTCGAGCTCTTTTCCATGTGTCTTTCCGAGCAGGCCGATACCTTGTTGATCGCTGCAATGGACGGTCGGGTGTTCCGCTACAACCTGCAGAAGCCCGATCAGCCGGTGTTGGCCGAAACCATCCGGGTTCTTCCCCAGGGGGTACGGCTTACAGCCATCCATTACTTGGTAGGTGGGCAGGCCGTTTTGGTGGGTGGTGCGGACGGTTCCCTGCGCCTCTTTTTCCCGATCAACGAAGAAACGATGGGAACGGCCGACAAACGGGTGCTTGTGGAAGCCAGGCGATTCGATCCCCTTCCGGATGCCGTCGTCCAGATCAGCCCGGCCTCCAGGGGAAAGACCTTCGCTGTATCCACGGCATCCGGCCATGTCCGCGTGATGCACGCCACCAGCAGGAAAACGCTTCTCGATGTTTCTGCCGCTGCACCCGATTTGCCGACGGTAACGATCTTGTCACCTCGAATGGATGCCGTTTTTGCCCTGCTTCGAAATGGTTCGACCGATCTTGTCCGATTTTCTGCGCCCCATCCAGAGACCGATTTCGCCACCCTTTTCCAGCGGGTTTGGTACGAAGGCTATCCGCAGCCGACCTTCACCTGGCAGTCCTCTTCCGGAAGCGATTCCTTCGAATCAAAGTTCAGTCTCGTTCCGCTCATTTTCGGATCGGTGAAGGCCGCCCTCTATTCCCTGCTCTTCGCCGTTCCGATCGCCATCCTTGCGGCTATCTACACATCCGAATTCGTTCATCCGAAGGTCCGCGGCATGCTCAAGCCTACCATGGAAGTCATGGCCTCCATTCCGTCCGTGGTCCTGGGATTCATCGCAGCCCTTGTTCTTGCGCCAGTCGTCGACAATTGGGTGGCTGCCGTCATACTGACCTTTATCCTTCTTCCGGTGCTGCTGTTCGCTGCGAGTATCCTCTGGCAATGGGTGCCGCAGCATGTCGCCGAGCGTACCGGCGGCTGGGTGCGTATGGTCGGTTCCATTGGACTGATCGGACTTGCCATTTTCGGCTCCATGAAGGGGGTTGACTGGTTCGAGTCCGTCTTCTTCGGCGGAGACTTCAAAATGTGGCTTACACAACCGCCGAGACAAGCCGTTCCGATGCTCTTTCTGCTCTTTTTTCCGTTGACAGCCGTGTTGATCGGTCTTCTATACAACCGCTTCATGAATGCTTGGATGATTCGGCTCTATGGCAGGATTTCTCTCAAAACCGCCCGCGTCTACGATGTGCTGCGATGGGTGGCACTGGCCGCCATGGTCGTCGTATTGGATCTTGCGATCGCCTCGGTTGTCGCAGCCCTTGGGTTCGATGCGCGGGGCCGGATCGTGGGCACCTATGTCCAACGAAACACCTTGATCGTGGGATTTGCGATGGGCTTTGCCGTCATCCCTCTGATTTTTTCCATTGCAGAAGATGCCTTGAATGCGGTTCCCAATCACCTGCGTGCGGCAAGCCTTGCATGCGGTGCCACTCGATGGCAGACGGTGTTGTATGTGGTTCTGCCTGCGGCCATGAGCGGGGTGTTTTCGGCCGTCATGATCGGATTGGGACGCGCCGTCGGGGAAACCATGATCGTGGTGATGGCAGCAGGAAATACACCCATTCTCGATTGGAACATCTTCAACGGACTACGATCTCTGTCGGCCACCATTGCCGTCGAATTGCCCGAGGCCGTCAAAGGCGGCACCCTTTACCGGGTGCTGTTTTTATCCGCACTGGTTTTGTTTGCAATGACCTTCGTCATCAACACCGTCGCCGAAATCGTCCGTCTGCGGTTTCGCAAACGGGCCGCCCAATTGTAGGAATGGAGACGATGCGCTCTTCTACGATATCCTCCTCCAAACGCTCGGTCTTTGAGACTGGGTGCAACCTGACGGCTCAGGGTGAACCCTTCGTGTGGAGTATGGCAGGGGGGCTTGCCATCGGAATTCTGATGATCGTCGCCTTCTTGGTCTTGATCCTCTGGAATGGGCTCGTCGCTTTCTACCCGGGGCCGATCCGGATGCTTCATCTGAAGAACGGACGTGTGATGGCCGGAGAACCCATTCGAAGCGAGCTCTACCGGATCGATTCCCAGAAACTCAGCCAGATGTCGGAAGAGGCGCGGCGCACGGTGATGGATCGGGGAGGGTATTCCCGGCGATGGCTGTATAAGACCGGAAATTTCGATCTTTACAACGACGACTATCGGTGGGTGGATGACGACGACATCGAACGGATCGAAACCCCTAATGATCTGGTGCTGATCGAGCGACGGGAATGGGGGCCCTTCATCGGAACCATCCAGATGCTGAACATCGACGGAGAGAAGATCACCGATCCGTCGGAAATTGCACGACGCATCGACCATGAGATCCAGCATGCAGCCGCCCGCTTCGAGGCTATTCGCACCCTCGAACGGGATCGGATCGGGGACATCAACCACCGCATGGAGGCGGCTCGTTTGGCCCTGCGAAAGGTCATGATGAAGCCGAATGTCGGGGCTGCCGAGAGGGAAGCCGCCCAGAAGCGCCACGATCGGGAAATGGCGGAATGGAAAGAACGCTACGAAGTGCTGGAGCGGGAAGTCGATGCCCGAAAGGCGGAGGACAGTCGGTTCCGGGTGGTGCTGACCGATGTCGAGGGACGGCAGAAGGAGATCGCGATTTCCCAGATCGTCCGGCGGATTCCGGCAAATGAGTTGACGACGTTCGGGAGGCTCGGCGTCTATGCCGGTCGGTGGTGGGAGCTCGTGAGCGCAGAGCCCAGGGAAGCCAACACCGAAGGCGGCATTTTCCCGGCCATCTTCGGCACCTTCGTCATGACCCTGCTGATGGTGGTGGTCGTAGCTCCTTTTGGGGTGATGGCTGCCCTTTATCTGAGGGAATATGCCAGGCAGGGCATGCTCGTCTCTTCGGTTCGGGTTTGCGTGAACAACCTGGCCGGGGTTCCCTCCATCGTGTACGGGGTCTTCGGGCTTGGCTTCTTTGCCTATACAATCGGGGGCATCGTCGATTCCTTGTTGTATGCCGAAAAACTGCCCAATCCCACCTTCGGCACCGGGGGGCTGTTGTGGTCTGCTCTGACCCTTGCCCTGCTCACGGTACCTGTGGTGATCGTTGCGACCGAAGAAGCGCTTTCCGCCGTTCCGGATTCGCTTCGGGAAGGGTCCCTGGCCTGCGGCGCATCCCGATGGCAGACGATCAAGTACGTGGTGCTTCCCAAGGCCATGCCCGGAATTCTGACAGGGCTCATTCTGGCGATGGCCCGGGGGGCAGGGGAAGTGGCGCCGCTCATGTTGGTCGGTGTCGTCAAGCTGGCACCGGAGCTTCCGATCGACGGGAACTTTCCTTTTCTCCACCTGGAGCGAAGCTTCATGCATTTGGCTTTTCACATTTTCGACGTCGGTTTTCAGTCGCGCAATTCAGAAGCCGGAAAACCGATGGTCTTCGTAACCACCCTCATTCTCGTCGGCATGATCGCCGTTTTGAACGCTACGGCGATTTACGTGCGAAACCGCCTGAAGCGCAAATACATGACAGGACATTTCTGATATGGCTGAACCCGTTTCGTTTCAACCGGGGAGCGAAAAGACGTTCTATCATCCCCAGAAAGGGGCCGATAAGCCGATCCTCGAGATCGATCGGTTCAACCTGTGGTACGGTGAGAAACAGGCCCTTTTCGATAACACGATTACCGTTGAAAAAGGCCTCGTGACCGCTTTGATCGGACCTTCAGGATGCGGCAAATCCACCCTGCTGCGGTCCCTGAACCGTATGAACGATCTCATCGAGGGGCTGCGCATTTCCGGGGAAATCCGTCTCGATGGGCAGAACATCTTCGATCCTCAGGTGGATGTCATCGCCCTGCGCAAACGAATGGGCATGGTGTTTCAAAAACCCAATCCATTTCCCATGTCCATTTTTGACAACGTCGCCTATCCCCTCAAGGTGGACGGAGTTCGGGATCGAAGCCTTCTGCGGGAGACGGTGGAGCGCTCCCTGATGGCTGCCGCCCTATGGGAGGAAGTCAAGGACCGGCTTCGGGACAATGCCCTAGGCATGTCCGGGGGGCAGCAGCAGCGGCTGTGCATCGCCCGGGCCATTGCTGCGGATCCCGAGGTTTTGCTGATGGACGAGCCCTGCTCGGCCCTCGACCCACTGGCCACCTCCAAGATCGAAGACCTGATCAACGAGCTCAGAGGCCGTTACACCATCATCATCGTGACGCACAACATGCAGCAGGCTGCCCGGGTGTCGGACAACACGGCGTTCATGTATCTGGGCCGCATCATCGAATACGGGAAGACCGATACGATCTTCACCAAGCCGAGGAGCCAGCGGACACAGGATTATGTCACCGGCCGGTTCGGATAGAAGGGAAACAGGGAACAACGATCATGACCCGACATTTTCTGAAGGAGCTCGAAAAAATCAAGAAGATGATTCTCACCCTCGGAGCTCAGGTGGAGGAACAGGTCCAGCTGGCGGTTCAGGCCATCATGCAGACCGATGCCAAGCTTGCAGAGCGGATTATCCAAAAGGATCACGAGATTGACGACATGGAAGTCGAGGTGGAAGAGGAATGCCTGAAGGTGTTGGCCTTGCATCAGCCGGTGGCTGTTGACCTGAGGTTTCTGATTGCCGTCATCAAGATCAACAACGATTTGGAGCGGATCGGAGACGAGGCGGTCAACATCGCCCAACGGGTGGAGGCCATCAGCCGGAAAAAGGGGATCGCTTTTACCTTCGATTATTCCACGATGGCCATAAAGGCCGAATTCATGCTGAAGCAGAGCCTCGATGCCCTTGTCAACATGGACATCGATCGTGCCTACAGGGTGTTGATTCTGGATGACGAAGTCGATGCCATCAAGCGTGAAGCCTACGACAAGATCAAGGAGGCGATGCGAATCCATCCGGATCATGTCGGATACCTGATCAACCTGTTGCTCGTATCCCGCCACATCGAGCGGATCGCCGATCATTCCACGAACATTGCGGAGGAAGTCGTCTACCTCATCGACGGGGAAATTGTCCGACATGAGATCGGTAAGGGCGAGAGGTCGGAAGAGCGAAAAAGCGTGAGGACGTGAGATGGTGGAGCGGGCGAAGGATTCTTCGCCCGCTATCGGTGGGAGAGGGCATGAAGGGGAGATCGAGATCGCCTCTTATTGCACCTGAGCTTCCCAATCCTTGGTTTCAAACCAGTAGTGCTTTCGCTCCTTCAACCAGCCTTCTGCAGCCACCACCGTGATCCAGTTGTTGAGATAATTGATGGAATCGAAGTCCCCCTTGCGGACTGCGAAACCGATCGGCTCCTGGGTGAAGGTTCCCTGAATCGGCAGAAAAAGGGTGTCTGGGTATTTGATGGCATAGAAGGCCGGGGTCGGCGCCGAGGCCACCACGGCATGGGCCTTGCCGTTCAGCACTTCCTGATACGCTTGGGCTTCGTCGTCGAAGAGGGTGAGTTTGGCCTTCGGCATGAACTGTTTGGCTGCTGTTACGGCCGTCGAGCCAAGGCGCAGGGCGATGGTGACATCGGGCCGGTTGAAGTTCTCGATGGTGTGATATCCGGCGGCAAGGCTTTTGTTGGCCACGATGGACTGGCCGGTATGGTCATAGGGAATGGTGAAGTTCACCTTGAGGTTTCGGTCGGGACGGATGCCCATGCCTCCGATGATGATGTCGAATTTTCCGGTGAGAAGCGCCGGAATGATGCCGGCCCATTTGGTGGGAACGAATTCGATCTTGACGCCCATGTCTTGAGCGAGCCGCTTGGCGACATCGATTTCAAAGCCGATCAACTCTCCGTTTTTGGCTGTCATGGCCCAGGGAACGAAGGTGGACATGCCCACCCGAAGGGTCCCGCGTTTCAATACCTGCTCGATCATGCTCTCCGAAACGAGCTTGTTCTGGGTTTCTCCGGCGAAAACCGCTCTTCCATCCGCCCCGCTCCACACAAAAGCCCCCATCCAGAGCACCAGCCCTAGGAAAAAGCCGTAACCCCACTCGCCTCCAGATCCTTTTCCTAAAAAACCGATTCTTCCCTCTTCCCTTTCTTGTTTTCGAAACCGCCAGCAGGCATCGATCATGTCTTCTCTCCTTTCATCCCATAGCCATCCGTTTGTCGAAAAGGGCCGATCCGGAATGTTTCCTCACCCGGCGTTCCAGTCGAGATATGCCATAGGAGAGCGTGAATGTCAAAACCGCATACATCAACGTAACCGTGATCCAGACTTCGAAATGCAGATAGGTTGCGGAGATGATTTCTGTACCCTGAAAGCAGAGCTCTGGGATGGAAATGACGGATACAATGGCCGAATCCTTGATGGTGGAGACGAACTGGCCGGAAAGCGGCGGCAGAATGTTGCGCACCGCTTGGGGAAGGATGACATAGCGCAATTGCTGCAGGCGGTTGAGCCCGAGGGCGTCGGAAGCCTCGATTTGTCCGTGGTCGATGCTCCGGATGCCGCCCCGGATGATTTCGGCGATATAGACCGCCTCGATGACTGCGATGCTGGCCGTTGCCGAAAGAAAGGCCGGCAGATGAGACCGAGGGCCGAAGCCCATTTCGATCAGGAAAAGTGTCGATTCCGGAAGGCCTTGGAGGGTATCTGCCACGTCGAAAACCGATAGGAGCCGTTCACTGAAGAAATAATACCCGATGAAGATGACGACGATGGGCGGGGTGTTGCGAATGAGCTCCAGGAAGGTCCGGCCGGTCCAGCGGTTGAAAGGTCTTCGGCTCGATCGCAGCAGGGCGATCGCGAGGCCGATCGGGGTTGCAGCCAGCATGGCCCAAGTGCTCAGGCGGATTGTCGTGGCCAACCCCCTCAGAAGCGCACCGGGGACGAGGCTATCGGTATTGGGGTCGAATCGGACGATATGCTCGAGAAGGGTAGCCCAGTTCCAGCGGTACTGGAGCCGGATGGCGACGATCCAGCCGACCGCTGCCGCTGTAGCGACAAGGATCGCCAAGAGAATCATATCGAAGGCCGTCCAGCGGGTGAAGCAGCGGCGAATCCGGTTGATAAACCGATATCGAAAAGACGGGGCGAGTATCATCTGCGAAGACTCCGATCCATGCGGACTTCGAGCCAGGAGGCTGCAGCAGACAGGGAGGTGGTGACGATCAGATACATGGCTGCTACGGTGAACCAAATCTCGAAGGTCAAAAACGTATCCGCAATGATGATCTGACCCTGCAGGGTGAGGTCTGCGACAGCGATGGCGCTGACCAGAGAGGAATCCTTCACGAGAGAGACGGCCTGGCTCGTGAGCGGCGGAAGCACCCGACGGATGGCCTGGGGAAGGATGACCCAGCGGTAGGTCTGGGAAAGGTTCATTCCCAGACTGTAGGCCGATTCCCACTGGGTTTTGTCGATGCCGGCGATGCCGGATCGGATGATTTCACCGGCATAGGCACCTTCGAAAAGGCTTAAAGCCGTGACGGCCGCCGTCGTTTTAGGGATGTCGAGGATCGGCCCAAGGACGAAATAGATGAAAAACAACTGGACAAGAAGAGGGGTGTTTCGGATGAACTCGGTATAGCCCCGGGATATGGCTGCGGCCACGACCGAATGGGACAGACGCATGAGGGCGGCCGTGATGCCGATGGTGCAGGAGAGGACGAGGCTGATTCCCGAAAGGGCGATCGTCATCCCCATGCCCTGCATCAAGGGACCCCAGCGCCATCCCGTTTCGGATCGATCCAGAAGGTATCGGGAAATCCGGTACCATTGCCAGGGATAGCCTGAGGTGTTTTCTCCGCCGAAAAAAAAAGCGGCTGCGGCCGCCAGGAGCAGTGCAAACAGCAGGACGTCCGGCAGCACGCTTCGAAGCGACGGCTTTCGGATCATCCGGCTTCAGACGCGAAAATCTTTGCAGCCAGATCGATGTCTTCCGGGCAGAACACGAACAGGCATTTGGCGTCCGGAGAAGAGACAGATCCATAGACATAATTGATGTTGATCCCTTCCTGGCCGAACTTGGTAGCGATCTTGGCCAGCTCTCCCGGCCGGTTTTCGAGCTCGATCGCAATGACCGGCATGATGTCGAAGACATATTCGTTTCGGCTGAGCAGGTCGATGGCCTTGTCGGTCTGGTTGACCAGGATGCGGATCAGGGCGAATTCGGAAGAATCTTTCCGGATCGAATTGTAGCTGGCGACGGAGGCGATCCGTTTGAGGGATTTGCCCCGTGCCTGAAACAGTTCCTTGACGTAACTCGATGCATCTTGAATCGTCAGGGCGTCGATGTTGATGCCGTTATCCGACATCAGGGCAGCCAGTCTTCCCAGTTCGCCGGGAATGTTTTTCAAAAACAGGGAGATTTCGGTCCGTACCATGGTGCCTCCAGGGGGAAAAGGGTTGTCGAAGACAGGGAATCATCGATGGTTTTTCTATAGCGAAATGGGTGGGGATAGTCAAATGCAAGAAAAGCCGATGGAACAGAGGCAGGAGCCGGAAGTCAGAGCAAAGGAGGAAAGAAAGATGAGGGGGCTTCTTCGATGGCCAAAAAATATTGACATGGAGCCGGGATGCTGTTAAAAGCCCCAATGTCTTTGATGGTCGCAACGGGCCGTTAGCTCAACTAGGCAGAGCACCTGACTCTTAATCAGATGGTTCCGCGTTCGATTCGCGGACGGCCCATCACCTGCGCCGCCTCAAGCCACGGAAATCGCTGCGTTCGCCCGATTTCCACCCAGAATGACATTTGCACCTCTCGATACCGGCTTGCCTGATCCCGTTCTTTCCCTGGATGTGAACCGACCCGAATCGTCCAAGTCCAAACAAGCCGAGAAGGATCATTTCGTCGACCGCATTTGCTTATATCGAGAACACCTGATTCGAACCGCTCAGCATCCATTCCAGTAAACGAGTCAAGCCCCTATGGGTTTGCGAGATACCGAATTTCCCAAAAAAACGATATCCAACCACTTGCTGCGTGCAAACCGATCCTTGCATTGCCCTTCCGTCGCCCTGGATCGTATTCCAACCTCTTTGAAACCACAGGAGTGTCGCGAGGAACACCATTCATGAACATCAATGATTTAAAAGACAAGAAAATCGGAGAGTTGACCCAGATCGCCAAGGAGTTGAACATCCATGGCGCAGCCGGGATGCGCAAACAGGAATTGATTTTCGCCATTCTCCAATCCCAGATCGAGAAGAACGGTCTGCTGTTCGGTGAAGGAACCCTTGAAATTCTTCCGGACGGATTCGGGTTTCTTCGGGCACCCAGTTCCAACTACCTCCCTGGACCGGACGACATCTACGTCTCCCCTTCCCAGATCCGCCGCTTCAATCTGAGAACCGGGGATACCATATCCGGTCAGATCCGGCAGCCGAAGGAATCGGAACGGTATTTCGCTCTGCTCAAAGTGGAATCGGTCAATTACGAAGATCCGGAGGTGGCAAGGGACAAAATCCTCTTCGACAACCTCACGCCGCTCTACCCCAACCGCAAATTCAATCTCGAAACCACGCCGGACAATTATTCCAGTCGAATTCTGGATCTCATGATTCCGCTCGGTTTCGGACAGCGTTCTCTGATCGTTTCACCGCCGCGATCCGGGAAAACCATGCTGCTGCAAAACATCGCCAACAGCATCATCGCCAACCACAAGGACGTCATGCCCTTCGTGCTGCTGATTGACGAGCGGCCCGAAGAAGTGACGGACATGGAACGAAACGTCAATGCCGAGGTCATCAGCTCCACCTTCGACGAACCCTCCGAGCGGCATGTCCAAGTGGCGGAAATGGTCATCGAGAAGGCCAAACGGTTGGTGGAACATAAAAAAGATGTCGTCATCCTGCTCGACTCCATCACACGGCTGGCAAGGGCTTACAATGCCGTCGTTCCGCCCAGCGGCAAATTGCTTTCGGGTGGTGTGGACGCCAATGCGCTGCAGCGGCCGAAGCGTTTTTTCGGTGCTGCCCGAAACATCGAGGAAGGCGGATCCCTGACCATCATCGCCACAGCCCTCATCGACACCGGAAGTCGGATGGACGAGGTGATCTTCGAGGAATTCAAAGGAACCGGGAACATGGAAATCCAGCTGGATCGGAAACTGGCCGAAAAACGGGTTTTCCCGGCCATAGACATCAAGAAATCCGGAACCCGAAAAGAGGAATTGCTGCTCGATGAAGATACCCTGAACCGGGTGTGGATCCTTC
>Ga0101944_10003615_pt2 | contig 11299 bp, 9 predicted proteins | sample DewCreD2012metaG_FD_75245 | JGI IMG/M metagenome (GOLD analysis project Ga0101944, IMG submission 75245) | Hot spring sediment bacterial and archeal communities from British Columbia, Canada, to study Microbial Dark Matter (Phase II) - Dewar... ... | reverse complement strand
AGCGGTCGCAACGATCCCGGAAGGGCTCCCGATCGTCGTGACGATCGCCATGGCAGTCGGTGTGGCCCGGATGGCACGTCAGAACGCCATTATCAGGAAACTCCATGCGGTCGAGACGCTTGGGAGTACGACGGTGATCGGCTCGGACAAGACCGGAACACTGACGAAAAATGAGATGACGGTTCAACTCATCTACGACGGGAGAGAGATCTTTGAAGTGAGCGGAAGCGGATATGAACCGAAAGGCGAACTGCTGCACGATGGACTGCCCGTACATCCGAAAGAGCGGAAACATCTCGAGTTTGTCCTCAGGATCGGTCTCCTCTGCAACGAGTCGAACATTTATGAAGAAGACGGACGGTACAAGGTCGATGGTGATCCGACGGAAGCAGCCCTCATTGTTTCGGCGTTGAAAGCCGGTCTTCAGAGCGAGGAAGAGAGGGGAAAATATCCGCAGGAATCGATTGTCCCTTTTGAATCGGACCGCGGCTATATGGCGACGTTGCACAAGCACAGGGGCAAAAAGATGATATTCGTGAAGGGCGGACCCGAAAAAGTTCTTGACATGTGCACGGGGACGATAGCGGGAGGAGAGCTGAATGCGAAAGAGGTGCTTCGGGTGGCGTCGGAATTTGCGAAAAAGGGACTGCGCGTCCTCGCGTTCGCCTACCGCGAAGCGGATGATGCGATGGAGGAACTGACGTGTAAAGAGGTTGAATGCCGTGACGTATCGGGCCTTCTTTTCGCCGGGCTGCAGGGAATGATGGATCCGCCGCGTCCCGAGGCGATACAGGCGATTCAGGACTGCGAGCGGGCGGGGATCAGGGTCGTCATGATAACGGGAGACCATGCGGTGACGGCGAGGGCGATCGCTAAGATGCTCGGCATTGCCGATGACCACTCGGGTGTTCTCACCGGCAGGGAAATGGAGGAGATGGATGACGATCAGATCTTCGACTCAGTATCCCGCGTTTCCGTCTACGCGAGGGTATCACCACAGCACAAACTGCGGATCGTCCAGCAACTGAAGCGGAAAGGAGATATCGTCGCGGTAACCGGTGACGGCGTGAACGATGCCCCGGCTCTCAAAGCGGCGCACATCGGCGTCGCGATGGGGCGGAGCGGAACCGACGTCGCGAAGGAAGCCTCGGACATGATCCTGACCGATGATAATTTTGCCAGTATATTCAACGCCGTCAGGGAAGGAAGAATCGTATTCGACAATATTCGTAAGGTGACATTCTTCCTGATTCCTACCGGTATCGCCGCAATCCTGTCGATTTTCGGCACGATCTTTGCCGGGTTCCCCATCCCTTATGTTCCGGCGCAGCTGCTCTGGATCAATCTCGTGACGAACGGTCTACAGGACGTTGCGCTGGCGTTCGAGCCGGGCGAGAAAGGGATCATCGAGCGTCCGCCAAGGCATCCTCAGGAAGGCATCATGAACAGGTTGCTGATAGAGAGGACCGTGCTCGTCGGTTTGCTGATCTCCGCGGGCGTCGTGTTCAATTTTTTGACCGCTCTCAATTCCAGTGAATCCCTCGAAAAGGCGAGAACCGTCGCTGTCACAACGATGGTATTGTTTCAATTTTTCCAGGCGTGGAACAGCCGCTCGGAAATGGAATCGGTATTCCACATAAGCCCGATGAGCAATCCATTTCTTTTCTACAGCATGATCGCAGCATTTCTCGCGCAGCTTTCGGTTATTTATGTGCCGGCATTTCAGTGGGTTTTCAGAACCGAACCGATTTCAGTGAATGAATGGGCGCAGATTCTCGCGGTCACATGCTCGGTCATCATTGTGGTCGAGTTGGATAAGTGGATACGGAGACAGAAAAAGAAAAGAGAGCCTTTTTGAATGCGGGCAGGAGCTCACGAACAGTGTTCTCATCGGTGAAAGGGAGGGACGATATGAACCGATTGCGCATTGATCGTTCCCTGTTTATTTCACTCAAAACCCATCTCGTGTCTGGTTCACGCCATTTTGATATACTTTAAGAAAAAGCAATTCCAATGAAGGAGGTATGTATGCGGAGAATAATTTATTTTGTGATTACAAACATCGCGATCTTGATTGTTTTGAGTTTCGCGCTGAGAGTTCTCGGTATCGAACCCTACATAACACCGTATGGATTGAATTATCAATCGCTGCTGATTTTTGCGGCAGTATTCGGCATGGGAGGCGCGTTCATCAGCCTTGCCATGTCGAAATGGTCGGCAAAGAGACTCACCCGTGCGCAGGTCATCACACAGCCGTCAAGTGAGGTAGAACGCTGGCTTCTGTCCACAGTGCAGGACCTTGCGACCAGGTCCGGGATCGGGATGCCGGAAGTGGCCATTTATCCTGCTGAAGATATGAATGCATTTGCAACCGGCATGAGGCGAAACAGTTCCCTTGTTGCTGTATCCACCGGCATGCTAAGGCGCATGGAGAGGGAGAAAATTCGGGCAGTCCTTGCACATGAAGTGGCACATATTCAGAACGGAGATATGGTAACACTTGCGCTTATTCAGGGCGTGGTCAATACGTTCGTCATATTCTTTGCCCGTGTTATCGGGCATACCGTTGACAAGGTGATATTCAGGAGCGAACGGGAACACGGGATGGGTTTCTGGATTGCAACTATTATCGCAGAGATATTCCTCGGAATCCTCGCCTCGATCATCGTCTTCTGGTTTTCGAGACGAAGGGAATACCGTGCCGATAGCGGCGCTGCGGATTTTGTTGGGAAAAAGCCGATGATTGGTGCACTCGAGTCACTGAAGGCTTCCATTCAGCAGCCGCATCTGCCCGATCAGATGGCCGCATTCGGAATTTCCGGAACGAAAAAACGGGGACTGAAAGCGCTTTTTGCAACTCATCCCGACCTGGACGACAGAATTGCTACGCTCCTCAACTCGCCGTATCCCGATTATAAACCCTGAGGGTGGCTTTCCGATGAGACACCCTATTTCTTCGAAGGCTTATTCTTCAACCTGTGTGTTGAGAGGAAGGCGGCTGCAAGACCGGCGGTCAGAAAACCCTGTAGGGAGTAAGCAAACAGAGCGATGGTGCTGACGCCCTCTTCTGTGTCAGCCAGCCCGATGAGGTTGTATTTGACTTCAAAGAAGATCAGCACGTTCATGACCGCCCAAAGGAAAAATCCGAGTATCGCTCCACGAAGATAGATATTTTGTATGAAGAGGATCTTTCCCTGAAGCAATGGAATAATGACCATGAGCGGAAAGATCCCGAGAATGAAGCCGAGGAGAAAACCCCATATGTTCATGCCCTATTATACATGACCCGAATCAAGGGGATATTTACCGTAGGAAGGTTAGCGGGAATCTCTTTTGGATGTATTTGGCAGTATATGGGAAGAGTCACTTCTCGTGTCGCCTCGAAACCGGCCAGGGGTCTGACAAAGTGTTGGCAGCGTTCCCTGCATGCTGGATGTGATTCGAAGGTATTGTGAAGGTGTTTTTACTTTTTCGATCCCTTTGGCGCTTCTTCCGGGAGATAGAGCATGGCGCCGCCCCTTCTCCTGATGACGGCAATTTTATCTTCTTTCGCAAGTTTCATGGTGATTTCGACCGGGTCCGCTCCAAAGTACTTCTTGAAGGCTTCATTGAATCCTGAGTAGACGGAATGTATACCTTTATATCCTTCTCGCCTGAGATTCACTATGGCTTTCTTAACGAACTCATCAGGTGAAATCCGATCATGAGCATCAAGAGAAAGATTCATCTTCTTGAAAATTTCGTCCACATTCGTGGTGCTGGGGGCGTCTTCAGGAAAATACATCATGACGCCGCCTCTTACGGGTCTGATCGAGATGATCTTAGCGTTTGCGAGTTTACTCGTTGTTACTACGGGGTCTGTCCCAAAGTACTTCTTGAAGGCATCGTTAAATCCTGAATAGACCGAATGGATACCTTTATATTCGCCCGATCTCAGACTATGTATAGCCTTTTTCACGAACTCCTCATGTGAGAGTTTTTCCACTTCTCCACCGGAAAGACCCATCTTTTTGAGGGTATCTTCTATGGTAACGGCAGGCGGTGCATCTCCGGGCAGATACAGCATGACCCCTCTCTTTGTCGGCCGTAAAACGATTTTCCCTTCTTTGGCGAGCCGGGCTGTTACTTCGGCTGGGTCTTGACCGCTAAAGTATTTCATGAAGGCTTCGTTAAAACCGGAGAAGACGGAATGTATCCCTTTGTACCCTTCTCTCCGGAGCTTGGAGATCGCTTTAATAATGAATTCCTCGGCGGAGAGTATTCCGAGCTGATCTGCGCCGATACCCATTTTTTCGAGCGTTGCCGCAGCAGTTGCTGTTGCGGTCGATTCTTGCCGGAGGGTTATCGATACGCCATTCTTGAGAGGTCTCACGGCGATTATCTTATCCCTTATCATCTCCTCGATCACATGAAACGGCTCATCCTCGCTGAAACATGTTCTTAAGATTTCGTGTGCTGCCGGAGATCCCCCTGACAGTCCCTTTGCTCCCTCTTTCTGGAGAATCTCAATGAGGTCCGCAACAAATGCTTTCAATGATGCCTTGCCTTCTCCCATAATGCCCTCCTGTCCATAGCTCATGATGCAGCCTCAGTATCTTATCACAGGAGTGCAGTTTTCTGAAGAAAGAGATTTCATGGGCAAGGTGACCCCATCGTTGCATAAAAAGGGAGGGCATCACGCAAAGCCTTTCGAGGCAATGAGATTTGATCAGGGCATGGCGTCAAGAAAACAGGAATTCATGGGACGTGACATCCTCAGCCGGTATTTTGCATGTGGCTTCCGATGCCGCCATATATTGCTGCGAAAGGCTTTTCATGCCACCCTCCCTTTTTGTTCCTGCAGCTTTTATGCGACTGTAGGGTAAACTATGAGGAGGAGACAATGGAGAGAACAAGACTGAATCTCATCAGAAAGCTGGGCATTTTCTGCATCAGCGTGGCCCTGATCGGGATAGCCGGACTGGCGCCGTGCGAGGCAACGGAACCGGTACTGGGAGGTGGGTCAAACACGGCGAGTGGCTCCGCCGCAGGCTCCGCTTCCAGTGGAGCAAGCAGCCAGCTTGAGAGATGCGATGAAACCCTCGGTACGATGGCAGTCGTTGAGGACCAGAGCGCACCGTGGTACTATGATCTGCATCAGTATAAGCTCGGTTCGACTGTGCCGGTGCTTCGCATGCTGATCCAACAGTCCAACTGTTTTGTGGTCGTTGAACGAGGCCGCGCAATAAACAATGTCATGCAGGAGCGGGCTTTCGAGCAAAGCGGTGAGATGCGCGAGGGCAGCAACTTCGGGAAAGGGCAATTGGTCGCGGCTGATTACACCATGAGCCCTTCTATCACGTTCAGCAAGAAGGGAACCAGCGGTATAGGAGGAGGTCTTGGCGGTTTGCTTGGCAGTGTGGTTGGAGCCGTGGCCGGAGGCCTGAAGGCGAACGAAGCTTCCACGACCCTGCTGCTCATTGATAACCGCTCCGGGGTGCAACTGGCAGCCGCAGAAGGGAGCGCGAAAAACTACGATTTTGCCCTCTTCGGAGGAATCTTTGGCGGCAGCGCAGGCGGCGGTCTGGGAGGTTATACCAATACGCCTGAAGGCAAGATTCTCACGGCTGCCTTCATGGATTCATATAACAAGCTTGTGAAGGCGGTGCGAAATTATAAAGCGCAAACCATCAAGGGTGGGCTCGGCACCGGGGGTCGATTGGGTGTGCAAGGAGGACAGACACCCGCCTCAAAAGAGATCAAGTGATTGGCATCGAGTTTTCATCGTAATCGGTTATTACCTGTCTCATATTAGGCTTAATATTTTAGTCGTCATTCTCTTCCCGTCTGCGCGGGATAAAATCTGGTGGAAATACAATGTAATAAAAATGGATGCCCGATTAGAGTCCTCGGGCATGACGAACAAACGTGTCAGAATCTGTGAATATTATTTTGAGATCCTTTATATCTGTTCTCGATTGTGCAAAGGGAGTACACATATTCACGAAGAAGAGGGCTTTTTGTTGCCGCGATTCTGTAAAAGTATTTTAATCTCCTCAATCCTCTTTTCATCCACAGGATGCGTGGAAAGATATACCATCGGCTGTTTTTCTTTCCTGCCCTGTTTCATTCTCTTCCAGAATTCCAGAGCTCCTATCGGATTATACTCAGCCTTCTCCATCAAACCAACCCCAATACGGTCAGCTTCCAATTCCTGTTTCCTGCTGAAGGGAAGGATTACCCCGATTTCAGTCCCTAATCCGTAAGCTTGGTTTAATGCTTCAAGAACCATGGGATCATCAACATCGACAATCAAATTCAGGGCTATCTGTCCTACCTTTGCAACCAACGCGGTACTCATCCGTTCCGCGCCATGCCGTGCTATTGCATGTCCCACCTCGTGTCCAATGACAGCAGCTAATCCCGTTTCATCTTTTGTATAGGGAAGAATTCCCGTATAGATTCCAATCTTTCCCCCCGGAAGGCAGAAGGCGTTTGCAGTGCTATCATCTTCGATAACGATGAATTCCCATGTATAATCAGTGCGGTTAGAAGCCCCAGCTATACGGTTACCAACCTTTTTCACCTGATTAATCAGCGTCTGGTTTGTACTGAGTCTTGACTCTTTTTTGATCTTTTTGAACGCATCTTCCCCCATCTGCAACTCAACCGATTCAGGAATGAGAATCAGTTGTTTTCTTTCGGTTTCAGGTGCTTCCTTGCAGGAAACAATGAAAAGGATCAGTAATAGAAATATCAATGTTCGTTGCAGTAATCGAATCGTGCTTCTGCTTTGCAGTGCGCGAATCATTGTGCTGTTTCCAAAGCCTGTTTCCCTCTTTGTTTTCTTGTGCCTGATAAGATATTCAAGGTTTCAACAAATCCCGAAAATCCCATGGCAAAATAAATATAAGCCTTTGGTATATGGAATTCCATGCCTTCTGCTGTTAAGGTAACTCCAATCATAAGGAGAAAACTTAGTGCAAGCATTTTCAGCGAAGGATGACGGTGTATGAAATTGCTGATTGCTGTCGAAGCTACCAGCATCAGGATCATGGCAATCACTATGGCAGCTATCATGACTCCAAGCTTCTGAGCCATGCCTATTGCTGTGATGACGGAATCAAGGGAAAAGACAATATCGAACAGGATGATTTGTGTGATTACTGCTGCAAAAGTAGCCTTTACCTTTGCGATTGTCTGTTGGTGCTCTTTTTCAAATATGCCATGGATTTCGTGGGTTCCTTTATAAAGCAGGAAAAGCCCTCCAGCTATCAAGATGAGGTCACGAACTGAAAAGGTGACGTTCCATAATGAAAACAAAGGTATTGTTAAGCTTGCCAGCCATGCGATGCTCAGGAGAAATAGGATTCTTGTGATAAGAGCTAATCCGATACCTATTTTACGGGCTTTTGGTTGGAGCTCAAGGGGCAATTTGCTTGTCAAAAGGGAAATCACCACAATATTGTCTATTCCCAGAATTATCTCTAAAGTAGTCAAGGTTATCAAACTCATCCATATCTGTGAATCTGTTATCCATTCCATAATCCCTCCTCTTTTAAGCGCTAACTCGTAGATGAATCGAAGAATTTTGGGATAATATTAGATCCATGAGAAACAAACTTCTATTGAAATCTGATACCACTGCATAGAATCCATTATCTTGATATCTCATTCGTCATATTACTCATAATCCAAAGAGAGGCTTCAAAAATATCATGTGCAATGAAATCCGGCTGAATAGTCAGTTCCTGTAAATGTTTTCTCCCATGACCAGTCAGAAGATATACCGAGCTTGCACCAACCGTATACGCCATTTCAGCATCATGTGGATGATCTCCTATGACATAGGAACTGCGTCACCCTTGTCCAAAATAGGTTTAACAGATGAGCCCTGATTTGGTATAACAGTTCTGGGAAGAACAAAAAACCAAAGGAGGGCTCAACATGAACATATTTTGTAGCATATTCAGCCAATTGTTGCAATTGTTTCCGCGGGTGGAGTTTCAGCGTATAGTGAAGAAACATCATGCAGAGCGCGGTGCGAAAGGATTTAGCTGCTGGGGGCAATTTGTGAGCATGCTATTTTGCCAAGTAGGCAGAGCACACTCGCTCAGAGAAATCGTCAATGGACTGAGGAGTTGTGAGGGGAAACTGAAGCACTTAGGCATCGAGGCACCGAAGAGAGCAACGCTGTCTTATGCCAACAGGCATCGTCCGTGGGAATTGTATCGTGATGTGTTTTCCATGCTTTTTGAGCGCTGCAAATCTGAGGTAACCGGCAAGGCAAGGAGGTTTCGCTTCAAGAATAAATTGATCAGCCTTGATTCCTCTACGATTGATCTGTGTCTCAGCCTCTATGACTGGGCGAAATTCCGGAGAACGAAGGGAGCGGTGAAGCTGCATCTGATGCTGGATCACGACGGATATATGCCGTCTTTTGCGGTAATCACAGAGGGTGCGGTCTCTGATGTAAAGGTAGCCCACACGCTTCAGTTTGAACCGGGTACCATCGTAGTAGATGATCGGGGATACAACGATTATGGACTGTTCGGGAAGTGGACAGCACAGGGGATATTTTTTGTCACCAGGATGAAAGACAATGCACGGTACGAAGTCGTAGAGATACGCGAAGTGCCTCAGAACCGCAACATCATCCGGGATGAGATCATTCGTTTGACTGGAATAAAAGCAGAAGAGAAGTGTCCGTATCTTCTGCGCCGTGTTGAGGCATATGATCCTGAGACAGAGAGGACGTTTGTGTTTCTGACGAACCATCATCAGCTTGGGGCTTCAACCATCAGTGCTGTGTATAAAGACCGGTGGCAGGTGGAGTTATTTTTCAAAGCCCTGAAGCAGAATCTCAAGATCAAGACATTTGTTGGCACGAGCGCCAATGCGGTGAAGATACAAATATGGACGGCATTGATCACCATGCTGATTCTGAAATACCTTCAATTGAAGTCACAGTACAACTGGTCGTTATCAAATCTGGTGTCATTGCTGAGGATGAATCTCTTTACACACCGGAATCTGTGGGCATGGCTGGACAGTCCTTTTGAAATATTGCCTGTACAATATGAGGCCGACCAAATGAGATTGAACTATGAGTAATTTGGACAGCAGAAAAGGAAACCTGAAATGGATACAAGAAAAAACCTGTCAAAAACACTATATATTACAAGGGGAATTTCTTTGAAAGTCCGCTATCTTGGACAGCAATGGAACTGCGTACATCTATATCGTATCTTGTCTCAGCTTCTCGAATGAAATACTGTTTGGGTTTCCTGCACACACAGTTGTCTTCTTTCGTGTGTGGACAATAGAATACGTGTTGAATCGTAATGCCATAGCTATTGAGCAATTGAATAAAATACTCGTTGAATTTCAAGAATGTTTCTTCGCTAAAGACTTGTTTGCCAATTCCAGACTGGTTGGTGATAATAAAGAGGATGAAATGTTGCTGTAATATATCTAAAGCTTCAATTGCACGGGGGATAAAGATTAATCGTTCCGCAGAATAAAGATCCCCTACATCTTCATTGATTGTGCCATCCCTGTCGAGGAATATCGCTCTATGCAATTCTGTTCATGTTTGCCAAGTTCATGCTCACATCATCAACTATTTTTAATAATCATCATTGCATCATTTTCTATTTTCTCTTTGGCAATATTCAGTCTCATTGTGCAAATTTCATCGCCTTGAGCTTTGCTATTCTTTCTTCAATAGGTGGATGTGTACTAAACAGTTTTAACATGCCTCCTCCCGACAGAGGGTTCACGATGAACATGTGGGATGTTGCAGGATTCGCATCCATCGGAATCCTCTGGGAAGCCATTTGCAGTTTCTTCAGAGCATTAGCAAGATAGAGTGGATTTCCTGATATCTTGGCTCCCCCAGCATCTGCTCCGTATTCCCGTGAACGGGAGATCGCCATCTGGACAAGCAATGCCGCAATAGGTCCTACAATCATCATCACAAGGGAAGCAATTGGATTTCCGTGTTCGCCTTCATCGCTGCTTCTCCCTCCGAAAATCATAGCCCACTGTGCCATTTGTGCAAGATAACTTATGGCGCCGGCAATAGTAGCTGCTATGGTTCCCACAAGAATATCCCTGTTTTTGATATGGGCAAGCTCATGTGCAAGGACTCCTTCAAGTTCTTCCCTTGAAAGGATCCTCATGATTCCTGAGGTGACAGCAACTGCCCCGTGTTTCGGGTTTCTCCCCGTCGCAAAGGCGTTCGGTTGCTCTTGTTCCATAATGTAGACCTTTGGCATGGGAAGCTCCGCCTTTTGAGCAAGCCTTCTGATTATTCCGTATAGTTCAGGAGCTTCGGTTTCCGCTACCTGTTGTGCCCGATACAACTTGAGAACAATTTTGTCACTGAACCAATAGGTGATAAAGTTCATGGCAAAGGCAAAGATAAGGGCGATCGTCATCCCATTCTTGCCCCCTAATGCTGCTCCCACAAACACCAAGAGAATCGTCAGTGATACCATCAAAACCATTGTTTTTAGTCCGTTCATTTTCTTCCTCCCATTACGATAAAAAAAACCTTCACCACGAAAGAATTCTTCATTCGTGATAAAGGTCTTGCTTGTTAGGTTTATCTAACCAGTGGTACCAGGCTTCTCCGCCGTGTTGGTGATAGCCACTGCTCAGCTACTCCCCTTTTTCTTTACTAATTTATCCGATCCATGAAAAGGATGTCAATAAGGATTGCGATTCGGCATGCTCTCTGTTCAGGCGAACGATAGGATTACTTTTCGAACCAATATGGTAATACAGGAGAAGGCGCTACTCTTATCCTGTCGACGCTCTCTGAGAAAATGAAGATATTAAAAGAAAAGGAAAAGGATGGTGGACGGTAGGGGATTCGAACCCCCGACCCCAACGTTGCGAACGTTGTGCTCTCCCAGCTGAGCTAACCGCCCATGTTGAATAAACTCAATGCGAAATTGCGACGCCCGATTGGTGCCCCTCGTGCCGAGCACAGCGACTCTCCATTGTGCTGACCAAAATAGTTGATGAGGGTTTTCCCACCTTTCGTCGGCTCTGTCAGCGAGACAGATTGCTCTATTATACCTCACTCTTCACTTGTCTATGTTATCCCTGCATACTTTCACGCCGATTAGTCGTGATACAATAAAAGAAAAATGTTTTTTAAAACTCCCCTGTATGATAAATGAACCGGTACTGGATCGGTGATATGAAAGAAAACCAAGACGAGGCATGGTTGAAGTTTTCCCTTGAAGAATTGGATCGTACGCTCAAGGACAACCTTGCGGTCGCAATACAACGGGGGTTCAGATTGCCG
>Ga0101944_10007198_pt1 | contig 11300 bp, 6 predicted proteins | sample DewCreD2012metaG_FD_75245 | JGI IMG/M metagenome (GOLD analysis project Ga0101944, IMG submission 75245) | Hot spring sediment bacterial and archeal communities from British Columbia, Canada, to study Microbial Dark Matter (Phase II) - Dewar... ... | reverse complement strand
AGTGACAAAAGGCCAGGCTTATGCCACGATAGACAGTGGAGGGTGTTTCAGATGCTGAATTCCGGTCGTTGGGCAGTGGCGGTTCTGATCCTCTCAATTGCCGCATGCGGAAAGCGGACCGCACAGGCGCCAGAGCCGGTGGCCGCCGTGCAGGTTCGGGAGGCGGCGAAAACCGAGCGAGCCGAAGTGATCCGGGTTGGCGGCAACGTGGAGGCGTACGAATCCTCCGAAGTCGGCTTCCAGGTGGCTGGGCGCATCCGCCGGGTGCTGGTCGAGGAGGGGCAGGCCGTCCGCCAGGGGCAGCTGCTGGCGGAACTCGACCCCACCGACTATTCGCTCGGCGCGGAGATTGCGGAAGGCGAAGCCGCGGCTGCGCGGGCGATGGCCGAGAAAGCCCGCGCCGGGGCGCGCAGACAGGAGCTCGAGCAGGCCCGCGCCGCCTACGAGCAGGCCGAAGACGAGTACCGGCGCATGAAAATCCTGTTCGAGCGGAAGAGCCTTGCGCCGAACGATTTCAAGAAAATCGAAACGCACTGGCAGGTGGCGAAGCAGCGGTACGAAGAAGCCCTGGAAGGCGCGCGCCGCGAAGACCGCGAGGCCGCGGAGGCCAAGGCCCGGCAGGCCGAAGCCAACGCCCGGCTGAATCGCAAGCGCGTCGAGGACACGCAGCTCCGCGCGCCGATTTCCGGCGTCGTGGCCCGGCGGCTGGCCGACACGGGCGAGATGATCGCCGCCGGCATGCCCGTGGTGGCGCTGATGCAGCTCCACCCGGCGCGCGTCCGCGCCGGCGTGCCGGAAGCGGAAATCGGGAAGGTCAGGATCGGGCAGACCGCGCGCGTCCGCATTCCTTCTCTCGGCGGGCGCGAATTCCCCGCAAAAGTCGAACTCGTCGGCTTCGCTGCGGAGCCGCAGTCGCGGACCTTCCCGGTGCGGCTGCTGGCGCCGAACCCCGCGCTGGAACTGCGCGCCGGCATGATCGCCGAAGCCGAGATTGAAACCGACACGCGCGTCCCGGTGCGCACGGTTCCCGCGGAAGCCGTCTGGCGCGATCCGCAGGGCGCCACGCACGTCTACGTCTACTCGCCCCAGAGCGGACGCGTTCATGCGCGGCGCGTCCGCACCGGCCGCGGGGCTGGCCGCGAGGTCGAGATCGGTGAGGGGCTTGGCGATGGCGACCTGGTCGTTGTGGGCGGCCAGCACAAGGTGAAGGACGGCATGCGCGTCCAGGCGGAGGTGCTGCGATGAACCCCGTCAAGTCCGCCCTCCGGTACCCGCAGGTCACGCTGCTTCTCACCGCCGCCGTCCTCGCCACCGGCATCACGTCGCTGCTCACCATGCCGCGGCGCGAGGACCCGAAGATCACCATCCGCACAGGCCTCGTCATCGCCACGTATCCGGGCGCCACCGCCGAGCAGGTGGAAAAGCAGGTCACGCGCAAGATCGAGGACCGGCTCTTCCGTTTCGAGGAGGTCCGCAAGGCGAAGACCTGGTCCACCAGCCGCAGCGACCTCTGCGTCATCCATGTCGAGCTGGAGGACCATGTCAGACAGCCTGACGTCTTCTGGTCGAAGCTCCGCCATGCATTGATCGAGCTCAAACTCACGGAGCTGCCCGAGGGCGTGCAGGGCCCCGTCGTGCGCGACGATTTCGGCGACACGGTCGCGCTGCTGGTTGCCGTGCACGGCAGCCGTTACAGCTACACGGATCTGAAAGAGTACGCCGAACGGCTCGAAGACGAATTCCGCACCCTGCGCGCCGTGGCCAAGCTCAAGCGCATCGGCGAGCAGAAGGAAGAGATCCGCATCACCTCGTCCATGGAGCGCGTGTCCCAGTATGCGCTCTCGCCGATGAAGGTGATCCAGGCTCTCCGCGGCCGCAACGTGGTCCAGTACGGCGGCGAGCTGAAGACCGGCGCGGCGGCGCAGCCCATGCGCGCTTCCGGCCTCTTCCAGGACGTCGAGGAAATCCGCCGCGTCATGATCGACGTCTCTCCCACGGGCCAGCCCGTCTATCTCGGCGATCTGGCCCGGGTCGAGCGCGTCGAAGGCGAGCCCCGCTCGCTCTGCCGCTTCAACGGCGAGCCGGCGGTGCTCGTCAGCGTCGAAATGCAGGAGGGCTACAACATCGTCGAGTTCGGCCGCGCCCTGCGCGAAAAGCTCGCCCACGTGCGCGCCACGCTGCCCCCCGACCTCCACATCGACATCCTCGCCGATCAGCCCGCCGTCGTTGAACGCCGCATTACGCACTTCATCCGCGAGTTCGGCATCGCCATCAGCGCCGTCATTCTCGTCACCATCATCCTGCTGCCCCTGCGCGTGGCGCTCATCGCCAGCCTCGCCATTCCCGTCACCATCGCCGCCACGTTCGCGCTGCTGCATGCGATCGGCGTCGAGCTGCACCAGGTGTCCATTTCCGCTCTGATCGTCGTGCTCGGCATGGTGGTCGACGACGCCATCGTCATCGCCGACAACTACGTCGAACACCTCGACCGCGGCACGCCCCGCATGGAAGCCGCATGGCGCTGCGCCACCGAACTCTGGCTGCCCGTGCTCACCGCCACGCTGACCATCATCGCCGCGTTCCTGCCGATGCTCATCATCAGCGGAGCGGTGGGCGAATTCATCCAGGCGCTGCCGGTCGCCGTCGCCGTGGCTCTCTCCTGCTCCTACGCCGTTGCCATGCTGGTCACGCCGTGGCTCTGCCGCTTCTTCATCCGCCGCGGACTCCATCCGCCCGAGGCCGAACCCCGCAGGAAGCGCTTCAACGCCATCGACTTCATGCAGTCCAGCTACAACCGCGTCATCCATGCCGCGATGCGGAACAAGGCTCTCACTCTCGCCGGCGGCGCCGCCGTCTTCCTTCTGGGAATCGTGCTCCTGCGCACTGTCGTGCCCGAGCGCTTCTTCCCCACCGCCGAGCGCAACCAGTTCGTCATCCACCTGTGGCTGCCGGAAGGGACGCGCCTCGAAAAGACCGACGCCGCAGTACGCCGCATCGAGCAGCATCTCCGCAAGGAGCCGCTCGTCACGAGCTTTGCGTCTTTTGTCGGCGATTCCGCTCCGCGCTTCTATTACAACGTCGACCCGGAATTCCCCGCCCGCAATTACGCGCAGATCGTCGTCAACACCCGGAGCGCGGAGGACACGCCTCCGCTTGTGTTCCGCCTGCGCCGCGAGCTGCAGACCGTCGCGCCGGAGGCGCTTGCCATCGTGCGCGAGCTTGAACAGGGCACGGTCATGAAGGCGCCGGTCGAAGTGCGCATCGTCTCCACGCTGGATGGCGAAGACGACCTGCGCCGCCTGCGCGAGATCGGCGATCAGGCTGAAGCCATCCTCCGCCGCACGCCGGGCGCCGAATATGTTTTCGACGACTTCCACGAGGATGCGCCGGAGCTGTCCCTGCGCGTGAACGAAGAGGTCGCCAACCGCCTCGGTTTCAGCAATTCCATGCTCGCTCTCCAGATGGCTGGCGGATTCAGCGGGCTGCCTGTCACGACGTTCTGGGAAGGCGACCGCGACATTCCGGTCGTGCTGCGCCTCGAGGAGCAGTACCGGAACACCTTCGACGATGTCGGCGACGCATACGTCGTCAGCGCGCTGACGGGCGCGCGGGTTCCCCTGCGCAGCGTCGCCAGCGTCGAGCCCGAGTGGCGCCCCAGCCGCATCGTCCGCCGCAACGGCCTGCGCACCCTCACCGTCATGGCCATCCCCGACGAAGCGCACCTGCCCTCGCAGCTCCTGAAATCCGCGCAGCAACAGCTCGCCGCCATCCCGCTTCCGCCCGGATACCGCATCGAATATGGCGGAGAAATCGAGGGGCAGAAAGAAACATTCGGGGAAATGCACGTCGTGCTGGCCCTGAGCATTCTGCTGATTTTCCTGATCCTGCTCTTCCAGTTCCGCTCGCCCGTCGACACGCTGGTCGTGATGATGTCCATTCCACTGGCCCTGCCAGGGGCGGTCTTCGGGCTGATTCTGACGGGAAATCCGTTCAGCTTTACGGCGTTTATGGGCGTCATCAGCCTTTCCGGCGTGGTCGTGCGCAACGCGATCATCCTCGTCGATTACATCCATGAACGTCAGCGCGCAGGCGCTCCGCTGGAAACGGCCGCGCTCGAAGCGGGCGAGCGCCGCCTGCGGCCGATTTTCCTGACCACTGCTGCGGCGGCGGTGGGCGTGCTGCCCATGATCCTCAGCGGGTCCAGCCTCTGGTCCCCGCTGGCCAGCGCCATCGCAGTCGGGCTGATCTGCTCCATGTTCTTCACGCTCGTCGTCGTGCCCGTGCTCTACGTCGTGGCCAAGCGCCGCGCCGCCCGCTGGCGCCCGGCCACGCTGGCGCCCGTCCTGCTGCTGCTCCTCTTCCAGCCGGGTCTACGCGCGGAATCGCGCCGCATCACGCTCGACGAGGCCCTCGCCATGGCCCGCCAGCAGAACCCGATCCTCAAAATCCAGCGTCTGAAGGAGCGCGAATCGGCCAGGAAACGCGACGCCATCCGCGCCAACGCCTTTCCGCGCCTCTCCAATGAATCGAGCCTCCTGTACAACAGCCAGTTGCAGAACGTCGCCATCCCGCGGGGCTTTCTCGGCGTGCTGCCGCAGCTCGGCCCTGTCCCGTCGGACGACCTGCGCCTTCTGCAGGGCGCCAACACGTTCGGCCTTTCCATGACGACGGCGGCCCAGCCTCTCACGCCTCTCATCCGCATCCACGCAGGCACGCGCGCCGCCGAGCAGGACATCCGCATCGCGGAGGCCGAAACCCGCCGCGCCGAAAACGAAATCGCCCTCAAAGTTCAGGAAGCGTATCTCGGCACCCTCCTTCTCGAAAAGCGCATTGCTGCCGCGCGCCAGAAAGTCGAGGCCGCTGAAGCCGCCCGCGCCGACGCCGCCAATGCCGTCGAGTCCGGCGCCGCGCTCGACGTCAAACTTCTCGAGGCCGACGCCCGCCTGCTGGAAGCGAAAAACACTCTGCTTCAGCTCGAAAACCAGCGCGCCGACGTGCTGGCGGAACTCGCCGACCTCATCGGCCTCGATCCGGACACGGAACTCGAACTCGTCCCCTCTCCCTGGGCTGAGCCGCCGGTCGAGCCGGCCGAGGCCCTGGTGCAACGGGCCCTCGAACGCAGCCCCGAAGTGAAAGCTGCCGAGGCCACGGTCGAGAAGGCCCGCCGCGCCGTCCGCGCCGCGCAGGCCGAGTTCATCCCGGACATCGCGCTGTTCGCCACGCACGCGCAGCAGCGCGGCGTGCCCTTCCTGCCCTCTTCCAATGCCGCCGTCGGTGCGCGCCTGTCGTGGGATCTGTTCGACGGCGGCAAGAAGCGCGCCCTCGTCGGCGAGCGCCGCGCACAGCTGGAGCAGGCTGAACAGAATCTGCTGCGCGTCCGCCATCGCGTACAGATCGACGTCGAGAAGGCCCGCCGCAAGGTCGAGCGCTTCCGGGATCTGGTCCGCGTCGCCGAGCGCGCCCTTGAAGCCCGCCGCGAAGCTCTCCGCATTACTTCGGATGCCGTCGAAACCGGCGTCGCCCCGCCGGTGAAACTCGCCGAAGCGCAGGCCGCCGCCGCGGAAGCCGAGGCCATGGCGGAAGAGGCCCGCGCGGGCCTGCGCCTTGCGGTGGCGGAACTCGAACGCACGATCGGCGGCTGAACGGCTCCGGGGCTTGAATCAGACTCAGGAATCTGAAATAAGGGTAGGGCGAACTTTTCCCGACAGGAGGCCCTCATGCCCTGCTGCATGTCCGCAATGAGCCGGCGCACGCTGCTGAAGACCGGCGCCGCCCTTCCCCTTGTGGCAGCGCCCTCCGGCGGCCACCCCCTCGAGCCCGGCGCGCGCCGCACGCTGCGCGTCCAGCCTGTGCTCATCTACCAGATTTTCCAGCCCCGCCCGCAGACAAGCTGGCGGCCGTGGGGCGGCCTGTTCACCGAGAAAGAAGCCGCCGAGGAGCGCGCCCGCATCGCCCGCGAGCTCGAGTCCATCGCCCGCACGGCGGCGTACCCGATCGAGTTCCTTCCGCTGCGCGAGATCCGCTCCGTGGAGGAAGGCAAGGCCGTGGCCGCCGGCGAATACGACACGCTGCTGATGTATCCGGCTTCGGGCAGCGTGCGGCTGCTTGAGAGCGTCGCGAAGCCCGAGACGCCCACTGTCATCTTTGTCCGTCACCGCTCGGGGCCTGTCTACGAGTGGTACGAGATCGTCCACCCGCGATTCCTCCGCAAGACCGACGACGATTGGGGTCAGCCCGGGGCGGATGCAATGGACGTAGTGGTCGATGAAACAGCCGACGTCGCCTGGCGCCTCCGCGCGCTGGGCGGACTGAAGCATACGCAGGGCCGGCGGGTTCTGTGCCTTGGCGGCGCCTCCGGCTGGGGCGCCGGAGGCCGCAGGGCACCGCAACTCGCGCGTGAGCGCTTCGGCCTCGATCTCGTCGATGTTTCCTATGACGAGCTCGGCCGCCGTCTGCAGGCCGCGCGCAAGGACGACAGGCTCGTCAAACAGGCGGCGCTCGAAGCCGGAGACTATCTCGGCAGGAAGGGCGTCAAGCTCGAAACGCGCCGCGAGTACGTCGACAACGCGTTTCTCCTCACCCACGTCCTCCGCGGCATGATGCGCGAAGCCGGCGCAACCGCCATCACGATCAACCACTGCATGTCCACCATCATGCCCATTGGCGAGACCACCGCCTGCCTGCCGCTCAGCCTGCTGAATGACGAAGGATATCTGGCCTTTTGCGAGTCCGATTTTGTCGTCATTCCCTCCGGAATTTTGCTTCAGGCGATTTCCGGGCTGCCCGTCTTCCTGAACGATCCCACCACTCCGCACCACGGCCTCGTCACGCTCGCTCACTGCACGGCCCCGCGGAAGATGGACGGCAGGAATCCGGAGCCCGTCCGCATGGTCACACATTTCGAAAGCGACTATGGCGCCGCGCCGAAAGTCGATATGCGCATCGGCCAGAAAGTCACCAACATTATTCCCGATTTCAGCTTCAAACGCTGGGTTGGATTCGAGGGAGAAATCGTCGCCAATCCCTTCCTGCCGATCTGCCGCGCGCAGATCGACGTCGGCTTCCGGTGCGATTCATACAGGCTCGCCTCGGCCATGCGCGGCTTCCACTGGATGACCTGCTACGGCGACTGGCGCAAGGAGGTCGGCTACGCCCTCTCGAAAGCGGGCATCGAATGGCTCGACCTCACCTGACGCAATGCTGCCTTGAGCCCTGTCCGCACTTCCGGCAGATGCGGACGGGCGCCTGAGAAGAAAGGGTCGAAGTTCAGCGCTGGAAGTCTGATCGCGCGGCCGGTTGGCACACGCGGGCCACTTCGCACTGCCGATGCCTGCCCGCATCACGGCTTCCGCAGCCCGGCGATGTCCGGACAGCCGCGGTGAATGTCCCCTCGTGCAGCGCGGTGCTTCTCCGGGAGCGTGCCGGCGAACTCGGGCTTTTGCCACGTTTCTTTTCTTTGCCCCGGGCTGAATCCGTGCCGGGGCGCCTGTCCCTGCGCCAGGCCGGCCAGGTAATGCTCCGCGCCGTTCGGATCATCGGGATCCGTGTCCGCGGCAACCGCGCGACCGGCGCATCCCACAGACAGTATCACGAAAGCCAGCCCGGTGGACAGGACCGCTCGTGCCATTTTGTTCCGCATGCGCAGGAATCCCTTTCGCAACAATTAAAAGGTAAACGGAAAACGGAACCGCCGGATTTCGTGGGTTCCGTCCGCGCAGGCCACCTCCGCGTACGCCCACAGTTCATTGCCCACCTGGAGCCAGGAGGAGTAACGCCAGGTGTGAAACGCGCCCGGAGTGGCGCTCCCCAGCAGCGGCTGTTCGGGCGTCAGGTCATGGTAACGCGCCAGATCAAACGTAAAGGCCGCACCCGTCAGAATGTTATAGACCGGATCCAGCCAGGCGCTGCAGGAACCTTCATAAAAAAACAGCCATCCGAGACCGACAGGTATCACCGAAGATGGGCGGACAAAAAAGTCATGCCATCCCGCAAGCGGAAGGACCGAAAGCCGCGGATCTCCGACAGGCTTCCAGGACCAGCCGTCTTCGCTGGTGAAATGAAAAATCCGCTCATTCCGGCGGGCATATCCGATCACCCAGCAGTGCCAGCGGGAACCGTCATGAAAAACTACCGGGTCTTTGTATTCTTCGGGAAGCGTGTCCCGGTCCCGTTCCGCGGGAATCGGCCCGATCACGGGCCGGGCAGAAACCGGGTCAAACCGGTCCGGACGGTCCGCGTCGGCAAAACGGATGATCCGCCACGGCCCATCCTGCCACGGCGCGCAGCCGAACAGCGCGTACCGCCCCGTCTTCGGATCCCTGGCCAGAGCGGGCCGTTCAAAACCCGCTACCCCGGCAGCTTCCCGAGTGATTGACAATACGTTTTCAAAACGCAACCCGTCGGTACTTTTCAGTATCCGTATTTCGTAGCCCCGACGCCCCCGATCTCCGTCGCCCCGCCGCATCCGGCATGCCAGCCAGAAAGTACCGTCTTCATCCCTCAGGACCGATGGCGCTCCGGCCCACCACTCGGGCGCGATGGTGTCCGGCCGAAGGATCACGTCATAGGTTCCGGCGAGGGTATCAATCCGGGCAATGCCGGATGTGAACGCGGCAGGAGCGGGTTGCGCCAGAGACGGAATCAGAATACAGATAAGAAGTCCGGTCATGTGTCACCTTTCTATTAACCGGTCCAGTTTCGGCACCGATCCAGCGCCCGGCGCCACTGGGCCCGGCGGGCTTGTCTTTCCTGCGCGGTACAGGTCGGAAGAAAGCGCCGGTCTTCCTCGCGGCAACGGTTGAGCGCAGCGTCATCCGGCCACACGCCCGCGCCCAGTCCAGCCAGCATGGCCGCTCCCAGCGCCGTGGTCTCCACCACTTTGGGGCGCGCGATAGGAATGCCGCACAGGTCTGCCTGCAGTTGCATCAGCAGGCTGTTGGCCGAAGCGCCCCCGTCCACCCGCAGTTCCGTCAGGGCCAGGCCCGCGTCTTCGCGCATGGCGTCCAGCACGTCGGCAACCTGAAACGCGATCGATTCCAGGGCAGCCCGGGCAATATGGGCCCGGGTCGTGCCGCGGGTAATACCGACAATAACCCCGCGGGCGTGCGGATCCCACCAGGGCGCGCCCAGCCCGGCAAAGGCCGGCACCAGATATACATCTCCCGTATCAGGGACAGACGCCGCCAGCGATTCGATTTCCGGCGCTGAACGGATAATCCCCAGGCCGTCACGAAGCCACTGCACTACGGCTCCGGCTATAAAAACGCTTCCTTCCAGCGCGTACGACAGCTGTCCGCCGCGCCGCCAGGCCACCGTAGTCAGCAGGCTGTTCCGGGAAACCGGCGCGCGGTCTCCCGTGTAAAGCAGCATGAAACAGCCCGTGCCGTAGGTGTTCTTCACCATGCCGGGCTCCAGGCAAAGCTGGCCGAACAGCGCCGCCTGCTGGTCTCCGGCGATGCCGCCGATAACAGGCGCGCCCGGGATTACCTCCCTGTCCGTTTCTGCGAGTTTTCCGGAAGAATCCGTTACCTCCGGGAGCACCGCCCGGGGTATTTCCAGCGCATGCAGCAGATCGTCATCCCAGTCCCCGGTATGGATGTTATACAGCAGCGTGCGCGACGCGTTGGACGCATCGGTAATGTGTTTTTTTCCTCCCGTAAGGTTCCATGCCAGCCAGGTATCAACCGTGCCGAACGCGAGATCGCCCCGCCGGGCGGTCTCGGCCGCGCCCGGGATCTCCCGCAGCAGCCAGGCCAGCTTGGTACCGGAAAAATAGGCATCCAGCACCAGGCCGGTACGCTCCCGAAACAGCGACTCCAATCCAGCCTGCCGCAACCCGTCGCACATCTGGGCGGTGCGGCGGTCCTGCCAGACAATGGCGTTCGCGACCGGCTTGCCAGATCGCCGGTCCCAGAGCAGGGTCGTTTCACGCTGGTTGGTAATGCCCACCGCGGCGATCCGGGCGGGATTCACCTCCGCCCGGGCCAAGGCCTCCCGCGCGACGGCCAGCTGCGTGTTCAGGATATCCTCCGGACGGTGTTCCACCCAGCCCGGCCGGGGAAACAACTGTTCAAATTCCTGCTGGGCAGTGGCAACCGGGCGTCCATTTTCATCAAATACGATAGCCCGTGAACTGGTAGTCCCCTGATCGAGGGCAAGGATGTAGGCACTCATTGACGGTCTCCTGTCACATCAAACCCTTCCCGGATTTGGACCGCATCATTTTACCGTAAATCCCCGCGGCGTGTTCTGTCTTTCATCTGACGCGGGAACATCCATGTTCCTGTAAGTCACCGGCAGTGAATCCGTGAGCTCTCTCCATAAAAAAAGCCGGGCGGAGAAGACATATCCCCGCCCGGCAGAGATCAGGTGTCGATCAACGTTTCCGGCTGTAGCGCGACCCCAGCGCCGCCACGCTGAAGGCCAGGGCAAGCAGGCCTGCCATGCCGGCAACAGGTATGCCCCGGTCCACGGTCAGCTGAAACTCCGGAGACTGCACCGTGGTAACCAGGTCGGTGGCTTCACAGTAGTACCTGCCGGCATCCTCGAAGGCAATGGGGTCAAAGGACAGGGTTTCATCCGTGGCGCCGGCCACCGGCTCCCAGGCTTTTCCTCCCAGGTCGCGGTACCACTGCAGGTTCACCGGCCCTACCGCCCCTTCAACCCGCACCTCCAGGGTAAAGGGCTGGTCAACAATCGCGACCGCGGGGTTCGGCGTTACCGGAATAACCTGCAGGGTGCAGTTGTCCAGCACCGTGACCGTACGGGTTACCGTTTCTTCATTGTCAAATACATCCCTGGCGGAATAGGTAACGGTCCAGGTTCCCGGCGGCAGGAACCCTTCGGGAACCGCGCTCTGAATCACCATGGTGGTGGTTAAGTCGCCTTCGCAAAGGTCCAGCGCCACCGCACCCGGCTCCACGTAAGTCTCGCCGCAGTTCAGGGTCATCACGCTGTCGCCATTCAGTATGATGTTGGGCGGCAGCGTGTCATAGACCTCCACCGGGATACCATCTGCAGGTTCATAAATCTGGTTCTGGCCGTCATTGGCAGTAAACCAGATCCAGTGGGATCCTACCGGAAGGATAGTACCGGGAGACACCTCCGGAATGCCGCTGCCCGCGCAGTTGTCCGTCCAGAAGGCATTGGGCAGCGGCAACGGCATGCCGCACTCACCTATGATAAGGCTGGTGTCTTCCACTGTGATTACGGGCGGCTCGTTATCCACTACCGACACGGCAAGGTAACTGGTCGTGAGGTTGAACCCGTCATCGGCTTCGTAGGCGACCTGGTAGCTTCCG
>Ga0101944_10007197_pt1 | contig 11300 bp, 8 predicted proteins | sample DewCreD2012metaG_FD_75245 | JGI IMG/M metagenome (GOLD analysis project Ga0101944, IMG submission 75245) | Hot spring sediment bacterial and archeal communities from British Columbia, Canada, to study Microbial Dark Matter (Phase II) - Dewar... ... | reverse complement strand
GTGCTCATTCCAAGAGTTGTGGAAGCCGTGAAGATTCCTGTGATCGGCGGGGGCGGCATTTCAGACGGAAGAGGATTCCTGGCGGCCCTCGCCCTGGGAGCGCAAGGGGTGATTATCGGGACCAGGCTTCTGGCCACCCAAGAAGCGCCGATCCACATCAAGGTGAAAGAGGCGCTGGTGAATGCAAGCGAACTGGACACCATGCTGGTTCTGCGCTCCCTGGGAGCCACGCACAGGGCCTGGATCAATGCGGCGGCGAAGAAGTGCGTGGAACTCGAAAATGCCCGGGCAGACGTTGCAGAGATTCTAAAGGTGGTATCGGGAGAAAATGCGAAACGGCTCTATGAGACAGGAGATCTGGATGCGGGCATACTGCCCTGCGGCCAGGGGGTCGGCCTGGCCCATGACATTCCCACCCTCAAGGAGCTTTTTGACCGCATGGTGCGGGAGGCCAGTGAGCTGGCCCGAAAACTTGCTGGGGGAAGTGACAAGTGAGGAGTAACGAGTGACAAGAAGACATCTTGGGCTCGTCACTTGCCCTTCGACGTTGCTCAGGGCCGTGAGCTCGTCGAACGCTTACTTGTCACTGGTTACTCCTAGAGGAGCGTTGTATCTGAGTGTTTTTGAGCAAGCTGCAAGCAGGCTCTTTTTTGAGCGTCCCGCCGGCCCGATTCCTCAAAAGCGCATTTTCGGATGAGCACAACCTAAGAAGAAAGGACTGCGTTTAGAACATCATGAAAGTAAAAACCCCATGGATTCTATTTTCGTTTGCCCTATGGCTATGCCTAATCGGAACCCTCCATGCCCAGAAAGCCGAGCAGCAGACAGCCGCAGCAGGAAAAGCGGCCATTGTCAACGGCGTGGTCATTCAAGAGGAGGAAGTGAATCGCGGCTTGCACTATCAGCAGCAGCGGCTTCTGGCCACCACCGGCATGGCCATTCGACCGGATATGATGCCGGAGGCAAGAAGAATGGTTCTTGAAGAACTGATCGACAGGGAACTTCTCTACCAGCAGAGCCGTAAAAAGGGAGTGGTCATTGAGGATGCTCAGGTCAACGAAGAGCTGGATCAACTCAAAAAGCAGTATCCCAATGAACAGGCGTTCAGGGAAGGCTTGGAGGAAAATCAACTTACCGAAGCGCTGGTGAGGGCGCAGATCAAGATGACTCTGGCTGTGCGCAAATTCGTTGAGAAGGAATTTGGTGCAAATATCGAAGTCTCGGAGTCGGAAGCCAAGGGTTTTTACGAGGCCAACCCCAATTATTTCAAGGTTCCGGAAACCGTTCGGCTGAGCCAGATCATGATCAAAGCGGATGCGAAATCCGATCCGACGAAAAAAGCGGAGGCTAGAAAGACACTCGGGGATCTGCAAAAAAGGATTCAAAAAGGGGAGGATTTTTCCATCCTTGCCAAGGACTTTTCTCAGGACGCCAGCGCGGCTCAGGGCGGCGACATGGGCACGATCCCGCGGGGCAAGATGCCCAAAGCTTTCGATGAGGCGGCTTTTGCTTTAAAACCGGGCGAGGTGAGCAGTATCGTGGAGACCGAGCAGGGGTTTCACTTGATCAAGGTTCACGACAAAAAGCCGGAAAAGGTCGTTCCCTTCAAGGACGTGGAAGAAAAAATCCGGCAACATCTGGTGAGTCAGAAAATGAGACAACGGGTCAACGAGTTCCTGAATGAAGTGAAAAAGACCGCCAAAATCGAGAGAATTTCGACCAAAGGCGCAGATTAGGCGAAACTGAAGTTCCTAATAATGTTCACTTTTCGCTTGACCTTCGGCGGCGCAGTATCGTAGATTTTTCACCCAAATAGGGCCCGGCGCTTCCATAGGGGTCGGCATTCCTTTTGAAGGGCCTTATCCCTTTGCTCGAGTGACGACCGGACGCTTGGGACTACTGTTAAAAGCTTGAAAGGGGGTCAAGAGCTTTGGCAGAGGGAGTTGTGAAGTGGTTCAATGCGAACAAGGGGTATGGGTTTATCAAGAGGGAAGAGGGTCAGGACCTGTTTGTGCATTTCTCTTCCATCACCATGAAAGGCTACAAGACTCTTGCTGAGGGGGACAAGGTGACCTTCGAGGTGGAAGACACCGATCGAGGGCCACAAGCGAAAAACGTCGTCAAAGTGTAGTGGAAGTTTTTTAAGGCACCCTTGAAGGGTGCCTTTCTTTTGACGTCCTGGCGGCCGGCGACTTGAGCCGCCGGGTCTTCCCTAGCCATCCCGCCTAGCTATCAGGGAAAAAAGGTGTTTTGCATCCTGAGGGCGCCGGACAACGCCGACCTATTGCTTGTTTCAGGGGACCCGCCCTGTCGTCTTTTCTGTTTCCTCATTTGAATCTCCACAAAAAAGCGCTATATTTGCTTACAGATAACAATTGATGTGTTCGTAAAAAGTCGAAAATCGCCTTTCCGTTCACGGTTCGATACCTCACCACGAACGGAAAATCAGGCACTAGGCTTCGCTTCAAAGCGTTCGCCCTGAGGTATCGAAGGGTGAACGCGACTTTTTACGAAGCCGTCAATTTACTTCTTCGAAATAATCACAGAAAAGGGCCGTCTGAAGAAAGGAAAAATACGATCCCATGAACCGGAGGGAATTCTTAAAGAGATCCGCGCAATACGCAGCGGTGGGTGCGGCAGGTTTGAGTTTGCCCGGGATGATCGAGCGTGTTTACTCCGCTGAAAAAGAGCCGAATATCGTTGTGGCCAACGGGAACCCTGGTCCGGCCGCGAGGGCTGCCGTCGGGGCGTTTGGGGGCATGGGTCGCTTTGTGAAGCCGGGCGACAAGGTCGTAATCAAGCCGAACATGAGCTTTCCCAACCCGCCCGACTGGGGGACGACCACGCATCCGGATGTGGTTCGAGAACTCACCCTGATGTGTGCCGAAGCCGGAGCCTCCTCTGTCCTGGTTTTGGACAATCCGCTCAGGAACTCCGAGCTTTGCCTGGTGCGCTCCGGCGTGAGGAAAGCCTGCGAGGACGTGCCGCAAACCCATGTTCAGGGATTGACCAGCAAAGCGTTTTACGAAGAGATCAAAATTCCCGAGGGCAAGGCGCTTTTTTCCACCATGGTCATGAAGAAAGTCCTGGAAGCGGATGTGCTGATCGCCGCTCCTGTAGCCAAGTCCCACAGCGCCACAGGGGTCAGTCTGGCCTTGAAAGGCATGATGGGGCTGATTTATGACCGGAAAGATTTTCATCTGAACCTGGACATCGACGTGGCGGTCGTGGACCTCTGCACTGTGCTCAAGCCCAAACTGACGGTCATCGACGCCTCGCGGATTCTCTCGGAAGGCGGTCCGGGCGGTCCCGGCAAGGTGATTCCCATGGACAAGATCATTGTCTCCAGGGACATGGTGGCCGCAGATTCCATGGCCGTGGAACTGGGGACCTGGTACGGCAGAAAGTTCAAAAGCCGGCAAGTCAAGCACATCCAAATCGCTGACCAGAGGGGCCTCGGCAACATGGACCTTTCCTCCCAAACCATCAAAGAGGTCGGCGCTTGATGAGGTTCCAGCGCCTGCTCCAGATTCCCCTGTTCTTTTTTTTCCTCTTTCTTCTTTGGCTCGCTGCGTACCCGCTTCCATCATGGTTCGAAGTGGATCTGTTTCTTCGCCTGGATCCCCTGATCTCCCTGGGCACGATGGCGGTGGCCAGGGCCTTTATCCCAAAAGCGGCCTGGGCCTTTGCGATTCTAGGACTGGCGCTGTTTCTCGGCCGCATCTTTTGCGGCTATCTCTGCCCCATGGGGGCGACCATCGACTTCTGGGATTGGCTCAACCCCAAGAGGGGAAAGGACAAAGGGGAAAACGCCTTTGAAAGGGCGGGCCGATTTCGGAATTTGAAGACCCTCCTCCTCATCGGTCTTGCCGGCGCTGGCGTGGCGGGAATCTCCTGGATCTTTTTCTTTTCGCCCCTGTCCCTGATGACGCGATTCTACTCCTTTGTGTTGTACCCCATGGGCTTGATGCTCGCGAATCTTTTCCTGGATCTTTTGCGCCCGCTTTTCCCTCATATCGGGTTGGAAAGCCTGTCCTACGTGCGCTACACCGTGCCCCTGTTCAACACAAACCTGTTTGTGGCTTTTTTGGTGCTCAGCATCCTGCTCCTGGGCAGGATCCAGCCGCGCTTCTGGTGCCGCAACCTGTGCCCTGCCGGCGCCGTTCTGGCGCTCTTTTCGCTGCGCCCTCTGTTCCGAAGAGCGGTTTCGGAAAAGTGCACGAGCTGCGGCCGGTGCGTTCGTGCGTGCCCCATGGCTGCGATCAGCGAGGATTTCGTAAAAACGGCGCACTCGGAGTGTATCACCTGCCTCAAGTGCCAAGAGGTTTGCCCTGAGCATGCCATCACCTTCAAGATGGCCGTCAAGGTTCCCCGTCTGTCGCCGGAAATCGATCTGAACCGGCGAAAGGCCTTGAGTGCAGGGGCCACAGGCCTGGCTGCCGCGGCCTTGACCATGACGAATCTTCACCACCTTCACGGAGGAGAAACTCCGCGGCCGTTGAGATCCTCCAGGCTGATCCGGCCGCCCGGAGCCCTTCCTGAAACGGAGTTCCAGGCCCGGTGCGTTCGGTGCGGGGAGTGCGTGAAAGGGTGCCTCACGAACACGCTTCAGCCGGTGTGGTTTGAGGCAGGCCTGTCAGGACTGTGGACCCCGAAAATCACGGCCAGGCTGGCAGGCTGTGAACAGGGGTGCAACCTCTGCGGCCAGGTGTGCCCCACAGCCGCCATCCGGCCTCTTTCTCTCGAGGAGAAATCTTTTGCAAAGGTTGGCACAGCGAGAATCGACAAGAGCCGGTGCATTGCCTGGGAGCAGGACAAGAAGTGTCTCATCTGCGATGAGATCTGCCCTTACAACGCCATTGTGTCGCAGTTTGTGCCGGGCCATCCCATCCCTGTGCCGGTGATCGATGAGAGCAGGTGCAATGGATGCGGGTACTGTGAATGCAAGTGCCCCGTGGAGGGCGAATCGGCGGTTGTCGTCGAGCCGTCAGGGGAATTGCGACTTGCCTTGGGTTCTTACAGGGAAAAGGCGCGGGAACTGGGATTGGTGTTTCATGCCAAGGGCAGGGTCCAGGACCATACGATTCTCAACAGGGATGAGCGGGAGGGCAAGGAAGGGCCGGAATTTCCCGCTGTGAAGGAGGGGAAAAAGCTTCCTCCCGGATTCACCACGAACTAGGGACAAAAAAAGCAGGAGGAAACATCCCCCTGCTTTAGGGTGTCCCTTTTCGAGCTTCTCAATCCCCCTTGACGTACTTGAAGGAAACCGTGACCCTTGCCCGATAGGCTGTGACCTTTCCGTTTTCAATGGTCATGTCCATTCTTGTGACTTCGGCGACGCGCAATTCCTTGAGGCTCTTTGCCGCCGTTTCCACGGCACTCTTTGCCGCATCTTCCCATGACTTTGTGCTCGTTCCGACAAGTTCGATGATTTTGTACGTGCTGTTCGCCATGTCGCACCTCCTTGTGAAAAGGTTCATGTTTGGGCCAAACGGCCAGGTCAGGTAGAAGAACAATATAAGAAAGCAGGATGAAGGTCAAGAGTAAAGAAAAACCTTAATCCAGCCTCTGAATCTCTGCACAGCTCCAAATCATGTTGCGGTGGCGCTGGTGGGCGAAGGACCAAGGCGTGGCCATCACCTGTTTGCCCTCCGGCCACACGCGGCGAAAGTAGACGGTTTTCAAAAGCAAGAGGTTGTCTACTGAGAGCCTGCGCATGGCTATTGTCTATGTAGAAAAGGAGTGCCTCTATTTAGTCGTTGGCACGGCATTTGATAAGAGATATAATTATGTTGCAGCATAGCTGGATGAAAAAGGTCAGTATAAATATCGTGACAGTGCAGGTCTTTGAAACGGATGGCTTAGGCCATGGGGGGTCCCTCTAAAATCAGAAACCGAAGACGCCGCATCCCTGCGGCCTTTTTCTGTGTTTATATGAAAGACCTAAACTGATGCGTTCGTAAAAAGTCCCATTTTCATGTCATTTCGAGCGAAGCGAGAAATCCAACGCGGGGCGTTGTCCCGAACAAAGAGAGCGATCTGTCCATAAATAACAGATCCTTCGCTTTGCTCAGGATGACTCGCCAAGGCGAGTCAGATTTCTCCGTGCGGTCGAAATGACAGATTCACTCCGCGGGGCTTTTTACGAATGCATCAAACTGTTTCCAAATAACTTTTTCGAATCGGCCGGGAAATAGGGAACCCAAATGGGTGAGAAAGAGAAATTGATGATTGTCGAAGACGATCCGGGGATCTCACGCCAACTGAAATGGGCTTTTAGCGATGAATACGATGTTCACATGGCCCAGGATACGCGATCGGCCCTCGAAATCCTCAAAAGAATGAAACCGCGGGTCATCACCCTCGACCTCGGCCTTCCTCCGCATCCGCAGGACTCCGAGGTGGGAATGGAGCTTCTCGGCAGGATTCTTCAACTGGAGCCCGCTTCCAAGGTCGTGGTGGTTACCGGCAACAACGAAAGGGAAAACGCCCTGCAGGCGATCAGCCACGGGGCCTGGGACTACTATCAAAAACCGATCAACGTCGAGGAACTGAGCCTGATCATCAAGAGGGCCTTTCATGTGAGCGCCCTGGAAAGGGAGAGTATCGATCGCGAAAAGGAGCTAGCCGAAAGGGGGAAACTGGATGAGCTGATCGGCGCCAGCCCGGCGATCATGGGTGTGTTCGCAAAGATCCGCAAGGTGGCTCAGGCGGATGTGTCTGTGCTGATCCTGGGCGAAAGCGGAACGGGCAAGGAGCTCATCGCCAAATCCATCCACAACCAGAGCGCCCGGCGTGAAAAGCCCTTTGTAGTCATCAACTGCGGCGCCATTCCTGAAACCCTCATCGAGACCGAACTCTTCGGCCATGAAAAGGGCGCATTCACAGGGGCCCACGTGATGAGGAAAGGCAAGGTGGAATTCGCCGACGGGGGCACCCTGTTCCTGGATGAAATCGGGGAACTGTCGCCGCTGCTGCAGGTCAAGCTCCTGCGCTTTCTTCAGGAAAGGACCTTTGAGCGAATCGGGGGAAGAGAGAGCCTGACCGTGGATGTTCGGATTATCGCGGCAACGCAGAAGAACCTTGAGGAGGCTATGATAAAGAGGGAATTCCGGGATGACCTTTACTACAGGCTCAGCGTGGTGCGCATTGACGTGCCTCCTCTCAGGGATCGGGGCAGTGACGTGATCCTGCTCGCGAACCATTTCAGGAAAAAGAGCTGCGAGGAAATGAAAAAACCGCCGGCCAAGTTTGATCTCAGCGCCATTCGAGCCTTGAGGGAATATAGTTGGCCGGGGAATGTGCGGGAAGTGGAAAACAGAATCAAGCGGGCCGTGGTCATGAGCGAAGGCACGCTGATCAAGGCCGATGACCTGGAATTGCCCTTTGAAGGTGCGGAGAGCGCCGCCACGGAGACCTTGAAAGAAGCCAGGGAAAAATTGGAGAGGGACTTCATCTGTTCGGCTCTGGCGAGCAACAACTGGAATATCGCACGAACGGCCGAGCAGATCGGGGTGGCGCGGCCTACGCTTTACGATCTGATGAAGAAATACAAATTGCACGACAAAGACGTTCCTACATGATCCTTGAGCAAAGGTAGAGAGAAGCCGAAACTTAACCACGAAAGCACGAAGTTTGACGGTCTCGTAAAAAGTCTCCAAAGCCGTCACCCCGGCGAAAGCCGGGGTCCAGAATTGCCTGATGTTCCTGGATTCCGGCTTTCGCCGGAATGACGAATCACGGCGTTTTTTTGACTTTTTACGAACGCAGCAAGTTTGGAAAGCACGAAAAAGGACCAGGTTTTCAATATAACCCATCTTCCTTCGTGTTTTCCCCCTTTCCTGTTTTCGTGATGGAATTCGATTGGGGTTTGTAACTTCTCACTCCTGTTTTCGGATTCTTGCTTCAGAAGCTGGAACCCGGCACCTATCAGCATGACTTACTTCATTAACATCCTTCCATTAGCAAGCTTTTTTTTCTGCGCCTCCATTTGCGCGGTCGTACTGCTGAGACGGCAGTGGAACGCCACGTCGCTGTCCTTTTTTGCGGGGATGGCCGCCCTCGCGTGGATGCAGCTTGCCGGCTACCTCGGGATGAATGCCGCAGAGGCTGAGCAAAGCGTGCGATGGAAACAGGCGGGTCTTTTCGGAGAGGCGCTGTTTGCGGGGAGCTGGCTGGTTTTCAGCACGGTCTTTGCCAAAGAAGATCCGAAAAGCGCCCTGCGAAAGCAGAGGTGGGCCGTGGTGCCCGCCTCTGCCGTGCCGATCCTCCTAGTCATGCTCTTGTGCCTTTCAGGCCAGGCCGTCGCGGTCCGAGAGCCGGACACCTTCTTTTTCCCCCGCTCTGCCAGGTACCTCAACATCGTCCTGATGATCATCCTGGTCTGGACGCTGAGAAACCTGGAAAACACATTTCGAGCGTCTACGGGGATCGAGCGTTGGAAAATCAAGTACCTGATTTTCGGGCTTGCCTTCATCGTCCTGGTGCAGGTCTACATTCTCAGCCAGAGGCTCCTGTACAACGTGTGGAGCGTGAGCGACGGCAATGTGGGGTCGGCGGTCACCCTTGCCGCGAATGTGCTCATCATCTATTCGGTGGTGCGGAACGGGGTCGTGGACGGAACGATCTACCTTTCCAGGAAAATCATTTTCAGTTCCATCAGTCTGATCGCCATCGGGCTTTACAGCGTGGTGGTGGCCCTTTCAGCGCAAGTCCTGAGATCCTTCGAGATCAACAAGCAGTTGAGTCTCGACGTCCTGATCGCCATCCTCGCGGCCATGGCCGCAGTCGTTTTTTTCTACAAGGAGTCGGTTCGCCGGAGGATCAAAGCCGTCATCAACAGGAATTTCAGGAAGAGCAAATACGTGTACCAGGACGAGTGGCTGGTCTTCAGCACGACCCTGTCGAGAAGCATCAGCACCAGGGAGCTCTGCGAAACTTTCCTGAAGGTCATTTGCGACCGGGTTTTTGTGAAGCACGCTTCTCTCTGGCTGGCCGACGAGGCGACGAGGAGCTTTTACATGATCGGGTCCAGCAACCTTGAACCGGTGCACCTGAGAATTCGCTTCAACGAAGAAGCGCTCAGCCACATCTTTGCCAAGGAGCATCCCGCAAGTCGATCGGAGATAAAGAGCAACAAGAAGCTGCTGCCTTTGAGCGAGGCCATGGAAACCTTGCTGGAGAAGTGCAGGGCCGAGCTGCTGGTTCCTCTCATTGTGGCGGACAAGTGGGTGGGGTTGCTTACGCTGGGAAAAATACAGACCGGCGAGAGCTACGATGAAGTAGAGGATTACGGCCTGCTCAAGTCGGCGGCAGCCCACGCGGCCAGTGCGATCAACAGCGCCATGCTGGCCGAAGAAAGGACCAAGAGCAAAGAGATGGAGGCCATGCACCGCCTTTCTTCCTTTGTGATGCACGATCTGAAGAACACCGCCTCCATGCTCGGACTGGTCGCCCAGAACGCGGAGAAGCACATCCACAAGCCGGAGTTCCAGCAAGATGCCCTGCACACCATTTCAGAAGCCGTCGCGAGAATGAAAACCTTGATCACCAGCCTTTCCTCGGACCTGTCGGGCAAACTGGACCTGAAGCTCGGAGAATGGGACCTCAACCACATTGTCAAGGAAGAGGTGGAAAAGCTGGTCCCGGTGCTGGCGGAGCTGCAGGTTGATGAGGATCTGGGGGGAATCCCCAGGGTGACGGCCGACGGCGAAGAAATCCGCAAAGTGGTGCACAACCTCCTGCTCAACGCCTCCGAGGCCCTTGCCGGCAAAGGCAGGATCAAGGTCACCACAAGAGCGGACGGCGGCCGGGTGGTGATGAGCGTGAGCGACAGCGGGCCGGGCATGGACAAGGATTTTTTGGAAAAATCACTCTTTCAACCCTTCCAGTCGACGAAAAAGAAAGGCCTGGGCATTGGCCTGTACCAGTGCAAGAGCATTGTGGAGGCTCACGGCGGATGGATCGACGTGGAGAGCGAGCCGGGCAAGGGGAGTACGTTTTCGGTCTACCTTCCGGCCAAATGAGGAATGATTCACCGAGGAGCACGCGAAGAGCATTTAGGATTAGCCACAGACCCACACAGACAAGAAATATCTCTCACGGAGCACACAGAGAAAATAGAAGGTGCGCTCAAAAGCACGGCGGTACCCAAGAGAGAGAAAAAACCAAGCGAACTTGGTTTTTTCTTTTTCTGTGTCCCGCCGCTGCAAGCTCCGGCGCGCTTACAGGCCCCGCTTCGCGCGGAGTCTGAGCGCACTGAAAAACGCCTTTTCACCGCAGAGACGCGAAGAACGCACTGCATCAGAGGCCACATTTCATAGGAGAAAGCACGGCCGGCGAGGGATTCGCGGATTTTCTGCAGCAGGAGAATCTGGCTCGAGCCCGTTAGAACCGTGAAAGAGATCTTGCCGTCGTCAAAGGAGTACTTGACCTTGTCGAACACAGAAGGTTCCTTTTGAGCTTCGTCGATGACTGCCTCTCCGACGGTTTCCGCCCACGCAGCTGTGGACAGCTCCCGGAGCGCATCACGGTTTTCGGGGGCATCCAAACTGACGTGGCGCAACTGGCTGTAGACGTGCCTGGCAAGAGTCGTTTTTCCCGTCTGCCTGGCACCGGTTATGACCACCAAACGGCTGGTACTTCTGTCCGGAAGTCGTTTAGACAATATGCGGGGATAAAAAAAGCGATAATAGCAAAAAATTAATCTGTAAATATTACGATGTCAATAGAAAATTGGATGAAGAATGTTGTTGCTTGGTTCTGGGGGCTTGTCTCTAGGGGAAGGGGTTATAGGAAGAAAGATGTCTCACACCCGAGTGAAATAGGAACTACAGGTTCATTTCACCGGGCAAGCAGCCGCCCTCGTCCGCCTGAGGCAAACTATGGCTGGACAAGATGGCGTGACAAGCCGGCGGGACAAGCCGGCGGGCCAGGGAGCCGCAGAGGTCACAGACGGCGCCTCATTCTTGGAGCCCTTGAAAAAAGCGACCAAAACAGAGGTGTCGACCAGGATCCTTTGCCTTCTCGCACTTAATTGTAGTCATACCCTTTAGCAAATTCGAAAGGCTGAACACTGAAAACTAGGAGCTGTTTAATGCTGGTCGGGTAGAAGCCAGTTCTCGGATTGCAAACGGGGGATGCGTGAAAAGTGTTCTGTGTTGGCGGTGACGAGAATAAGCCCGTTGCTCAGGGCTGTGGACGCAATCATCGTGTCTTCAATACCAATTGGTCGCCCGGCAGCATAAAGGGCGGCAAGAAGTTCAGCCGCCTTCATTGCGTCTTGGTAGGCGAAAGGGAGG
>Ga0101944_10007195_pt1 | contig 11302 bp, 5 predicted proteins | sample DewCreD2012metaG_FD_75245 | JGI IMG/M metagenome (GOLD analysis project Ga0101944, IMG submission 75245) | Hot spring sediment bacterial and archeal communities from British Columbia, Canada, to study Microbial Dark Matter (Phase II) - Dewar... ... | reverse complement strand
CGATGTAGTCGCGGTCGTTGTGCGTCCAGATGTAGCCGCTGACGGCGCCCTGCATGGGGTGCCCGATGTAGTTCACATAGAAGGGGTCGCCATCGGACCAGCCGTGCAGGCTGGTGATCGAATCGCGCCAGCCGCGGAAGAACGGACCGCGCATTCCTTTCCGCGTGCCGGGCTCGGTGGCGAGCCGGAAGGAGTGCTGCACGCCGAGGAAGAGGCTGGTCTGCCTGCCAAGGCCATCCCAATTGACGCCGGTGCCCTGGTCGGGGCGGACCCAGGATTCGCTGCGGGCGGCAGGACGGATGGAGCGGGCGACGGAAGCGGCATCGCCGTTGTCTTCAGGATCGGCAGTGCGCTCCGGCTCGTCGACTTTTTCCGCCATCGGCTGCGCAGAGGCGTGAAAGAGGGAGAGAAGGAAGCACAGAAGCCAACAGCGACAGTTCCACCGCAACCGCATTGAGGGTACTCGCTCCTCCATATACAGGATGTACCCTGCAGAGGAACCGTTTCAACAGATTGGCTTTCCGGGAGAGGGCCGTCCGGGCCTCTTTCCTGGGGACAGGCGGCGGACCGGCCCAGAGTGCGGGAGAATGCGGAATGCTTGCGATCCGGCGGGGGAGGCGCGGGGCGTGTCCGCACCCGCGCCTCGTTCCACAGGCTGCGGCGGCAGCCGCGGGTTACGGCCGCCGGATGATGGGCACCGACGTGAAGCTGAGGGTCGGCTGGAAGCGCAGGCCGAGCCCGATGATGCCGGCGGGACGGTCCGCGCGGAATTCGATGAAGCCGCGCCTGCCGGCCGCAGCCGGGAAGAGATCGGTGACGGAAAAGGCGGTATGGCCGTTGGGAGGCAGGTTGACGCTGCCCCGCTGGAATTCCTGTCCGCGGTCGTCGTAGAGGATGGCGGTGACGCTGGCCGCCTCGTCGGGGGCGAGGTTGACGAGCGCGATGCCGGTGGAGAACCCGCTGAGGTTGTCCATGGGCTGGAGGAAGCCCTGCAGGGCTGCCGTCTCGAGCGGGGAGGTGCCCTCGGAATCGACGCCGCTGCCGTGCTTCTGGCGGAAGATGGCGAAGCCGGCGACGGGCGCCGCGGAGCGGACTTCGGCCCAGCCCACGAGAATCGTGGAGCCGGCGGCTTCCGTCTCGACGATCAGGGTGCCGCGGGGCGGAATGGTGCGCTGCACGCTTGCGGCTGTCGACGTGCTGGCGACACCGCCCTCGAAGACCGTGAGCGGCAATGTGAGGATGGCGCCGTTGCTCGAGAAGAAATTGATGCGGACGAGCGCCGCTTCCGCGCCGGGGTTCAACAGCGTGATGGAGGTCTTCCAGCTTCCTCCGGAGGCGATCTGCGAGATGACGCCTGCCCGGGGCGGCTGGGATCCGGCGCTGACCACGAGGGTGAAGGCAGCCTGGGCGGCTACCTGCGCCGCATCAGTCACCTTGACCGTGAACTGGAACGTGCCCTGCGCCGCAGGCGTGCCGGACAGCAGCCCGCCTGGAGACAGCGTCAGACCGGGCGGAAGCGAGCCCGAGAGCAGAGACCAGGTGAAGGGCGCCGTGCCGCCGCTGAGCCCGAACACGAGCGAGTAGGCGGAACCGGCATTGGCTTCGGGGAGCGTCGTGCCGGTGGTGATGGCGAGCGAGGAGGTCACGGTCCAGGTGAATTCTTTCGTGGTCCTGCCGCCAGCCGAATCGGCGGCTTCGACGACAAAGCGGAACAATCCGCCGAGGCGCGGCGTGCCGGAGAGCACGCCTGCCGGCGTCAATGACACGCCGTCGGGCAGCAGACCGGAAGCGATTCTCCACTGGTAAGGACTCACGCCGCCGGAGGCTTCCATCGTCAGGGTGTAGAAGACGCCGAAGCTGGCGTTGGCCAGAGGAGAGGCCGTGGTGATGACGAGCGCGTCGCGGACGATGATCGTGAAGGTGCGGTCTGCCGCTCCGGAGGCTGCGTCGGTCACCCGGACCGTAAAGGCGAAGCTGCCGCTGATGGAGGGGGCGCCGCTGATGGCGCCCTGCGGGCTCAGCGTCAGACCAGGAGGCAGAGCACCGGCGACGACAGCCCAGGAATATGGGGGCGTGCCGCCCGAGGCGCCCAGGGTTTGCGAGTACGGCGCGCCGGTGGCGGCCGGCGGGAGCGATTCGGTGGTGATGGCCAGACCGGCGGCAACCACGAGGGTGAAGCTGTCGGTGCGGCTGGTTCCGGCGTTGTCGGTGACTCTGACGGTGAACAGGTAGGCTCCGGGCGTGAGCGGAGTTCCGCTCAGAACGCCGGTGGCAGCGGCGAGCTGGAGTCCGGGAGGCAGCGCGCCGCCGGTGACGGCCCAGGTGTAGGGAGAGGATCCGCCGCCCGCAGTGAACGTGAACGTGTACGGCTGACCGGCCAGCGCGCGCGGCAGCGTGCGCGGGCTGAGCAGGGTCAGGTCGTTGCTCACGACGAGAGTGAACTGCCGTACGGCAGTGGCGCCCGTCGAGTCGGTGACGGTGGCCTGGAACGTGAATGTGCCGGCCGTGGTGGGCGTGCCGCTGAGAACGCCGGTCGTGGAGAGGCTGAGTCCGGGCGGCAGATTGCCGGCCGTGAGGGCCCACTGGTAGGGCCCGGTACCGCCGGCTGCGACGAGCGTCTGCGAGTACGGCACGTTCGGCACGGCCGAAGGCAGCTGCGCGTTGGTGGAAATGACCACGCCGGTGGTGACCAGGATGCTGAAGGCTCTGGAGGCTGTTGCGCCCGCCTGATCGGCCACCTGGATCTGGACGCCAAAGGTTCCGGCTGCGGTGGGCGTGCCGGAGATCAGACCCTGCGGCGAGAGCGTGAGCCCGGCAGGCAGAGCGCCGCTGATCACCGACCATTGATAAGGAGGCGAGCCGCCCGCCGCCGCCAGCGGGTGCGCATAGGGGACTCCGACCGAAGCAGGAGGCAGTTCCGAGGCGGTTTCGATGGACAACACCTGCTGCAGGGTGATGCTGTAAGGACGGAAAGTGAATCCGCCCGTGGCATCGGCCACGCGGACGAGGAATTCGAAAGTTCCGGTTCCTGACGCTGTGCCGGTGATCGTCCCGGTCTGGGAGAGCGACAGACCCGGGGGCAGCGACCCCGCCGCCAGCGTCCATACGTATGGGCCCGTGCCGCCGGTAGCGGCGAGGGTGGCGCTGTAGGACTGGCCCGGCAGGGCGGCAGGAAGCGAGGTTGTCGCGATCGACACCGCAGGCAGAACCGTGAGCGTAAAGGGAACCACGTCGCTGCCGCCGGCAGAATCGTTCACCGTGAGGAACAGGGAGAAAGTCCCGGCGACGGTGGGCGTGCCGGAGAGGAGTCCGGTGCTGGACATCGTCAATCCGAGGGGCGCGCCCGACAGGCTCCAGGTCTACGGCGACGAGCCGCCGGAGACGGAGAACTGGTGGGAGTAAGGCGAGCCCACGACTCCGGAGGGCAAAGGCACCTGGTTCGGATTGGTGATGGCTACGCCGGCTTTTGACTGCCAGACGAAGAGCTGAGCGGCCGTATTGTTGGCGGAATCACGAACCTGAAGCGTGAAATTGGCATTGACCGTTCCGGTCAGCGAGCCTGTGATCGATCCGGCAGGATTCAGGGTCACGCCCGCGGGCAGGGCGCCCGACGTCACCGACCACTGGTAGGGCGGGAGGCCGCCGGCTGCTTCGAGCGTCAGATTCACGGGCGCGCCAGCCGAGACCCGGGGCAGGTTGCCTGGAGTCAGGATCACGGGGCTGGCGCTGACCGCCAGCAGCAGGGGCTGCGTGGCGGAAGCGCCGCCTGTGGCGGTGGCTCTGACAGTGAAGACATAGGTTCCGGGCGCGGTGGGCGTGCCGAACAGCGTGCCGTTGGAGGCCAGTCCAATGCCGGGAGGAAGACTGCCGCTGTCGACGGTCCATGTCAGAGGCGCGAGGCCGCCCGCCGCCTGAAGAGTGAAGTTGTAAAGAGCGCCAAGGACGCCTGGCGCGAGCGACTGGGTGGCGACGGCCAGCGAGTCTCCGATGCGCAATGGATACCGGTGCACAGAGCTGGCGCCCGCCCCGTCGGTCACGCGGACTGCGATGTCGCCCTGAAAGGGCTGCAACGGGGTGCCGCTGAGCACGCCTGTGGCCGAGAGCGCGAGCCCTGCGGGCAGGGGGAACCCGGCTTCGAGGGAGAACTGATAGGGAGGCGTGCCGCCGCTGGCGAGAAACGCCGTCAGATAGGGCACTCCGGTGGCGCCGGCGGAGAGCACGGCAGGCTCGATGATGCCGGGCGCGCCGGGGCGCGTCACCGTCAATTCGGCTCTTCCACCGCCCTCCGGACGGAACAGGCTGCGATAGGCGCCTGGATTCGTCAACGCTCCGTGCGGAAAGAAGAAGCGGGTGACCGTCACGCTGCCAGCCGCCGGCTGCTGTTCGATCACGATCTGATCGCGCCCCGAAGCGGCATCCGGGAACAGTCCGACGGCCTGGCAATTCGGCGCGCAACTCATCTGCGATGGACGAAGCACAGCCGCCGCGGTCAAGGGCGCCGGGAGCGTGGCTGAAAACCGCACGGCGCGCCCGTCGCCAGCAAGTCCGGTCAAATCCAGAGAGATCTGGCCCAGCGCCAGCGGCGCAGAGGCGGCGAGGGCGAGCGCAAAAGCAGAGACTGATCGCATGCAAGGCCTCCAAGGCGGCCGGAGGAACCCGGTGAAGGTCCCGTCCGGCTTCGCCTCAGTATAATGCGCCCGCGCCACGCCGCGGATGACAATGGCGTTCCGGCGCTGGCGTGCGGCCTCCGGATCAGAAGTTTGCCGAAGCCGAGCCTGAGCCGGCGCTGTTGGTCAAGGTGACCTGCACCGATGCCAGTCCGCCGGCGTTGCCGTCCAGAGTGAACGGCACCACCAGCAGGAACTGCCCGCCGAACTGCCGCGAAGTCTCGCTGGAGAACCACTGCTGGAACACGGCGGCCACGGGCACGCTGACCTCGGCCGTGCCGAGCGACGCGCCGGGGGCAGCCGTGAAGCGGAAGGTTGCGCCCGTGATTTCGCGGATGTTCGAGTATCCGGTCACCCGGATCTCAAAGCCGGCGGGGTTTCGAATGATGGTGAGGTTGGTGATCACCGGACCCGATGGCGGAATCCGCACCGTGCGGACGACGAATGGCGAGGGCTCGAGCACGGTGGATCCTAGCCGGAGCACGACGGAAAGCGTGATGGTGCCGGCCGTGGTCCCGGTCTGGAAGGCGAACTGGCTGCCCGAGGCGGGTATGGCCGCCGTCTGCCCGGCGGGGATGGTGAAGTTCACTGTCGTCCCGCCGTTGGCGAAGCGGATGGCGGGATCCTGCGGCAGACCCGGATCGGGCGCAAACGACAGCGTGGCAGTCCCGTTCAGTTCGAGCGGGAACGACTGATTCAGCTGGAGGCCGAAGGCCGGCTGGGAAGCGGGAGGCGTCGTGTCCTGCAGCTGGGTGATGGAGAGCGTGGGCAGCGGCGGCAGATTGATGCGGAGCGTGAAATTCCGGACGGCTGTCAGCGGGGGCTGGTTGCCGTCGGAGACGGTCACTTCGAGAGTAAACGTGCCAGGCTGCGTCGGGGTGCCCGTGATGGCGCCGGTCTGGGCGTTGAGAGACAGACCCGGCGGCAATGAACCGCCGGAGAGACTCCATGTGAAAGGCGAGCGGCCCGAGGCCGACAGCGTGGCGCTGTACGGCTCGCCCGCCCGTCCGTCCGGCAACGCCTCTGTGAGGATCTGCGGACGGAGCTGCACCCGCAGGGAGAGTTCGCGTTCAGCCCTGTAGCCTGCCCGGTCGGTCACTCGCACGGTGAAGGCAAAGTCGCCGGACTGCGACGGGACGCCCGAGAGAGACCCGTCGGAAGAGAGCGTCAAGCCCGGGGGCAACTGGCCCGAGGCGATGGAGAACGCGTAGGGCGTTGCGCCGCCGGAGGCCTGAATGGAGGCCGAGTAGGAACGTCCTTCCGCCCCTTCCGGCAGCGAGCTGGTCAGGATCCGCAGCGGAGCGTTGATCTGGATGCTGAGCGGGCGGGAAACCGAGACCTGGCTGGCGTCAGTCACCGAAACGGTGAAAGAGAAGCTGCCCTGAGCCGCGGGTGTTCCGGCGATGACGCCGGAGACTGGATCGAGCGAGAGACCGGCTGGCAGCGAGCCGGAGAGGCTCCATGAATAGGGCGGCGTGCCGCCAGAAGCGGAGAGAGCGGAAGAATAGGCGGCTCCCTCCATGCCGGGCGGGAGCGACTCCGACAGGATGCGCAAGGGAGCGATGACGCGGATGCTGAGCACGGCGGAAGCCGAGGCGAGGACCGAGTCCGTGACCTGCACGGTGAAACTGAAGACGCCCGAGGCCGATGGGGTTCCCGAGATGGCTCCGGTCGCTGCATTCAGGGCGAGACCCGGCGGCAGCGAGCCGCTGGAAACTGCCCAGGAATACGGCGGCGTGCCGCCTGCCGCCGACAGCGCAGCCGAGTAGGCGGATCCTTCCGTGCCGCCGGGCAGGGATTCGGTGAGGATGCGGAGCCGGTTTTCGATGTTGATGCTGAACGTGCGCGAAAGGGCGGCGCCCGACTGATCCGCGACCGAAACCGTGAACTGCGAGGCTCCGGCGGCAGTGGGAGTTCCCGACAGGACTCCAACAGGCGAAAGGGAGAGCCCGGGTGGCAGAGAGCCAGAGGAGAGAGCCCAGGAATAAGGCGGCTCGCCTCCTGTCGCCACCAGCGTGACTGAATAGAGCACGCCCACGGCTCCGTCCGGCAGAATGGTTGTCAGGATATTCAGCTGCGGCGGGAGGACCCGGATCGAAAACGAGCCCGAGGACGCGCTCTGGGTGGTATCGCTCACCTGCACGACGAAAGTGAAGGTGCCCGTCTGGGACGGGGTTCCCCGCAGGCGCCCGTCCGATGCCAGGCTCAGCCCCGGCGGAAGCGATCCGGAGAGCAGACTGAACTGGTAAGGCGGCAACCCACCCGTCGCCCCGATCGAGGTGTCATAGCCCTCGCCGACTCTTCCCGTCGGGAGGAGTCCTGTCAGGATCGACAGGGGCGGCGGCGCGACGGCGATCGAAAACGCCGCCGAAGCCGTAGCGCCGCTGGAATCCGTCACGCGGCCGGTGAAGTTATACGTGCCGGGGAGCGTCGGAACCCCGGTCAGGGCTCCGGTCGCTGCGTTGAGGGCGAGTCCCGGCGGCAGGCTGCCGGCGATGATGCTGAACGTGTACGGCGGGGTGCCCCGGGTGGCTGTGAGAGCGCTGCTGTAGGCGGAACCGGACATGGCGGCTGGCGCCGGTCCGGAGATGACCGGGGGCGGGTTGACCGTGATCGTAAACGTCCTTTCGAGCGTCTGGGGGATATTGCCCAACGAGGAGGCGTAGAGCGTGAAGGAATACGTTGTCGGCGTGGAGACCACGGGAAACACGCCGCTCAGCACGGTGGTGGGACCGCTTTCGGTGGGCGGGAAAATCAGCGAGACACCGCCCGGAAGGTTGCTCGATCCGCCATCCCAGACTGCAGGCTGGTTCACCGTGATATTGCGCGTCATGGAGACGCCGGAAGTCACGGGCGCCAGAGGGGTGGAGGTCAGCCAGAGCAGGCGGTTGTCCGTGGTAAAGGTGTAGACGCCGCTGTAGGTGACCGTCTGTGCATTGACAAGGAATGTGTAGGACCTGGAAACCTGAAATTCGAAGATGCCCGCTGCGGTCACAGTGCCGGAAAGCAGGCCGGTGATGGGATTCAGGCTGAGTCCCGGCGGAAGCTGGCCCGTGAGTTGAAAAGTTCCCGGAAACGTGCCACCGGGAGGGTTCAGCACCTCGAACTGAATGCTGACCGGATCACCGACAAAAGCCTCGAAAACTGATTCCGTCGGGGGCGACATGCTGGGCGGAACCTGAGCCCAGAGCCCGCCAGAGGCGAGAACCAGAAGCAGAGCTGCGATAAGAAGGAACGTGCGGCGCATTACTGGTCACCTCCGTTGGCGTCCTGCGCCGTCTGGCCGGCCGGGACGAAGAACACCGAGGGCCGCAAGGCCCCGGCATCGGCCATCCAGAGGGGCCCGGGTTCGAGGGATAGAAGGCGGAGCACGCCAGGGGCGCCGGTGGGCGCGAAGCCCCGGACGTGCGCCGGGAGCCGCCACTGGCCGCTCCAGCCGCGCTCTTCCGTCCACAGCTGCACCAAGGTTCCGCCGCCGCCGGATTCAGCCAGCAGGAGGCTTCGCGGCGCAGGGCTGGCGATAAACCGTTGCACGGTCTCGCCGTCGAGACGGAACGGTTCTGACTGAGGCTCGCCCCAATCGCCGCCGATTTTCGCCCCGTCCGATTCAAGCCATGCGAACCGGCGGCTGCCGGCGAGGAACGTGAACGGACCGCTGGCCTGCCGGCTGACTTCCAGCATCGCTCCATCCTCTGCGATGAGGTACAGGACGCCATCCATGCGGGCCAGCACCAGGCTTCCTCCGTCGCTGACGGCGGCGTCTACGGCGGCAACCGGAATTTCCCGCGACATTGCGGCCTGGCCGCCGGGCAGGATCTTCCAGATCTGCAGACGGTCCCCGCCGGCGACGAGGAGCGCGTCTCCGGAAGGACTCCACGCGACGCTACGGGGCGCCTCGATGGCGCCTTCCAGCGGAGCCGCGGGCGTCTCTTCGCCGCCGATCCGGGCGAGGAGGAGGGCCCCGTCCTCCGAGGCCAGCACCGCCAGGCTGCCGGAGGGCTGCAGGGCGGCGATCCGATGTCCGGAAAGGTTCAATGCGGCGCTTTCGTCCAGTTGCGCGGCGCCCGCCACGCCAGAGACCGGCAGCAGGCGGCCGGGCTCGCCGGATTCGACCCAGCCCAGCCGCGGCACGCCGGCGCTCTGCGCGAGCAGCGAAGAGGAACAAAGAAGAAAGACTGAGATCACTCGCATGGGCGTTCTCCTCCTGTTGTTACCGGGGCGGCCCCACAGTGGGCGTCCCCGGAGTGACCCGGATCGGCGTGGTTGCAGCAGCGCCGGGCGCGGCGCCGTTTCCGTTCCGGGTGGCAGCCACAGCACCGGCGGCCGCGCCGGCGCCGGCGATGAGGAGGAACGCAATCACTTTGCCTGCAACACCCCCCGCGGCGGCAGCCGCCGCGACGTTCGACATCCGGATCTCGGCTGTGCCCCGAAGGCCTTCCTTGACGGCATTCACGCGGACCGAAAACTTGCCCTCAGCCGAATTGGGCCGGATTCCGCGAACCACCACGCGCCCCGCATCATCCGTGGTCAGGGTGATATTGTTCAGGCCATTGCTGAAGACGGCGCTCGCGCCGTCGCGCGGCGCCGTGAGCGTTACCAGAGCGCCAGCCACCGGGCGGCGGTTCTCGTCCTCCACCTGGATGATGGCTTCCCTGCTGACACGCTGCCGTACGTTGAGAATTGCCTCGTCGCCTTCGATGATGGTGATGCGCAGCCCGCCCTGGGCCTCCTGGGCTTTCGCCGATGGCACGACAAGCGGGGAATGGATCAGGACCGCCGAGAGAAAGACGGCAAGCCCTGAACGGAAGGACAAAGACCCAGACATTGGCTCCTCCAGCGGGCTTCCGGTTCCAGAGACCGGAAGCAGTCGTCGATGATCTCCTGTATCATACACGAGAAAGCGCGCAGGAATGGATGGAATAGAGGTTCATTTTTTTGGCGCAGACCGCGAGGCCGGCAAGGCGGTGGAGGACTGAGGGGCGGAGCGCCATGGGTTTCCCCCGGAGCGGGTTCAACCGGATCGCCATTGTGGGCGCTGGCGCGCTGGGCAACGAGCTGTTCCGTCAGGCGGGGCTGCTGGGCGTGCGCGAGGCCATTCTGATCGATCCGGACCGGGTGGAGCCCTCGAATCTCTCGAAGTGCGCTTTTTTCCGGGTTCCCGGGGCCGCCGGAAGGCCCAAGGCCGAGGTGCTGGCGGAGATCGGCCGCGCGTGGTTTCCCGAGACCCGATGGATTCCGGTTGCGCGGGAGATCGCCGATGCGGGGTGGGGCCTGCTGAAGGATTGCGATGTCCTGTTCGGATGCGTGGACCGGGACTCGGCGCGTCTGGAGATGGCGCGCATCTCGACGCGGCTGGGGGTGCCGGTCTGCGACGGGGGCATGAGCACGGCGGGCGCTGCGGCGGGCAGGGTGACGTGGTTTCCGGGGCGCGAAGGCGCCTGCTTCTGCTGCCGGCTGACCGCGCGCAGAAGGCGGGAGTATCTGCAGACCTGGTCCAGCGCGGCGCATCCGTGCAGCGTGCCCGCGGAGCCGGGAGGATGGAGCGCTACGCCGGCGCTGGCGGCGGTGACGGCAGCCCTGCAGGTGCACTGGGCGGCTGAATGGCTGAAGGCGGGACAGGCGGAGGCGCGCAGCATTGAGATCCGCCTCGAGGAGCCCCTGCGGCTGGAGCTGCTGAGGATTCCGCTCGACGAGAGCTGCCCCTTCCACGCGGCGGGAGCGCCGCTGGTGCCTGTCGAAGGGCCGTTCGAAAACGCGCTGCAGCCGGGGCAGGCCATCGAATGGGAGTGGCCGCTCTGCCTGCGGGCGCGATGCCTGGATTGCGGGGCGGAGTTCGAGCCGCGCCTGAGGGCGGCGCGCCTGCGGCGCGAGGGGACATGCCCGGCGTGCGGCGGCCGCCGGCTGCTGGAGCTGGACACCCGCCGGCGCATCGCCCACGGCGACCCCATGGCGAAGGAAACGCCGGGGGATCTGGGCTTGCCCGCCGAACACCTGTATAGTATTCGAGAGGGAATTCCGTTGGAGGAGATGGAATGAGCGCACGCAGCGTTTCGGTCCTGGCGGCGGCCGCGTTCCTGCTGACCCTGGTGCAGTTTTTCGCGGCGATGGCCGGACCGGGTGTTGCGGTGGGGGTCAGCCTGCTGCTGGCCTTTCTCTCCGTCGCGCTGCTGAAGATGTTCGAGGCGGAGCTTCCCAACCCGTGGCTGGCCGTAGCGCCGCCGTTCACTGCAGGCCTGCTGGGCGTGTTTCTGTGGAGCCTGGCGCAGCCCCGCATCGATCGCCTGTACTGGCTGGCGCCGGCGCTGGCTGCGGCGATGGCGGCGGCCATCGTCTGGTGGCAGAACCGGGACGCCCGCCGGTGCGCGCTCTGCAACTGCCGGATGGCTGGAAAAATTTCTTTTGTCTGTCCCCGGTGCAATCTGGAAGTTTGCGAGACAAAATGCTGGGATTTTGAAAAAATCCGCTGCCGTCTGTGCGTGCAGAATTCCGTGCCCCTGTTTCCGCCCAACCGGCAGTGGTGGGACCGGCACGTGGGGCCGCCGGCGCTTCAGGGGCGGTGCCAGGTCTGCCAGGTCAGCCCGGAGGAGGCCGACCTGCGCACGTGCCCGAAGTGCGGCCGGCCGCAGTGCATCGAG
>Ga0101944_10007194_pt1 | contig 11305 bp, 9 predicted proteins | sample DewCreD2012metaG_FD_75245 | JGI IMG/M metagenome (GOLD analysis project Ga0101944, IMG submission 75245) | Hot spring sediment bacterial and archeal communities from British Columbia, Canada, to study Microbial Dark Matter (Phase II) - Dewar... ... | reverse complement strand
CGCCGCCCTCCCGCCGCCTTCCACGGGCGGCCGTTCGGCGGCTCGCGCGTCGCCTACTGGATACATACCCGGCCGACCCGCCGGATGACGGACGACCGGTCGAAAACCTACGCCTCCGATAGACAAAAGGCCCCTCGGCCCCGTCGGAGCGGGACAGGAATCTTCGCCGGGGGCAACCGACCCGCCGACCGCCCGGCGGCGGAAACTCCTTCCTTCCGCCCTACTACTTCTGCAGCAGGGGCGATTTTGTTGCGGAGGAAATTGGAGAGACTAGGAAGCCGTTGGCGAGGTCCGAGTTTCACGTGACAATTTGACGCCCATGTGGTAGGCTTTCACGACGACCACAAGGAAGTCGTCAACCGCAAGATGCGGCAGCAACTAAGGTAACGGACAACGGCTACCGCCCTTGAACCGGAACGCGAGGAGTAGCATGAAGAAGCCTGCACGGCGCAAGAGTAGCGCCAGCAAACCACTCGCTGTTTCAGGCGGCACCTCGGTAAGTGAGAGAAGAGGTGTTGCACCCAGGGCCACCCAATCAATACCCGTCCGAACCGCGGATGACGCGCTGGCGCACCCTTGCGTGGCAGAGGCTATCCGCCGCCGTATCATCAAGATCGAGGGAAACAACGTCACCTACACTCTGAACCATGAGAAGACCTACGACTGGAACGACCCCGAGGAGTGGGTGCGGGCGGTGACAGTGGCCTGGCTCATCGTTGACCGAGAATACCCGGCCAACCGAATTCGCCTGGAGGTCGTTGTGCCGCGGCGGACGCCCAGCGACTATGCGGATATCGTCGTCTACCGGGACGACGCTTGCCGCCAGCCGTACCTGGTGGTCGAGAACAAGGCAGCCAACCAGACTGCCGCTAACAGGAATCAGTGGATCGAGCAACTCTTCGGCAACGCCAACTCCATGTCCGTGCCATTGGCATTGTATGACGAATCCACCGAATCCATCCTCTTTGATCGCGAGGGACACCCCCCAACCGAGCGGAAGGCCAATCGCCTCGGCACGCGCGACGCTCTCCCGAAGCAGTACGGGGACATCCCTGAATATGCACTGATCGCCGGATCGGACAGCGATATCAAGCCAGCACCCACGAATGTGCTGGAGTCAAGGACTCGCCGGGCTCACTCCGCGATCTGGTCTGGGGGGCGGCGTGATCCCATGAAGTCCTTCGACGAGTGGAGCAAGCTGCTGTTTGCCAAGGTGATTGATGAACGAACGACGCCCGATGGCCACCCACGCAGGTTCCAAGTCGGTACACGCGAAACCGTAGCTGCGGTGGCCAACCGCGTTCACGATCTGTTCAAGGAAGCCTGCCGCACGGACCCAACAGTCTTTGCACCTGATTCCCGCATTGACCTCCCCGACGTCAAGATTGCCGAAGTGGTACGGGTGCTCCAAGAACTGAGCTACACCCGCACTGATGTGGACAGCATCGGTAAAGCGTTCGAGCAGTTCTTTGGGTCGGTGTTCCGGGGTGGTCTTGGCCAGTATTTCACGATGCGTCAGCTCGCTCGATTCACCGTCGGCATGCTGGAGGTGAAGCACACCGACTACGTATTAGACCCCACGGCGGGCAGTGGTGGCTTTCTGCTGGAAGTCCTGCTCCAATGCTGGCACAATGTGGACCGCTCGTTTGGCGGCCAGCCAGCCGACCAGGTACAACGTCTAAAAATCGATTTTGCTCTGAACCATGTCTACGGTATCGAACTACACGACGTCGTGGCCCGCATCTGCAAGATCAACCTGCTATTACACCACGATGGGCACACCAACATTGAGGCGAACCGTTCATGCCTGGAGACCGCGTTCAACGTCCAGCGACTGAACCCGCCCAAAGAAAGGTTCTCTCTGCTGGTCGGCAACCCACCGTTTGGCACCGACATCGAGGAGGGTGATCAGGACCAACTCGGCCAGAATACCCTCGCCAACTTCGTCGTTGCCAATGGACGACGCAAGATCGATTCGGAGCAGGTGATATTAGAACGCAGCATCGAGTTTCTGGAACCTGACGGCCGGCTGGGGCTTGTGCTCCCGGACGGCCTGCTGAACAACCAAGGTGAGCAAAGCAACTGCCCACAGTTGCGGCGGTTTCTCGCCAAGTCGGGCCGCATCGAGGCCATCATCTCGCTGCCTGACCACGCTTTTCGTAAGGCCGGCGCGCAGAACAAGACTTCCATCCTTTTCTTCCGTAAGTTCACGAGACAGGAGAAGCGCGCGTTCGACCGAGAGCTGGCAGCCGAGACGGCCGAAGGGACACCCGAGGCTGACGCCATCCCCAAAGCTCTTGGCGCTGCGGGCATCGAATACAAGGTATTCTTGGCCGAGGCGAACCATGTCGGGTACACGCCGGCCGGAAGCCCATGGCACAAGAATGACCTCTACGTCAGCACGGAGCTCGATCCACTACCACCGGACCAGGCGGGGAGCATTCTTGGCGAATGGCGCAAGTTCCAAGCCGCCCCCGATGAGTACGCGGGAAGTTTCTCGCCGGACTGCATGGCCGTCCCCATCGAGCGCATATGGCTCGCGCACCCAAGCAACCGCCTGGACCCGAAGTACCACCTGTTCGAACGGGAGGCGGCCAGGCCAACGCCGGAAGGGTGGATCACCTTGCCACTTTCAGAAGTGATGACACGCCGTATGGAGGAGATCGACCCCGAGCGTGACGCCGACAAGGAATTCAAGGTGATGACCATCGCTCAGACCGGCGAAATCCGCGAGCGCCTGGCTGGAAAAGGCAGGAATCCTCCACGCTGGATCGGCACCTACTTCCAGGAGAGTCCAGGCACCTGGTACGCTGCAAGAGCTGGCGATGTCGTGTACTCGTCTATCGACCTGTGGAAGGGCTGCATCGGCTTCGTAACTTCCGAGTTCGATGGTGCCCTTGTTACGAAGGAATTCCCGATCTACCAAGTCACCGACGAACGCTTGCTGCCAGAGTTCCTGCAAGTTCTCTTGAGGACGCGCTACTACCAGCGGGCCTTCCGAGCAATTACCACTGGACACAGCAACCGACGCCGGACGCAGACGCCGGACTTCGAGTCGCTCAGAATCTCGTTCCCGGTCAACAAGGATGAACAACGCCGCCTTATCCGGCAAATCCAAGATGCACGGGCGCAACTCCGAACTGCCAACGACAACGTGAAGGTGGAGATGAACAACCTCTCGAACATCATTGATGGTCGGGGTCAAGAGGAACTCGTTGAGATTGTGGCAGACGACAATGACGATGACAACGGCGGCAATAACGCCAGCGGATGAATCATTCTGCGGACTCTTGCAGAGGTTGCACCTTCTCCACTCCGACTCGCTGTCACGCCGGCCGCCGCACCAGGCGGTCGGCGTCGAGGATGAACGGCTCAGGCGGCCCGAGGAACGGCCCGGCGAACGGGGCCAGGACGCGGGATGGTTCGAAGTTCTGACAGGCACCCCGAGTGCGTCGAGACATTTTCCGATGCCGGTGCCGCGCACTATGCCGCCTCCTCACTATAGGCGCAGTGGATAGTGCCGCGCGACAGGCGTACCGGACGTGAAGCTGCTCTGCGGCCGTTCGTTGAAAGACGGCCCGGGACTCGGCCGGCGGAGCCCGGGGTTCAGCGATCCGGCCACCGCGCTGCCCGACGGCGACTCAGCTCAGGCGGCTGTGTCGCGACCGGAATGCGGCGGTGACCTGCAAGCGCCGCTCCCGTGAGGTCCGGTCCGAATGCGGCGCCCCCCGATCTCACGTAACGTCCGCAACGGGGCTCATTTGCGCCGCAGGCGCAGCGGAGCTCGTCGGCTCGGCCCCGCACCGCCGAGCTGCGCGTGGCGGACGTGCTCACTTCCAGATTCTCGCTCTGTTGTTCCCCTGACAGAGAGCGACCCGGCGTTGGCGCGCGCGAGCCGGCGCGTCGCGGCGGGGGGCTTGAACCGCTTCATAGTTGGTGCTATGCTCGACATCTGGACCGCGTGGTCCGCCCGTCTGTGGGTACCGCACGCGGCCTTCCACGGCTCGCCGCACATCTGCGCCTCCGGCAGCCGGAAGACCGGCGGGAACTCGTAGGAAGACGGGCATCTCGCGACAGGAGGCTTCAGGGTTGGAGGAGTCCGGAATGAAGAGGTACCTTGCGATCGCCGCACTCGCGGCCGTCATCGTCCCCATGGCCAGCGCCGCCGACGTGTGGTTCGGGCGCATTTACGGCGGCATCCATCCGATGGATCGGCCGGCCATCTCGATCGAAGACCACGTGCAGGGGCAGATCCCCGTCGTCGGCCCGAAGGGCTTCCACCCCGTCAGCCCGTTGTCGGACGCGTTCAAACTCACCGACGGCTCGACCGCCGGCGTGGTCATGGCTGATTTCGGCGCTCACTGGGCGACCACCATCACCTTCGAGGACACGGCCGGCAACTTCACGCCCTCCGTCGTCGAGCGCATCCGCAGCTTCGGCGGCAACCCCGACACCCGCAACTGGCAGAACCTCGTTGTCGAGTGGAAGAACTCCAGCGGCGTCTGGACGCGCTTTTTCGCGACCAGCCCGAGCTTCGGCCACATGTACGCCACCATTACGGATGGCAACGGTGACCCGCGCTGGGGCGAGAACATCGCCGTCGAGTATCCTTCGGCCACGGAATCGATGATCGAGATTTACAATTCCGACGGCGACCTGCTGGCCGGTGGCGCCGTGATTCACGGGCTGCGGTTCAGTTATTGGCTCGTCTCCTCCTGGGGTTCGCAGATTCTGCCGGGCAAGGAGGAGTTCGACCTCGGCTTCCAGCCGACGCCTCCGGTTCCGGGCCAGCACCCGGGCTACGCGGATGTGACCGGCTCGATCATTCAGGAGATCGATGTGTTCGTTCCCGAGCCCAGCGCCGCGCTGTTGCTGATCACGGGCGTCCTCGCCCTGACTCGTCGGCGCTGATCCGCTCACCGGTAGAGTGAACCGCAACCATCGGGGTCGCGTGCCGCCGTCGGGCAGCACGCGGCCCCGCTCTTTGCGCGCCGGCGCGCTGGAGCGTGCCGCGGCGGAACTGCGTGAGCTGGCGCACCTCGCCGATCACGTCCGCGATCAGGGCACGGGCGTCGGTGAAGACGGCTTGGTAGCTCCGCCGGATACGTTCCGGCAGCCGGTCTTCGCGCACGGTGCCCGTAGCGTGGCGGTGGGCCGGGCCGCGGCGCCGGCCGCGGGATGCGTTCGGCCTGGTGTAGAGCGGCCGCCGGCCCGAAGGCGTGCCGGGGGGAAACGCCGGCGGTCGTCTGGGCTTGTGCTTCCAGCCGCGCGAGCGCGCTCCCGGCGTAAGGGCTGAATCATAAAAACGTCGACAATGTTGCAGACGAGTGTTAGAATCACCCTTGCTCAAGCGGATGTCGCGGACGCGGATCACGTTCGGAGGGTTCGTCGTGTCGCAAGGCAACCGGCTATTCCCGATCTCCGTCGTAGCTCTGGTCGCGTTACTGCTTGCGTCCCGGGCCGCAGCGGAGGTGCCCTGGTTTCTACCACTCGGTGATCTGGCCGGCGGGCCGTTTGAGAGCATGGCGCTGGCCGTGTCCGCCGACGGCAACACGATCGTCGGGCGGGGGGCACCGCGTTGGCCGGACGATGACGGTAATGACTTCGGGTGGGAAGCGCTGCGGTGGACCGCGGGCGGCGAGATGACGAGTCTGGGCAGCCTGCCGGGCTGGCCCGCGACAACTGCAACCGGCGTATCGGGCGACGGCCGTGTGGTGTCGGTCACCGCTCGGTACGGTAACTACGGTGAGTACAGCCGGGCGTGTCGCTGGACGGCGGCCAACGGTTTGCAGAACCTCGGAACACTGGGCGGCGTGCCGGGCAGCCAGTGGTCGTACGCCGCCGGCTGTTCGGCCGACGGGACGACGATCGTCGGCGGATCGAGTTCGGCGACCGGCCGTCAGGCCTTCCGTTGGACCGAAACCGGCGGCATGGAGGGGCTGGGGTATTTGTCGGACACGTCATCCAGCTACGCAACCGGGGTATCGGCGGATGGTCAGGTGATCGTCGGTAACGGTCGTTCGACCTTCCCCGAGGCGTTTCGCTGGACGGCGGCCGAGGGCATGGTCGGACTAGGACGGCCGCTTGGCGCCGACGGCACATCGGCCTGGGCGGTTTCCCTGGACGGCATGGTCATCGTGGGCGACGTTGCACTCTCGGCGAGTCGCAACCGCGGCTTCCGCTGGACGCAGAACGGCGGCTTCGCAGATCTCGGCCCGCCGCCCGGACCGGGCGGCTCCGTGAATCCGCGCTGCGTATCGGGAGATGGCTCCGTAATCGGCGGCTGGTACGGGCGGCCTATCGACGACGACCCGGATGCGGAGTGGGTTACCGCGTTTGTTTGGGACAGCGAGCACGGCGTCCGCGACCTGAAGAGCCTCTTGCTGAGTTGCGGTGTCGAGGCGGTAGCGGACTGGTTTCTGGCTGAGGTGCGCGGCGTGAGTGCCGACGGTCTGACGCTCGTGGGCTACGGCACGCACGCGGACGGCAGCGGTGGCTGGGCGACCGAGGCGTTCCTGGTACGTCTGCCCGAGCCGGCGACTGGACTGCTCGTATGCGTCGCCCTTGTAGCAATCAGGCGGTGCAGGACGAGCCGGCCGAGAACGCCTGCGGACTGCTGAGCGCAGGCGTTGCGACGATCCGGCTGTATATGCAGCGCCGTGTTCCGCGCGGGTGACCTTTGCGGTCATCCTCTGTGAGTCGTGTGGCGATCAACCACGCTCCCCGGGCCCGTCTTCGTCTGCCCCCGGCCCGAGGCCGAGCCCGGACCGACATCCCTTCGTTGCTGAACCAGGCACCAGCCCCTGTCTTGCCGCCCGCCGCACCGGGCGGTACAGCGTGTCGCGCTCGACCGGCTCGCAGCCGGCTTCCCGCAGCAGGCGGCGGATCTGGTCGACGGACAGCTCCTGGCGGTTGGTGCCCCGCCCCTCGCGCCGGGTGATGTCGTACCACACGACGGTGCCGTCGAAGTCGTCCACGCCCCAGTTCAGCGCCACCTGCGACAGCTTGGGCGACTGCATGACCCAGAACGCCTTGAGGTGCGGGATGTTGTCCAGCATGAGCCGCGCGACGGCCAGCGTCCGCAGGTCGTCCAGGCCCGTCGGGCCGGGCAGGTGCGCCAGGGCGCTGCCGTCGGGGATGAACGAGAGCGGCACGAAGCACTGGAACGCCGCGCGGCGCTCGCGGAGTGAGACGTCCTGGTGCGCACGCAGCTTGAGCAGGTGCTGCACGCGTTCCGCGAGCGTCTCGACGTGCCCGTAGAGCATCGTTGCGTTCGACGGAATCCCGAGCTCGTGCGCGGCGCTGTGCACATCGAACCAGTGCTGCTCCCCGACCTTGCTCTTGAAAGCCTCGTCATGGACGCGGTCGTCGAAGATTTCCGCCCCGCCGCCGGGCAGGCTGTCGAGCCCCGCGTCACGCAACTCCGTCAGCACCTCGTGGATCGTCCGCCGCGGCCGGGCGATGCGCGTGAAGTGGACGATCTCGATCGCGGTGAACGCCTTGATGTGCAACGTCGGGCAGCGCGCCTTGATCGCCCGGCAGAGGTCCGTGTAGTACGAGAACGGCAGCCGCGGGTGCAGTCCGCCGACGATGTGAACCTCGGTCGCGCCGCGGGCCGCGGCCTCGGCCGCCAGCGCGAGCACCTCGTCGACGGAGAGTTCGTACGCATCGCTCCGGGACGCCGCCTCGGACGCGGCGCGCGGTTCCGCCCCGTGCAGAATCGGCAGCGACCCGCCGCGCGCGGGCCGCGCGGCCGGCGGCGCCGGCATGTCCGCCGCGTGCGTCCGCGCGGGCTCGTACGGTCGGTAGAACGAGCAGAATTTGCACCGCAGGACGCAGTAGTTCGTGTAGTTGATGTGGCGGTTGATGTTGTAGTATGCCCGGCGGCCGTGCAGACGCTCGCGGACTTCGTTGGCCAGCTCGCCCAGCGTGAACAGGTCGCGCGTGCGGTAGAGCGCCAGTCCGTCTTCGAGCGTCAACCGCTCACCCGCGAGCACTTTTGCGCGAATCGGTTCGAGGGCCGGGTCGGTCGTCGAGGCAGGAGGTGACGTCATCGCGTTCCTCGGTCGCCCGGCCGCAACCGCCGGGGCGGGGCAGGGTACAAGAGCATGTCAGCCGACGCCCGCCACGCTGTCGAGAATTGTAGTGGCCGGGAACGGCCGCGTGGGTCGCGGTGTTCTATACTCCGGGCGCGGGCCGCGGAGGCCCGGCGGAGGAACGAACGGTGAAGAACAACGGCTGGCTGGTGGCGGCGGTCGTGGCCCTCGGGGCCGTGGCGCTTATTCAGTTGCGGATGCGTGGCGGACAGTGAGGAATCGCGCGCCTGGCGTCCGGTCCGGACGCCCCCACTGCAACAAGCCCAACGCTCGTCGCGGGCTCGGTCGCCCCGACGTTCACGGCCGAGACGCTGTCCGGCCGGACCGTCCGATTCCCGCAGGATTTCGCGGGTCGGCTGGTGCTGCTGGACTTCTGGGCGACGTGGTGCGGCCCGTGCCGCCAGGAGATCCCGGCGGTGGTCGCGGCGCACGAGCGTTTCGGGTCGGACGGCCTGGTCGTGCTGGGCGTGACGCTCGACGCTCCGGGCGTGCCCGCTGGCAAGGTGCAGGAGTTCATCCGCGCTCAGAAGATGTCCTGGGAGCAGGTGTACGACGATGCATCCGGAATCGCGAAGCAGTACGGCGTGAACGCGATCCCGTGGGCCGTGCTGATCGACGCGGACACGGGCCTGATCGTGGCCAGCGGCGAGGAGCTGGCAAGCAAGCGGCTGGCTTCGACGATCGAGCGGTCCTTGAAGGCAAAGCGAGCGAACTGACCGGAGTCAGAAACGTATAAGGGTGTGACAAGCGACGAACTACCGTGCTTCGTCTCCCTCCCGTGACGCAGGCGATCGAGGGACGGTTCTCCGCGAGACAACCGGCCTTCGTCGCCTGCGACAGTTTGCGCGGTCATCACCGGCCGGCCGCGTCGCCGGCTGGGCTGGGTGACATCCCGGACGCAGCACAGTAGGCTGACCACGGCCGGGGGCACGGAGCGAGGCGTGCGAGTCTTCTGGTCGGGCGGCGGCGGTTTCGGGCGCGCCGGAGTCTTTTTCGGTGTGTTCCTGATCCTGCTGGGGGTCATGCTGTTCATCTGGCCGCAGCTGCTGGCGTGGACGCTGGCGGGGCTGCTGGTGGCGGTCGGAGTAGGCCTCGTGCTAAGCGGCCTTGGGAGCGATTCCGGCGTGCGTTACCGTCGGCTGGACGACTGGGATGGCCCACCAGCCGGTTGATCGCCCGCTCCAGCTCGCTGCGCAACGGCGCACAGGCCCGCCCGACAGTGCGAACCACACCTGGCTCGACCTCCCGAGGTCGGTGGCTGGAGCACGCCGCATCAGGCGCGAACCGCCGGTCAGGCGATCCAAGTCTGGACGGAGTCGATAACTGCTTTCGCCGTATTGGTTTGCTGCTCGGCGGCGAGCTCAAGCATCGCCCGCAGGATCGCGCCGAACAGGCTCGTCGAAGTGGTGATGAGGCCGTTCTCGACGGTAGTTCGTACCGTCGGATCACAGCTGCCCAAGAAGAAGAGCGATCCGCTCGCGAGGAATGCGAGCCGCAAGTTCGTCCGGCGCCAGAGGGTCCGCATCGCAGGCTCCTGAACCGGTTGCCACACGGGCTCGACCGGTGCGCGTCACCGCCCGAGGCAGTATACACGCGACCCAGGGGGCCGGCTACGCACCGGTTTCGCGTCCGGGCCGCTTCTTTCTTAGTGCGTCCGCGCCCCGCGGGTGGCAACGGGCGTGAATTTCCTGGAGACGACGCGTCTGAACGTGCGTATAAATTTCTGTCGTTGCTATGCTTGCGTGTCCGAGCAGCTCCTGCACGACCCGCAGATCGGCGCCGCCTTCGAGCAGGTGAGTGGCGAAACTGTGCCGCAGCGTGTGCGGACTCACCTTGCCGGCGATGCCCCGGCGCGTCGCTTCCCGCCGCACCAGATCCCACACCGCCACCCGGTCCAGCGGCCCGCCCGTCCGCGACAGGAACAGCGGCAGGCCCGCCGCCGCGGCCCGCGTCAACGGCAGTTTCCATCGGCCGCGCCGCCCCCCTTCCTCGACCAGGCGGGGCCGCAGGTGCTCGACGTACGCCGCGACCGCATCGAGGGCGCACCTTCCAACCGGCACGACCCGCTCTTTGCGGCCCTTGCCCATGCATCGCACGTAGCCGGCCGCACGGTTCAGGTCGCCTTCCCGCAGGCCGCACAGCTCGCTGACCCGCAGGCCGCAAGCGTAGAAAAGCTCGAGAATCGCGCGGTCCCGCAGGGCGAGCGGCCGCTGCGGATCGGGAGAGGTGACCAGCTCGGCGGTGCGGTCGAGGTTGAGAGTGGCCGGCAGCCGCTGCCACTTCTTCGGCGGTTCCAGCAGCGTGGTCAGGTCGCGGTCGACGGCCCGCGTGTCGTGGAGCCAGCGGAGCCACATCCGGAGCGCGACCACCTTGCGGGCGAGCGTCGTTTCCTTCAGGCCGCGATCACTCAGCTCGATCAGCAGGTCCTGAAGGAGCTGCGGGGTGAGCGTATTCCAATTCTCGATGCCGCGGCGGCGGAAGAAGTCGCCGCATTGCTCCAGGTCCCGGCGGTAGGCTGCCAGCGTATTCGCGGACAGGCCCAGCTCGACTGTCTGATATACGCGGAACGCGGCCAGCGACTGAAGGAAACCGGGACTGCACCGGGGGCGATCGGCCGAGGCTTTCCGGCGGCGTGCGACAGCGGGCATCACGTCCCTCGCCTCCATGCGAAAGGGCGGTGCGTAGCGACCGGCTGGTAGTCTAGCGGAGGGCGATGCCGGGGCGAAAGGTGGCCGAGGGTCGCCGAAACCGCACCCGGCGAGCCCGGAAGGCGGATCTCGGCGGTTGCCACGCGGTCGGCGGCCCGCTAGACTAGCGGGGCTTGTCGTAATCTGGGAGAGTGTGCGATGTCCATAGACCGGTCCCTCCGCCGCAAGAGCTCCCTCGAGCGGCACCGCAACGTACTCAGCCGGGCCGAGCGGGTCGCGTTCCTCCAGGAGCGCGAGCTCTGGCAGGAAAGCGATACGCCGATCGGGCTGCCAAAGATCGCCCACCGCAAGCCCAAGGCCGGCAAGAAGAAGGCCGCCAAGACCGAAGCCGCCGCCGAAGGCGCGCCGGCCGAGGGTGCGTCCGCTCCGGCGGCGCCGAAGGCTTGAGTCCCGGCGCGAGCGCGAACCGCGACGGGCATGGACAGCGTTCCGGGACGTGGGCCCACGTCTCCGAACGCTGTCGCTGTCTGGTGGCGCCGCGGAAACCGGGCGGGGCGGCGA
>Ga0101944_10007192_pt1 | contig 11309 bp, 4 predicted proteins | sample DewCreD2012metaG_FD_75245 | JGI IMG/M metagenome (GOLD analysis project Ga0101944, IMG submission 75245) | Hot spring sediment bacterial and archeal communities from British Columbia, Canada, to study Microbial Dark Matter (Phase II) - Dewar... ... | reverse complement strand
CGCCGGGATCGGCGGCGCGACGGCAACCGACGACTTCCGAGGGCATGGATTCGCCCCCCGTGTTGGTCGCGGTGACGCGGAAGTAGTAATCCACGTTGGCGAGCAGGTTGGTGAACAGGAGGATGGTGACGGGCGCAAGGACGCCGACGGGATTGCCGAAACCGGAGCCATTGGTCGAACGATAGACCACATAACCGGTGGGCGCGCCGCTGCCGGCCTGCGCGACGGGGGCGTTCCAAATCACTTCGATGCCATTGGTGCGGGCGAGGGCGCGGACGTTGCCGGGTGGCTCGGGCAGAAACTCCAGCGGCGCGGCGTCGAACTGGTTGAAATAACGGAGCAACCCCTGGTAGGTGGAGCGGGCAATCCAGTTGCGCACCTTGGGGTCGCGCAGGAGCAGCGCGTCCGATTCGTTGTCGTGAAACGCGACCTCGAGGATGGTGGCGTCCATCTGGTTGGTGAGGGTGGTGTTGTTGATTTCGCCGAAGGCAAAGTCGCTGCGGGCAAAGATGAGGCTGTTGCTGGTGGAGCGGTTCGACCACGCCACTTCGAGCGGCGGAGAGCCGATGGCGACGAGATCGTCGTTGACCTCCTTGGCGAGCCGCCAGGCCAGCTCGACCTGGTTGGGCGTGGCGGTGTTGGGAAAGAGGTTGGTGTTGTTGTAGAGGCCGATGACCCCGCGCGCCGAGCCGCCGCCGGCGTTGGAATGGAAGCTGACATAAACGCGCTTGAAGCGGTTCCCGCCCGCTGAACGATTCATCTCGCGGGCCATGCGAATGGGCGCGCCCACGTTGTCGCTGCCGTCGTCACCGGCCTGATCGTAGATGCCGGTGGACTGGCCCTGGCTGACGGCGCGTTGAATCCAGTAACGCGACGCCTCCTCCTCGCGCGGATAGGTCGAGATGCCGCCGCCGCGGTCCACGTCGCCCATGCCGTTGCCGAAGCGGATGGCGTCGGCGATGACGACGCGCGAGCCGCTGGACGGCACGTCGCCCTGGTTGCTGATGATGACCGCGCCGCTGGCGGTGTTCGAGCCGGCGTTGAAATGGTAGGTGCCGAGATACACCCAGCCGTTGCCCACGAGGAAATGCGGGACGCGGACGAGCGCCTGCCCGCCGGTGTGGTTGATGCGGTAAAGCTGGTTCGTCCGGTCGGACCCGTGCCGCACCCAGGTATAAACCGGATACAAGCCGACGTGGGGAATCACGGGCGTGTAGGTGGCGGTGGCGGTTTCCGTGCCTGCCACGGTGGCAAAGCGATAGGGCAAATCGCCCGGGCTGCCGAAGAAGATGGTCGAGCTGCTGTTGCCCCAGGTGCCGGCGAAGACCACGCCCGGGTCGTCGTTGTCGAGCACCACCTCGTTGGTCTGGTTGCCGATGGGCCGCATGGGCACCACCGTCGCGCCGGCGTTGAAACAGTAGTGCGCGAAGAGCGTCATCTGGTCCACGTTGCCGTAGTCCTCGTTCATCCCGAGCAACACAGGCCGGTCCAGCCCCCAGGACGAGCCGTTCCAGTTCCACCCGTGGCCGCCGCTGGTATAGACCACGCGCCCGGCCATCGCCCCGGTGGGCGGCGCGACTGACGAGGCGATCACGCGCGCGGCCACCGGCCCCGTCGGCTCGACCGGCACCGGCGCTTCGGCGATGTCGGGGGAAGGCGTGAAGTCCCCGCTGTCCGCGATGCCATGGCAATCCTGCGTGGCGTGAACCGCCAGCGCCCCCGCCAACAGCGCGACACCGATAAACAGCCGCCGGGCGCGGGCGACCGATGGGGAAGCGGGGAAACGGGGTCGAGTTTTGAAATCCGTTTTCATGGCTTGCGGCCAGAATAGCACAAAAGCCGGACGCGCGGCACCGGCAATTCCCCGGGAAACCGGCTCGGGGGAAACCGGCGACGGCGCGCCTCTCTGCGCCGGCGAGATTTTGTGTCAAATGCCCGCACGAAGATGCGGTGTTGGCGGGTGGGTTTGCGGTTATCCTGCGGCGGTTGCTCATGTTCACCTCGATTCGTTCCCGGCGTGGGGGTTCCCGCCCGTTGTTCGCGCTGGCCGCGCTCGCCTGGCCCGTTTTGGCGGCGGCCAACACCTCGGTCCACCTCGCCTACCACTGGCATCTGCACCAGCCGATTTACTGGCCCGAGGTCAACCCCTTCGCCCCCCAGAACAACCGCTACCAGTTCGCGGCCGATTCCATCGCGCTCAAGCTCGCCAACAACGGCAATTTCTACCCCGGCTCGCCGCACAAGCATCCGCGCAACGCGCTGGTCAGCGGCGACGGCGGCGAATATGACGCGGTGTTCGACAAGGCCGACCGGGTGAACGTCTATCAATGGGGCGGCCGCGATTCCATCAACACCATCCTGCACCATCCCGACGGCGGCGCGTCGGTCAGCTACTCGGGCGCGCTCCAGGAGAACGTCTGGTCGCTGGGCAACGCGGGGATTTACGGCTACGGCGGTTCTTGGAACGGCGGCTACACGCAGGCGCGGGGTTCGTCGCCCACGTGGCGGACCAGCGGCGGTCATCCGCGGGCGGACCTGGTGGGCATGACGTATCATCACGCCTTCAGTCCGCTGCTGCCGAAAAGCGTGCTGCGGAAGGAAATTCAAATCTTCAAGGAAATCTGGTGGAAAAGCTGGGGCGGCAATCCCGACAAGAGCGACCACTCGAAGGGCTTCTGGCCGATTGAGGCGGCGTTCTCGCGGCACATGATTCCCGTGCTGGTCGAGGAAGGCTACCAGTGGAGCATCATCGCCAACAGCCACCTCGCCCGGACCTGCACGAACTACCTCGAGGCGGCCCAGCGCGGCACCAGCGGGTGGAACATTGACCCGCCCAACCGCGCCGACCAGCTCGGGCCGTTCGTGCCCACCAACCAGTGGTGGAAGGGCCAGATTGACGGCCGCGGCGGCGCGTTTCCGGCCCCGTTCGCCTACCAGGCCCACCGCGCGAAATACGTCAATCCCTCCAATGGCGTCGAGAGCGTCATCACCGTCGTCCCCATGTGCGACCTGTTGAGCTACCAGAATGGTTACAGCCCGATGGGCACCACGGAGATAGACGGAAAAATCGCGCCGTGGAACAACCCGGCGCGCCCCAGCATCGTGTTGATGGCGCACGACGGCGACAATGCGTGGGGCGGGGGCAGCAGCTATTACCAGGAGTCCGTCAAGAATCTCTTCAATGCCGCCGCCGGCAAAGGCTACCGGCCCACGACCATCCAGCAGTTCCTCGCCAACCATCCCGTGCCGACGGACGCCATCGTCCACGTCGAGGACGGCGCGTGGGTCAACGCGGAGAATGACTGGGGGCATCCACAGTTCATCAACTGGCTCTGGCCGCCCGCGCGCTCGCCCAGCAGTCCCGGATTCAATCCCAGCGACCCGCGCACGCGGTTCGACCTCGAAACGCCGGGCTGGACGGAGGACTGGCGCAACTGGGCGGTGCTCATCGCCGGCGCGAACTACTGCGAAACCGCCGAGCAGATCACCGTCAGCACCGGCGGCGTCGTCAACGTCTGGAAAATCCAGGAACCCGTCTCGCGCTCGGGCGTGAACCACAATCCCAACGCCGCCGAGCGGGCCTGGCATTACTATCTGGGCGGCCTGGACAGCGGCTTCATGTATTACGGCACGGCGCTGGATGACGAGGTGAAGCAGACGTTGGCCGTCAACCGGGCCATCAGTTTCGCCACCAACGCCATCGGCAACGGCGCGCTGGACCAGACCGCGCCCACCGTGTTCAAGCCGCAGCGTTTTCCGTGGAATCCGGGCGGCAAGGGTTGGGGACCGCTCACCGGCTACCAGCCCGTCGGCTTCGACGGCAAGCCGCCTTACTCCTGCCATTTCCACATCTGGACGCATGTGTTTGACGTGAGCGGCGTGACCAACGTGACGCTTTACGTCCGCGCCGACGCGGACGGCGTGAACCCGCTGGCCGACAACGCGAATGAGACCTACACCGGCGGCCCGGGCGTGGGACCGTGGGTGGCCATTCCCATGAACCAGCGCCCCGTGCCCACCGGCAACGTGAACAGCGACCCGAACGTGAACTTCTTCCTCACGCCCGCCGCCATTGCCGACTACTACTGGGCCAGGGTCACCGGCTACACCAACGTCCTGCTCGATTACTACATCAGCGCCACCGACAGCAAAGGCAACACGCACCGCAGCGACATCCAGCACGTCTGGGTGGATTCCGGCGAGGGCGCGGACACCGGCGGTGGGGGCGGCGCCACCAACGCCTGCAATGGCCGTGTCTGCATTGACCCCGCGCCCGCCGTGCAGGGCGTGCCCGTGACCATCCGCTACTCACCCGCCGGCGGCCCGCTGGCCGGGGCCGGGCAGGTGAAAATTCACCTCGGCTGGAACAACTGGAGCACCGTCGTCAACCCCGACGCGAACCTGACGTTCAACGCCGCGTCCAACCGCTGGGAAATCACCGTCAACGTCCCCGCCACCGCGACGCAACTGGATTGCGTGTTCAACAACGGCAGCGGCACCTGGGACAACAACGGCGGTGCCGACTGGCATTTCGCGGTCATCACCAACACCAACCCGCAACCACCCGCCGTGCCCGGCGGCCTGGTGGCCACGCCGGTCAGCTCCAACCAGATCAATCTGAGCTGGTCCGCCGCCGCGTATGCCACCGGCTACCGCGTCCAGCGCGGCGGCACGCCCATTGGCACCACGAGCGGCACGACCTACAGCGACACCGGCCTCGCCGCGGCCACGCCCTACTGTTACAGCGTCGTCGCCACGAACGGGCTGGGCAGTTCCGCCGCTTCCGCGACGGTATGCACGAACACATTGTCCGGGCCGCCGACAAATTACCCGCCATTCCTCGTGGACGGGACGCTCGACTTCACGGGTTACCGGGTTTCCAGCCACGGCATGGGCTTGTTCGCCGCGCTGCGCGGGACGAAACTTTACGTTGCCACGCAATCGCCCGGCAGCAGCGGGCCGAATGACCATTTCCTCTTCGTCACGGACGCGCTGCTGCCCGCGGCCAGCGTGAACGCGCCGTGGGCCAAGGCCGGGCAGGTGGCCGTCAGCCTGACCAAGCCTTACATGGCCACGGAAAGCCAGAACACCTACGTCGTCTGGAACAACGCCGGGGCCGGCGCGCAGGTGGCAAAATCGTCCGGCACCAACGGCGTGTTCGAGGGCGTGATTGACCTCGTGGCCGCGTTCGGCGTGGTGCCGGAGGTGATTTACGTCGCCGCCGCCGCCTATGCGACCGCCGACGGCGGCGCGCTGGTCAGCCAGTCCCCCGCCGGTTCGGGGCCAAGCCTCGACCCGGGCGAGTTTTTCGCCATCCCGACCGCCGCGTTGCGCGACCATAATGCGGACGGTTTGTTTGACCGGCTGGATCCGGCGCTCGAGTTCCGCATCGAATCGTTCGTGGTCGGCGCGTCGAACCGCCTGACCTGGGCGGCGATGCCGGGACGCGGGTATCAGGTGGAAGCCGCGCCGTCCCCGGCGGGGGCCTGGAGCGGCGTGGGCGGCCCGACCAATGCCGGCCCGCTGCAGATGGAGTTGGGCGTGACGCCGCCGTTCACGCTGTCGCCCACGCAACAGTTCTTCCGCGTCCGGCTGCTGCCCTGAGCCGGTGAACCGCGTGGCCACCGACGCCCACGTCGCCGCGACGAACGGCGCGTCAAGGGTGTCCCGCACAAAGATGCGGGGGGCGCGGCACAAAGATGCGGTGGAGACGGTTCCGCCCCTTTTTTACCCTGCCGCACTGCCGGTGGCCTCGCTGCGCCGATTCACGGCCTGCGGGCACGGCGGCAACCGAAATGAAAACGCTTACTGTCCCCTCCGTCCGCCGGCCATCCGCACTGCTGGCGGCCTGGCTTACCCTTGGCTTCGCCCTGCCCGCGCTCGCCCAGTTCAGTGAAACGTGGGACGGCGGGGGCGGCGACAACAACTGGACGACCGGCCAGAATTGGGCGGACGATTCCGCTCCGGCCAGCCCGCAGGGCAACCTGAATTTTGCCGGCTCCACCCGCCTCACGCCCAACAACAACTTCGCCGCCTACAGCGGCGGCTTCCGCATTTTTTTCAACAGCGGCGCCGGGGCGTTCACGCTCAATGGCAACCCGATCAAGTTCTTCGACTGGGGCGGAGCGCGCGCGCTCATCCAGAATGACAGCGCGAACACCCAGACGATCAATCTCCGGGTGGGCGCGGGCAACGCGACGGGCGGCCTCGACTTCGCGCCCAACTCCGGCGACATCATTTACAACGGCGGCGCCATTGACGGCGGCACGATCTTTCTCGATGGCGGCTCGCAGCTTCGCGTCTGGGGCAGTTCCGGGCGGACGGTGACGTTCAACAAAGGCATCATCAACGGCGATGCCACCGGCACCGTGGCCCTCAACGGCCCGGCCACCACCATCTACAACGCCACCGGCTTCACCTACACCGGTGACACGTTCATCAACAATGGCACCCTGCGCCTCGCGGTTTCCGGCGCCGCGCCCAACACGGTGCTCCGGCTGGGGGACACCACAGGCAGCGCCGGGGCCAACCTGAATCTCGACGGAGGCGCTTCCGCCACCAACCTCATCAATGTCCGCGCCGGCAGTTCGGGCACCAAGATCATCGCGAACACCGCCAGCACGTCCGGCACGGCGACCTACAGCGGGAATCTGTTCCTTGATGCCGACGCCACCGTGTTCGCCAACACCGGCGGCAGTGTGACCCTTGCGGGCGGCACGCTGGACCTGAAAAATCACACCCTGACCGTGACCGGCGGCGGCGACACGCTGATCAGCGGGCCGCTGTCCCAATCCACCGGCGGCGGCGCGCTCACCTTCGGCGGCACGCTGACCGTGACCAACACCGGCCCGGCCCCGGTGAACGGTGACGTGTTCGACCTGTTTGATGCGGCAAGTTTCAGCGGTTCCTTCGCCACCATCAACCTGCCGCCCGGCGGGGCCGCGCATTGGGTCACGAGCCAGCTCGCCGTCAACGGCACGCTCCTGTTCACCAACAACAACCCGGTGGCCCCCGACCGCACCCTCGGCGGCCAGGGCGGCGTCCCGTCGGTCTTGACCGTGATTGGTGGCAAGCAGAGCGCCACGGATGCCGATGGCGCCCCGCTGACGATCACCAGCGTCAGTTCCGCCGCCAATGGTGCCACCAGCATCAGCGGCACCAACGTCATTTACACCGCGAACCTCGGTTACACCGGTCCCGACAGCTTCACCTACACGGTGAGTGATGGTTATGGCGGCACGGCGACGGGCACGGTCAACGTCACGGTCACGGCGATGACCGGGTTCAACCAGTTGAACATTGAGTCGCTGGGCGGCGGCACTGTGCGGCTGACCTATCTGGGTATTCCCGGCTTTTCCTACGCTCTCGACTGGCGCACCAATTTGACGGCGGGTGACTGGGTGCCCGTCATCACCAACACGGCGGCGACCAACGGTTTCATGGTCTTCACGAACACCTCGGGTGAACCGGTGAACTTCTACCGGACCCGTTATGTGGGCGGGCTGTAAAATTCCGCGCCGCACCTGCCATGACTGAACAGGTGACCTCACCCGGCTGGCTGGTGGTGCTCGCGGCGTCAGCCCGGGCGGGCGCGGCCAACTTTGTGCATCGCCTGTCTGCCCGGCCCCCCCGGAAAATGAGGAAACCTTCCAACCGTCCGCTTATGCGCCCGCTGAAACTCCTCCTTGCCGTCTTGCTCGCGGCCGCCACCCTCCACTCCGCCGCCGCCAATCCCGCCGCCCCGGCCGCGCGCACCCCGCCGCCGTGGCTGCGCGACAGTGTCATTTACGAAATCTTTCCGCGCGCCTTCTCGGCGAGCGGCGATTTCAACGGCATCACCGCGCGCCTGGATGAATTGCGGGACCTCGGCGTGAACGTGCTGTGGCTGATGCCCATTCATCCCATCGGCGAGAAGCTCCGCAAAGGCACGCTCGGCAGTCCCTACGCCATCAAGGATTATTTCGCCATCAACCCCGAGTTCGGCACCACGAACGATTTCCGCCGGCTCGTCACCGAGGCCCACGCGCGGGGGATGAAAGTCATCCTGGATGTCGTCGCCAACCACACCGCGTGGGACAGCGTGATGATGGCCCGGCCCGACTTCTACAAACAGGACGCCAGCGGCAAAATCGTCCCGCCCGTCCCCGAGTGGACCGACGTGGCCGGGCTGAACTACGCCAACCCGAAACTCCGCGCCCACATGATCGCCATGCTGAAATACTGGGTCACCGAATTCGGCGTGGACGGCTTTCGCTGCGACGTGGCTTACATGGTGCCCACCGATTTCTGGGAGGAGGCCCGCGCGGAACTGGAAAAGGTCAAGCCCGACCTCCTCATGCTCGCCGAGGCCAGCCATCCCGAGCTGCTGGTGAAGGCGTTCGACATGGATTACTCGTGGCCGCTGCACGCCACGCTCAACAAGGTGCTCCTCGGGGGCGCGCCCGCGTCCGATTTCCGCGCCTCGTGGGAAGAAAGCCGCCGCCAGTTTCCGCGCGGGGCGATTCACCTGCGCATTTCGGACAACCACGACGAGGCCCGCGGGGTGGCCCGCTTCGGCATCCGGGGCGCGCTGTGCGCCCAGGCGTTCATGTTCGCGCTCGACGGCGTTCCGCTGCTTTACAACGGCATGGAGGTGGGCGACGCGACCGAGTCCGGCGACCCGGCGCTGTTTGAGAAGCTCCCCATCTTCTGGCGGCCCAAGGAGCGGCCGCCCCTGCGCGACATCTACCGCGACCTCATCAAACTCCGCCGCGCCCATCCCGCGCTGACCAACGACCGCGTCGTCTGGCTCCGCAATTCGCAGGAGAGCGATCTCGTCACACTGATGCGGCTCGATGACCGGGATGAATTTGTCTTCCTCTTCAACTTTTCGAACCGTCCGGTCGTGGGCTGGGTCGAGGTGATGAACGCGGACCAATTCCGGCCCGTGGCCATCACCGGAATGCCCGCCGCGCCGACGAACGGCCTGCCGCTGTTCCGGCTGAACGGCTTCGAGTGGCGCGTCCATCACCGCGCCGTCCGCTGACGCGGCGGCGGGCCGGGGCGCGGACGGGGTTCCTGTTCAGACGTTCCGGTTCAGAAGTTGTAGCCCAGCCCGAGGGTCGCGAAGAAGGCGTGGCGGAGGTCGAGTTCCACCCGGCGGCTGCCGAATGACTGCGCGTATTTGCCGAGGTTCTGGTATTGCACACCGCCCACGGCGCTCCAGCGTTCGGAGAGCCGCCAGTTGATGCTGGCCGCGAGGTAGAAGCCGAGCCGCCAGTCATCATCGCTGCCACGGCCCGCGTCCGTGTAGGTGCCGCCGACATCGAGCGTGAGCGTTTCATTCCAGCGCGCGGTGACATCCACGTAACCGAGGGCCAGGCCGCCGGAGAGCAGGAAGGTGACGTCGTCGTCCAAATCCCATTCCAAATAGCCGCCCAGCCGACCGCCCCACAGGTCGGCGTCCACGCTGCGGGAGCCGGTGACGGTGCCGATGGGCGCGCCAGCGGTGGTGGTGGAGTTGACGGGCGTGTTGCCGATGACGAAGCCCGGGCCGTCGAAAGTGCCTTGATACGGACTGCCGGGCGTGGCCCCGGGCGGGGTGGTGCCGGGGGTGAAGGGATAGGCATCCACCACGCGGGAACCCCGCGCCCGGTAGCTGCCGCCCGAACTGAAATCGAACGGCATCCAGTTGAGCGCCGCTTCCCAGCCGTAACGGGTGCGTTCGCCGCGTCCGAGTTCATCCGCGTAGGCCAGCTCAAAACCGAGTGCGCCGTCGTCGTCCATTTCGGGCGCGGACAGGCTGGCGTTGCCGGTGGCGCGGCTGAGGAGAATGGTGTTGTTCCCCGCGTTGACCTGAGCGGCGCTGTCGTCGTAGCCCCAATACCAGGTCAGCCCGTCGCCGCTGCCGCTGACGTCATCCAAGACGTAGCCGTCGTCGTAGTTGTAATTTGCGCCGTTGGGGGTGGTGCGTGGGACGGCGGGTGCGCCGAGGGCGAGGCTGCCGTTGAATTTGGCCTTCACGTTGAACGCGGCGCGCAGCGAGAGCGAAACGCGGTTGGTGATCGGCTCGACGGCGGACGTGGAGGCCGCGCCTACGACGAGAGCCACGAGGAGGATGAGGTTGCGCTTCATGAGTCAGTTCAGTTGGAGGTTCAAGGGCATCCCTTACGGATTCAGGATCACGCGATAGAACCGGTTCGTGACGCTCAACGGCGGGGTGGCCGTCTTGGGCGGGCCGTCGTCATACCACTGGACGCGCGTGGCGGTGGCGGTGACGGTCGGGGTGGCAGGCGTCCACGGGCCGGACGGCGTGGGGCCGTAGATGACGGTGTAATTGCGGCCGATGAGCGAGGTCCACTCGATCACGAAGCGCGGGTTGCCGGCTTCGCGGTTATCCACAAACGCCCGGTCAATCACCACGCCGCCGGTGAGGTTGGTGGAGGCGACGGGTAGCGTGGCCTCGACGGTGAGCGAGTTGGTGAACGGCACGCGCGTGGGGTTGTAATACTCGAGCCTGAGCGAGACGAACTGGCCGGGGTCGAGCGGCGCGTTGTATTGCACGAAACGGCGGCCATCGAAGTTCGTGCCGTGCGCGTTCCACAACCAGACGTTGGTGCGGGGTGATCCGTTCGTGGAGGCGAAGTCGCCCGCCAGCACGCGGAGCGCCGCGACGGTCGAGAGGCTGGTGTTGGTCACAATCACCGTCTGCTCGAACAGGCCGGTCTGCGGGTTGAACACGTTGGTTCCCGCGCGGACGCCGAACTGCACCGGCACCACCAGCGCGGTCAGCGTGCCCGCGCCGCTGCCGTTGTTGTTGGCGGGATTCGGGTCGGCGGTGGCGGACGTCGCGCTGCCGATGGTGACGAGCGTGCCGTTGGTGGGCGCGGTGAGGAGGATGAGGAAGTTGGTCGCGCCGCCGTTGGGCAGGAACGCCAGCGGGGGCCAGACCAGGAGGCCATTGGTCAGCGTGGGGCCGCCGGTCGCGCTCACAAACACGCCGTTGGTTGGCAGCAGCACGGTGGTCAGCACGTTCGACGCGCCGGACGGGCCGAGATTGGTCACGGTGACGATGTTCGTGATCGTCTGGCCCGGATTGACTGTTGTGGGGCCGGTGACGAACACCGCCACGTCCGCCGAAGGCGTCACCGTCAGCGTCCCGTTGACGAGGGTGAAGACGTAGTTGCTGGCGCTCAACGAACCCAGGCCGACGGTGATGGGATAGACGCCGACGGGGCTGTTGGTCGTGGCGGCGGTGCTCAACACCGGACTGCCGGAGACGACGTTGGTGGATTCGCCGTTGACGAAGCCGGTCAGGCTGTAGGTGAGCG
>Ga0101944_10007191_pt1 | contig 11312 bp, 2 predicted proteins | sample DewCreD2012metaG_FD_75245 | JGI IMG/M metagenome (GOLD analysis project Ga0101944, IMG submission 75245) | Hot spring sediment bacterial and archeal communities from British Columbia, Canada, to study Microbial Dark Matter (Phase II) - Dewar... ... | reverse complement strand
GAAAAGGCGCTCGACATCCTGGAGAAGAACGGTCAGAGCGGCACGACGCTGGCGCAGGATTGCGCCTCGGCGCACTTCTGGGCTGGCAAGGCCTCGGACATTCACATCCTGAACGAGTTGGAGAAAATGCGCAAGAGCGGCGGATTGCCGCCGCGTCCCCCGCGCCAGCGGAAAGCGGCGGACGGGGCGGACGCGGCCGTGGGACTGGCAGGATTGGAGGCCGACGACGAGGCGGCGAAGGCCTACGCCGCGGCGGAAACCTATGCCGCCGAACAGAAGAACGACGACTTCAAGGTGGCGTTGCGCTGGTTCCAGGTGGCCGGCGAATACCCTGGCACGGTCTATTCGCTGAAAGCCATCGAGGCGGCGCGCAAGGCGCAGGACCGTTTCATGGCCAAATCGGCGATGACGAAGGAGGAACTGCCCGATACGGCCGAGATGAAGCCCGTGCGCGAAGGCGACGAACTGGTGCTGGCCGGCGATTTCGAAAAGGCGATCGGCAAGTACAAGGATTCGCTCAAACTGAAGAACACGGTCATCGCGCAGCGGCGGCTGGGGCACACCTGCTTCCTGCGCGCGCAGCAGATCAAGGACGAAGTCCTGCCGAAATGGCTGGACCTCCAGCCCAAGTACGTGGAGGCCTACAAGGCGGCGTGGCAGCAGGTCGGCAACACCCGGCAGTTCCGCGACGATTACGGGCCCTATGTCGCGGCCAAACGCGAGTACGTCAAGTTGGAACAGCAGGTGAACCGCGCCTTCAGCTATTACCAGGAAGGCCGCTGGGCCTTCGAGAGCGTGTTGAAGAGCGCCGCGGACGGAAAGGACCTGGACGCGGCCGCACATATCGCGCTCTGTTTCGTGGCCATTCCCAAGGAACGCCGGCAAGCAGCCGCCAAACTGGCCTCGTTCATCAAGGCCTACGAGCCGAAGAACGATGCGGAGCGGATGCTGTACGCGTACTGCAAGATCGAGATGGAGAACCTGCAGCAGGCCAAGCCTTAGTACCGCAGTTGCAGTTCAGCCGGATGCAAGCCTTTTGTACAGCGCGAGGCCATCGGCTGTACAACCGACAGTCCTCGGAACTCTCCAGTCCTTGTCGTGCAAGGATTTGATTGGATTTCGATTTGGCATTTGTTTTGCCTGCGAGTCATTCAAGCCGCCGTGTTCGTTCAGCGCCAAACGCATGAGGGGTGATTCCATGTCCATGCCTTGCCGTCGTCTCGATTGGTTTCCGGTCATCGTTTGCGTTCTTTGGATGGGATGGTTGCCGGCCGAGGAGAAGGCGGATACGCCGGCCGCCGAAACCGTCAAGAAGGCCGAAGCGCCCGTCGTCAAGGAGGGCGCCGCGGCCGCCACCTCGAAGACCGAGCAGAAGGGCGAGGAGGTCGTGGTTACGGTCACGGCCACGCGCGGCGAGAAGAGCGTATTCGAGGTACCGAGCCTGGTCGAGGTTTATCACGAGGCCGAGATCCGGGAGCGGCTGCAGATCACGAACTTCGTCGACGTGTTCAAGGAGACGCCGGGCGTTTCGGTGCAGAAGACGGCGCAGGGGCACGGTTCGCCGTTCATCCGCGGCTGGACCGGCTACCGGAACCTGATGCTGATCGACGGCGTGCGCTACAACAAATCCCATTTCCGCGACGGCCCCGTGCAGTATTGGGCCTCCATCGACCCGCTGGACGTACAGCGCGTCGAGCTGGTCAAAGGCCCGGGTTCGTCGCTCTACGGTTCGGATGCCGTGGGCGGAACGGTGAACGTGCTGACCAAGGGCACCGACACGTGGAGCGACAAGACGGAGATCGGCGGGGACGCCTACTACCGGTTCAGCACGGCGGAACGCTCCAACATCGGGCACCTTTCGATCCAGGGCAGTCACCGGGACAAGGTCGGTTTCTATTTCGGCGGTTCGTTCAAGGACTACGACGACTTCGTGGCCGGCGGCGGCACCGGCGTGGTGGATAACAGCGCGTATCAGGAGTACGGCGCGCACGGCAAGATCCAGTACCGGCCCACCGATAACCAGGAACTGACGTTCATGGGCCAGCATTTTCACCAGACCGAGGTGCCCCGCACGGAGCAGACGGTCCATGCGATCCCCTTCGAAGGGACCCTCGTGGGCGACAACTACCGGAACGACACGACCAACGACCGATACCTGAGCTATCTCAAGTACCGCGCATCGAAGCTGGAGGGGCCCGTGAACGAAGTCGAAGCGACCGTCTCCTATCAGCGGACCGGAGAGGACCTGTTCCGTTCGCGCCGCGACGGAACCCGGCCGCCCCGAAGGGACCATCCGAGCGAGCTGAACATCGACACCTACGGCGCGCAGCTCCAATTCAAGTCCAAGGTGCCCTGCCTCGGCGTCATGACCTACGGCGCGGACTACTACCGCGACGAGGTCCAGTCCTCGCGAAAAGACTACCGCTGGAACGCCGCCGGCACCGTCTTGAGCCTCGTGAACCATCACCAGGGCCTCATGGCCGACGACAGCAACATGGACAGGGCAGGCATCTTCGTTCAGGACGAGAAGGACCTCTTCGACGGGATGCTGACCCTGACGGCCTCGGGGCGCTTCGACTACGTGCGTCTGAACGCGGGGGTCTGCGAGGATCCGCGCGGTCCCGCCTTCCGTCCCTTCTCGATCGACAAGGACTGGAACAGCGCCACCGGTTCGCTCCACTTCCTCGTCCGCCCCGACCGCAAGGACGGGGACCACTGGCGCGTCTTCGGGAGCATGGGAACGTCGTTCCGCGCGCCCACGGTCTACGACGTCAGCTCGTTCGACTCTGGGACCGCCTTTGTCGAGTATCCCACGGCCGATTTGGAGCCCGAACGTTTCCTGCAGTTCGAGATCGGGACGCAGGCCCGCTACGAAAGGATCTCCTTCGGGGTCTCCTACTACTACACGCGCATCCTCGACATGATCCAGCGCAGTCCCACGGGCCAGTTCTCCGGCACCACGCCCATCGTCGAGAAGTCGAGCGGGTTCAAAGGCTACGTCAACGGCATCGAAGCCCAGGCGGACTGGAAGTTCCTGAAGGACTTCTCGCTCTGGGCCAACGTGACGTGGGCGGAAGGTTACACCGAAGAGTACCTCTCGCTGAACCCGCCGCTGATCCGCAACAAGCCGCTCAGCCGACTGATCCCGGTGATGAGCCACATGGGTCTGAAGTACGAACCGGCCAGGCAGAACTGGTGGGTCGAGGTGCACGCCGACTTCTATACCGATGCCGACCGGCTCTCGGTCAAGGATCGCACGGACCTGCGGCGCATCCCGCCGGACGGGACGCCCGGCTTCGGCGTCGTCGGGATCCGCGGCGGCGTCAAGCTCCTCGACGACCGTTTCACCTTGAGCGGCGCGGTCGAGAACATCGGCAACATCGAATACCGCATCCACGGTTCGGGGCAGAACATGCCGGGCACCAGCTTCAACCTGAGCCTGAATTATCATTGGTGAACAGGATCACAGGGGGGCGACCGGGCGGCGGGACCAGCCGGCTGGGACCGCAGCAGGACGGGAGGAACGGGCCGATTTCGGAAGGACAGGCAGGAAAGCGCGCTGTCGTGGTCCTCGCCGCAATCCCTGGCAGTTGCCGTGGCGTGGAGGTCGGTTAAAGAGGGCCGGCATGAAGCGGTTGCGCGCGCCCCATGTACGATCGAGGCTTCTGGGCATCGGGCTGCTGTTGTGCCTGGTCTCGAACGTCCGGGCCGGCGAGGTGCACGGGCTCAAGGGTCAGTATTATCTCGGCACCGATCTGGAAACGCTGAAACTCGAACGCATCGACGCCCAGCTGGACTTCAATTGGAGCCGCGAAGGTCCGGTCAAGGATGTGCCTCGGGAGTTTATTTCGGTCCGTTGGACCGGCGCGGTGGAGCCACAGTTTTCGGAACTCTACACCTTTCACACGCTCTCCGACGACGGCGTTCGGCTCTGGGTCAACGACCGCCTGTTGATCGACAACTGGACGGATCATGGGCCGACCGAGGATACCGGATCCATCCAGCTCGAGGCGGGAAAGCGGTACAACCTGCGGCTGGAGTACTATCAGGGCGGTGGGGAAGCGGTGCTGAAGCTGCTCTGGTCCAGTCCCAGCCAGAGGAAGCAGGTCATACCGCACGCCTATCTGCTGGCCGACCAGGTGTCGCGCCCCGAACTGCCGCCGTTGCGTGTGCCGGCGCTGGAGGTGGCGGCGGCGTTGCCCGATCTGCCGCGCGGCGCGGACTGGGAGTCCTCGCAGGCCGCCTTCGAGTCCGTGGGCATTCCGCGCTCCTGGCTGATCCTGGCGCCCCAACCGGACCGGCAGTTCCGGCTCTTCCAGCGCAAGAAGCCGCTGGACCCCGAGACGACGGACGATTGGCGGAACCTGGTCCAGGACCCCTCCTTCCGGCCGACGCTCTGGACGCGACCGGAGGGGGAAGAGGCGGGCGACATGCAGGTGGACGTCGGCCGGATCCTGAACTGGGACACGCCCGGCGTGACCTTTGCCCGGACGGAGGTGGTCTGGCCGCTGGAAGGCCGGGCGCGCATCTGGTTTTCGTGCCGTGAGCGCGGCGAGCTTTTCCTGGACAACGCGCGCCTGCTGACACTGGAGGAACCGCCGCGGACGCCCCGCGCGGTCCTGGCCGTGCTCAAGCGGGGCACGAACGTGTTCAAGGTCAAGCTGGGGGGCGCGGGCGGACCGTGGGGGTTTTCGTTCCGCGTGGAGCGCGACGACCCGGCGTACCGGATCGCGTTGCTCAAGAAGCTTTCGTCCTGGCATCCGGCCTGGGTGACGGGCGCGCGCGGCGTCGAGGTGCGCCTGTCGCTGGCCCGCGCCTTGGAGGAGGCCGGGCAGCCGAAAGAGGCGCTCAAGGTTTTCCAGGAAGCCCGGGCGAGCGCCTCGCGGGACGAAGAGGTGCGGGTGGAGGTGGAGGAAGCGGAGCGGCGGCTGCAGGGCCGGAGCGATCCGGTTCCGCCGATCGAACAGGCCTGGCCGGCAACGGTCGGGCGCGTCGAGGCGTTGCTGGCGCGGGGCGAAGCGGCGGCCGCCGACGCGGAACTGCGCCTGACGGTGGCCCGGTATCCGCGGTCGGAGGAGAGCGTCGAGGCGCTGGTGTGGCGGGGACGGCTGCGCCTGGCGTGGGGGCTGGGCGAGGCGTGCCAGGCGTTTTTCCGGCGTGCGGCGGACCGGTCGCCGAGGCATGCGGAGGTGGTGCGGCACGTCCTGCCCTACCTGGACATGGCCGCGCGACAACGGCTGCCCACCGGGACGGCGGAGACGCTTCCCGAATTGTCGCCGTTGCTGGAAGCCGCGCGGCGGCAGTTGCGCAGCAGCGCGGCCGACGACGTTGCGCGTGCGGTGCGGAATCTGGACGAGGCGTGGAGGATGGGCGCCGAACGGTTCGTCGCGGCGCCCGCGCGCGGGGCGATGCAGCGGCATCTGGGCGTCCCGCTCGCGATCCGGCAGACGCTCGAACGGCTCGAAGCGCCGGCGCTGGCCGTCTACGCGCGGGAAGTCGAGACGGCGCTGCGTGCGGAAACGGACCCTTCCGGCTGGCCGCCGGACATCCCTGCGTTGGTGCGCCGCGCGGCGCGTTATCCCCTGACTCCGGCTGCCCTGGTGGCGCTGAATCGCGCCGCCAACCGGCTGCTGGACCTGGGACGGACGGAAGATGCCGCGGCACTGCTCGGACGCCTGATCCGGGAGGCCGAACGCCTGAAGCGCGACGAGTTCTGGAGCGTGGCCGAGGTTAAACGCCTGCAGGCTTCGCTGGCGGCGGGCGGGCAGGCCTTGGGCGAAGCGCGGCTTCGCGACCTCGAGCACCGGATGGGACAGAAAGTCCTGACGCTGCGGGGGAAGGAACAGACCGGCGCCGAGGTCCTGCGGCAACTGATCGGAACGCCGCCGAATACGTCGGGCGGCCCTGACCGGTCTCTTTGGCCGACCTTGAACGGACACGTCAGCCGCGCGCGGATTCCCGCAGCGGCGTTTCCGAGCGCATGGCGAGTGGCCTGGCGCGCGACGCTTCCCCGCTCGCCGAGCCATCTGCGGGCCGGCGAACGGCTGGGAAGCGGCCCTGCCATCCCTCCGCTGTCCTACCCGGTGGTGGCCATGAATCGAGTCTTCGTGGCCACCCGCGAGACCCTGAGCGCCTTCGAACTGGAAACCGGCAGGCTGTCCTGGCAGGTGCGCCACACCGCGGGGGAGCTGCGCTGGCCGCAGGCGTTCGAGGGGTATCCTGTCTGCAGCCCCACGTACGCGGACGGAGCGCTCCATCTCCGCGTCCTGGAGGCGGACCGTACGTCGCTGTGCGCCTTCTCGGCGGACGACGGCAGGCTGCGCTGGCGCGTGGGCGACGAGCTGGACGGGACGACGCTGGTGTGGCTGGGCGATCCGGCGGTGGCCTGCGATTCGGTCTACGGCGTGTACATGGAGCGCGTGCCCAACGGACCCGCGCGGCACGGCGTGGCCTGTCTGGCCGCCGGAACCGGACAGGTGCGCTGGCGCTGCACGGTCCAGTCCGGCACCGCAGGATGGCTCGTGGAAGGCACTCGCTGGATGCCTGCGCTGCACCAGGGGCCGCCCGCCGTCTCCGCCGGCGTGGTGTATGCGGTCACCGGATTGAATTCCGTCGTGGCGCTGGACGCCTTCACCGGCCAACCGCTTTGGCTGACGTCCTATCCCGCGCCCGAGACGGGCGAGGTGGAAAAGGACGGCTGGTTCCGTCCATGCCTGGCGCGGTTGCTGCGCCGCGGACCGACTTCGCCGCTGGTGCTGGGCGAAACCGTTTTTGTGGCCCCGCGGGACGCGCCGGGACTCTTCGCCTTCGATGCGGCGACCGGGAATCCGGTCTGGTCGAGCGATCTGAGCGATGCCCTTCATCTGTTGGCCGGCGAGGCACAGGGGCTGTCCGCCGTGGGCGCCATGTGGGAACGGATCGATCCGACCTCGGGCGCCATAAGCGAACGCAGCGATCTGCAGGGCGCGCGGCTGGGGTGCCCCGCATGGACCGGAACGCGGGCCTTCGCGGCGACGACGGAGGGGCTTGCGATACGGGACGCCGGCGCGGAGGAAGCGCCGGTGGTGCTGAAATGGAAGGACCTGGGCCTCCCTCCGGCGAGCGGGTGTTTTGCGGTGGGCGAACACCTGCTGCTGACGGGCGACCGCGAAATCGCGCTGCTCTCCGCGAAAGGTGCGCGGGACCCCTCGCGTCCACTGGAACAAGCCCAGGCGCAGGCCGAACAGGGCAACTGGGCGGAAGCCGGTCGACGTTTTGCCGTGGCCATGCGCCGGCAGCGCGAAGCTTTCCTGGACGCGCTTTGCGGGTGGGCCACGGCGCACCTGCGGATGGGTTTCGAGCGGAGGGCGCAGGCGGAACTCGACCATTGGCTTTCCGATCAGCCCGCGCGACTGGTCTCTTCCGACGGGCTCTGGGAGGTCGACCGGGACGCGCTGCGCGAAGGCTTGAAGGTCCGTCTGGGCCAGACGCCCCCCGTTGCGCCGAAAACGCTCCCCCGCGGATTGCCGGGCGTGCTGGCGTATGCGGGCAGTCTCCCGCTGAAGGAGCCTCAGCTCCTGCTTCCTCCCGAGGGGATGGGGGCGTTCGTCTGGGCCGCGGAGGAGCATCATGTCTGCGGGATCGGGCTGGCGCAGCACCCGAAGATCCTGTGGCGGACCTACCACGGACTTCAGGAACCCCGGTTCGAGGTCGGACCGACCGCCCTGTTGGTCTGGGATCCGCGGCAATTGGTCCTCCTCGATCGCCTCACCGGACAATGGCGCTGGTCCACTCCGCTGGACCGCCTGCAGGACCGGGTGCCGGCGCAGGCCCGGCTGGAACGATTCGTCGCAGTGGCCCTGGACCGGGAGGTCGTGGTGGCCGCGACGCGCGATGCGTTGCTGGCCTTCGACCTCGAAACGGGTCGTCCGCGTTGGGCGCACGCGGACAAGGATCGGAACACGCGGCATCTGGGCCTGCTGGGCGGGCGTGTCGTAGAAGTGGGGGGCGAAAAGAAACGTTACTACCGGGCGTTCGATCTGGCGACGGGCCAGGAGAATGCGCGCCGGGACCTTGGCCCGGGCGGAGTTCCGTTGCGGGTCCGGGCCTCTCTTGACGGCCGCCGGCTTGCCTTGCGGACGGACGACGAGCACCTGGCCTGCCTGGACCTGGCTTCGGGCGAATGGTCGTGGAACGCGCGCGTGCGGAAATTGAAACGCGAAAGCTGCCGGCTGTCGTGGCGCGAATCGGTGTTGACGTACGAGGGCGAAAGCGTGGAGGAAGGGAAGACGGAGCGCCGGACCCTCGAATTCCGCGCGCAGGATGGCGAACCGCTGCGCGACCGTCCGTCCGGCCTCTGGCCGGTGGGCAGCGATTTTCTCCGCGACACGGGACGCGAGGACCAGGATCTGGAGCTGGAACGGATCCAATGGCCGGCCGCGCGTCCGGATGCGGAACCGCACCCGGTCTGGCGCTACGGGCTCTCGCGAGAGGTTTCGCACGGCGGGCGGATGCGGGCCGCCTTCCTAAGCGAAAAAGAGGAACGGGTGCATCTCCTTTTCACGCGAACCGGGAGGCAGCCGCATTTCGTGTTGCGGTCCTTCGACTGGCCTCGCGGCCAGTTCGTGCACGAGGAGATCCTGCCCGGCATCCCGTTCCGCGACGAAGGACCGGGGCGACCGGAAGGCCAGGCCGAGACCTTCGAGGATTGGCTGGTCTATACGGCCCAGGACGGATTGTACGCCCTCCGCGGCATGGGGCAGACGCGAAAGGAAGCGGGCGCGTTGCTGGAACAGCGGCTCGCCGTGGAAGGCTCCACGCAGGCCTTTGCGGATCTGCGGCGTGCGCGCGCCGGCGTGGAACCGCCCAGCCTGCACGTGCCGAGGGCGCCGGACCGTTTCCGGCTGTGGTGCGGACCGGAGGCGTGGACGCAGGCGGATACGCTGGCGCTCGACGGCCGGGCGAACTTCGTGCCGCTGGCGTCGGGCGAGGAGTGGCGCGGCCCGGCCGACTTGTCGGCGACGTTGCAGGTGCTCTGGAATGTCCAGGGGCTGCTGGTTGCCGTGACCGTTTTGGACGATCGCCACGTGCCCGCGCCCGCACAGGCCCCGCTCGAAACCGGCGACTGCCTGCGTCTGGCCCTCGACGGTACGGCGGATCTGCGCGGCGGATTCGACCCGGCAGCGCGCTGGTCCGGCACCCTGGCCTGCGCGAACGGAAGGACGGTGTTCAAGTCCGATCGCCCCGGCGTTCCTGGAACGGAAGGCCTGCTCGAAGGCGGCGCGGTCCTGTTGCCGGACGGACGCGGCGTGCGCTACGAAGTGCAGATTCCCTGGGCGTTGCTGGGGCGACCCGCATCCCAACGTCCCGGTCCGGCCCGCCAGATGCGGCTGGGAGTGGCCGTCTACGACAACGACGGATTCGGCATTCGCGGGGCCCTGGAATGGGGCGCGGGAACTGCGACAGCCTCCGTTTTCCCGCCTTGGCTGGGCCAACTCTACCTCCTCGACGTCTCGCGCGAATGGATGGAGCGCCATCGTGCGGTCATCTCGAAAATTCCCGACACGCCGGAAGCGTTGGGGTTTCTGCGCCGGTTGGCCTTGAGCCACCGGGGACCGGCGGCCGCCGCTGCACGCGTCGCGGAACTGGAGGCCTTCGTCAAGGCACACCCGGGTAGCGCCCAGGTCGTGCCGGTCCTGCGGATGCTCTATCGTGCCTGCAAGGAACTCGAACCCGTCTCGCCCCGGGGACGGCTGCTGGCGCTGGCCCGCGCCGCAAAGCTGCCGGCCGAGCTTGTGGCGCAGTTGGACGCCTGGCCCGCACCCGCCGGCCCCGGCCAGGGACTGGAAGGCGAATACTTCGACCACCAGGACTTCACCGGCCTGGCCCTGGTGCGCGTGGATCCGGTCATCGACTTTGCATGGGGAGCGGACGGCCCCGCGCCATCGATCGCCCCCACCTCGTTCTCCGTGCGCTGGACCGGGCAGATCGTGTCGAAGTTCAGCGAACCGCACACCTTTCACGTCGTGAGCGACGATGGCGTGCGCCTCTGGGTGGACGACCGCCTGCTGGTGGATAATTGGACCGACCACCCTGCCAGCGAGGACGAGGGGCGGATCTTTCTCCACGCCGGCGTGCCGTACGATCTGAAACTCGAGTATTTCCAAGGCGTCGGCGGGGCGAGCGTACGCCTGCTCTGGTCCAGTCCGAGTCAGGCCAAGGCGCTCGTTCCGACTGAATGCCTCTTCCCCTCGGGCCTGGCCTTTCTTCAGGTCTCCGCGCCCGCGACGGATCCGGCGAAGATGCGCGAAGCGTACCGCGAAGCGTCGCGCCTGCTGCCCGATACGCCGGAGGGCGCAGCGCTCTTCGAGCGTCTGCTCGACACCTGGCCGGCGGACGCATGGAAGGACCGGATCCGGGAGTGCGAAGCCTATTTGAAAGCGCAGCCGGGCACGCAACACGCCGGCCTGATCCTCGACAAACTCCGCGAGTGGTACCCCAAAATCGGGCTCGATCCGGTCGAATCGTGCAAGGCGCTGATGCGGACCCATCGCATCCAGGAAGACATCCAGCGCGGGTTCTTCCGTCGACTGGTGCCCGCCTGGACGGATTGGCAGGTCATCGGACCCTTCCACGCGGTGGGCCTGGCGGTCGGCAAGCGGTTCCCCGCCTCGGAGTTGCCGGCCTACATCGTGTCCCAGGTGGTGGGGGCGATCGCCGCCGCAGGCGTCCTGTACGCGATTGCCAGCGGGAAAGCCGGGTTCGATCTGAGCGGAGGATTGGCCTCCAACGGGTATGGCGTCCACTCCCCCGGCGGCTATGCCATTGGCGCCTGCTTCCTGGCCGAGGTCGTGTTGACCTTCATGTTCCTGATGATCATCCTGGGCTCGACGGACGCGCGCGCGCCGGCGGGCTTCGGCGTGAGGAATCCGACATCGGTGGGGCCGGGCTCGCCGTCATCCCAGGGCAGGGTGAAGGGGGCCAGGGCGGCGGCCGGCGCCAGCCCCGGTCCGCCGACGGCATCACCACCGGCCGGATCGGCCTCGCCGGCGCGGGTGGCGCCGGGTTCGGCGGCGGCGGCCAGGACGGCCAGACAGAGCAGCAGGATGGGACGCATGGCGGCTCCAAGGTGCAGGACATATCCTACGCCCCGCCGCCTCCACCGATGAGGGGCGGTTCGGATCGGATAGAGGCAACATGTCGCAGATTGCTCGCGACATGATGCCTGTAGCCTACGACCATGCGGCATCTCTACCAGGAGCCGACCTTCCACTACGAGCAGGCCTTCTCGGCGGCGCGCCTCAACTGGCCGGGGCGCAGCGTGCGCCTGGCCC
>Ga0101944_10007190_pt1 | contig 11314 bp, 6 predicted proteins | sample DewCreD2012metaG_FD_75245 | JGI IMG/M metagenome (GOLD analysis project Ga0101944, IMG submission 75245) | Hot spring sediment bacterial and archeal communities from British Columbia, Canada, to study Microbial Dark Matter (Phase II) - Dewar... ... | reverse complement strand
GCCGAGGATGTGACAGGCCATGTCGCCCAGAGCGCCGCAGCCAAAATCGTAAAAGCCGCGCCAGTTGAAAGGCTCATAAAAATAGCCGCCCCACTGGTTCGGCTCCTTCATGCCGCCGGCCGTGTAGGGCCTGCTGGCGGCGATGCCAAGCCAAAGGTCCCATTTCAACGTCTCGGGAACCGGTTCCTCCTTGGGAATCTCGGTCAACCCTTGCGGCCAGAGCGGGCGGTCGCTCCAGGCATGAACCTCGGTGACGTTTCCGATCTCTCCGCTCCAGATGATCTCGGCCGCCTGGCGCGTCCCCTCGTTGGAGTAGCCCTGGTTGCCCATCTGTGTCGCCACGCCATACTTCGCCGCGGCCGCCCGGAGTTGGCGCGCCTCCCAAATGGTCCGCACCAGCGGCTTCTGCACATAAACGTGCTTCTTGCGCTCCATGCACCACATCGCCGCCATGCCGTGCATATGGTCCGGCGTGGCGATGATGACGGCATCGATGTTGTTGGCTTCCTTGTCCAGCATGACGCGGAAGTCGTGGTATCGCTTGGCGTCCGGGTAGCGCTTGTAGACCGGAGCGGCGCGCCGGTCGTCGACGTCGCACAGCGCCACCACATTTTCGGTGGGCGCCGCCGCAGCCAAGTTCGAAGCGCCCTGCCCGCCCGAGCCGATCGCCGCGAAATTCAATTTCTCATTGGGCGATTTATAGCCCGCCATTTTCAGGTTCGGCACGCTGCCGAACCCGGCCGCTGGCACGGCGCCGGCCAGCAAGGATCCGTAAAAGAAGTGTCGTCTCGAAACAGGCATATTCAGATCTCCAATCGGAATACCACGTCCGCATGATAGCCGCCGGACCCGCGCCCGCACAACCCCGATTGAGCTACGATCAATCAGCCATGCCCGAAATCGGATTCCACACCGACGCGTTCAATTCCTCCTACTGGTCCTTCAGCCAATGCCTGGAATGGGCCCACCGGCACGGCGTGCGGTGGATCGAATGCGGCGCCATCGATGGCGTCAGCTGGATTCATGGACTCGGCTATCAGCCCCACATCGCCCTGTGGGAGGATCCGCTGGCCCTGCGGCGGCGCATGGACGGTCTCGGCATCGCCTTTTCCCAGATCGACGCCGCTTTCCCGCTCTCCACGCCCGAGGGAGCGACGCTCGGCGTGGAATACATCCTCCATACCATCCGCTGGGCTTATCTGGCCGGCTGCCCTTGCGTCGACACCACCGACGACCGTTTCCGGCCTCAAGGCGTGACCGACCGGGAGGCGCTCGACCATATGCGCCGGATTTACCGCCAGGTCGTGCCTGTGGCCGAATCCTACGGCATCACCATCAACATCGAGCCGCACGGCTACTACACGACCAAGCCCGAATTCATGGCCGAAATGCTCGATTTCGTTCCCTCTCCTAACTTGCGAATGAACATGGATACCGGCAATACGTTCATCGCCGGGCAGGATCCGGTTGCTTTCCTGCGGCAGTTCGCCCCCCGGGTCAGCCATGTGCACATCAAAGACGTCAGCCAGACGCTGTCTGACGCCGCGCGGGGCGAACTCACCGGCATCGCCGTCTCCCACTGCGCCATCGGAGACGGAGTCAACGCCGGCAACATCCTGGCGTGCCTCGAGATCCTGCGGGAAAACGGGTATCGCGGCGTGCTCAGCCTGGAGTGTGAAGGCCAGGGCGGGCCCATGATCGAGCGCAGCCTGGCCTGGGCCCGGGAGCAACTCCGCGACGGTGAGCGCACGGCGGTCTGACCTTAGACAGAATTGTCCAGTTGCTGACCACTTTTGTCCCGGTCTCACGGGAGCCTTGTCGCAGAATCAACAAGTTAGCTTTGGCACGCCAACTGCTTCCCTTTGGGGCAGTGGCCGGGTCAGCCTCTCCGTTTGGCGGCCTCGCCACACGCAGAACCGAAACCAAGCGATCCTGATCCTCGTGGGCCCTCACTCCAAAGAGGGCCCCGCTTTTTTGCTACTTCCGGATCAGTCTGGCCTTGACGATTTGAGCGTGCTGCGGCGTATTGTCAACCGCCTCGGTCTTCAGAAGCGCCTCGAAGGCTGGCAGAGGACGGGAAGAGCTGATTCCCAGGCGGCTCTGAAGTTCAGCCCAGATCGCAGGATCGGTGGCCGCCTCGCCGGCCGCTTCCATTGTCACCATGTTGACGCCCGACAGAAGAAGAACCTGTCCATGACCGGAAAGGTTGGGCAAAACGGCCAGCCGTCCATAGCCCATTCCCCGTTCCACGAAAGAGTTGCCGTGGATCCGGTACACCGAAGGTTCGCCTTGGCCGGGAAACAGGTCCTCATACCCAATACCCCGGAGCCAGCGAAATCCAAGCCGGGCTTCATACGGCTCGGCCCACGGCGTGGAGTTCGGATTGCCCAGAATGATGTGGGACGCTGAACGAAGTTCGCGCGGCGCCACATCGCGCGCGTGGCGGACGTTCAGACGGCGATCCAAACCGCCCGCTTGGAGAATACGAACAGCCAGGGAGAGATCGCCGCTGCGCGTGAGACGGTGCCCGCGGAGCAGTTCGAATGCCCGCGCCTCCGTTGCAGGGGCGTCTTCGCGCGGCTTCATTCCTGAATAATCCCAGGCCACATATTCATCGAGACCCATCGCCTTGCCTTGCTGGTCAGCAAAGAGGTACTTCATCGCGGCGAGGGAGAAGTCGCTGACGACGATCGGCACGCCTCCGGATGTGGTTTTTAGAAACACGCGGACCACCGAATCGGGCGCAGCCGCGGGCGCGAAACGGCCCCACAGCCCGATTAGCAGAGCACACAGAAGAAGCAAGTTGATGGCGAGGGAGAGCCGGAAACGCTTGGAGATGGCCGCCTCCGCGTGCGGCCTCCCGGGGGGTGGCGAGTCCCGGCGCGTAAAGACCGGGACGTAGGAGCCCTTCGGGACATCAACGCGCCAGGATTCATCGCGGCCCTCGGCGTCGAAATACTCTTTCAGCTTTAGGCGGAGCTGGCGGGCCGAGCTTCGCACCACGGAGTCGTCCACTGGAACGAACTCGTCTCCGCGAGCGAAAACGTGGCGGGCGATGTGGGTTTCCGTCAGTTGTTCGGCGCGGCCTTCCAGCGCAAGTGTAGTGATGTATTGAAGAAATTCACGGAGCCGGACCGTCCGGGCAAAGGTCGGGCTGTTGCAGATCCGCGCCACCAAGGCGCGGCGCTCGTCAAGACTCGCCGCCCGCGAGGGAGGCTCTGGCATCTCTCGCCCCCTTGTGGAATCCATGGGTTACAGCAGGTGCACACCCGTTGTTCACAAATTTGCCCTTATCTTACATCAGTTCTTGGATCCAAACTATTGCACATTCATGGTCTCGCGGCGTTCCTTGCTTGCCTCCGCCTTCCGGCGGGAATCACCACCCAACGTGCTGCTGCTGTTGACCGACGACCAGCGCGCCGATACGATCTCGGCTCTGGGGAATCCGGCCATCCGGACCCCGAACCTCGATGCCCTCGCCAGACGCGGGATGGTGTTCCGCAACGCCTATTGCATGGGCGGAAATGTCCCGGCCGTGTGCACGCCGAGCAGGAACATGATGCTGAGCGGGCGGGCTTACACCCGCTACGAACTCCATGCCTCCGGCGACGACCCGAACTTCCCGGACTCGATGAAGGGGGCGGGCTATGAGACCTACCACCACGGCAAGCGGGGCAACTCCGCCCCGCTCATCCAAGCCCGGTTCGAGATCAACCGCTATTTGGATGAAGGAGCAGGCCGGAGGGCGGCAGATCCCGGAAGGGCGATCACGGACGAGGCGGTCGCGTTCTTGCGCAGCCGCGATCCGCGCCGGCCGTTTTTCATGTATCTGGCGTTTGAGACGCCGCACGATCCCCGAGTACCGCGCCCGGAAGACCTGGCGCTCTATCGTGCCGAAACCCTCCCGTTGCCCGCCAACTTTCTGCCGGTCCATCCGTTCGACAACGGCGAGATGACGGTCCGGGACGAACTGCTGGCTCCTTGGCCGCGCACCGGGGAGGAGATCCGGCGCCATCTGCGTGACTACTATGCGGTAATCACAGGGCTGGACCGCCAGATCGGACGAATCCTGGAGGAATTGAACGCCCGGCCGGATTATGCCAATACGATCGTCATTTTCTCCTCGGATCAGGGCCTGGCGTTGGGTAGTCACGGACTGATGGGCAAGCAGAGCCTTTACGACCACAGCATGAAGGCGCCGCTGGTCATCGCCGGGCCTGGCATCCGGCCGGGGCACACGGACGCATTGGTTTATTTGTTGGATATTTACCCTACGGTCCTGGATCTGACCGGCATCCGGAAACCGGCTGGGCTGGACGGGGAAAGCTTCGCGCCGGTTCTTCAGGGCCGGGCGAAACAGCACCGCCAAAGCCTGTTCTTGGGCTACCGCCAGGTGCAAAGAGCGATCCGGGATGAGAGCTACAAGCTGATCGTTTATCCCAGGATTAACAGAAAGCAATTGTTCGACTTGCGAAGCGATCCGTCTGAGATGCGGGATCTGGCAGGCGATGCCGCCCAGAAGCCGCGCATCGAAAGGATGCTGGCTGGGCTGCGCCAATGGCAGAGCCGCCTCGGCGATGCGCTGCCGCTGGAGACATCTGAGCCCGCGGCCGCGGAGTTCTCGCCACCCGAGGGAGAACATCTCCGAGCGCTGCGCAAGCGGTGGGGTTTTCCGGATTGACAGTTCATGCCGTAGAACCGGCGAAAGGAGCCACGCATGCCGACAACGAATTTGATTCGCTTCATGATGTTGCTGGCGCTCTGCTGTTGGGCGGGCGCTCAAACCATCACCAGCTCAGTGACGGGGACCGTGCAAGATCCGGGAGGCCTGGCCGTGACAGGCGCTGAGGTCACTCTGCGGCAGACGGCGACCGGCGCCATTCGAAAGACATTCACCAATACGCTCGGCGATTTCGTCTTCGGCAGCGTGACCCCGGGCGATTACAGCGTCGTTGTCACGATGACGGGCTTCAAAACGGTTGAGAAAACGGGCGTGCGCGTCAGCGCCTCCGAGACTCTGCCTCTCGGCAGAATCGTCCTAGAAGTCGGCCAAGTGACCGAGTCGATCACCATTTCGGCGGCGGCGGCCCAGGTGCAAACCGCCAGCGCGGAGCGGGCCGGGACGATCAGTAGCACTCAGGTCGACAGCGTTCTCATCCGTGGCAGGAACGTCATGAGCCTGCTCCAGTTGCTGCCGGGCGTCGTGGATCTCGGCGAAGACGAATCGATTTCCCGCAGCTGGAACCTGAACGTGAACGGCAACCGCCGCAACACCTCCAGTGTGACGCTCGACGGGATGTCGTTGAACGCCATCGGCAACAACTTCAACTCGACGGTGAGCGTCAGCCAGGACGCCGTGGCTGAAGTGAAAGTGCTGCTGTCGAACTACCAGGCTGAGTTCGGCCGGATGTCTGGCGCCAATATCCAGATCATCACCAAATCGGGCACGCGCGAGTTCCACGGTCTGGCTTCCTATTTCAAGCGGCACGAGCAGTTCAACGCCAACAACTTTTTCAACAATATGTTGGGTCAGCCGAAGCCCCGCTATCGCTACAACACTTGGAATTACAACGCTGGCGGACCCATTACGATCCCCAAGGTCTTCAACAGGAACCGGGAGAAACTGTTTTTCTTCTGGAGCCAGGAGTTCTGGCCGATCAAGGTGAACCGTCCGATCGCACAGTTAACGGTTCCGACCGAACTGGAGCGCCGCGGCGACTTCTCGCAATCGCTGGACCTGAACAACCGGCAGATCGTGGTCCGCGATCCCGTGAACAACAGGAATCCTTTCCCTGGCAACGTCATTCCCGCCAATCGCGTCGACCCCAATGGCGCATCGCTGTTGAGGGTCTTCCCGCAGCCGAACTTCCTCGACAGAACCATCTCCGCCGGGCGCTACAACTATGTCTTCAACGCCATCAATGAGACTCCCCAACGCACTGACACGCTGAAGCTCGACTACAACCTGAATGCCAACAACATCATTTCCGGCAACTACACCTATTATTCGGACCAGCAGGAAGGCGCCATCGGCATCGCCAGCAGCGGGGCAACCAACTGGGAGCAGTTGCGGAAGCGCTTCGACAACCGGGGCTGGGCCTATCTCGGACGGTATCAGCGGATCTTCTCCCCGACTCTGGTCAACGAGTTCAACATGGGCTTTGTCAGGCGCCCAGCCAACGACGTGGTCTCGAACGAGGAGTTAACCAGGAATCTCCGGTCCACCATCGGCTTCCGCACGCCACAGCTCAATCCCGCCTCCAACCCCCTGGGCGTGATCCCGAACGCCACGTTCGGCGGGGTTTCCCAGCCGGCGAACTTGGTCATCGAAGGGCGGTTTCCGCTGGTTTCTACGCACGATTCGATGTCGGTTTCAAACAATATCACCAAGACGCTGCGGGCTCACACGGTCAAGGCTGGCCTCTATTGGGACCGGATCTGGCGCAACTCCGATAACGCCGTCGTTTTCAACGGAGAATTCAACTTCGGGACGAACGTCAACAATCCCCTGGACACGGGGTACGCCTATTCCAACGCAGCGCTTGGCGTATTCAACTCCTATACCGAGGCGTCGCGGCGACCGTTCGCCTACTTCCGGGTTTCTAACCTCGAGTGGTTTGCGCAGGACAATTGGAAAGTCAGCCGCCGGCTGACGCTTGATTACGGCATGCGGATGGCGATCGTCTACCCTTTGTTTGAAAGGGAAAACAACGTTTCCGGCTTCTTCCCTGCCCGGTGGACCGCCGCCGCCGCGCCGCGCCTGATCGAGCCGGTCCGGATCAACAATGTCCGGCAGGGCATCGACCGGGCGACAGGCATACTCTATCCGGTCAACCTGATCGGCGCGCTGGCGCCGAACTCGGGCAACCCGGCAAATGGCATGGTGGTCGCCTCAGCGGATTCCTCGGTGCCCCGTTCCTTCCTCAAGAACAGGGGCGTGCAGTGGGCGCCGCGCATCGGCTTTGCCTGGGATGTTTTCGGCAACTCGAAAACAGCCGTCCGCGGCGGCTTTGGCATGTTCTACAACCGGCAGAATCTGGACGCAGTGCTCAACCCGTTCACGACGGCGCCGCCGATTGTGCAGACGCCGGTGATCAACTTCAGCACGCTCGAGGGGCTGGCCACTTCTTCGGGGGTGCTGTTCCCGCAAGCAGTGGTCGGAATCGATGGCGAGGGCAAAATACCGACCGTGATGAACTACAGCCTTTCGGTGCAGCAGAACATCGGATTCGACACGATCCTCGATGTCGGCTATGTCGGCAACCTGGGGCGCAACCTGATGTGGCAGCGAAACCTGAACGCCATTCCGTTTGGCGCCAACTTCCTGCCACAGAACCAGGATCCTTCGGCGCCCGGCTCGCCGCTGCCTCAGGCGCTGTTGCGGCCTCTGCGCGGCTACAACAACATCAACTTCCGTGAATGGGCTTCCTCGTCGAACTACCACTCCCTTCAGGTACAGGCCAACCGCCGGTTTTCACACGGACTGCAATTCATCGCTTCCTGGACATGGTCGAAGTCGATGGATTTCAACAGTACCGATACCGACGCCGTCAGCCCGTTGGTGGACGTTCGAGTCTGGAACTATGGCCTCTCGGCATTCGACCGCACGCACGTGGTCAAGCTCAGCGGAGTCTGGGACTTGCCGAAAGCGCCGCTTCAGAACAGGATCGCAAAGCAGGTGGTAAACGGCTGGCAGGCATCCGGCATCGTCACCTTCTCCAGCGGCGCGCCCCTCGGGCTTGGCTACAGCACCACGGTGCCAATCGACATCACCGGGTCGCCGACCGACGGCGCACGGATCACGCTCGCAGGAGAGCCCACCATCCCCAAGGGTGAGCGAACCCGTCTTCGCTACTTCGACACCAGCGTCGTCAGGTTGCCAGCGGTGGGCACCATCGGAAATGCCGCCCGAACAAACATCCGCGGCCCGGGCTTCAACAACTGGGACCTGGCGCTGTTCAAAAATTTCCCGATCCGCGAAGCGCTCAGGTGCCAGTTCCGGTGGGAGACATACAACACCTGGAACCACAGCCAATTCAACGGCGTAGATACGACTGCGCGCTTCGATCCACAGGGCAACCAGGTGAACAACCGGCTCGGCGAACTGATTTCGGCGCGCCCTGCCCGAATCATGCAGTTCGCCCTCCGTTTCTATTTCTGACGATGGAGCGGCGGCGATTCCTCAGCCTCATGGGCGCGTACGGCATGGGCCTGGCCCCCGCGCCGCGCCCGAACATCATCCTGGCGATGGCCGACGACCAGGGCTGGGGCGACACTTCCTACAACGGCCACCCCGTCTTGCAAACCCCGAACCTGGACTCGATGGCGCGCAACGGCGTTCGCTTCGACCGGTTCTATGCCGCCTCGCCGGTCTGCTCGCCAACGCGCGGCAGTTGCTTGACCGGCCGGCATCCCTTCCGCTACGGCATCTTCTTCGCCAACGCCGATACCGGAACCGATGCGCCCTCCAAGTACGCCCTCCCAGCCCGGGAACTCACCGTCGCGGAACTGGTGAAGCCTCTCGGCTACGCCACCGGCCACTTCGGCAAGTGGCATTTGGGCGACTTCGAGGGGCCAAGGCGCTCCTCGCCCGCCGACAACGGGTTCGACGTGTTTTTCTCAACCACTCGGAAGGTCCCGACGGTGGACCCGGAGGGCTACTGGACCCGCGAAGGCAGGGTCCCCGGCGTCCTCCGGGGCGATGACTCGGAACTGATGATGAGCCGGGCGATTGAGTTCATCCGCGCCGCGGCGGCCCGGCAGCAGCCTTTCCTCGCCGTGATCTGGTTCCACGCTCCCCATGTGCCTTTTCTTGCCCTGCCCCGGCATCGGGCCCCGTACGGCGCGCACTCAGAATCCAAGCAGCACTACTGGGGTTCGATCGCCTCCATCGACGAGCAGATGGGCCGTCTTCGCTCGACGCTCGACCAGCTCGGCCTGCGGAAGAACACGATGCTGTGGTACGCCAGCGATAACGGGCCGGAAGGCGACCAGCAACAAGACAGTTCTCCAGGCTCGGCCGGCCCCTGGCGTGGCCGCAAGCGGAGCCTTTTTGAGGGGGGGGTTCGCGTCCCAGGGCTGTTGGAGTGGCCGGAACGCTTCCCCAGGCCGGTCACGGTCACCAGCGCCGCCTCCACAAGCGATTATTTCCCATCGATCGCCTCCGCCCTTGGACTGGCTCCGGCGCAAAGCGAATTGGATGGCATCAACCTCTGGCCCCTCATCGACGATCCATCCAGGCCGAGACGTTCAGCTTTGGGCTTCGAAACCATCGGGGATACTCGCGGATCACCACGCCTTGCTTATATCGAAGACCGCTGGAAGCTGCTTTCCAATCTCGATGACACTCCAGACCTGCTGTTCGACCTGGCCAAGGATCCGTCCGAGGCGAACAATCTCGCACCGCGGCATCCTCAGGAAGTCCGGCGAATGAGAGCATCGCTGGAGAAGTGGCGTAAGTCTTGCGAGGCGAGCCGGGCGGACCTGAAGCCCTGAGCGTGGCGCAGGCCGGGGATTGCGAATCCGGCAGTTCCTCCGCACAATATTTTTCATGGCTTGGACCAGAAGGGCCGTCCTCGGCGCAATCACCGCGCGCTCCTATGCTTCAATCCTGGGGGCGAATGATTCGGTGCGGCTCGGTTTGATCGGCTGCGGCGGCAGGGGGCTTTATGTGACCGGCTTCATGCGGAAGGTGGCGGGGGTGTCTCTGGCTGGCGCCTGCGACGTCGACCGGCGGCTGGCGGAAAAGGCCGCCGCGGCGGCCGGCGGCTGCTTCTACACGCAGGATTTTCGCCGGCTGCTCGATCGGCGCGATCTGGACGCTGTGGTTGTCGCCACCCCCGACCACTGGCACGCGCTGCCGGCCATCCGCGCCCTGGAGGCAGGCAAAGCGGTCTACGTCGAGAAACCACTGGCGCATAACGTGCTCGAAGGGCGGGCGATGGTGGAAGCGGCGCGGCGCCACAAGGCGCTCGCCATGCCTGGCACGCAACACCGTTCCGCCCCGCATTACGCCGAGATCCAGCGCCGCATCGCCGCCGGGGAAATTGGCGAAGTGCGGCTGGTCCGCGTGTGGAACTTCACCAATATGCTGCCGGACGGCATCGGGCGCGCCCCGGATTCGGCGCCGCCCCCGGAACTCGACTGGGAGATGTTTCTCGGCCCCGCTCCGATCCGCCCTTATAACCCGAAACGCCACATCGCAACCTACCGCTGGTTCACCGACTACGCCGGCGGAACGATCACTGACTTCGGGGTGCACCGCTTCGACACCGTCCACCAGATCCTGGGCGAGGCGTCTCCGCTCAAAATCTCCGCCGCGGGCGGCCGCTATGCGCTGAACGACATGGGAGAAATGCCCGACACGCTCGTGGTGAGCTACCAATACCCCTCGTACACCATGATCTACGAGATGTCGAACATCAACGGCTTCGGGATGGGTGGGCGCGCGCCCGGCATGAAGTATTACAACATGCGGGGCCAGGAGGACCGGCCCCACGGAGAGGCCTACCACGGCACGAAAGGCACGATCCTGGCCGACAGGATCGGCTACGAGGTTTACGCTGAAGGGGATTCCAAGCCGGTCGAACGCATCCCAGCCAGAGACGCGACTTCGATCCATTGCGAGCACTTCATCGCCTGCTTGAGAGGCCTGGGCCGGCCGGTGACGGATTTGGAGAAGGCGCACCGGGCCACCAATGTCGCTCACCTCGGCAATATCGCCTATCGCACGGGACGGCAAATCCACTGGGACCCCGCCGCTGAAACCATCGCCGGCGACCGGCAGGCGGAAGCCCTGTTGGGTCGCCCTTGGCGCAAGCCCTGGACGATTGAGTGAGCCGGCGCCAGCCGGCGCAGCCACCCGCCTGAGCCGGGCTTCCTCCCGGGGCCGGGATGAAACAATTCTTGACACATAACACATATATCAGTACTATCCATATACAATGTTACGAATGAGCGCCACGATCGCCGCTCTCGCGGCAGCCCTTTATGCCCAGCCCGCGGGGCAGCAGCCTCCCGATCAGATCCATCTGGCCTGGACGCGGAACCCGGCATCGAGCATCACCGTTGTGTGGCGGACGGTGGACCCGGCGGCGCCTTCGGTGGTCGAGTTCAGGAAGGCGGGCGAGGCTGCGTGGCGAAAGGCCTCCGGCGGCCTCCGGCCCAGCGGCACTACCGGCCGATTGCACGAAACTCTCATCGAGGGTTTGGAACCGGGGTCGCTTTATGAATACCGGGTAGCCGGCCCTTCGGGATCTTGGAGCGGCGTGCACACCTTCCGCACGGCGCCTTTGCCGGGCAAGCCGTTCGAGGC